>Ga0209508_1000799_pt1 | contig 28523 bp, 29 predicted proteins | sample AD_UKC129_MetaG_FD_184427 | JGI IMG/M metagenome (GOLD analysis project Ga0209508, IMG submission 184427) | Active sludge microbial communities of municipal wastewater-treating anaerobic digesters from Canada - AD_UKC129_MetaG (SPAdes) (version 2) | ecosystem: Engineered > Bioreactor > Anaerobic... | reverse complement strand
CGTTGATAAACAATGTGCAAACTTCATGCGTGGGCTTTCCTGCTATTCCCCCATCTCCGACATTTTAACTATACCAAGCTGTGCATACTCATACAACTTTTTCGTGGGAAATCGAGTACCTTTTTCAGATGTGATTTATTGGGGAGAACCGGAAAAATGACAGCGATCAAGCCCATATTCATGTGTAAAACGCTCTCGTCTGGGTACATTTCATAGAAAATCAAAGATCCTCCTGACCGTTGGTCAGCTGAGAAACTATCATTTCGAATCACGGACACACACAGTATGATGTTGCCTGCTAGTGTAGTTAGCTGCCACCGGTACGAATCATGGCTATGCCGTCTGCGTTCTTTAGCTCTTCCATATGGTTTCTTATCTACTTGTCATTTGAGATGCGCCTTAAGCACTTGATTTAGAACCAATTTGAGCAATTTAGCCAACCCTGAACCCTCAGAATTTGTAGAAGAAATAGGTGTATATTCTGTGAATGGGTAGCAGCATATCAAGCAAGGGACATTCTATCAATTAAATTGAAGGCCCCTGCTGTTAGCATAGATAGTTGAACATATCGTAACACACGTAACGCTTCTTCATGCTTTCCGTTGGCTTATTTGCTAGATTTTGCTCGCTTTATGAATTGCACGATGATATATAATATAGCATATAGCAAGACCTTTCTATGTGACCTTTCCAAGGGAGAATTTTCAAATGTGGTTAGGAGACAGTTTTTATTCTGTATTGGTCGTTAGGATTGTAGCTGCTGCGTGCTTAACCGCACTTCTGGGGTTAGAACGTGAAGCACGGAACAAAGATGCGGGCCTCAGAACTTATACTCTGGTAGGTCTTACTTCTGCTTTGATGATGGTGGTGAGCCAGTATGGGTTTTCTGGAGTTGTTGGCCCGCACTTGCGTGCTGATATCTCGAGAATAGCTGCACAAGTGGTCAGCGGCGTCGGATTTCTTGGGGCAGGCCTTATCTTTGTAAGGGGAAACGTAGTCAAGGGGTTGACTACAGCAGCAGGGCTTTGGTTATCAGCCGGGATAGGTTTGGCAGTCGGTGCGGGCATGCTCTTTATAGGGATTGTCAGTACTGCCTGTGGGCTAATAATCATGCGTCTCTTCGAATACCTTGAGCGAAGGATAAATGGTTCTAAAAAGAACTTAGTCATACTTGAGATTTCGTGCCATGATCAATTAGGGGTGCTAGCCAGAATCAGCCGAACTATTGCTGAGCATGGCTTCAACATAGAATCAGTGGAACTTCGTAGGGATTTGGGCGAAGGCCTAGTTAATATGAATTTCGTGTTAGACGGCATTACGGATTTGCAGTTATTACTGAGAGAGTTATCCGAAGAAGAAGGTGTGGTATCAGTGATCCCAATACGAACGAATACTCGCAAGGCATTCTTGGAATAGTAACTATGGGCAAGTGGCATCATTGCAATTGTTTGCACAACTAGTTCATCCACACAGCACATAAAGGATGACTGTCACCAGAGTACCGCATATTGTACATTCCATCATAGCCCTGAGCTACGAGAAGTGAAGGAGCACTGAGACCAAAACCAGACGAATAACCACAAACCTCAGCGAGCCTATTAGTGTAGCGATCAGCCCCGCGACAGGGCTCCAGATAATACGTTATGGAGATTTGCCTAATCATAGAACTGTACGTACTGCCAACCAAGGAAGCACGGTGGAAATTGTACAATTGATCTTGTTTGGCCCAGCTATAGATTTCGACATCCGAAATTATTTTCGACACGTAACTTATAGCATATTTGCTATAGCAAATAGAGGATTTTATATAGTACATGTAGAATAGCATTCCATCGAGGTCATGATAGAGGCGAAGAACACGTTGTAAGGGGGTGTAATTTTCATAATCGCGACATATTATCAGACCCAACTAAAGGAAATTTAGGAGGTGACTATAATTGGGCTGGTTGATGTTAGCTGCACAGGAAGAGGTTGCGATCCCAAAATGGGGTATTTTTGTAAACGTTGAAGGAGCCGTGTCCGGTCTATTTGTAACTGTCTTGGTAGGAGCGCTGACTTATTACTGGATCATGAGCGCGAGAGCTGGACGCCAGTTACCTACTATACGCAGGCTTCCGGGGTTAGATGCTATTGATGAAGCTGTGGGACGCGCAACAGAAATGGGGCGGCCAGTAATGCTCGCCAATAGAAGAGACGGTTTGGGCGATGTGGAGACTTTTGCTTTGTGGGGCTACTTGTCGCACGTAGCTTATTTGGCAGCAACGTATGATACTAGATTAGTCAATTTGACAGGTTCGCATCTAGTTATGGCGGTAAATCAAGAAATAGTGAGACAGGCCTATCTTGAGGCTGGAAGACCTGACGCTTTTAACACAGACGACATCCGGTATTTTCCAAGTTCTCAGTGGCCTTGGTCTAGCCACTGTGCCGGAATAATCCAGAGAGAACAACCTGCGGCGATTCTGTGGGTCGGAAGCTGGTCAGGAGAAGCTTCAATTCTACCCGAAGCCGGCGCATCTATTGGAGCAATTCAAATAGCGGCTTGCACAAGCACAGGTCAGCTGCCTTTTTTTGTCGCAACTTGTGACTATGTGCTGATGAGTGGCGAAGTATATGCCGCAAGCGCTTACCTTTCAAAAGAACCGGTAATGGTGGGAACTATTGTAGCAGAAGACCATGCGAAACTCGCGCTAATAATAGTAGCTGTGGTGGGTTCTCTTGTGGAGATACTGCGACCTGGTACACAATGGATGACTAATCTTTTGAAATTCTAGGAGGTGATTAATGTTGCGGCAAGAGCTTCCTGCGATATTGACTACGGTAGTTGCGATTGTCGTATTCTTAGGAGGAATACTGTTTTCTCTTGATGAGATGAACGTTCTTTCCGAAATTGATTCATGGATACAGCTAATGGGAAATATGGCGTTGTTTCTCGGAGGAATAAATCTTTGCAAACTTCACGTAAACAACATACGCAAAAGACGACAACACTGGATTTTTTCAGTTTGGCTTCTGATAGTATTTGGCTTTTTCACAGTATTAGGATTGGCAAAAGGAAGCCAAGACCCATTGTACAAAGGATTGTATGATGCACTAATAGTACCGGTCAACGCGAGCATGCATTCAATCGCCGCGTTCTTTTTATGTTCTGCCGCATTCAGGGCGTTTAGAGTTAAGAATTTAGATTCAATTTTACTCTTAGTGTCGGGCGCATTCGTCATGCTAGCTAGCGTGCCCATCGGAGACCTCATTTCGTCAAATATCCCTGTTATCAGTGACTGGCTGCTGAATATCCCAGGTTCTGCCGTAGCTCGTGCTATGTCAAATGGCATGTTTTTTGCGAGTTTCGCGGCAACCCTGAGAATTTTTCTTGGCCTGGAGCGTCGCCACCTAAGTTAGAGGAAAGGAGGTATCACACGTGTTTTGGAAGAAAATAGTCGATCTGGATCCGAAGATAATATATCTATTTGTGGGAATTGCCCTCATGATTCCGGTGATAAGGCCAATTGGACTGCCTCTTAGGATAAGTAGTTACACGCAAGATTTCTATGATTATTTGATGAGTATTCCGGAAGATAGCATCGTGTTTTTGGATCTAGCTTTTCGAGAGACAGGTGAAGCAGAACTTGGGGCATCAGTACTCCCTGTTTTTGAGTTGCTGCAGAAACGTGGGGTCAAAGTAATAGTAGGGGGCCAGTGGGAGCAAGCTCCTTTTTTTATGCAGAGAAGACTGGAGGAAGTTGCAGATAGGATTGGATCGGTTTACGGTGTTGATTGGGTCAATATTGGCTACAAACCAGGCGGAACCGCAACGTGGCGAGTTATGATGGAAGACTTTTGGAAAGGTGCGGCTGGAGTAGATTGTATGAAGAACAGATTTGAAGACCTGCCACTTATGCATAGAGTTAGGAAATTGGACAAGGATACTTTTGCAGCAATTATAATTTGGGAAGCTGGAAGTCCGGGTCAAGGAACTTGGATGCAATATGCGCCGGACATACCGCTTCTTGCCGTTTATATGAGTGGAATAGGAGGAAATGTTAGATACTTGCGCTCAGGTCAGGTCAAAGCATGTATCGGAGGGATGCAGCACGCTGCAGAATTGGAAAAACTTACCGGGACTTATGGGGACGCTATTGGATTACTTGATGCGCAAACACTAGGAATACTAGTTGTTCTAGGATTTATAGTCTTGGGAAACATTGCATGGGTTATCGAAAAAAACGCTTCATCTGTAGAATGAGTGAAATAGGAGGTGGACAAATTGAACACTGATCCTTATGTGATGCTCGAGGCTATCGGCACTATATGTGTACTTTCTTACGTGTGGAAGGAAAATGCAGGTTACCGCTTTTTTGAATTCACTGCGATAGGTCTTGCTGCTGCTCACAGTATCGTAAATGGATGGCATAATTATATTGGCCCTACTTTTACAGATAAGATTTTCGGGGAAGGAAACTGGTTGCTGCTTGTTCCTGCGGCTATAGGCCTCTTGTATTATACACGCGTTCTGGGAAAGAATGTATCCTGGCTTGCCCGCTATCCGATCAGTCTTTCAGTGGGCTACTCTGTTGGATATTCGCTTGCGTACAGCCCGAGACCGCTACTGCGAGAGTTCCGCACGAACTTTGAATCCTTCGAGCACATAAACGATTATGTAGTCATATTAATTTGGCTGTTGGTGATGCAGTACTTCTTATTCACCGTTGGCAAGAGAAAGGAATCCACTGCTATTACTATTATCGATACTATTTCTAGGTCTATGATTATGGTATACATGGGAGTGTTATTCGGCACCTCCATATTAGGTAAATTCTCTCGATTGCTCGGCAGATATCAATTCTTATTGCGGGATTGGTTGAATCTAATCTAGAAAGATGCGGTAGATCTGTAATATAGCAAAGTAAAATTGTAGGCTGATGAAACCTTTGATCATCAGCCTACAATGTTTTATATAAGTGCAGGGTTGAACGGCGTGTCCAGAAAAATTGGATTTGACCACGCTATACGTCCCATTTCATCTACGCACTCAACCCTGACATACTTCTCAGTGGAACGAAGCTCATACTCTGCACTTTCGATGTTCTTGCCATGCCTATCGCGTCGGCAATAGCCATGCGGAAAGTATGAGATGAAGCGAATTGTTTGAACAGGCGAACACTCTACGTATACGTTTTTCCCATCGTAAGCTAGATGGTATATCTCGGGCCCCATCGTGGAATAGAACTTGCCGTTTAAAAGAGCGGAGGTTATAGCTTCATGTGATAATTCAGTAGCATTTACCATGACCCAGCCGCCAAAGGAATCCCAATCTGGGGGAGCTTCTCCGAACTTGTTACCATTGTGGTTATCATCGGCAGCTATTCCCCATACCTTTCTTCCTGATCTCAATAAAGCGTCCCAATACACTGTGGAAAATCCGATCCCACTTTCCACTTGGGACGTATAATTGAGAATTTCGACTGCAAAATAGCCATTTACCGACAAAAGGTCATTGAAGCAGTTAAAAGACCAATTAGGATGGTTGAACATGACCATATACCCTGCTTCTAGAAGTTCGTCGATTGATTTTTGAGCTGCTTTCGGATAATCATCAAGATTAGGCATTGGCACATATTCCATATGGTTGTATGGGGGTCGAATTGCTGCATCTGTTAAGTACTTTGGTCCTAATATGCCGTTAACATGGAAGTAACGTTTTGGGTTACCAAAGCTTTTGTTTCGCTCAATTGCAGGAAGTATTATGAAACTAGGATCTTCCAAGTTGGCATGATATGTATGGCATTGGTGCTCACTGAATGCTAGAAATGAATAGCCGTGCTTTTTATAGAGTTCAGCTACTTCTTCAGGGGAAAGTTTACCGTCGGATATCGTGGAATGTGCATGGACATTTCCTTTAAACCAGTGATCTCTTTTTATGTCGATAAGCACATGTCTTCTGGGGCTAGGATTATTAATTGTAGAAGGTTCCGGGAAATCAGTCTGGAAATTGCAGATATCGTCAGTTGCTTGGGGAATATGCTCTTTGTTTTGGGCATTCCCGGAAAAACTTCGGTAATTCATGTCTATCTTCCCTCCATATATTCTACGCAAGTCTTAATTATAGTGGGGAGTAAGTGATTGGTCCTTAGTATTTCACACCTCCATTCTACTAAGCCATTTGAAGCTACGGAAATTCTGGGATGACCTCAGAGTTGGATGAATGTATCGCTTTAAACAATTCCATCGGTATATACTATAGCATATAATATATATGTTTGAAAGTGATGGTTATGCGGCATTAGCTAGATCGATGGCGCCTGCCATAAAGGTGTGTACTAATATGCGATGCACTTAACTGTAGTTTGTAGATGGTAAGTTGAAAACGGAGATCGACTAATCTAAGTAGTTGTTCTGGAAGGGGTTGCATAATGACGTGTTTGAGCGATTCTTCACCGCCTAGTATAAATGAATCAAAAGTAAACGAAAAACCACCGTTTTTGTTCAGTGTATAGAAGATCATCTTATATTTTGTTATTTGTAAGGCACAAGGTCATCATTAAGATCCAAACGAACAAAGAAGTCCTGAGTTTGCTATTGAGCACAGGATCTTGCCAAAATTACCTCCCCGTCTTTAACAACGTTGTGCCCATCTACCACAAGTGTTGGATTTCTAAGGACAAAATCATAGTGAGAATTTGCTTTTACGGTTCCGCCTAAGGTTACATTAGTACCTATTCCAATGTGTACCGTGCCATAAACCCCCTGGTCTTCCAACATGCATCCAATTAGGCGGCAGTGTGGATTCAGACCGATACCTAGTTCGGCTATAACATAAACAAGTGGATCATTTTGTTTTTCAAGAATATCTGCTAACCGGCTTGCTTGAATCCCCCCAGAAATGCTAGTAATAAGTCCATCTTCGACTTCGATTTTTATAGGTTCTTTGAGCAAGCCAATTCCCTCATAGGGTATACTTCCATCGACTACAATCACTCCTTGTGCTGAGTTCTCAACAGGCACAATATTTGCCTCGACATTTGGAACTGGAGAGAACTCGCCCGGCTTGACTATGCATGTATAGGTGTTAGCACGTTGGCCTTTCGTGCTCATTACTAGGTTTGTTCCGCTGTTAGACGTCAAATGAACGATTGATGCATCCTCTATTGCCGATGCTACTTTGAAGGTTTTCGGTGCTAAGGAATGAAAATCAGCTTCCAAGCCGCCAGATATAAGCATTTCTTCTGTAAAACCAGTGAGCATAATGCCCCGCGCACCTTGGCGTAATGCATATTGAACTGCGTGCGTATGAGTCAAGGAGCGGTCGACGACTGCAAAGAAAACGTCACAATTAGCTAGTGCGGCTGACACAGGGTCCGTGGGTTCCTGTCCGTCAAATGGCCTAGGAGTTGTTACTATTAAGTCTGTCTTAGCGCCCGCAGCATATGCCATCGAAACAATAACTTGGCCGATGTTCATCATAGAAAAGTCCGTTACTACAACTACATTTTCGCCTGGTTTCACATTGGCACAGGTTTCTATTAGAGTTTTGGCCCCGCGTATCATTGCTAGTTCACGCATAAATACTTCTCCCCTCAGTTATGATCAAAGGCATCATTTGAAAGCGTGCTGGAAGCTAGTGCAAATTGGAAACTCTTTCGAATGTGATCGCGCATAGCCGTTTCAGCTAGACATGTGTCTTTGTCTTCCAACGCCTTGAGTATTTCTTTATGCTCGTTTTTTATCTGAGCAATCCGCTTATCATCAGGTTCACTTAGGCTAAGATAAACCGATACAATTTCATTGATGCTGTCCAGCATATTTGCTAACCTTGAGTTGCCCGCACAGTTAATAATCGTATTATGTATTTCACTATCAATTCTTCTAATAGAATCTAATTCAGCTACTTCCTTAACCTGGAGTTCGTCAACAAGACGTCGTAAGATCTCGATCTCTTCCGCACTTGCCTGTTCTGCAGCTATACCTGCGGCAAATCCCTCAAGGGCCCCTCGACACTGTGCAACTTCAATAATATCGTGTTGTGAAATACCATTCACGACTGCGCCGTTCCATGGGACAATTGTTATCAATCCTAAACCAGATAACCGTCTGAAAGCTTCTCGTACCGGTGTGGTGCTAACATTCATCTGTTGAGCAAGCTCCCTTTCGGTTATTCTTTGGCCAGGTGTCAACTCTCCCTCTATTATTGCTTTGCGCAGTGAATCGTAAACCTGATCGCTTAAGGTTTGTCTGGCTATGGGTTTGACTGAGCCCACTCCAGTTTTCTGGTATTTCATAAATAGACACCTCTGGGTAAGTAGCGTGCTGTAATTTATATGATATATAATTAGCTGTATTATTGCAATAGATACTTTGAGGTGAAATCAAGCCCATACTCATGTGTAGAATGTTCTCGTCTAGGTATATTTCTTAAAAAATCAAAGATCCTCGTTACCGCAAGTGTCTTTTCAGAAACACGTATGGTAACGAGGCCTCGATTTTTGGCAAACTGGCCTTTATACTACGGCCGTTTACCCGTTACATGCTTTGTTATGGTCCAGTTTTTGCATTAACAAAATAAAGAGGCGTGTCATTACGGTATGCAGAACCAAACTTACACACGTGGAATTTGCCTTATCTAGGAATTGCCACAGTTTGGTTCTACATTAGGGTTTCGCATTCTATTCTTTGGACTTATTCTCTCTTTCCTCTAAAGCGGCATAGATTTTTGGCATATCTTTCTTATCTACAACTTCTACACCTATACATCCACACTTCATGCAGCATAAGATCTCTTCGCCTATTGTTCCGTCTTGTCTGCATACCATCTCCTTTATCTCATAATCGTCACTGTCATCTTTTTTCCCGACTATGGCTAGGGGAAAACCATAGATCCGGAACAGGAACCCATCTGTGTTCCCGCAAGAAGGGCACACAAGGGTGACATCCTTGTTAAGGATCGGCTTATGGCTAACAGTGCCTGGAAGTTGAATAACTTTTCCCAACTTATTGCCTCCTATATTCATTTTTATTTGGCTCCGCTGTTTGGCTGAGCAATTACATGCGCACCAACGCCTTTCCATTTTCGGCCGTCAGCCGAAACAAATACGTCCCGCGGTTGCACCGCTTCTTAGCTAGTGAGATTGCAAAGTTGTACAAGTATAATATCGAGAATGAAACCTGCACCTTTATTCTTACATTTACATTCTAAACAGGAATTGCTTATATGTTGAGCGAATTTATTGAGTAGATTACCTCGCTTCGGAGGTGGTACCATCGCAAACAATGTTGCGTCGAATAGGGTTTCGGTAATATGTACGGCAGTTGCTCCAGAATTTCAACAAACAAAAAACTACTTGCGGTTCTTAGGCCATTCCAATTGCTGTTGAACTTAAACGTTACAATTATTGATTTTTTTCCAAGAAACGTGGCACATTATGTACTCACCGACGCTCTGTGCCGGTGCTACCTTGTTATAATAACCGCACTTAGGTTAGTTGGCAAGTAATATCTTTGACAGGGGTGATGTGGTTGCATTTAAGCATCTTGCTAGAATCTGAATCTGGTTCATTTGAAGTTCCGGTTCAGTACAATTATCCGGTTCAGTCTGCTATTTATCAGGCACTAACAAAAGATGTAGGTGGCTTCTTTCACGATACAGGATTTGACTATAAAGGCCGAAGCTTCAAAATGTTTACTTTCTCTCGCCTCCTGGGGAAAAGTACTTTGGATAGAGAAAATATGGTACTCAAATTCGAGGGCCCTGCAACGTTGGTAGTTTCGTCACCGATAACCCAGTTTTGTTCATCTTTGGCTACAGGCTTACTAAAATTAGGGACAGTAAGGATAGATCAAGCGCAGCTCCACGTAACCAAGGTTCAAGTATCTGAGCCCAAGGCCGAAGGGGAATCTATTGATATAAAAATGCTTTCTCCTACTGTAGTGTATAGCACCATGACAAGGTACGATGGGCGTAAATACACATGCTACTTTGCTCCTGGGGAAAAGGATTTTGAAGACTTAACTTGGCAGAACCTTTGCAAGAAATACGAAGTACTTACCCAGATGGATCCGCCTTCTTCTCCTCGATATCGGGTTGAAGTGAAAAGCAATCCTAAGTTGAGCGTTCTTAATTATAAAGGGACAGTTATAAAAGGTTATATGTGTTTTCTGAGGCTCATAGGTCCGGAACCCATACTTCAAGTGGCTCTCGATGCAGGGTTAGGTGCGAAGAACAGTCAAGGTTTTGGCTGCATAGTGCCTGATGAACCGGTGCCCGCCAAAGAAATATACATATAGTCACAAAGAAAGGAGGGAAGAATTTGATAATTGAAAGTCTGGTTGGGGAGTTTAATATGTCCGCTCACACATAATAGAGAAAGATAAGGATTCAGTTATAATCTACCGGTTTGGGTCTCTGGAATATAGCTCCAGGGAGACGCTTGGAAAAGAAAGGAGTAGTACTCCAATGGAAGTCTAATTTGATTATATATTAGAGGGATCTTCATATTGATGATAGAATACCTTGTGTGGTAACGTAAAAACCCTACCCTCGACGCAGAAAGTAGCCCTATACTAATGTGCATGCAAGTAAGACTAAGAGCAGGTAGAGGCAGAAATGAAGTGCATTATGGGAACACGTTGCATACATGTACTCGCGTACTGTACGATTATGGGTCACTGTTATCGCTGGTAAAACGGGTCTTAGCCTACCTGTGAGGGTTGGAAACCAGGTTGAACTTGCCGACGGGCAGGGGAAAAACCAGTTTTAGCCTACCTATGAGGGATAGAAACTCTGAGTTCCTCAAGAGATTCATCAGAAAGCACCACGTTTTAGCCTACCTATGAGTGATAGAAACCTCACTGTACGTCTCCTTCATCTCTTCCCTGGACACGTTTTAGCCTACCTATGAGGGAATGAGCAATGCTACTTTTGGGTGGGACCTTCGTAATAGTGGATGAGGCTACTAACGGTATCCTAAATAACAGGAGGTGCTGAACAATGTGTTGGGTATACCTTATACTCATTCCCTTAATAGCACTAGGTCTGTTGTTTCTCTCTGCCATAAGAAGCTTGCTTGGCATCATCATTATTGTAGCCGCATTTGCGGTTGGAGGTCCAATTTGCGGGATCATAGCCATCATAGGAATAGGGCTTTTGATGCTGTTTTCCGATGGTGATAAAAAGAAGAAGAAAGGGTGAGATAGATGTTCGACGTTTTACTACTCCTCATTATCCATTTTATAGTTGCTGTGATGTACTGTGGTTTTAAGGGTGGTTTATTGGAACAAGCGATGACGATGACCATGGGTGCCGCAGCTATCATTGCTATTTTTTCGCCCCCAATAGGCATTCCGTTATTTATCCTAGCTTATGTCGCCTGCAAAAAGCGATATAATGCGTTCGTTAAGAAAATGGAAGAAGAGTAGTGAAGACATAGGTCTATTTCGTGTAGTGTCTTCGAGTTTCTGCCTACCTGTAAGGGGTGCAAACCATACATCAACGCTGCTACTTGTACATAACTCTCTGTTCTCGAAGTGATAAGGACTGTATCCTTAGCATGTATTGTGCTACTTATGTGATATCCCATTCTGCCTAATAGCAGGGTGGTCATATCCTGAATTAGTGTCTAGAAATGGGCTAGATTGTGATTACTCCCGGTGCACAGTCACACAATGAATTCATGAAGCTACTGACTACACGGAAAGAGAAAGTACTGTCAGTACCAGGAGGTGTTCATTAGGGGTTGGTAGGAATTATGTGTTAGATAACGCTTGCGTTGTACTTATTGTTATACAGGAAATTAGAAAAATTCTGTTGAATGGGGGCACCTTAGGGTCTTAGGAGCCTAAGGTGCGTCAGTTTTCTGACCAATAGCAGAGCTGCTAAGAGAAGAAGGAGGATAAACAATCAGAAGTGCCTGCAACGCAGAAAAGAAACGCGATATTGGCCACATCTTACATCACAACGGCATACAGGGTTTTTGTCGCGTGATTCCGACTTTTTCCAGAAGTTTACGTATCATCCCCAGTCTACATGATTACCCGGTAGAGCAGGTAGTTTTCTGAAAGCACCAGGCATCCCATTTTCAGAGTTGACTTGACCTAGATGAGTTTTTTAAGACCAAAGCCCTCATTGGTGAAATAGTTCAATAAGCATGTTTCTATGTGCCAAAACTGCTTAGCAGTAAATCAGTAGCCTCATCTGGATATCGTTTACTCAAAATTCCGCAACACGCCATGATGTAATCTTTATCCAGGACAACCTGTGCCGCTTTAGGGTAAAGTTCTCGTCCATTGCCTTGCCCCGCTAGTTTCTTCAAGGCTTCTTCTCCTCCAGGCAACCGGGTTAGAGGCCCACCTGTCCCAATTATCGTTCTTACAGTCGTAAGATCTTTTCCAGAAGCAACCATTATGCGGCCCTGTGGCCCGTAAAGATATTTGATCACTCCTACGTGGCGCTTAAATGCTACCTCACAAGCAAGATCTCTCAAATATGACACAAGTTTTACTTGTTTTTCGTCCTTCGGTATTACTTCCAGATGTTCTAGCACTTCCTGTGCGTTAAACCCCAAGTCCACATCGATTCTATCTTTTACCAAGTCTACCAGGTGTCTTGCATTCACATGTATTCCAAGGTCACCTTCTACAGTCCTTTTGGCAAAGGGTTCAGGGCTCTCGAGTATAGCCTGTATTTCTGGGCTTCCTTTTGCCACTGAGTGCACATCAGTGGTTGCTCCTCCTACATCCACTACGCACAGATCACCTAAAACGTTCCACAAAAGCTTAGCGGCTTCCATTACTGCGCCAGGGGTAGGCAATATAGGACCATCTACCATAGTTCGGATTCTATCCATACCGGGAGCGGTAATTATATGTTCTTCGAACACTTGCTGGATTACTTTCCGCGCAGGCTCGACTTGCAGTTCATCAATTCGGGGATACACGTTATCTACGATGTACGTTTTTATACCCGCTTCGACAAGTATATTTTCTATTTCGTGCCGAGCTGCCACATTTCCAGCATAAATCACAGGCGTTTTGAGGCCTGACTCTGCTATTAGTTGGGCATTCTTGATAGCGGTTTGCTTCTCGCCATAGTCTACTCCGCCTGCAAGCAGTATGATTTTCGGCTGTATTCGCTTTAGCTCCTCTATATCAGAGGGGGTCATTTCCCCTGCAGTTATCATTTTAAGGACTGCACCTGCGCCAAGTGCAGCCTCTTTAGCCGCTTTTACAGTCATATCATAGACCAAGCCGTGGACAGTCATGGAAAGCCCACCGGCAGCACTAGAAGTTGCCATCATGGAATTCCACTTTATATCATCAACTTTCAGATTAGAAGATAAGTCTTCTATAGCTGCCCGAAGGGCCACAGTCACATCGTTGGGATCTGCCATTGTGCAGGATAAGCCCTGCCCAAGGAAGCGTGGGCCTCCTTGGGCAAGATCGAAACCATTTACAACAGTTGTAGTGCTGCCTATTTCTGCCACTAAAACATCAATCTTCATCAACGGTATTCCCTTCTCCTGTGCGTTTGGCCTTAAGTTCCTTGTGTTTTTCTACCAGGAATGAGGCTACATGGATGCCTTTGGTTCCCCGCCCGAATCCTGCATCTAAACCTGCTTCTAGGGCAAGATCGTTGGTGACTTGAGTACCCCCTGCCACAAGGATGAATTTGTCTCTTACACCCTTTTCCTCGCAGATTTGGGCCAGTCGCTCCATATTTTTTCTGTGTATATCTGCGTGGCTGATGATGGTAGAGATCAAAATAGCGTCAGCATCTTCTTCTATGGCAGCATCTACCATTTTTTCAACAGGAACAGATGTACCTAAATAAACTGCCTTTATGCCAAATCCTTCGATTCCGCCGTGCTTTATGTCTATGATTTCTCGCATGCCTACTGAGTGTTCGTCCTCGCCGACAGTGCCGCACACTACTTTCATTGGGTTTTTTGCGATATAATCTCTGATTTCATCCTCTGACAAAATCTTAGGTTTTTCAGGTATCACAAGAGCAGTTTTATCTATAGCGAAGGGGACTATTCCCTTGACTTCTACAAGGGTGCCTTCAGATGGATGCATGATGCCTTTGTGGATAACTTCAGGTTCATGGAGACCAAGTTTTTTGGCTATTTCCAATGATGCATATTCTGCAATTTCCTCTTCTTCAGGTAGGAATATGGTAAGAGTTATGTATCCATCGCCTTTCCACTGGACTTCAGGTTTTATCATGTTTTCGGGCAGTTCTTGTTCTACCTTGCGTATCCTGACCTCCACGTTATCTTCAGGGTCGAGCTCGTCTATGTAAACGATTTTGTCCCTATCGCAGAACGTGCAGCCTCCAATGAGATCGCATGGCTTTGACAGCCCTTTTGGTAGGTTATTATAGCCAAAGTGTTCGCATACAGGTGCCATGTAGTCCTTCTCTCTTTCCACAATGCTCCCTGCAGCAATTCCGCCGTTGGGGTCTCTAGATATCCCGTCACCCTTCCTTTCAGGATACAGACCTGAATCGACGAAAAACCCTTCGTGGACCGCGTTGAAGTATCCTTTTTCCTTTATTTCCTCTAAGAACAAGACTGCTCTTTCTGCAATTTCCCTAACCTGTCTGGGAAGAGGCCCATCTTTTTTGAACTCCAACATGTCTTTGAGACCGTCCATCCCGACAAGAGCTTGTTTGGCTGTTTCTACTGCGGCTACGTTATTGTAGTGCCACGGCACGTTTCTGCCTTCATCAGGCGTAATTGTGCTTTGCACATCGGCAGTGGTAAGGCGCGAAACGAGCAGGTTGAGCACATGGGTTACTGTAGCTTCCCTAGTATCAGATTCAATATATCTGGTGTTTTGTTGTGCCCTCACTTTGTAGTCTGAAAATAGCCATCTCAAGCATACAGCGTAAGGTAGGTCGTATGACAAAGCAGGTGCTGGAGGAGCCGTGGGCGGTACCGAAGAAAGAGCGATGTTTTCTTTTTTCATTCCCACCATTTCAGAAAACGCGCAGTTTATGGCGTGTTGCACCAAAAGCTCTGGCATAACTTTCCAAGCTTCTCTAGCGGTTGCGTTTGCGTTGTGGGCTCCGTCGATTTGGAGCATGTGACTTGACGCCATTATCTTCTTGGCTACCGCTGCATCTACAAAAGATCTCTGCATATTTATATTTCTGTAAAGCACATTATATTGTGGATCTTGGTGAGCGCCATTTACTCCTTCTTCAGCGAACATAACTGCGATCTCAGGACCTGCTACGCCCGATATATACGAATGGAAGTTTATAGGTCTTCCCACCTCGTCTTCTATTAGGTCCAAGGCCTTGCGGGTGGCTCTCACTTGTTTTCTTGTGATAGGAATTCCTCCTACTCCTTCAGGAGTACCTTCCAGGAGCCCATCTATATGGCTTTGGCCCGTAGTGCGTATAACCATGATATGATCTGCGCCGTGCCAGGCTGCCATGCGCATGCGACGCAAGTCGTCCTCAAAACGGCCAGATGCTATCTCTGTAGTTATTACGCAATCTGGTTGTGGATCTATACCACCAAAGTATTTAGAAGCTGGCAAAGGTACAGATCGCTTAAGTGGGGCAGAGGTCTGCTTATACTCGAAGGGTCCTAGTTTCTGATCTGGGTCAGGTTTGCGCCAAGTCCATCCTGAACGCCTGGGTCTGTAGTTTTCCAGATCCGTAAGAATCTCTTTCACGTCCAGTTTTTCGTTGGGATTTAAAGTGTGATTTTGTTCTCCCATCAAACTGTACCCCCCAACGTTTGCTGAAGTTCATCCCAGCCTTGATTTTCTGCAAGGTGTCTTCCTGCCGAGATATAATCCATGTTTTTTAGATCGGCATATTTTAGCACCAAATTGCCTGCCCCTTTACCCAGGAGCATTCTTTTTTCGGCCGCCGAGACAATTGCCTGAGCTTCCAAACTAGAAAATCCCATGCGAAGAAGCACAGATCTTTCTATTGACGGCGAGGTGTGAGTATAGGCCAGATCATACAGGGGTTCTACTATCTCTCGTGCCAATTCCCAGAACCTGTCCTTTAGTTGGTCATCACTTAATGATTCCAAATGCTTTCTTCTTTCCTCAAAGTCCGAAGGTCTTTGCATCACAAATTCACTCCTAGATCCCTCAAAATGGATATGACGAACTCGGCGTGTGTTTTGGTGTCTTCAGCTAGGAACTGTATGTCTTTTTCGGTAACTATCTCGACCTTGTTTCGTTCCACAGCGTTTCTAATGTAAGATCTGCGCATTCTGTTGAGGTCCATCTCAGTTATGGATATTTGGGAGAAGTCTTCTGGAATGACTATGTTTTTGCCTGGCACGTTCTCTTTGGGGTCACCTCGTTTAACTATTATTCCGTTTTGTTTGGCAAAATCCAATTGTGCCCAAGGATGCTTGCCTGCACCGGTGTATTCTGTTTCTTGCACCACTACGATTTCATCTTCTGGCAACTCCCTGGCTAGAGCTATAGCTGCGGCTAAGGAAGTATTTCCGGCAGGTCCCCTTTCTAGCCCCTCAACCTGGGCAAGAGCTTCTGTTACGTAGAATACCTCTCCCTGGGTTACCGTTACGTATCTGTCTAGATACCTAAGAGGTCTTGCTGCGTTCTTCGGAACGTCAGTCCTATCGGGCCAAGTGGCAAATGGCACGCCAAAGCCTGTGTGACCTGTGGTAAAGGACTTCTTGTTGAAGTCGTTGTCAGATGCCATATGGAGGCCTGAAAGGTCTACGCTGGCGCCGATGATCTTTGTAGCTTTTGCACCTGCTTTTAGTACGCCCCTGGCGGTGCCTGTAACGTTTCCTCCACCTGCGTGTGTTACTACTACATATGCAGGATCTTTGCCGTATTTTGATCTAACTTGCTCTATAAGCTCGTATCCGAGGGTTTCTACGCCAGAGATACCAAAGGGACTGTACAGGGAAGCGTTGAAATAGCCGGTTTCTTCTAGCAGAATCAAAGACACGTAAAACAGTTCAGGACCAACCGTAAGCTGCACTACCTCTGCGCCGTACGCTTCGCATTTTCTGGATTTTTCGATGATCTCAGGTTGGCCTACGTGACGGGAATCGAACACCTCTTGCACGATTATGCAGCCTAGATTTTTCATAGCCGCCTGCGATGCTACGGCTGCCCCGTAGTTACCGCTTGTCGCGGCGAGAACTCCTGGATACCCCAGTTTTTTCGCGTGGTAAATTGAGACGCTGGCTCGTCTGTCTTTAAAGCTTCCAGACGGGTTGGCAGCTTCGTCCTTTACCAGGATCCTAGCGCCATATCCCTTCTTCGATGTTTGTCTTACAAGGTCGGTAATGTTTCTGAGTTCCAACAAAGGTGTATTTCCAACCCCTGCTTCTGCTTGGATTTTTCTTACTTCTTCCAGGGAATAGCCTGCTCTTTCCATCATTCCTTCATAATCGAAGGCGATATCAGATATAACAAATTCGTCGTAATCAAGTCCTAGGGCCTTTGACATTATTTCAGCCCTGCGTTCCATCACTGCGTCGTACGATGTATCTCTTGCCACGTTAGTTTCCCTCCTTCAGCGCTTTTCTAAGTTCCTCACCAATGGTTGACAGTTCTCGAGCATATGGTCCGAACGTGTGGGTGTATTCAGGGTTGATTCTGGTTAGAGTTCCCTCTACGTGGCGATGAGCGGGAGTTTTTATGGTGATTTTTTCACCTAAACTTCCTTCTTCTACCGCCCAGCCCTTAATCCAACATTCAAGAGGCACCTTTTGGGTATCTTCAGGGATATCTCCAGTACGTTCGCGGGCTTCCAAAACGATGTAGTGGATTTCAACCCAATCGCCTTTTTTGCATTCTTTTGTCACAGATATCACCTCGCTGTATATTTGGGTACACATGTGTGTCGCCTTCTGTATATCGCCAAGTACTTAGTTGTTTGGCACCGTATGCTTTAGCTAGGCTTCTTGGCGCACAACATCAGGCAACCATCTAGGCACTGGTAAATCAGCCATGGTGAGCAGCCCCGAGGGAGCACTCATGACCAAAGGGATCATGTTCACGGCTATGGCCATTGTGCCTGTCCCTCCTGGAATCTCGGGTTCAATCCTTAGATCGACAGGAGGATCTCCGTCTATCAAAATGTAATCCCCTGTTTGTATCCCTTCTAGTTCTGGGCATACTTGCTGCGGATGCTCTAGCAGTATCACCTCGCGCCCATCGGCATATGCCCTGGCCGTGTGGCGACAACCTGCTACATTTCCAGGAGCTACGTCTACGTAGTCGGTAGTTCGTCTAACCTTTGATATTATCGGTTCTCGTTCTTCAACGATTTCTTGGATATGCCAACCTAGAGCGTTTGCGATTAGCATTATGGATTGTCTAAACCCGACGTGTCCAACGATAGCACCGGATGTTAGACCTTGTTTGAATTCTTCAGGGGTCGTCCCGACGCCTTGGGTTCTCATTACAGTGGGTCCAAAGGGAGCTAGGTTATTCACCCTTTTTCCGTGCACGTGGTTTACTTTTTTACATATGCCTGTGGCAGTGATTATCAAGGTATCCAAAACGAAACCAGGATTGATACCTGTGCCCAAAACAGCTTTTCCCCGGCTTCGCGCTAAATCATCCATCTCCTGGGATAGTTCAGGAGCATCGATCCAAGGATACGCCATTTCTTCTGCAATAGTTATAACGTTCGCATCATGTTCTAAGGCAAGCTTTATTTCAGGAAAAACTTCTTTGACAAAGGAGGCCGTACTGTGGAGGACGATATCAGGATTTGATTTAAACGCTTCTTCCGGATTAGATACAATTTTGATTCCTGTGGTTTCGGTTCCTATGATTTCACCTAGATCTTTCCCTTCTCTGGAAGGTCTCTTGGCAACGGCTGCTACGATCTCAACATCTCGTTTTTGAAGTAGCATAGAGGCCATACCGCTTCCCATGGCACCAAGCCCCCAGAGCATTACTCTGGTTTTGTTGCTCAACAACAATCACCCCTATCAGATCATTTTAACGGGCAAACATCTGATTCTGCCCAATCTTTCCATGTTACTATCATATCCTTTAAAGAAGGTTTTTTTCTACCCATTACCGGTGCGAGGGAGTGGGTCTTTCACTCTTTCTCAAGTTTTCGCATCTTGTTTATGACGGTAGTATGGGATATCCCTAAAGCTTCCCCGATTTGCCTTGAAGAACGGTGCTCGGCCCATGCTTTTGCGATGTAATGAGCTTCTATTCTTTCGATTATCTCAGGCAAGTTTACAGGCAGGTCATCTGGTAGCTGAGCGATTAGATCGTCTATTGATTGTTCCGGTTTGGTCATGGGAAAAGAAGATATTTGCGAAACAGGTTTTGCCCCTTCTTCGATGACCAGATGGTTTGAGTTGATTTCATCTGATGCCAGGATAGATGCTCTTTGAATTACGTTTTGAAGCTCCCTAACATTTCCGGGCCAATTGTGGGCTAACAGTTTATTTATTGCATCAGGAGTGAGCCGCAAATTTGGCTTACCTAGTTCCCTTGCCATGTTACCCACGAAATGCTGGGCCAATATAGGAATGTCTTCTTTTCTATCCCTAAGCGGTGGAATCCAAACAGGGATCACGTTAAGTCTGTAAAAGAGGTCCTCCCTGAATGTGCCTTCAGCCATCATCTTTTCCAGGTCCTTGTTTGTAGCTGAAATGATTCGGATGTCAATTTTTATCTCGTGGCGTCCACCAATGCGCCTAATCCTTTGCTCCTGGATTGCCCTTAATATTTTCGCTTGAAGCGGGGGAGATAGGTCTCCTACTTCATCTAGAAATAAAGTGCCATGGGTAGCAAGTTCTAGAAGTCCCTGTTTGCCTCCTGATGATGCTCCTGTGAAAGCACCCCTTTCGTAACCAAAAAACTCGCTTTCGAGAAGCGACTCAGGAACTGCAGCACAATTTACGGTTACAAAGGGTCCCTTTTTTCTTGCAGAGTTTTTGTGTATAGCTCGAGCGAACAGTTCCTTGCCTGTACCGCTTTCTCCTCTTAACATGACGCTCATATTTGTAGCAGATATTGTTTTTGCTAAGTTAATGGCGTTTCTAAACACCTGGCTTTCCCCTATCATGTCCTCAAAATCGATCAAGGAAGGTGCGCTTACTGATTGAATGAGCTGTCGTACGTCGTCTAGTTCCCGAAAGATTATGAGGGCGCCTGCAGGAACTCCTTCTTCGTTTGTTATAGTTCTTATGCTGGTCACAGCACGGGTGCTTTTTCCCCTATATGTAATTGCTACTTCTACGTTATCCTTGTCTTCGTTCACTGAAAGGGCCGGTTCGAAGTTTCGAGTTTTGATTAGGCTGTTAAGATCCAAATGCTCTTTGGGCGAGATGCCCAAGATCTCCCTGGCTTTTCTGCTCGAATACGTAATCTTTCCAAATTGATCGACAACTAAAATACCTTCGCTTATGTTGTCGCCTATTACATCTAAGGTTTTCTCTTTCTTTTCGTATTCCATTATGTCTACCTCGACAATTTGCCCAATATCTTGAACTTCGGCTTTCAGGTTTTGTGCAAAAGTGGGCCAGAGAAGAGTTCTGGGCCATTGAACCTTGAAATAGATATGGGGAGGATTGACCTCGATATTGAGGACATTTATTCCGCAGTTGCTTACCGCTTTGAGTATGTCATATACCATTCCTACGCGATTTTGGGCTCCCGTAAATCTAATGCGTTTTACGTAGAAGTCTTGGTACAAATTGCATCACCTCAAATGAAATCATGTAACCTATGAAAACCTTTGGTTTGTAAATATAGTTTACAATATACCCGTTATCTGTCATGAACGTTTACAGTCGTAAATAACTTTTACGACAAACGCGTATATGAATCCTTTAGAATAGGCGGAATACTTGGCTATATTTGTAACTATTTTCTTAACGCCAAGAACGCACGCTATGCATAATTTCCCTTGCACGCTGGAGTTTCGTTGCGAAATCGTTACAGGGGACTGGTTTTTTGGGAAGATTGTTTGTGTGGCGGTATGATTTTTGCATTAAGATAATAATGAAGTTCAATTTATTTTGGGAGGGGTAATAAAAGTGCCCAAGTATATACCGGAACCTTACAAGATCAAAATGGTCGAGCCTTTGAAGATGATTTCCAGAGAGGAAAGGGCGGAAAAGATTAGAGAAGCAGGCTATAACACCTTTTTGCTGAAGTCAAGGGATGTCTATATAGACCTTCTTACTGACAGCGGGACGAATGCCATGAGTCAATACCAGTGGGCTGGGCTCATGCTAGGCGATGAGGCTTACGCCGGAAGCGAAAACTGGTTGCACCTTGAAGAAACAGTACGGGAACTGTTTGGATTCAAATACGTGGTCCCTACACACCAGGGCAGGGGTGCAGAGAACCTAATTTCCAAGATACTTATTAAACCAGGCATGTATGTACCAGGGAACATGTATTTCACCACAACTAGAGCCCATCAGGAGCTAGCAGGTGGCACATTTGTGGACGTGATCAGGGATGAAGCCCACGATCCTACTAGAGAAGATGTGTTGTTTAAAGGCGATGTGGACCTCCAAAAGTACGAAGACCTGATTAAAAAGGTAGGTCCCGAGAAGATTCCTTATATTTCGGTGGCAGTCACAGTGAACATGGCTGGCGGTCAGCCTGTAAGCATGAAAAACTTAAGAGATGTATACAACTTGTCGAAAAAACACGGCATAAGAGTCATATTTGACGCTACTAGATGCGTGGAAAACGCTTATTTTATTAAGACCAGAGAACCTGGATACGAAGATAAGACCATTGCTGAGATCGTAAAGGAGATGTTTTCCTACGCCGATGGTTGCACCATGAGCGGAAAGAAAGACGGCATAGTCAACATGGGCGGTTTCTTGGCGGTAAACGAAGAAGACATATATTTGCAGGCCACAAGTTTGGTAGTAGTTTACGAGGGTATGCCTTCCTACGGCGGTATGACAGGCAGAGACATGGAAGCATTCGCCATCGGGCTTCGGGAAGCTATGGACTATAGTTATATAAGGCATAGAGTTGAGCAGGTTGGCTATCTTGGCCAACTGCTGATAGATGCAGGTGTTCCTATCGTGAGACCGGTAGGCGGCCACGCAGTGTTTTTGGATGCAAAGGCTTTTCTGCCCCACATTACTCAGGATAAATTCCCTGCACAGGCTCTAGCAGCCGCAATTTACGAAGATTCTGGGGTTAGAAGCATGGAAAGGGGCATTATTTCGGCAGGCAGAGATAAAGATGGTAACGATTACTATCCAGCACTAGAATTGGTGAGGTTGACGATTCCGAGACGGGTATACACCAGCGCCCACCTAGATTACGTTGCCGAGTCAGTCAAAGAAGTATACGACAAAAGAGACCAAATAACAGGACTTAAGTGGGTATATGAACCCCCTGTACTCCGTTTCTTCACAGGTCGGTTCGAACGGATATAAGCATGGGGACGGTTCTCGTGCTTCCGTAAGCTTCAAAGGCAGTTTTTCTCAAGCGTTAGTTAGGCTGAGCAAAAGTAATTCCATGGGGATGCAAGCGCACCTACAGGGAACGCATCCCCATGGAACTTTTCACCTCAACAAGTTATAGATGACGTTAGTCCCTTCAAGATATTGATGGGCACGGGACGCTCTTCGTACGGCCAGGGCCACACATGCCGCGAAGTTTTAGGCGGAAGCAACCTACCTGTTAGTGCAGCCATTACCACAACATCTTTTGTTACCTCTCGAAGCGGTTCCCTCTCAACCAGTTTCTTCCTGCCACTCCTAGATGCTTCAGAAGCATCTCCCCATGTAGTTACGATTATATTGTCATCACAATAATCTACTAGGTAGGTAGGTATGAATAGGCATCCTAGGGTAGTTAAGGCACGTACCCGGTGATGTCCATCTAATATAACCATGCTATTCTTATCTGCGATAATAGGATATTTGAGCACCCCATCTTTTGTGATTTCGGCAATTAGTTCTGTCACTCTGCCATGATCTACCTGTTCATGAGCGAGTAAATCTTTTTCATGGGCTAACACGAACGAATAAGAGCACACTTTCTGATGGCCACCAATATCAGCGTTCAGCAACATGCTTGCCCTCCCTTCAGGACTCCCTGCAAAAACCCCTTCTTAAACTGTACTAAGGTGCCTACCAGACGCCTGATCTCACCTTTTGGGCAGTTTGGCCAAGGCCTTATCTATTTCCGACTGAGGGTGCGTAACATTTTTTAGCAGCCCTTTTTGGAACTCGTCGTACGCGCTCATATCGAAGTGTCCATGACCGCTCAATCCAAAGAGAATCACCTTTTCCTCGCCTGTTTGCTTGCACTTGAGCGCTTCGTCGATGGCCACCCGAATGGCGTGAGCAGATTCGGGAGCTGGAATTATGCCTTCCGCTCTGGCAAATAGTTGGGCTGCCTCAAATATGGCCAACTGTTCGACGGCTTGCGCTTCTATTATCCCGTGGTGAAATAGCCCGCTTATTATAGGTGACATGCCATGGTAACGGAGCCCTCCTGCGTGAATCCCTGGTGGCACAAAGTCATGCCCCAAGGTATACATGTTCAAAGCGGGAACCATGCCTACACTGTCGCCGTAGTCGTATGCATATATTCCCTGCGTAAGCGTGGGACATGCCTTTGGTTCTACTGCAATAACCCTTGGCCCCGGCTTTATAGGTGCAGTTTCGGTCTGAAGTCTACCCTCATCGCACTTAGCTTTTTTTAGTTCTTTTAACACAGGCGCTAAAAAGGGAAAAGTGAGTCCTCCAAAGTTACTCCCTCCTCCTGCGCACGCAATTACCACATCGGGGAAGTCTTGCGCCATTTCCATCTGCGCTTTGGCTTCTAACCCTATGACAGTTTGATGCAAAAGCACGTGGTTGAGAACGCTGCCAAGAGAATATTTGGTGCCAGGATGAACCACAGTATCTTCTACGGCTTCGCTTATGGCGATTCCCAAGCTTCCTGGGCAATCAGGGTCGGTAGCTAGTGTCATGCGTCCTGCCTCAGTCTTGTTACTTGGACTAGGAATCACTTCGGCTCCGAATATTTTCATAAGCGAGCGTCGGTACGGTTTCTGCTCGTAACTGGTTTTGACCATGTAGACAACACATTCTAGGTCGAAGAAAGAACATGCCATGGCTAAGGCAGAACCCCACTGGCCTGCTCCCGTCTCAGTTGATAGCCTTTTCGTACCTTCTACTTTGTTGTAATATGCCTGAGCCACGGCGGTATTTGGCTTATGACTCCCAACAGGACTGGTACCTTCATGCTTGAAATAGATCCTAGCTGGAGTGTCTAGAGCCTTTTCCAGCCTGCGGGCCCTCACCAGAGGGGTAGGCCTCCAAAGCTTGTAGATGTCTAGTACCTCACCTGGTATGTCTATGATAGGTTGGGTTGACATCTCTTGTTCAATTACAGACATAGGGAAAATGGCGGATAGGTCCTCAGGACCAGCCGGCTCTAGAGTTTTTGGGTTCAGAGGTGGACCAATTTCGAAAGGCAGGTCAGGCAAAATGTTGTACCAGTACGTAGGGATATGCTCCTCATCAAGATTATACTTGACTCTGTCAGTTGGTTCCGGTTGGTTTTTCATCTGATTCTCTCCTTTTATAGATTTATTGTTTCTTCCTACTTTCTGAGGGTGGTCGCTTTTGGCTGCAGCCTAAGTAGGCCAGACCTCGGCACCTTGAGACCTGCTAGAGCCCGGATAATCAAAAAACCCGTCCTATTCAAAGGACGGGTTTAAAACCGTGGTGCCACCTCGATTGGGCCTACTGGCTGAGAAAAGTCTTTACCAGAGATCCCCCCTCGTTTCTAGATACGGGACTGAAACTTACATACCGTCTGTGCCAGTCCTTATATCCTCCCCAGTTATCGTTAGGGTTCCGGCGACACCTACTTGACCAGGTTCTGAGTAATCAGCTGGGAGGTTCTACACCATCATGCCGTGCTGCCACACCCATTACCCTACGTTCGGCATCGCTGCTCGCAGGTCCATTCAGTCGCTCCTTACGGCTTCAGGCTCTCACTTTCCCTGATTCGCTGTGCCGGCGGTGTTGCGCTTACTAGTCCCGCTCATCGCTTTGGCTTTATTTATTTTCCTGATGCTAGCATGCGTGCGCTATGATTGTCAATAGGAAAAACATCGGGACGGTTCTCGCGCTTCCGAAAGCGCGAGAACCGTCTGCATACCATACCCTAACCTAACCCTAACCACTTGAGGAATATGAACTGAAATCGTCCTATGGCCGCAGAAATACGACCCATGACAGTATTCCCAAAAGCGGCTCCGAACGCAGCCATCATAAAATAACGGCCGAGTTGTGACGTGACTCCAGTGACCTTACCTCTTTGAAAGGTCAGGAAGAAATAGCTTAGGGAGAAAATTGTTCCGAGAAATATGATCCACGAGTCGAAAGTTGTCAATTTCACCATTGTCGCCGAGATTTGTCCTACGATCTGGCTTTCAACGGCCCCTCGCATTGCTACTCCTGCGCCTGTTCCCATCAGAAAAGAAAGAGGAATTCGGTTAAGCCACGCAATGTCTTCGAAGTAGCGGGAATACAGTAGTATGCCCAAAAGGATAGGAATAATCAACAGATATTTTCCTTCTATCATTGGACTCCAGGCAGAATTTAGGAAAGTGTTTATTCCTACTACTACCGCTATCCCCGCGGAAGCTCCAACGAAGATGTGTTCTACCATAGTATAAAATGGGTTGTCCTTGATGAGGACTGAATAGATACCTAATGCACTCAGGGCTCCTATCCACACGCCAATATCAGTTGAAATCTTCATCTGGGCTCACCTCCTGCATGTCCCGATCTGTCTTTGGGCTCTTTGATTTTGCTGACCAACATTGCTATGTTGCCTAGAAGTACAAAGCCCACAATGAGAAGGTGGGCAATAGACTGGGCGTCCATTCCCACAGTACCTGTACCAATCTTACCAGTAAGTTTTTCGTATTCGGCGGCAGCTCTTAATCCTGCCAGTATACCCTTACATTGACCAGACTGGACATACGGTTCGTTGCTAGCGGCCAAGACACCTGTAACCCCCATAATCAAAGGGGTGCCATAGGCCATGACAGCTTGTCTAACCCATTCGTGGGTTCCAGTTCCTCCAGTAGGCCCGTCATTTAAGGTCATTGCCATGGAAAAATCCTTCATACTTTTTACTTCCTGCATTAAGGGCAGAGTGGAAATACTGTTTCCGTGCCAATCCTTTGGGAAAACTGTTGCAGGATTTTGTGCAAATGCCGCTAGAGTGGGTTCGCCACCTGCGTAATACCCTAAATTGACGTAGTCAACCCCATATTCGTACCCATATTCTTCTAAGATTTCCAGGCACTCATCTGCAAAGGTTGGCCCAGCAGGGAACGATGCTATGGTCACAATTCTGATATGTTTTGATGCTAACTGATGGAATATTGCCTGAGCTATAGGGTTGAGATCTATCTCGTCTCCAGGTTCGTAGTCAAATCCTATAACCACGATCGAGCCTTCTGGAAGGCTCTCTACGAACTCGTACACTTCCCGAACAGACTCAGTGATCTCTACAGGCAATCCGATTGGATGGATAGTAGGGATGGCGATAGCAAGGGCCATAAGCAGGTAGAATACACGTTTGTCAAGATTTTGCAGTTTGTCAAATATATCCATGCCTTGTCCCTCCCTAATCTCCACCGTAAGCGGTGCGTTCTAGGCCGATAACGATCCTTAACGAGACGGCGATAAAGCCAATAGCTCCTGCGATCATAAGACCTCTTTGACCGCCTACGTTTAAGACAGACATGATCCAGTCTGTTGCAGGTACTGAAAAGGGCAAGATTTTTGCACCTAACGGTACTCTACCCAGCATCACTAAGCATCCAGTTATGAGTAGGATTGTGGCTTCGATATTCTTAGCCCTGAAAGACCTGTAGGCGGCAGTTCCAATGTAAAATGCCAGCAGTGAAAAAATAGCGCTGCCTGTCGGCACATTGATGTAGTCGAAAATGAACTTATAAGCTTCAGATTCTTGTCCCAAAAACACCCCGACAACGATAGTTACTATGAATGTTATAAGCAAGGCAATGCTATATGCATTTTTGCCTTTGGCACGCCTAATGTTTGTGGAATGAACTCTAATTATATTAATGGCTCCAAGTCCTAAGGCGAAAATCGCAATAACCGATTGCCATTTGAGAATCTCTTGTGCAGTAGTCTGGAAGAACGGTATGTTGAAAAAATAAGCTATAATTACCGTCACACCGCACACAAAAGCTATTATCGTTGGAAGCGTTTTCTTCAAAAACATAGGTAATCACCTCCTTGTAGGTGGTCATTTGATCATTATGTTTACTAGTCCCTCGTTACCAAAAGTGAAAAGAAGCGCGCCGACTATCATTAGCCCTATTGAGACTCCTTTGATTATGTCTTCAGCTCTAAGGCTTCCAAGATGGAGCTCGTCCTGGGCGAAGTGAGCGCTGGCCGCAAACATTTCTTCGCCGAGTATCACATAATCGCATGCGACAACGAAAAAGGGAATTTGATACGCGTTGGTAGTCCCTGCAATTTGAATAGCGCCAACTGTATTGCCAGCTTCTGCAAGTATAAGGGATTCAGCCGCAAACTGGCCAATCATTATGTTTGACGCAACTTGCTCTCTTAATAGCACTCCTATTACGCCGCTAGCGTACGCCCACTGGTCACTAGAGATGAAACGGCAGTCTTCAACCCTAAAAGCCTCAGGTTTTCCCGCTTCAAGATAGCTTTGTCTCATAACTTGTTCTGTAACTGCATATGTCTCTGGCTGCGAGACTGTGACAATTAAGCGAACATCGTATTGAGCTGCAAGTTTAGTGACGTGGCGCAGGACTTCGAGCCCTGCGAAGGTTGCGGCTACTAACCCTCCAAATCCAGGCGTGAAATGTACCGGTTTTCCCATTTCAGCTGCTCTTCCCACAGCTTCCTCAATTGCGTCGAAACCAGGAATAGGACGTATGGTGACTTTCATTCCTTTTCTTGCCAAATACATAAAAATCATCATTAGTCCCGTCATGAAAATGAGCGTCCAGAAATCGAATATTCTTCCGTCAACGAACAACTGGTTCACCCCCTCTTTTTTCAAGTCCGTGTTGAATTCGACAGCAACCGTCATAATCCTTCAAACAAAGTAAAAAAGTGTACCGAAAACCGGACAGTTGCGCCTATTTTACTTTTGAAGGAGCGAATTATATTGGCGGTATTTAGTCTATGTATCAACCTATGCCCGATTACTACGTTAAAAACTTTTCAACACGTTTGAAACTATCGTTGCAACCGGTTCGTTGAGTCTTGAAATACGAAAGTATGACAGGGGCAAACAGGAAATATTTAATTGGTATCGAATGTTATAGGGAGTAGTGTATGTATGATGACCATACAGCAATGGGTAGGCGATCGAGGTTGAGGAGGATAATCTTGGAGGATACTTTGAAAGGAGGCATAGGTCTTTGGAATCTTGTGAAATGAGGATAAAGGAGCACCCGATTCTTGATTTTGATGGAAGGAAGAAAGTGAAGTTTTACTGGGAAGGGGAGGAATTTTGGGGATACGAAG
>Ga0209508_1000798_pt1 | contig 28551 bp, 21 predicted proteins | sample AD_UKC129_MetaG_FD_184427 | JGI IMG/M metagenome (GOLD analysis project Ga0209508, IMG submission 184427) | Active sludge microbial communities of municipal wastewater-treating anaerobic digesters from Canada - AD_UKC129_MetaG (SPAdes) (version 2) | ecosystem: Engineered > Bioreactor > Anaerobic... | reverse complement strand
CTGTCATGGCGGAACTCGTTGACGAGTGGTCCGCGAATGGCAGGAAAAACATTTTCGGCCAGCCCGTGAGGGTCGTTGAAATGCAGTCCGAGGCAGGAGCGGCAGGGGTTGTGCACGGTTCCCTGACTGCCGGAGCTTTAACAACTACATTTACCGCGTCCCAGGGATTGCTGCTCATGATACCGAACATCTACAAAATCGCCGGCGAGCTTTTGCCCGGAGTATTCCATGTAAGTGCCAGGGCTGTGGCCAGCCATGCACTTTCAATATTCGGAGACCATTCGGACGTCATGGCATGCCGCCAGACCGGAGCAGCGCTGCTGGCTGAAGGCAGTGTCCAGGAAGTAATGGATCTTGCACCTGTGGCACACCTGAGCGCGATTAAGGGAAGAGTTCCTTTCATCAACTTCTTTGACGGCTTCAGGACGTCTCATGAGATCCAGAAGATAGAAGTTATCGACTATGATGACTTCGCAAAGCTTGTTGACTACGAAGCGGTGAAGGCATTCAGGAAGAGATCGCTGAACCCTGAGAGGCCTTCGGTAAGAGGTACCGCGCAGAACCCGGACATATTCTTCCAGGCCCGCGAGTCTTCCAACGTATACTACAATGCGCTTCCTGAGATCGTAGAAGAATACATGAATAAAATAAGCGAGCTCACAGGCAGGAAGTACGGTCTCTTCAACTACTATGGAGCGCCGGATGCCGACAGGATCATCATCGCGATGGGTTCCGTATGCGAAACCATAGAGGAAACCATAGATTATCTCATGGCAAAAGGCGAAAAGGTCGGTGTCGTGAAGGTACACCTCTACAGACCGTTCTCGGCAAAGCACCTGATAAAGGCTATCCCGGAGACAGCAAAGAAGATAGCTGTACTCGACAGGACAAAAGAGCCTGGCGCGCTCGGAGAGCCGCTGTATCAGGATGTATGCGCCGCGCTGTATGAAAACGGAATGTCTCCTGTCATAGTGGCAGGACGTTACGGACTGGGTTCAAAGGATACCACACCTGCCCAGATCGTAGCAGTGTATGACAATCTGAAGTCTGACAATCCGAAGAACCACTTCACCATAGGCATAGTCGACGATGTAACGAACCTGTCGCTCCCTGTGGGAGAAGAGATCGATACGACGCCCGAAGGGACAGTAAGCTGCAAGTTCTGGGGATTCGGATCCGACGGTACGGTAGGAGCCAACAAAAACTCGATCAAGATCATAGGCGACCATACCGACATGTATGCACAGGCATACTTCGCTTACGACTCCAAGAAATCAGGCGGCGTCACCATCTCGCACCTGAGATTCGGAAAGAAGCCCATACATTCAACATACCTTATAAAGCAGGCGGACTTCGTGGCATGCCACAACCCGGCATACATCGGCAAATATGACATGGTGAGCGACCTCAAGGAAAACGGGACATTCCTGCTGAACTGCGGATGGTCCGCGGAAGAACTCAATGAGAAGCTGCCTGCCGATATGAAGAGGATCCTGGCAAGAAGGAACATCAAGATGTATACCATAGATGCCGTATCAATAGCCAAGGAAATCGGGCTCGGCAACAGGATCAACATGATCATGCAGGCTGCATTCTTCAAGCTTGCCAACATAATTCCTCTCGACGATGCAGTCAAATACATGAAAGATGCTATAGTTAAGTCATACGGCAAAAAAGGCGAAAAAGTCGTCAACATGAACTACCTCGCGGTAGACAAAGGTATCGAGGCACTCAAGAAGGTCGAGATCCCGGCAGAATGGGCAGATGCCGTCGACGAAGCTGCGGCCGCAAAAGATGTGCCTGAGTTCATCAGCAATATCCTCGAGCCGATGAACAGGCAGGAAGGGGACAAGCTGCCCGTAAGCGCATTCGTCGGCAGGGAAGACGGCACGTTCCCGTGCGGCACCTCCAGGTATGAAAAGAGAGGCGTTGCAGTGGATGTACCCGAATGGCTGGCGGATAAATGTATCCAGTGCAACCAGTGCTCATACGTATGCCCGCACGCTGCGATAAGGCCTTTCCTCCTCGATGAGGAAGAGGTCAGGAACGCCCCCGAAGGTTTCGAAACGAAGAAAGCCATCGGAAAGGGATTCGAAGGACTCGAATTCAGGATGCAGGTATCGGCGCTCGACTGCCAGGGCTGCGGAAGCTGCGCGAATGTATGCCCTGCAAAGGAAAAGGCACTTATAATGAAGCCTCTCGATACCCAGATGGACCAGGTAAAGAACTGGGACTACGCGATGACGGTGAAACCGAAGAACCCGATGGGACCGAACACCGTGAAGGGCAGCCAGTTCGAAGAGCCGCTGCTTGAGTTCTCCGGAGCATGCGCTGGCTGCGGCGAGACTCCGTACGCAAAACTCGTTACCCAGCTGTTCGGAGACAGGATGATGATAGCTAACGCTACGGGTTGTTCTTCGATCTGGGGAGGCAGTGCGCCGTCGATGCCGTACTGCGCTAACAAGAACGGCTGCGGACCGTCATGGGCCAACTCCCTGTTTGAAGACAACGCTGAGTTTGGATATGGAATGTACCTTGCTGTGAAGCAGATCAGGAACAAGATCGCAGACAACTGCAGGAAGCTTGTTGAGATGGAAGTGCCTGCCGAACTCAAGGAAGCTGCCAATGGCTGGCTTGAGAATATGAATGATGGCGACGGATCAAAGGCAGCATCCGCGAAGCTGAAGGAAGCCCTGAACGCGTTCAGGAGCAATGTCGGCGACGAAGCAAAGGCATTGGTGGACGAGATACTTGAGAACAGTGAGTACCTTGTAAAGAAATCCGTCTGGATTTTCGGCGGAGACGGTTGGGCATATGACATCGGCTTCGGCGGGCTCGACCATGTGCTGGCTTCCAATGAGGACATCAACATTCTCGTTTTCGATACCGAAGTATACTCCAACACCGGCGGACAGGCATCCAAGGCAACTCCTTCCGGAGCAGTGGCACAGTTTGCTGCATCCGGCAAGAAGACCAAGAAGAAGGACCTCGGCCTGATGGCAATGTCCTATGGATATGTATATGTCGCACAGGTGGCTATGGGCGCGAACCAGTCGCAGCTCATAAAGGCGCTGATCGAAGCGGAGAAATACAACGGGCCTTCGCTGATAATCGCCTATGCACCGTGCATAAACCACGGCCTCAGGCTCGGTATGGGACAGTCGCAGCTTGAAGAGAAGAACGCTGTAGAAGCCGGTTACTGGCACCTCTACAGGTACAACCCGATGCTGAAGGAAGAGGGCAAGAATCCGTTCATACTGGATTCCAAGGAGCCGACAGCATCATACAGAGACTTCATAATGGGCGAAGTCAGATACTCTGCACTGACGAGGACATTCCCGGATATTGCAGAGCAGTTGTTCGAGCAGGCTGAGAAAGACGCGAAGGAAAGACTTGAGTGGTACAAGAAGCTTGCCAGCGGCTGAACCTGATGCCCTTTACTATCAGGGGACGATGACCGGATGCCTGCAGGGTGCGCAGTTCGAAGTGCCTGGCAGGCGCACAGTCCGGAATCAGACTCAAAAACAACCCAAAGCATGAAACATGATGAAATTGCTGGTTGTGGCCGGCGGGTGACAGAATTGATGCGATCATTCGCCGGTTTTTTTATTGTTGAAAATCGCCATAAGAAGGGTGCGGAAATTCAACCGTTGCAGGCATCTAAGACTGATCATCTGCTTTATGGATTCTGTATAACGCTGCGGGTGCCTTTGTTTTACACTTCTCTATTGGCACACAGATTCCAATGACCAATGTTGGTTGTTTGCTGCAGACAGAAACTCTGATGCTCCAGTCCCTGTTACCCTAAAACTCTTTGTCTGCATGATCGCTGCCTTCTATATGAGTCTGCGGGAGCATATAATTGATTGAACTGTTTATGCGGATATGATAAAAGTGCAGCCGGGATCGGACGGAGGGAGCGCAATGCAGGGGATTGAAAAGGAATTGGCACAGTGTTTCGGAATCGACGTTAAAAGCATTTACCCGTATAAGGATGCATACGTCGCGGTCACATCTGCAGGGAAAAAACTTGTCAAAAGGGTGATGTTTTCACCGGAAAGACTGAAATTTGTGCACGGAGCCAAGGAGCACCTGGTAAATAACGGTTTCACCGGTGTGGACAGGTACATTGTCACGCAAACGGGAGAGCCCGGCTTCTGGTGCGGTGATTTCCTTTACGTGATGACAGATTTTATCGAAGGTCGCGAAAGCTGTTTCGACGATGACGAAGACCTGGGAAAAGCGGCAGAGGCACTGGCTGCAATGCACAGGGCTTCTGCAGGCTATGTGCCGCCAGAAGGCAGCAGGGCGCGGGATGACCTGGGAAGGCTTCCTGCATATTTTTCCAAGCGCCTGAACGACATCAGGAAGATGAGAAAACAGGCCAGGAAAGGAAAAAGCCGTTTTGACCATCTTTTCCTGCAATATGCCGACTATTTCATAGGCATGGGTGAAAACGCAATGGAGCGTCTGTCTTCATCGTCCTATGATGCCCTGGTCGACAGGACGAGAAACGAAAGAACGTTCTGCCATCATGATTATACCCACCATAACATATTGCTGGACGGCAGAAGGGTGACAATCACGAACTTTGACTACTGCTGTTTTGAACTCAGGGCATATGACATAGCTAACCTTATCAGGAGGAAAATGAGAAGATGCAGTTGGGACATCTCGAAAGCGGAACTGATAGCTGAAGCCTATAATAAAATTTCACCCCTTTGCAGGGAAGAATTTGAAATTGTAGGGATCATGCTGGAATTCCCGCAGAAGTTCTGGAGAGTCGTCAACCGCTACTACAACAGCAGGCGCAGCTGGTCGGAAAAAGTCTTCATGGGAAGACTTGAAGAAGTCATAGAGGAGACGAGGCCTCTTGAGGTATTCCTGAAAGCGTATGACAAAGTTTTTCTATAGTGTGTGCATAATCTTACAGCACTTTGCAAAGATCCGCTCTGCACAGGCAGGCTGACAAAGCCTGGGCGCATATTACCCCGGGTGCCTGTGCAAAGAGATTCTTCAGACGATAAAAGATCATTCAGATAACAAAACGGTCATTCAAAACAGCCCGGTTATGCTTCCGTCTTCATGTATGTCTATTTGTTCTGCGGCAGGGACTTTCGGCAGTCCGGGCATCGTCATTATATCGCCGGTGAGGGCGACTATAAAGCCTGCGCCCGCCGATACCCTGATCTCACGCACGTTTATATCAAAGTTTTCGGGCCTTCCAAGCATTTTTGGATCGTCGGAAAGCGAGTACTGCGTCTTGGCCATGCAAACCGGCAGATCATCCAGCTTCATCTCAGAGAGCTTCCTGATCGTCCTTTCGGCTGCGGATGAGAAAGTTACGCTTCTTGCCCCGTAAATTTCCCTTGCTATGGTCTCTATCTTTTCTTTTACGGGAGCTTTCAAATCGTACAGGAACCTGAACCGGGAAGGAACATTATCGAGCAGGTCAAGCAGCTTCTCCGCCAGTTCCCTGCCGCCTTCGCTGCCTTTTGAGTATACCTGTGAAAGTGAAGATTCCACGCCAAGATCTCTGCATTTGTCCCTGATATACTCCAGCTCTGCCGGCGAGTCCGTATCAAAGGTGTTGATTGCCACGAGTACAGGTACGCCGAACTTACCCAGGTTCTCTACATGCTTTTCGAGATTCGGGAAGCCGCGCCTGAGCGCTTCAAGGTCCTCTGCGGCGAGTTTTTCCTTTGGAACTCCTCCGTTGTATTTGAGGGCGCGCACGGTAGCCACCAGTACTGCTGCGTCCGGTCTGAAACCGGCCAGCCGGCATTTGATATCGAAGAATTTCTCGGCGCCCAGGTCTGCACCGAAACCTGCTTCAGTAATGACATAATCGGCCAGCTTCAGTGCAAGCTTTGTCGCTTTGATGCTGTTGCAGCCATGGGCTATGTTGGCAAACGGGCCTCCATGCATCAGTGCCGGCGAGTGCTCCAGGGTCTGGACGATGTTCGGTTTTATCGCGTCCTTGAGCAGCAGCGCCATCGCACCTTCAGCCCGGAGCTGTGAGACCGTTACAGGAGCGCCTGAATAATTGTAGCCAATGATTATCTTACCAAGACGGTTCTTCAGATCGGTGATGTCTTCAGCAAGGCACAGTATTGCCATGATCTCTGAGGCGGCAGAAATTATGAAGCCGTCCTCCCTCGGGGTACCGTCGGCTTTTCCGCCGAGTCCGACCACTATATTCCTGAGGGCCCTGTCGTTCATATCCATTGCCCTTTTCCAGACTACCTGCCTCGGGTCGATCCCGAGTTCGTTGCCCTGATGGATGTGGTTGTCTATGATGGCAGAAAGCAGGTTGTTGGCGGCAGTGACGGCATGTATGTCACCGGTGAAGTGAAGGTTTATGTCCTCCATCGGTACGATCTGCGCATAACCGCCTCCTGCGGCGCCGCCTTTCATGCCCATGACTGGCCCCAGGGATGGCTCGCGCAGGCAGATGACTGCTTTTTTCCCATTGCCGCCAGGGTCTGTCCAAGGCCGACCGTGGTGGTGGTTTTCCCTTCGCCTGCCGGAGTCGGGTTTATCGCGGTGACCAGGACCAGTTTGCCGTCCTTGTTGTTTTTTACTCTCTGCCAGAGGCTGTCCGCAAGTTTTGCCTTGTAATTGCCGTACAGTTCGAGCTCATCCGCGCTGATACCCAGCGCTGAAGCAACCTCTGCAATCGGCTTCATTTCGCATTTCTGTGCTATCTCTATATCCGTAAGCATCAGGTCCAACCTTTCATGTTCAGATTAAGGCTTGTTTATGCACTGTGCCTGTATATAAATTCACTGCACTTATTATACATTCCCGTTTGTTCCAAAACAATAGAAAACAGCTAAACGATAATTTAACAAATCCTACGCGGTTTACATATTATAAACCAGGAAAATGGGTGAAAGCGACATCATGGAAAGTTCACCGTGCAAGAAAGCGTGAAAAGGCAGGTGAGCGGATGAGCGGGATAAAAATAGGCGACATAGTCGCAAGAAAGTCCTACGGATGTGACGTGTTTTTCAAGGTAGTAGACATATCGGAACGCAACGGTGAAAAGATACTTACTCTCAAAGGCATCAGCTACAGGATAGAGGCCGACGCCCCGGAATCTGACCTTGAAGTGCAGCCCGAGGTGAAGGTCAGGGAATACAGGGACAGGTGCTGGCGCGAAGCGGAAAAAACCGCAGCAGACCGGATGTACGAAATGAGATATTACCGCTATTACATGCCAAGGAGCAGGGGGTGGCGAAAAAAAGCGTATTATAGAGATACCTCGAATGAAAAGCCCGACAGGATTAAAAGACCTGGAAAGGTACTGCATCTCGACGGAGACAAGGACTATCTGGAGAACTGTATTGCTGAATACAAAAAACTTGGGATCGACGTGGTCGGCGAATATGTGCCTGAAAAAGACCAGCCCGCCAGGGTATATTCGCTGTTATCGCAGCACAGGCCGGACATCCTGGTTCTGACCGGCCATGACGGCTTGATCAAGGGAAAAGACAGCTACAACAGTATTTCATCGTACAGGAATTCGAAGTATTTCGTCGAAGCCGTGAAAGAAGCAAGACGCTTCAACCCTGACATGGACGGCCTTGTGATTTTCGCCGGCGCATGCCAGTCGATGTTCAATGAAATAATAAAAGCCGGGGCCAACTTTGCAAGTGCTCCGTTCAGGGACCTGATACATGCCCTTGATCCTGTAAGGGTATGCCAGAAAATTGCTTTTGCGAGCGTCGACACAGTTTTGGACGCTGAGGATGTAATAAATAATACGATAACGGGGAAGACTGGTATAGGAGGCATACAGACAAGGGGCAAGTATCGGGAAGGGTTTCCGGCCGAGCCGGAGTATTAGGGCCTGGTGGCATTCCCAGGCAACGGGTATTGTTTTGCGGCTGAGGAACGCCACACGTTTGAGAGGATTAGTGACACAGAAGAGTGTATTGGATTCAGCACATGGCATGGGGACACTTCTCAACAATGAGGCAGATCTTAGCAACTGAGAAGTGTCCCCATACCTTTCCCCGCTGAAGTATTCCTGCATCTTTCTCCGGTGAAGTGTCACCGGTCCTCATTTCCGTGACAAAAATCACGGTGAGACCGGAGAAAATACAGGATTTTATGAAAAGTACTTGACATAAATGAATTTCCCTTGTTATAATATTTAACTTTTTTTTGACAAGCTATGATGTTTGTGATATAATTTATAAAACAGAAGACGAGGTGATCAGATGGCTGAAAAGAGAGACCTTGTTCAAATAAAAAAGAACATTGAAACCTGCATAGGCAAAAGGGTACAGCTTAAGGCCAACAAAGGCAGGAAGAAGGCTTTTATCAGGGAAGGAATCATAGAGAATTCATATCCCAGCATCTTCGTCATCAGGTTTGAAAACGAGTACGAGACAACAAGGAGAGTTTCTTTCAGCTATACCGATATTCTGACCAAAGCAGTGGAGCTTGTGATTTACAAGGACGACAAGGAGATACTCGTAAGCTGACCTGCCGGATCGACGTATAAAAGCCTTGCAAAGCCCGATCATGCGATCGGGCTTTTTTTCATTGGAATGCGACGTCTGCGCTGTCTTCCGGGAGCGGGCGCTTCTAATGAGCTTATCGTGAATGACGGTATCCTGTCTATTTTACAGTAATATTTGAGAGGTCCTGTCAATATACATTTAGAGAGGAAAACGCATTCGGTCATGCGGGGGGAGGATTTCAAATGTCTCTGGAACTGGTTGGTGAGCCCATCAGGATCAATAAAATAATCGGTGAGGATTCAACACAGACGATAGTCGAAAACGATATAATCGTGCCTGATACGAAGCCTGACATAGCACAGATACTGCTGCTGGACGGGGATGCCTGGGTCAGCGGCGCCGAGGCTGCGACGGACAGGGTGCTTGTCAATGGTTCGGTCAGATACAAGATACTCTATATCTCCGACGATCCGGATCAGTCTGTGAAAAGTATAACGACCGTATCATCGTTCCAGTATGCGATGGAAATGCCCGATACCAGGCAGGGTATGCAATGCAGGGTCAGATGCGATATCGAGCACCTTGAATACGAGATACTCAACAGCAGGAAAATCAATGTAAAGGCGATCATCAGCCTCTCGGGCAAGGTCACTGAACAGGTCGAGCATTATGTCACGAAAGACCTTACCGGTTCGGACGGTATACAGATACTGAGGAACAGGGCAGTTGCAAATACATTCCTGGGGGATTGCCGGACCGACTGCCGGATCAGTGAAACGCTCGACATACCGGTGGGCAAACCGGCGATCCTGGAAATACTGAGAAACGATATAAGGATAACCGGCAGGGAATACAGGGCAGGAGACGACAAGATCGCAGTCCGGGGCAACCTTAACATATCCACTTTATACATCGCGGATAATGAGAACCGAAGCATACAGTTCATGGAACATGAAATACCGTTCACGCGGATGCTCGACATGCCGGGGATCGATGAAACGTGCAGCAGCAGCCTCGACATCACGATCGGGGAAGCGTACTTCGAGCCGGAAGAGGACGGAGACGGCGAACTGAGACGTCTGAACTGCGACGTGTTGCTGGACATATATGCGCAGTGTTACGGGACGAAAGAAATAGAACTAGTCGAAGATGCGTACAGCCCGTATTCGAGAGTTAACCTCGAAAAAGAGGAACTTGTTCTTGACGAACTGGTCTCCGAGAATGCCAGCCAGCTGACGCTCAGGGAAAACATAGAGGTCGATGAAAATGCACCGGATATCTCCGAACTGTTCAACGTACTTGGAAAGCTTTCGCTCTCGGCAGGAGAGATAACCGACGACCGCGTCACCGTAGAAGGTGTGGCTGTCTGCAACGTTCTGTACCTGGCCTCCAGCGAGGGGCAGCCGGTATACTGCACTGAACGGGAAATACCTTTCAGGCAGTCGATCGAGGTAAAGGGCGCAAAAGAGGGCATGAACCTCGAGGTAGAAATGGATATAGACCATTACAGCTACAGCATAGTTAACTCCAGGGAAGTGGAGGTCCGCCTCGTAGTAGGCATAAAAACCAGGGTAGGCAAACAGATTTCGGTGCCGGTGATCGTGAAGGCCCAGGAGCAGCCACTCGATGAAAAGCGGGCTGCGGTACAGCCCAGCATAATAATCTACTTCACGCAACCCGGTGACACCCTGTGGAAAATAGCCAAGAGATATTACACGACCGTCGACGAAATACTGAAAAATAACGACCTGTATGAAACCGAACAGATCGTTCCCGGAAGCCGCATAATCATCACCAGGAGACTGTGAAAAATTACCTGAGACTGATCAGCTGTGACTGATCAACTGACGTGCCAGGCGCAAACATTCAGCCTGGCACTTTTTATTGTATTGGCCATGTTTTTTGTATATAATATACATTAAATTGTGTGTGCCGAGGTTATGATGTCTTACATTGAAATACCTGCTTATGCGAAAATCAACCTCTCTCTTGATGTCATCCGCAGAAGGGAAGATGGCTACCACGAACTCAGGATGATAATGCAGACGGTTTCTCTACATGATACCGTATGCCTTGAAGCGACAGGCGAAGCAGGTATACACCTGGAATGCAGCGGCGGGATGGTGCCCGCTGACAGCACGAATACCGCATGGCGCGCAGCGGAGCTGATGTTCGGGCGATTCGGCCTGGCAGGAGGCCTCAGGATAAAGCTCATCAAAAGGATACCGGCAGCGGCCGGACTCGCGGGAGGAAGCGCTGATGCGGCCGCAGTGCTGAAAGGGATCAATGAACTGTATGCTCTGGGCCTGGACTCAGCGGAACTGAAACAGCTGGGGCTGCAGATAGGGGCGGACGTGCCGTACTGCATCGAGGGCGGGACCAGGCTCGCGGAAGGTATCGGCGAGATACTCACTCCCATGCCGGATCTCAGCGGGATCGATGTTGTGATCGTCAGGCCGGATATCACAGTATCCACACCCTGGGTATACAGCCAGTTCGATCTGTCGCAGGTGACGGAGCGCGACAGGCCTGATACCGAAAAGCTGATCGGAGCGCTGGCAAAAAAGGATTTCAGAACGGCATCGTTTTACATGAAGAACGTTCTGGAAACCGTAACGATGCGCAGGTATGAGATTGTAAGAATTGCTAAAAACCGCATGGCTGAGGCAGGCGCAGAGGCCTGCCTGATGAGCGGAAGCGGACCGTCCGTTTTCGGACTGTTCGCCGACCGGGAGAAAGCGCAGAAGGCACATGCGAAGCTCTCAGGATACCGGGAATGGGAATGCTTCATTGCAGAAACAGTCTGAGAGGAATCGCTGAAAAACGCGGAATGCGGGTAAAGGAGATGTACAGCAATGGCAGGAAAGCTGTCGAAGGTCAATCTGAACGATTACAAGCCCCTGAGGGATGTGATTTTTGATACTCTGAGAGAGGCCATCATCGTTGGTGAGCTGAAGCCAGGGCAGAGGCTCATGGAAGTGCAGCTTGCAGAGAAAATGGGCGTCAGCAGGACACCGGTAAGGGAGGCGATCAGAAAGCTGGAACTCGAAGGCCTGGTAGAGATGCTCCCGAGAAAAGGGGCGCATGTTGCGGAGCTTTCAGTAAAGGACATAATGGATGTACTTGAGGTCCGTGCAACGCTGGACGGCCTTGCGACGTCGCTTGCCGCAACGAGGATCAGCGAAGACGAAAAGAAGGAACTCAGGCATATTCTCGACCAGTTCATAAACTGCGTCGAAAAGGAGAACCTGCAGGGATCCATCAAAAAAGACGTTGAGTTTCACGACGTCATCTACAGGTCATCGAGGAACGACAAACTGATACAGATTTCAAACAACCTGAGAGAACAGGTCCAGAGATTCAGGGTCGTATATATCAAGGATTACAGCAGTTCAAAGGAACTGATAAGGGAACACACGGAAATATACGAAGCCATAATCGCCGGAGACCCGGAAACGGCGATGAGAGTTGCACAGCGCCATATAAAGAACCAGGAGGAATCCATCATAAGGTCGCTGAAGAAAAAACACAGCGAAGCGGGCAAATAGGGCGAGGCAGTGGAGATGATCACTCCATTACCTCGTAGCCAAGCTCCGCGATCTTTCTCCTGATGTCAGCCGGACTCTGCCGGTCAGGATCATACGTGACCCTTACCGATTGGGTCTTGAGGTCGATGTCCACGCCGCTGATGCCTTCGAGCCGTCCAAGTTCGCTGCTGATGCGGCTGGAACAGATGCTGCAGGTTATCGATGGGACCATGAAAACTTCTTCCATGTGGATCCTCCTTGTGGTTATTTTTTTCGTGATTCATTTTGCCTGACAGTATTGTTTGCAGGTAATGCTCAAAAAATAACAGAAACAGAGTAGCGATATTGTCAAACATTTGATGATATTTATCGTATTATTGATTGCATCATGGAATTGCAGCCAGGCAGTTCCGGCTGTGGAGATGTGCCGCATGGAAGTGTATTGTCAGGCTTTGCGGATGGAACGGAGGTATTGTGGTGCTGTCCGAAGAATTCTGGTATGACAGTTTTTTAAGTAAATACAGGTCAGGAATTTCCCATGAGTTCCTGTTTTATTTCAATGTCCGCGATCTTGTGGACAATTACAGGTACATGGACAGATATATCTATGAGGAATTCATAAAGAAGAGGAATTTTGGGATCGTCGCGTTCTACGACATCTCAAGGGGGCTGACTTTCCTCGACGCGGGCATGGAGAAGGAATTCAACATAATCACGTCCAACGAGGCATCCAACATGATGAATGCCATGCCGTCCAGGTTGTTCCCATACATTGACAGGGCGCTGAAAAACACGAAAATGGCGCTTTTCATCGACCATGTCGAAAAAATAATACCTGCCGGTGATATCGGGAGCATGACGCTTGAGGAAAGGATAGCGCTGATTTGGATATGCGAATGGTCCGTAAGCCCAAAGATCTCTTCCGTGGGAAGCTGCATCATGATGCTTGCAGACAATCTGGCAGACGTCAGCAGGGAAGTCCTCAAGTCATCCTACAGGATAGAGCCCATATTCGTAGGCCTGCCGGATGAAAAACAGCGCAGGGAATATATCGAGTACCTGCTCAGCGACGGCTCGGTGAAAGCCGAGATCACTGCCGACGAATTTGCCAAGCTTTCGTCCGGGCTGAGCAAGAAGTCGATAAAGGATATAAAGCTGAAGTCTGAAGCTGAAGGTATACCTGTCAGCTTTGATTTCATCAAGGAAAAGAAACACTCTGTGCTCCAGAAGGAATACGGGGACGTGCTTGAGTTCATCTATCCCGAGATAGGTTTCGAAGACATAGGCGGGATGGACAAGGCAAAGGAATACCTGCTAAAAAACGTGGTCTACCCGATACGGAGCGGGGACTTAAGGCGCGTCCCTATGGGCATACTGCTCTGCGGGCCTTCCGGAACAGGTAAAACTCTGCTCGTGTATGCGCTCGCCAAGGCCAGCGGCTTCAACTGCGTGAAGATAGATATGTCCAGGATACTCGGCCAGTACGTCGGGGAAAGCGAGAAGAACTTCAAAAAGTGCCTGCTTGGCGCCCAGTCGCAGCACCCGGTCATAGTGTTCGTGGACGAGATCGACCAGGCATTCCGGAGGGGCGACAGCGGCGACAGCGGCGTCAGCAGGAATATATTCAGCGAATTCCTGCAATTTACCGGCAACACCAGCAACAGGGGCAAGGTCATCTTCATCGCGGCCACCAACAGGCCGGACCTGATGGACCCGGCGCTCAAGAGAGCCGGGAGGTTCGACAAGAAGATACCGATCCTTCTGCCGGACGCCGGGGAGCGTGCGGAAATATTCAGGATAATTATCAACAAATACAGGTTTGAGACAGATGTGGAGGATTTCTCGATTTTTGCAGAGCAAACGGAGAACTATACCGGGGCCGAGATCGAGACCGTCGTGAGGAAGGCTTATGAACTGGCCTGTGAGGATGACCGGGAAGGAACTGTCCTCACCGCCGACATCATTTCCGAGGCAATAAAAAGGTGCCGCCCAAGCACGCAGCAGGTCCAGTTCATGACCATGCTGGCAATCGAGGAATGCGACGACAAGGATTTGCTTCCGGATAAATACAAGGGCCTGCTGGATGAAAGGAACATGGACGACAGATAATCGCCCCGGATGGTTTGTTTTACTTTACATTGGGAATTATTTGTTATAAATTAAGAATATGAATAAGCTTTAATGGCTAAATATTTTACGGGGAGGCAAGCATTATGGGTTTTTTCAGAAGACTCGGTGCTTTGATCAGGGGATTTTTCAGCCGGCTGCTCGGAGGGATCGAGGAGAGCAATCCGGAGCTTTTGTTTGAAGACATTAAGAACCAGATCGAGAAGGCAAGAAAAGAAGCCGAGCAGCAGATAATCGAGATCCAGACCAATGCCGAACTGATAAAGATCGAAATGAAAAATGCTGAAAAGAATCTCGAAGCTGTCAGGGCACGGATCGAAAGCGCCCAGAAACAGGGCGATAAGGAACTTCTCATAGAGCTGCTCATGCAGGAGGAGGAGTATCAGTCCACCTTTGAAACGCATAAGGCGACATACGAGTCGGCTATGGCAGAAGTGGCAAGGATCAGGGAGGACTACAAAATTTTCGAGTCCGAAATGAACGCCAAGCTGAACGAACTCAAGACGCTGAAGTCCCAGGCCAAGATGGCCCAGCTCAGGGAAAACATCAATGCTGTCAATGCCCGCTACACTTCAAGGAGCAGCAAGGTCAGCAGCGTGAACGAAAGCATGGAAAGGGCAAGGGAAATGGTGAACAGGAAGACCGCCCGTGCAAATGCCATGGAATCGCTGAGCGAAAACAACCTGGATCTGAAGCTGAAGAGGCTCGACATGAACTCTGCAAGAGAAAGGGCGAAGGCCCGTGCGGAAGCCATGCTTACAAGCGAACAGGGCTTCGAGGTAAAGGAAAAGGCAGAGAACAAGGTTTCCCAGTAACAGCCGTCAGTGCTGCCCGGTGATGTCGCACGGTACCGGCACATGGAAAGCGCATCGCCGGATCAGGGAGTGAACAGACAGTTCATGTATAATCAGGAATGGTGGTTGGACCAATGAGGGCCAGGATGGTTCTGAGCGCATTGCTCAAATTGAGGAATATAGTAATACTGATCGCCGCGTGGGTACTGTTGACGCTGCTGAACAGTGCGTTGGCTCTCCCTGCGCTGTTCGGCATTGAAAAACTGCCCGGCGGACTGGCCTTCGCAGGAGGCCTGGCTGTTTATATCGGTTTTGTGATACAGACCCTCTTAAGCAAGGACTTCCATAATGAATTCAGCCAGAAGGAAAAGTTCAGGAAGATCCGCGAACTGGACCGCCTGGCCAACCGGCTTGCCGGGGAGGCAAAAAGGAACACCAACAATACATATCTCCTCAAGCTGAGAAAGGTGATGGAGGACAAGAACGACATCTTTGCCTCCTACTCGTCGGGAGAACCCTCTTATCTCAAGGAAAAGATCGTTGAGCAGACGCTGAACCTGGTGATAGCCTACCTGAAGCTGCTGAACAACTTCTGCATAAGGAACCGCGAACTGAGCGGCGTCGATGTCGGCGCCATAACTGCGAGGATAAATGCCAACACAAGGAAGCTCGGCTTTGCCAGGGACGAGCGCATGGCCGACGACATCAGGAAGATCATCGATATGGACACCAGGCTGATCGAAAGGATGAAGGAAGAGAAAAAGGACCTTGAAAGGATCAGCGCCCGGCTGGATTACATGGAGAGCACGGTGAACATGTTCAAACACCAGATAATGTCCAGCATAGAAAACGAAGAGATGCTTGAACAGCTTGAAACGGCGGTGAACGAGGCGGAGGCGCTGGATGCCGTGCTGGATGAAAGGCGCAGGAACAAGCTTCGGATCTGAACCTGGGCTGCTCGTTCATATTGCGGGGGATCGTCCGGCAGACGGGAACGGTACAACAGAAGCGGAGCGATGAAGACGGAGTAAAGACTTAAAGCCGGGATTCAGAACGAAAATCAATAATGTAATCCACAGGTACAGTTACAGGGGACAGGTAACGGACTTGCAGATTCCTGCCCCCTGTTTCACTTTTCTTGTTAAGAGAACTGTGATATGTTGTCAATAGGTAGGGAGAACGGAAGGTCATGAACGGTACCGGGAAAGGGGAACCGGACAGCGCCGGGGGAACGGGGCCAGTACAGGGAAAGGGAACTGAAAGTGCCGGGAAGGCAGGTACGGCGCCGGAAAGACTGTAACGGGGAAACAAGAAAAAGCCGTGTCACAGGACATGTGTCATAAGACATTAAAAGGAGCTGTGAAGAGAACAAATGGCGATACGGTGCGGTGTGGATATCATAGAGATCGACAGGATCAGAAAGTCCCTGGAAGAACTGGAAAGTTTCAGGAACAGGGTTTTCACCGGGCATGAGATCAGCTACTGCGAGGGCAGGAACCGGGCCAGGTATGAGAGCTATGCCGCCAGGTTCGCTGCCAAGGAAGCCGTACTCAAGGCCCTGGGCACGGGGATGTCTGACGGCCTGGAGTGGAAGGATATCGAGATAAGGAACGATGAAAAGGGAAAGCCCGGAGTGTTCCTGACGGGAAGAGCGCTTGAAATCTTCAGGACTATGGGAGCATTATCCATCGATATAAGCCTGTCGCACTGCGGCAGCTATGCCGTGGCTTTCGTGGTGATAGAAACGTCAGGAACGGATTAAGGTACATGAAGTGAATGCAGTTTTAAACCTGAAAGGTCAAATTTAATGGCAAAGGGGGAACCGGGATGAGAGTCAGGTTTCTGCAGTTCGGAGACCTGCATATGGATGCGCCGTTCACGTCGCTTTCAGATATGGAGGGGAAGCCGTCGCAGAGGAGGCTTGATCTGAAAAAGGCACTGGAGCGGCTGGTGGATCTGGCCATAGGTGAAAATGTCGACCTGGTGCTTGTCTGTGGAGACCTTTATGAACACGGATATACCGGGAAAAGTACGATCCACTATATCTGCGGCCAGTTTGCCAGGCTGGGGGACACGCCTGTGCTGATCATTCCCGGGAACCATGACCCGAAACTGCCCGGGTCGTATTATTCAGAACACCTGTGGCCGCCCAATGTCCGTATACTTGGAAGCAGCGATGTTTTCGAACACGACAGGACAGGCACACGGGTCTGCGGCGGCCCTGACGGAGGTGTGGCCGACCCTTCGCGTATAAATATACTTATGCATCACGGTACACCGGACATGCCTTTCGATCCAAACGCTTTCCAGCCGATATCCGGTTCAGATGTCGCGAAAAAGGGCTTTGATTACTGTGCCCTGGGGCATTTCCATTCAAGGATCACGGCAGGCGGAGCGAAGGGGATATTTTACAACGCAGGCAGCCCGGAACCACTGGGTTTCGACGAGCCTGGCGACCACGGTGCTTTCATCACGGAGATAGTGAAGGAGCCCGGCGGTAAGGGATCAGTCCGCGCAGAGTTCATCTCCGTATGTGCCAGGCGCTACGCGGAACTGTCAGTGGATGTAAGCGGATGCCTGAACAGCGGACAGGCGGCAGACATCGTTGCCGCGGAAATCTGCAGGACCGGAAGTACATCCGACCTTTTCAGGGTAACGCTCACGGGGTATCTGCCGCCCGGTGTGCAGATCGACGCTGAAGAAATGGCCGACAGGCTGAAAGATCTGGCGTTCTACCTGAAGATAACCGACATGACCCACCCGGATTACGACCTGGATGCGATATCGCGCGAAAAGGGGCTAAGAGGACTCTTTACAAGGAAGATGCTTGAGAGGGCATCCGCGGCCGGAGATGACGAGGCGGCATTGGTGATGAAAGCGCTATATTACGGGCTTGAGGCTATCGATGAGGGAAAGGTATGCATATAAACGGTATCGAGATCAAGGGCTTCGGAAAACTGAAAAACCGGACGTTTACATTCGGCAGGGGGCTGAACGTGATATACGGTCCGAATGAGGCCGGGAAATCGACAATGCAGTCGTTCATCACCGCAATGTTCTATGGCCTCAAAGGCGGGAGAAGTTCGACAGCAGGCCTGCCTTCCCCGCTGAAGCGATTTATGCCGTGGGACGGACCGCCGTATGGAGGAGCCATCACATACACGCTGGACAACGGCGATTCTTTCAGGCTGGAGCGGGATTTCTCCCGGAACACCGTTGCCGTGTATGACGCCAGCTATAATGACATAACCCCCCTTTTCAGCTTCGGCAGGGACAAACAGCCGCTGGTGGGGGAAACACATCTCGGGATGGACGAAGCAACGTTTGAAAATACAGTCTTCATCAGGCAGAAGGCAATAAGGCTTGACAGCGGCAATTCATCGGTGCTGGCGGCCAGGCTCGTGAACATGGACAACCCTGATACAGACGGCCTGGTCTACCAGAGGGCTGAAACCGCACTGAACAATGCCATCAAAAACAGGGTGGGAACCGAAAGGTCCAGGGTACAGCCCCTGGACAGGCTGCAGTCTGAGTTGAAGAGGCTTGAGGCGGAGCACAGGACGCTCACAGAAAAGCAGAAGGAGAAAGAGAAGCTGCTCCGGGAACTTTCGGAGATAAAAACGAAACTGGGACGGTTAGAGCTGCAGGAACACCTGCTTGCAAAAATCGGGGAGCTCATAGAAACCAGGAAAAAGATAGATGAAGGGATGAAAAAGGAGGCCCGGCTCATTGAAACGGCAAAGCAGCTTGCTGAGATCGAAGCGGCCCTTGACAGGCTGCACTCCCCCGGGCATGGCTCCGGCAAAACCGTACGGCAGCCGGGTGCAGAATACGCTGTGCAGCCTGAGGGATATGCCGGCGAAGGAAAAATGTTTGCCGGAAATGCGCCCACTGTCCTGTTGATTTTGTGTGCTGCATTGGCGATGATATCCGGAGTGCTTTTGTTTGCTCCTGGAAGCATATCCGGCATGATTCCAATACCATCGCAGGTTTATGCTGCTGTGTTGCCCGTATGCGTCCTGGTTTGCGCGAAGCTGCTCAAGGACATATTCGTCAGGCGCAGGAACCTTAATGCAGCCCGGGGTCCGGATGGTATACGCGCAGGTGACAGGGATCGTTTTTCCGGCGTGGATGCGGAGAGAGATGCGGCGTCCGGTGACGGACCGGCGCCGGGACCAGGTGCCGGAGCTGCAGGTGAGGGAGCCGGACATGGTATCATGGCCGGGTATACCGATGAAAAGGCGGCTGCACTCGAAGCGGCCAGGCGCAACCTGCTTTCCGGAGTGTCAGTGATTTGCGGAGTAAAAGCCGGGAGCGCTGCAGACGTCAGGGCGGCATTGGAAGAGGTCAGGACCGGGCTTGAAAGGCTGAGCCATCAGCTCCAGTACGGCCTCGACGAAGCTGCTGCCACAGCTGAAGCCATGGATGAGTTTTTGCCCGGATTCATTTTACAGCATGAACTTGATGAACTTATATACGATTCTGACATAAACTGGCTCGAAGAGAGATGGAGAAGCGAAACGGAAAGCCTGCGGAGGCAGAAGCTTGATGCGGCGCTGAGAGAGAAGTACTGTGAAGGTCAGCTTGACGAAGACAGGGAGCAGGCAGACAGGCTGCAGCGTGTTGAAGAAGAGATGGCTGCGGTGAGGAGAAGGATCATTGAACTTGAGAATACCGGAAAGGCATTGAAACTGGCTCTTGAAGTCCTTACCGAAGCTGCGGGGGAGATAAGGCTCAGTAATGCGCCGGAACTTAACAGCCGCATGAGCGTCATAATATCAGGGCTTACCGGCGGCAGGTATACCGACCTCAGGGGAGATGACAAACTGCTGCTGAAAGTATCAGATCCGCAGGCAGGAGATGTCAGGAGCGTTTCGGTCCTCAGCAGCGGTACCGCTGACCAGATGTACCTGGCACTGAGGCTGGCGACAGCCGATATGCTGACATCAGGCGGTGAAAGCCTGCCGTTGGTCATGGACGAGGTTTTTTCACAGTTTGATGACAAACGGACCGAATTTGCGTTAAAATACCTGTATGGAGAGCACAGGGACAGGCAAATACTGCTGTTTACCTGCAAGATGCGGGAAGTGGAGCTGGTACGGGAAATTTACGGGAATGAAATGTATTTTGTGGAGTTGTAAAATGAAACCGGCATACAGACGAAAAAAATACAGAAAAGCAGCCGTGCTGCTGATCATAATGCTGCTCCTGTCCATACTGTCCGTCGGATGCGGCGACAGGGCCAGGCAGGCTGTCCTGGAGGAACCCGCCGATAAAACCGGTGAAAACAGAGGTCAAACCATCGAGTACATCCATGGGATCCCGTTGGATAAAAACACGGCGGTCGTGACCGTGAGCGTGGCAGATGTATACGAGGAGCCTGACGTCAAGTCCATGCGCGTCACCCAGGTGCTCTGCAACCAGCCTGTCAGCGTCATCAGCCAAAAAAGCGGGTGGGCCAGGGTGAAGACGATCAGCGGAATAACAGGGTGGATCAGGTCGAAATTCATCTCTGATGACATATCGAGCATTTCAGGCAGGGTGTATACCTACAGGATCGTTGTGACGAGCAAGGAAAAGACTGTGTATTCCAGGCCCGGCAGCGGCGCCACCATGGTCAACGCTCACATGGGTACGGAATTCTATGCATTCAACAGCAGAGATGATGCCTATGAAGTCTTCCTGCCGGGAAACAGGACCGGGTGGCTCAAGGGAAGCGGCATCATACGCATCGATCCGCCCAATGGTGAGATACCCGCCACAAATGCCAGCGACTTCGCTGCGACGGCACTGAAATTCAAGGGGGCAAGCTTTATGCTCAACGGTCTGACCTCACTGGGGATAGATGCCCCCGGTCTTGTATATATCTGCGCCAGGATAAACGGGGTGGATCTGCCGATAACCCTTGAGGGTCAGCTCAACTCAGGCGAGGAAATACCACTTGAAAAAGTCCAGGTGGGTGACCTGGTATTCCTTTCAGAAACGGCTGCCGTTCCTGGAACAGCCGGGAACGAGGAAGCTGAAAGCGGGGAAGTGAAGATCACGAGCGTTGGAATATGTACAGGGGGCAGCAATTACATCTATGCCGGCAGGAAAACCGGTTATGTCGCGATCGGCGACCTCTATCGTGAAAATCCCGACGGTATCGCAGTAATGGCACGAAGGATATTCAACTGATCCTACTGATCCGCCGTTCATTATCCCTTCCGGTCAGGTTTGCCGCAAGCCTTTGGGTTTGCTGCAAAGCTACAGATCCGGCTTGCTATGTAACTTCAGACTTACTTTACGGCATATGGCAGTTTTCCGGTGATTTTCATGCATTCCATGCAGACTGTCAACATACCTGTCCCGCAGACCACCGTCGGAATGCAGCCTGTCAGCCGCGTGAAAAAGTGCAGGCTGCGTTAATCCTCTTATTCGAATAATTTCACCTTATGTGCAAAAAATAAGCAGGACAGATTTGCTTCATTCGGAAAGTATAACAGCAGACGTCCTTAAGGTTTGAGGAGGTAATTGTGGTGGATACGCGGGATGGATTGCCTGATTCTGAAAAACGGCCGTCAAAGGCAAAGAACTCAAATATAAAAATATATGCTGTCCTGCTGGCACTGTTCGTAGCTGCGGCATCCTGGGGCTATTATAATTACAGGAGGGCGGCGGATCTGAGGCAGGAACTGGACAGCCAGTACAACAGGGCTTTTTTCGAGATGGTGGGCTATGTGCACAATGTGGAATCGCTCCTTGCGAAGTCCATGGTCAGCACGACCAGAGAAAGGACCGCCATCACCCTGCAGGAAGCCTGGAGACAGGCCGGCCTGGCTCAGACCAACCTGGGGCAGCTGCCGATATCACAGCCGGTACTGGCAAGCACGTTCAAGTTTCTTACGCAGCTCAGCGATCTGAGCCTTTCGCTGGATAACCAGAATATCAGGGGAAAACCGCTGAGCAAAGAGCAGTACGAGACTCTGAAAAAACTCCATGATTATGCGGTATCCCTAAACAAAAGTCTTGGCGAACTGCAGGAAGACCTCAATGCCGGCAGGCTCAGATGGGGCGAACTTGCGAACAAGGGCACGAAGCTGTTCAGCAAGACAAAGCCCGGGGAAATGATGAAAAAGATAGAAGCTGTCGGAGAAAATTTCAAGGATTATCCGACACTGATATATGACGGACCTTTCTCGGATCACATGACCTCAGGCGAGGCACGTGGACTGACAGGAGATGAAATAGACGCGGAAACGGCAAAAAAGAAGGTATACGAATTCTTTGGCAGGGACCGGGTCAGGGAAGTGACGGACCTTGGCAAAAACGAGCACGGACAGATCAAAACATTCGATTTCGAAGTGAAGCTCAAGGACGCCCCCGAAGACCAGTCGGTCTATATCAGTGTGACGCGTAAAGGCGGCCATGTAAACTGGATGCTCAACAACAGGCCCGTCAAAGAAGAAAAACTGGACATGGAAAAGGCAAAGGCCGCCGGGATCAAATTCCTGAAAGAAAAGGGATTTGACGGAATGGTGGATACCTATTATTTAAAGAATGACAATACCGCGACCATAAATTACGCCTACAGGCAGGACGATGTAACCATGTATCCTGACCTTATCAAACTGAAGGTAGCTCTCGACAACGGGGAGATCGTCGGCATGGAGGCCAGGCAATATCTCATGAACCATACGGAGCGTGATATCCCTGAGCCGGCGATCAGCATGGAGGAAGCCAGGAAAAAAGTCAACGACAACATGCAGGTATACAGCTCAGGGCTGGCATACATCCCCACGGAATACAGGAAGGAGATCTTCTGCTACGAATTCAAGGGGAAGCTTGAAGAAAAGGATTTTATCGTTTACATCAATGCGGTTACAGGGGAGGAAGAAGATATCCTGATGATCGTAAATACGCCCAACGGAGTGCTGACAATGTGAATATCGCACGTTCGGGTCAACTGTGATGATCCGACGGTTACGCAATACAAACCGTGGTGCGCTGAAAATACCGGGATGAAAAGGGCAGGCTGCATGCAGAAGGCAAACAGTCCAGATGGAACTGTTTGCAATTTTTTAGATAAAACGGTAATATATAAAGAGTTAGTCTGACAGATGAGCCGTCTGTAATAAGAACGGCTCTGTCTCTGGAGGTGCGCCATGACAGGTATCGGCGGGAAAGCCACGGCCGGCCTGGCCGCAGATGACAGAAAAAATCTTTGGCCGGGGATTTCCGGGGCATGTATTTTATATTCGGCAGTTATCATACTTTTCATTTTTCTTGGATACAGGGTCCAGTCGAGAGAGTTCTATTCCGGCATACTTATCACTGAATTCGGGATCATGCTGCTGCCGGCGCTGGTGTTTACGGCATTATCGGGGGTAAGGTTCAGAGAGGCGCTCAGGCTTGGCCCGTTCAGGCCTGCAAATATCCCCGTCGTTATCGGCATCATGATTTTTGCCGTTCCAGTGGCGGCATTGTTCAATGTGCTGAATTTGTTCCTTGTGAACTCGATATTCGGAAAAGTGTTTGTTTCATCGCTCCCTTCCGCCAAAAACGATGCCCAGTTCGTCGTGAACCTGCTCGTCATCGCCGGCAGTGCCGGGATCTGCGAGGAGGTCCTGTTCAGGGGAGTACTGCAGCGGTCGTTCGAAAGGTTCGGTGCGGCCCGGTCCATACTCCTGGCAGCCCTGTTGTTCAGCCTTACCCATCTTGACTTTCAGAAGATATTCGGGACATTTTTGCTGGGAGCGCTGATCGGATATATAGTATACAGGACCAACTCACTGTACTGCGGCATCCTCGCTCATTTTACGAACAACGCGGTGGCAGTGACCGTATCATATATTTCGGAAAAACTGCTGAAAGCTATCCAGCCTTCAGGCGGACCGACGTCCGGTTCAGTGGATTTCAGCGAAGTGTTCGACACATTCTCCATGCTGTCGAAGGAGGAACTGATAATCGTATTCATGATCTACGGCTTTATGTTCCTTTTTGCGGCGGTAATTTTCATACTTATGGTTTTCCTGCTGACAAGAGTGAACCCTGTCCCCCCGAAGCCGATACCGTATGAGCAGGAACCTGCGGGAGAGGTGGAGACGCGGGGAAAGGCAAAGGGGCTTTTGTGGCTGCTGCCTGCGATCCTTATGATACTGCTCTGGTTTTACGTCCAGGCAACCGCATTCCTTGGAATACAGAATATTGTCACCGAAACATTCAAATTGCTGGTGGGATCCGTATGATACCGGACTGAGCGACGATCCGGTGCATCTTCGACAGGTCAGGACTGCCTCCTGAGATTCCGGATATCATCGCCTGCAAAGCGGTATATGTCAAAACTGCCGGTTATCCGCGACACTATCCTCTCGTCGTAGTATTCGAAAAGATTGCGCAGGTCTATGTTAGTGGCTATTATCGTCTTGCAGGGTTTGCGGATGTCGTTGGATGTCCTGGTGTCGAGTATGTTCAGCAGCTCCGCGTAGCGCATTGCCGAGGGAGATTCCGTCCCCAGGTCGTCTATGATGAGCAGGTCAGCCTCAAGGATGTTTTTGTATGTGCCTGGATCCCATTCCTCGTTATTGCCGGAATTGTACCTGTATTCATATATCGTGTTGAACAGAGCCGGGGCTGTGAAATACAGCACCGTATGTCCAGCTCTCATCAGTTCCATGGCTATGCATCCGGCCATGAAGGTCTTGCCTGTACCTGTCGGGCCGCAGAACAGGAGGTTCCTGGTTTCAGGGTCGCCGAACCTTTCCGTGAATTGCCTGCAGTTTTCCAGGATACCGATAATCTGCCTGCGGGGGGATTTTTTGATGCCATACCGCTCTTCATCGACCGTGTCCGGGTAAAGATCTGTATTGAAGCTGGCAAATCCGTCATTCCTGCTGATGCTCAGGTTTGAATTGTCGTACAGGTAATCCAGCAACAGTTGCCTGTAACATACGCACAAAATATCGCCTTTTCCGTCGGGCGAACTGATTATGCCGGTATCGCTGCATTTGCTGCACTCGAACACGGGTACCAGGTAATCAGCTGGATAACCGTTGGCTGTGAGGATCTGTCTGCGTTCCTCCACCAGTTCTTCTATTTTCTGTGTAAGTTCTTCCGCCGCGCTGTCGGCAGGCACTTTACCCATCAGGATAGCCTTGTTGTACCTTAAGCCGGCTGTGTTTATCTCATTCTCTATTTCATCAAGGCGGGGAAAACGACTGTAAAGCTCGGCTTTCCTTCGTTCCAGCTCGTCCATTGCCTTACGGCGCTTTTTATCCAGTTCATTTCTGATCATCTGGTGTATGCTGTAACTGATACTGATGGCTATCATCCTTTCCGGATACTTATATGCAGACACCGACATGCGCTTCATGCAGGCATTTGAGATCCTGCGCGCTGACAGCCTGTTCCGGTCCCGTCAGACATCCTTGTAAAGCTTGTCAAAATATTCGTCATCATATTTCCGCTGCTCGAAATTGCCCTTCTGTGGGACGGCGCTTTCCTTAGCCCTGGGTTTGGCATGTTTTGCGACCTTGGCGGTGTTTTCGGCAGCGAGTATCTCTTCTTTTGTTTTATAGCCTTTTTCATGCCAGTTGGTCAGGATCCTGTTTATGTATTCAAAACTAGGGGTCTGTGCCGACGTTGTCCGCCTCAATGCTTCCTCTATTATATCAGCATCGAAGTTGTATTCCGATACCCATTTTTCGATATAGGCGTCTTCGTATTCCGTAAGCGATCCCCGCCTCCTTAGCTTTTTCATGATCATGCCGCGTATGTCCTTGATCTTCTGGGCTTCCATGGAATACCTGTCCAGGTCGAAGCTGTTCCTGATGTTCTTGCTGTACCAGTTGTCGGCAACTTTCGTTATATACTGCCTGGACAGCCCGTTATGATCATAGCAGTGCTTGAAAAGGGCATACATCACATCTTCTTCGAATCCGTATTTGTCAAACCATGCGTCGATATCCGTATACCATGAAGGCGACATCACCCCCTGGAAGAATGCGTTGTTTATGCTGGAAATGAACTTGCTGCGCTTTTTGCTTCTTTCCATGCTGAGCTCAGCTTCTTCGGGAGTTGATGTTGTCTTGGCCCTGTAGACCTTCCTGATCTCTTTTTCCTTGACGTCGCAGATGATTATTTCATTTCCGTCGGCGCTCCTGGTTATGAGCCCGAGGTCCTCGAGCCGCGTCAGGGCGTCTTTCACCCGCTCCGTCCTAAGTTCCAGCTTTTTTGCGAGCATCTCCGGGGTCATGTTTTTCCTGTACCTGCTGAGAAAGAGGCAATATATATATACCTTTACAAAATCACTTTCCAGTGACGGCATGTATTCCGATATGAAAACATCCGGTACCAGGGTATCGGAGTAAAGCATGGAGAAGTTAACGTCAAATACCATGTCCAAAAGACCTCACTGATAAGCAAACATTTACTATCCTTGCGGATGCTGTCTTCAACTTATTATAGCATACAAAAAAGAGCCAAACCACATAAATACAGTTGATTTTAGTGCGAGAAAGTATTATTATATTATATGCGGTGACGGCAAGCTGATTTTTCAGCACGCCGGATCGCGGAGAGTCATGCGCCCATAGCTCAACTGGATAGAGCGTCTGGCTACGGACCAGAAGGTTGTGGATTCGAGTTCTGCTGGGCGCACCAAATCAGGGCTGCCGGTATGGAACCGACGGCCCTGATTTTTTATGCCGGTTGCTATTACCGGAACATTAATAGTATTATATAAATAACGCAGCTTTTCTTCCGGAATAAATGTAAATACATAAAGACATTTCTAAATCAATACCAGGGACAGGAGGGCTTTTATGAAATACAGACCGTTCGGAAAACTGGACTTCAAAGTGTCGGCGCTGGGCTTCGGGGCAATGAGGCTTCCGACAAGGCAGATCCAGGGCCCCGGCAACAGGTTCGACAGCAGCATAGATGAACCTGAAGCTATCAGGATGATCCGACATGCCATAGATATGGGGGTAAACTATATCGATACGGCCTATGGCTATCACGGCGGACAAAGCGAGATCCTTGTGGGGAAGGCGCTCGGGGATGGATACAGGAGCAGGACGGCCCTGGCGACGAAATCGCCGGTCTGGCTGATAAAGGAGCCTGCCGATTTCGACAGGCTGCTGGATGAACAGCTGGGTAAACTGCAGACCGATTATATTGACTTTTACCTGCTGCATTCTCTCAACGGGCATGCATGGGAAAACACCATACTGAAGCACAACCTGCTGGACAGGATGGAGGCGGCCCGTAAAGCAGGCAAGATAAAATACATGGGCTTCTCCTTCCACGGAGATTACGATTCATTCGTGAAAATAGCTGATGGTTTTGACAAGTGGGATTTCTGCCAGATCCAGTACAATTACATGGACATTGAAAACCAGGCGGGGATGAAGGGACTGAAATACGCAGCTTCAAAAGGGCTTGCGGTAGTTATAATGGAACCCCTGCTTGGCGGCAGGCTGGCGAACCCGCCCAAAGACGTCAGGGCGATAATGGAAGAGGCGGATCCGGTCAGGTCCCCGGCAGGCTGGGCGCTGGACTGGCTTTGGAGTCAGCCCGAGGTGTCCGTGGTTCTCAGCGGTATGAGTACCATGAGACAGGTGGAAGAGAACATAGCCCTCGCAGACAAGTCCGAAATCGGCAAATTTGGCAGGAATGAACTGGATGTTATAGAGAAGGTCCGCAAAAAGTACAGGGAGAGGACGGCAATACCCTGCACGGGTTGCGAATACTGTGTGCCATGCCCCAACAGCGTGGCTATCCCGAGGAATTTCTCGATATACAATGACGGCGTGATGCACGACGACATGGAAGGGGCGCGCTTAACGTACAATAATTTCTTCAGCAGGGAGAACCATGCGGACAACTGTGTCAGATGCGGAGCATGCGAAGAGAAATGCCCGCAGGCGATAGCGATAATGGACTGGCTTGAGAAAGTCGATAAAGCGCTTGGCAAATAGAGAGTTTACAGGCAGCCAAAGCTATACTGCATGCGGAAGCCGGAAGGCAGACTGCTGGGGAGGCAGTTTGCCGGACGGCTTTTGCTGTATAAATTAAAAGTATCTGTTCTTGTATTTTTAATATAAATTTAGCAGTATATATGGTAGAATAATAGTGGGATTGGCAGAAAACCGAAAAAGTTGTCTGATTATCTGGCAGTGCGAAGCAGCAGTCTCAAACAAAAGAAAAAAGGCTGTTAGCGCTGCAGGCGCAGCCGTGTCGATGGGGTGGATCGATTGTATAAGGTGTTGCTTGTCGATGATATGGAAATCAGCCGTCGACAGGTAAGACGGCTCAATCTCTGGAACGGTGAAACGAATTTCTGCATAGCGGCCGAAGCCCAGAACGGGCAGGAAGCCCTGAACCTGCTGAGACAGCAAAAGTTCGATCTTCTGATCACTGACATCAGGATGCCCAAGATCAACGGAATAGAGTTAATGAAGGAGACGGCCGAAAACGGCCTCTGCCCCTGTGTCGTACTGCTGAGCGACTACGAGGATTTCGAGTATGCCAGGATGGGCATCCAGTACGGGGCTTTCGACTATCTCAGCAAGCCTCCTGAATACAACAGTATGCTCGGGCTCCTGCAAAGAGTCGAGCAGTACCTGAACAGGAAGGAACAGGAGGAAA
>Ga0209508_1000795_pt1 | contig 28821 bp, 28 predicted proteins | sample AD_UKC129_MetaG_FD_184427 | JGI IMG/M metagenome (GOLD analysis project Ga0209508, IMG submission 184427) | Active sludge microbial communities of municipal wastewater-treating anaerobic digesters from Canada - AD_UKC129_MetaG (SPAdes) (version 2) | ecosystem: Engineered > Bioreactor > Anaerobic... | reverse complement strand
TCTTCACCAGTATCCCTACCAGTGAACGTATGAAGGTTTAGCCTCAGTTTCCTGAGGTTGTCCTCCTCTGAAGGGTAGATTACCTACGTGTTACTCACCCGTTCGCCGCTAAGCTACAATCCGAAGATCGTAGCCCGCTCGACTTGCATGCATTAGGCACGCCGCCAGCGTTCGTCCTGAGCCGGGATCAAACCCTCCGTGATATGTGTATTATTCATACATCTTTTCCTTTAGGTCTAATCCCTACTCTTTTGATTCACTGCGCTATCTTTTTCAGATACGCTTCGTCGTTTCCGACCGCTTCTTCCTCTTCTTCCTGTCCCCGGTTTTTCACCTTTCGGTGTTCTCCTTTATGGCACCTCGCTCCCGCGCTGTGCCTCACCGTGCCTATCTCGTTAGGCAGGCATTGTTAAGTATAACTACTTTTGGTAAACTAAGTCAATACTATACGTTCGTATACCATATGTTATATACCCCGCACAGTTACTTTCTATTCTTCAGCCGATAAAAGCTCCGCCCCTCTCTCTTTATTTCCTCAATGTCTCCCTGCTCTACCAAGAGTGGCAGCAAAACCTCAAGCAGTTTTTGCGGGTCAGTCACCTTTAGGCGACGGTTACTCCAAATGGGACCAACCACCAGACCATTCAGCCAAGTGCACATCTCTTCCATAGTAGCTTCCCGTTGTTTACGAAGCTTACCAAGTATGGTACTCCTAGCTCTTATTAGAAGCTCCCGTTCCAATTGCTTCGGTAACTCTTTCTCTTTCTTTACGCCCCACAAAAAAACCAAAACACCACATAGAGCGCTTAGCAAAATAACCTTCAGAATTTCGCTCATTTTCTATCCCTAAAAGAAATGAAATCAGCATTGTACAGGTATTTCATAAAAGTTGTTAGTCGAGGGTAAGTAGGAGATACTTTTTCCCCAAGTTCTGCTTCTAAAAGCTTTCCAATTTCGGCAATGTCTCTCTCTCCATCTATGAGCATCCAAACACATGAACCAATCTCATCTAAATCCACTGTGATCTCAAGAGGCGTTTTAAAAAGACGATGCATTATCTTGTCATACCAATGCTTTCGGTAAATCTTTAGCTTTATTAGTCCTTCTTCTTTTACCCAATTCACATGAGATCTCTTGACTGGTATAAGCTCTAAAGCATTCTTTTTTGCCACTCCGACAAACCCCTTTTAAGAGAAGCGAGGGGCTTACTATATCCCCTCGCTTCTTCACCTATTATTCTCCAGTACTTCTAGGTTTTCTAAACGTGTAGTAAATCAAGGTGACCATTACCACTACAAATATCGCCAACGCACCCCAAGAAGACCACAACGGTTCTTCAAACAGAGCGACTTTTACTCCAAAGTATGCCAGCAGTGCCAGGATTAAACCCATGAGTGCTTCGCCTGCAATGAGCCCTGAACCATAGAGTACCCCTACTTCGACCTTCTCTTTTTGCTCCTCAGGATTCCTCCTTGTTATTCTCTCCAAAATACCTCTGATTAATCCTCCTACCATGATAGGAGTGGAGAGATGGATGGGCAAGTACAGCCCGATAGCTACAGGTAAAACCGGTATTTGCAGAATTTCCAGCACAATAGCAAACACTACGCCCAATATCACCAAGACCCACGGTAAATTAGCACTGAAGACTCCTTCTATGATCATTTTCATCAGAGTAGCTTGAGGTGCTGGAACTTCAGCAGTCCCAAATCCCCATGCCTGATTTAGCACTATCAGTGTGAACCCAATTACTGAAGCGGAAGCTACCACACCTATGAGTTCTCCCACTTGCTGACGCCAAGGAGTTGCCCCCAGCAAATACCCTGTTTTCAAGTCTTGAGATATGTCGCCAGCCACAGCACTGGCTGTACACACGACTGCACCCACTGCTAGTGCTGCCATCATACCGCTCAGTCCAGTCCAACCAGTTACTCTCATGACTATGGCGCTCAGCAAAACTGTGGCAATAGCCATGCCGGAAACGGGGTTAGAAGAACTACCAACCATGCCCACCAACCGGGAACTTACAGTCACAAAGAAAAATCCAAAAATAGCAACAAGCAGTGCTCCTAACCACCCCACTGGAATCTGAGGTAATACAGCCATGAGCACTATCATGGCTACCACACCAACCACTAGTACGGTAGGGCTTAAGTCCGTATCAGTTCGTACCTTTTCTCCACCTTTTTGGCCATAACCTTTCATGGCTTCTTTAAAGGAGCTAAACATCATCGGAAGTTCCTTAATCAAACTTATGAGACCTCCGCACAGCATTGCACCAGCGCCAATGTACCGAAGATAACTACCCCATAGACCCCAGTAGTCCAACTCTCCAAGGGGAACTGAACTAGGGAACAGTGGCACAGTTACTGATTCGCCGAAGAACGTTATCAGCGGGATAACCATGAGCCAGCCAAAGATAGCGCCTGCAAACATGTATGATGAAATCTTTGGCCCAACAATAAAGCCAACGCCTAACAGAGAAGGCAGGACATCCATACCGATGGCAGCATTTTTAATGCCAGGTAGAGCCCATTCAATTTCCGTGGGGAAAAGCTTCATACCATCTCCTAGGTACTTGTAAATAAAACCAATTAGGCCGCCTACGGTGAGATAGTAAGCACCTGTCCCACCTTCTTCGCCAGCCACCAGTACTTCAGCACAAGCAACTCCCTCTGGATATGGGAGTATTCCATGCTGACCTACAATTAGATACCGCCTAATAGGCACCATAAACAGGACACCCAACGTGCCACCCACGAAAGTAATCAATCCCATGACCCAAGGGCTAGGGTTTTGTCCCCACATGAAGAGGGCTGGCAAGGTAAAAATTGCTCCAGCTGCAAGTGACTCTCCAGCAGAAGCGATTGTTTGAACCATGTTGTTCTCAAGTATGGACTTCCTTCGCAGAAGTCCTCTAACGATAGCCATGGAAATTACAGCAGCTGGTATAGAAGCGGATATGGTCATCCCTACTCGAAGTCCCAGGTAGGCATTAGCTGCACCAAAGATGACAGAGAGCAGAGCGCCTAAAACCACGGACAGCACAGTGAACTCAGGCATTACCTGCTCAGACGGAATGTAAGGTACATAAGTCTGCCCTTCCTCTAATTTGTAGGCCCCCTCAGGTAATCCCAGCTTTGCCAAGGTGATCACCCCCTAAACTGTTTATAATAACTTATTCTAACACTTTAAGAACGATCCTTGATTTTTCTAACTCTCCAGCACTTTTTGAAGTACGTACCCCACGAAAGAACAGACCACTGAAAGTGCTACGGCAAGGATTAAGACCATATAGAAGGGAATTGAAAAGAAAAACGTATGCACCCACAGCACAGACAAAAACGTTACCAAGAATGACCTCCAAAAGAGCGAATCGGCCCCAGAACCAAAAGGAAGCAGCAAAGCAAGTAACATGAAAACCATGGGAATAGGAAAAACATTGTAAAGCTGAGCTCCTTTTTCCGAAAGGACAGCTAGCTGCGTAAAGTCCAAGGTATCAAGTGTGACAAATACAGTCAAGTACCCGAGTACCCAGAGAGCCAGTAAGAGAAGCGTCCACATCCGTGACCAAGAGTGATGTATGTCTTTGAGTAGCAAGCCAAAACTCATAGAAACAACAAGAGCAATGAGGACAACGTTCATCGGCAATACCCATACAAATGTTCCTTCGAATGCCATGCTTGAAAGCATTAGCCAGAGAAAAGCAACGCTCATGACGAATCGGTTATCTCGGAAGACAAAATCACTGCGACCTAAAAGTTTACCATCTTCTCTTCTCTGCTTTAAGACGAATCTCATGCATATGAAATGAACCAACAAAGCTGCTAAGGCAAACAGTAGCCACACAAGTAACATCTTCCACATATCAGCTAACTCCCTTCACCGAAGAATACATAACTGGCTAAAATGGCAATAACAAATGGGATAAGCATATTGATTATATCCAGCTTCACATTAGCCCAAGTGTTTGTTGCGTTGAAAACATTCTCAATGGCGTACAAGGCCCCGCTACCACCATACAGATTAACAGCCATTCTTGATGCAAAACCCGTCAAGACCCCGCCGAACACCAAAATAACACTGAGGACCTTGGAGAGAACACCTTTTTTGCCACTTTGCAAGGCAATCTGATAGCATAAACCGACTAACAAGAATAGCATGTACACCCTTACTATGGCCACAGTGGACGCTGTTATAAACATGGAAGCCAAGCCAGCCGCTTTGAAAAGGAAACCTACTGAAGGAGGAAGACCGCTAGAGATGAAAGTTTCTGCAACCGGAACAGTAGCGTTACCTAATAAGGCCCAGGGAAAAGCTATCAATGCCAACAATGCAAATTCAAAACTACCACCCCGAGGTGGTGCAAAAAACAAAGAGTACACCACGATGAAAAAGAAATAGAAATCTGTTTCCACAGGTTCCGATTTGCCAAACACACTTAGCACATATGCAATCGCCGGTATGAGGCCAATAAGCCAGAGTACTTTATCCAAATAAGAAGGTGTTAAACGCACTTCGAACGTTGGGTACCAAAGGAAAAACACGAACATGTACGAAACGGACACAGAGAACACTCTGGAAAGAATCGAAGAAAGGTTTCTGGAACTAAACACGATCAGGGTAATAGCTACTACATCCAGTAGCACAGCTACGTTTCTGGTAAAATCGGTGTTGTTTGCAAAGTCACTGCCTCTCTGAGCCATTTTTTCAGGCAATAGCCACCATAAATTTGGCTTCTGTGGTTCATTGACAGCTAAATAGGTCCTAAACCCTGTTGATCCAACCAAAAGGAGAACGCCCAGCCAAAATGTCCATGGTATTCTCTTTTTAGAAAGTAAGAAAAGAGATAAATAGGAAACACACAGCAGCAGAACACCGAACCAATAAGTGGTCCTAAACAACGGCACCAACCAAAGAGCTCCAAGCGCTGCAACAAGCAGAAATCTAAAATCCTTCGACTCAAAGAACTCCCACAGCGCAATCACTAAAGACGGTATAACCATCAAAAAATCCATAAACTCGGCCTCCTTAGAAAAGAGATTGTTCCACGTACAAATAAAGGTTAGCCAAACCTGTGATGTCGTAGTAGTTATGTCGCAGCACCTTTTCTAAACTATCCCAGTCTCCACCCAGTAGGAACTCCTGGTAGTACTGCGGTACAAAACGAGAAGGGACGTCGTCAAATCGTTCTATACCAAGCAGGTGTTTCTCCAAATACGACTGTTTCAAAGAAGGTAACTTACCCTGGAACTTTCTCTTTGCTGTAAGGTACAAATCCACGTGGACTTTTGGAGCAAACTGTCTTAGCCCATGGTGAAGGAGCCTTTGATTTATGAAAGGAATATCAAAGTTCGCACCATTATATGTCACCACCTCAGCGTCCTTGGTAAGTTCCAGGAAGCGCATCAAAAGCTGCTTCTCCCCCTCTTCTTTGAGTAGGAAAAGCTGCGTAGCTTTAGGCTGTTGCCCCCCTTCTAATAAGCCAATAACTGTTAGCGGAGTTCCAACCAAGGAAAGTGTTTCAATGTCTAGAAACACTTTCGGCGTCCAGATGTCGTTACTAACTTCGTAGCACCTTTCAGCAAATCCATCGAATTTAAGCTCCGACAACACCGTCATGTGTATATGATACAATGAAGTTCGTTATGTGGCTTGCATTTTTGTTTTTCGTTGCTGCGTTCAACAGCTTCCACAGACAAAAATTCGTTACGTGCGTTGCTTTGGCTTTGATAATCTTAGGATATTTGTATCCTGGCGCTTATTTTCCATTTGTTGATCTGGGGCTATTGGTCTTACTGTGGATGCAAAGGCCTACTCGTATACTCGTGGGAGCGATTGTTTCTCTAGTAGTAACTCTCTTCACCTTTTCCTTAATGCCCTACAGTACTATTCCTGCCTATCTATCCTACTCTCATTATTTTTTGTCTTTAACACTGTCTCTTTCTTTTTCTGAGGACTCCTTGGTTGGCTTGGCAGTACTAATTTCTGTGTTCAACAACCAAATTGCCATAGGAATCACACTGTTATATGATCTAATAACAGGTTATCAAGCCCTTAAGAAGGCTGGTCTTCTTCCGAAATCTCTCGTTCGATAAGTACTTTGTCAATGCGCTTATTGGTAACGGAAAGCACTGTAAACTTTGTCCCATCCAGTCTAAACCTCTCACCAACCTCGGGGAAATGCTGAAGTTGCAGCAGAACAAATCCGGCAATAGTATCTACTTCCTCTGCTTCCAGATCAAGATCCAGAACGTCGTTCACGTCTCCCAATGAAACATGCCCCAAAACTATGGCTTTTACGTAATTATCAGACTTTTCCACGATACGTATGGGTTCTTCTTCTTGATCGTACTCGTCACGTATTTCGCCCACAAGCTCTTCTAAGATGTCTTCCAAGCTGACTACGCCAGCAACAGCACCATATTCATCAACTACCACGGCTAAGTGGTTACGTAAACGCCTCATTTGAAAAAACACCTCATTTATCATTTCTGTTTCAGGAACAAACAGTACATCTCTTTTTATAGTTTCCAAGTTACCCTCATGATCACCTTGTACATGCAACTTCATTAGGTCTTTAATATGAACCACACCAAGAACGTTATCCAAAGAACCATCACACAATAACGCTCTTGAATAACCAGAATTCAACATGAGTTTTAGGGCATCGCTGACGCTAACGCTCTTATCAAGCCAAAAAACGGCAAGTCGAGGAGTCATAATCTCTCTAACAGCAGTGTCACTAAACTCCAGCACTGATTTAATCATTTCTTCCTCTTCCTGGAGAAACTGCCCCTCAGACCTACCTCTTTCTACTATCTTTAACAGCTCCTCATCGGTAACTACCTTTGTGTACTCCAAACTCCCCACACCAACCAAATTCAATACCGCTTTCTGGACACTGGATAGAAACCAAACAAAAGGATACAGAACATAAAGTGTTCTGGCCAAGTTAACTAACGCCCAGGGGGCAAAGAAATCCCTGTACCTAACAGCCAAAGATTTTGGTATGAGCTCTCCAAATATGATCGACAAGAAAGACACAAAAGCCGTAATAAGCACCGCTGCTACAGTGGCACTGTTAGGAATGCCCAATTTATTAAGTGTCTCGCTAAATGGCCCGACCCAATCCAATGCAGAGAATGACGACATGAGGAAACCGGCAAGCGTTACACCGATTTGTACCGAGGAGAAAAAGAATGTGGGGTCATCTAGGAGTTTCTTTACAAGGCCGCTTCTTGCTCTCGGTCCCAAAACTTCTTCAATATCATCTTTGTCCATGGAAACAACCGAGATTTCGGTTGCGGCAAAAAAAGCGTTTATCACTACTAGGAAAAAGAGAACCAAAAAGACGTTCATTTTTTATTAATCCTCTTCACCATTACCCACGGAAGTAAACTGTTCTCCAGTCAGCTCCCACAGGTCTTTCTTCCACTTCAGTGTCCATGACCATGCCTTCTATGTAGGTTGTATGGAGCAAGACTGCAGTGGGGTCAATAATCATAACGTCGGGTACGGTCACACTGTAGTTCTCAGCCGACCCTTGCCTCTGAGGAACAAAAGCCTCACTGAACACCTTTGCATTTACATCATTGAACAACTTCTCCAACCTCACATCTAAAGACTGAACGTCAAACCCAAAAGAAGAAACAACATCAGGGCCCCAAGGTAAACTCGCTCTGGAGTAATCATCCTGAATTGCCAACCTAACAGCATCAAGAGCATCCTTGTTTTTAGCAGACATCCTTTCCAATGCTTCTAAAGCACCAATGGTTCTCTTGAAGGAATTAAAGGCAGCACTCACCGCTAAAGGACTCACATCTCGAGTTATGGGCTCCACAGATTGAGGATATCTTTGAAGTAATTCAAGGTAACCGAGTAGAACATCCACATCCAAAGGTAGGTAGCGATGATTTTCATCTACAGGATTCCATGGAGTATTAATAGAACCCCACCAAAGCCCCATTTCGCCAGTTTGTGTAAAGTACAATGTTTTCGCCCCACAAGCTACGAGATTGGCTCCACCAAAACACGGGCCGTTAACCACGAATTCGAATCCCCGCTTCAGCCTGTATAAATGATCCACCAGCCGGAAACCAAGTTCCGGTCGCAAAGAGGTAGCAGAAAGGGAAAGAATCAGCGGACTTGTTCCTCTTTGTGCGGCCCCTAGTAAATATCCCAAAATGTCATCGCCCACCTCCGTTTGCGGGCGCACAAAGACCACCACGGGCCATCTGCCCATGGTTTCACCAATTGTTTTTACTATGTCGCACAATAAATGATAACTTTCACTATCCATTATCTTGTCACGATTATTATATCATGATTGCTACTTACGAAAGAAACCCACTTCTCATTCCATGAAAAATTGAGTACTTTAACCCCAGAAAACCATGTGCCGTCTGAAGAGTAAAGGTATTCTCTCCCTTTCACAAAAGGTATATCTTCAGGCACATCAAATTTTGGATTGGTTATCTCCTCACCTGTGATGCAGTCCCAAAAAACAACGCCTTTATCAGTCAAGAATACCAAATTGTTCCCACTAACATCTACAAGGATTCCAGGAGGCTCATGAACCCATAACCAGGCACCGTTATCTTTATAGGACCAAACCTTTTTTCCAGAGAAGACAAAACCAGAGTCACTCTTGTACCACGTTCCGGAAGATTCTGGTGCCTTTAACGTCCATATGCGCCAGCCGAACTTGATGTTGTACTGGCTGACGGAAGTAGCTGTGAAGCCCAACATGGACTCATCACTGGCTATTTTAACGTCTGTAAAATCACCCACAGCCGTTCTCAAAACCGTACCAGTGGACATGGACTTGCCCAGTACCACAACATTCCCATCTAAGGAATACTGAAGCTCAGGGTTCAATGAACTTGTAGATACTGTGGGGAGAGTTATGCTCCCTGTATTAGTAGAAACCGCTGACCACATGGGTATTGAGATGTAATAATTCCCATCCAAGGGTGACAATGCTCCTTCTCTATAAGCCAATGTTATAAAGTCGTGCTCACCCACGTAGAGAGGCAATGTAGAACCGTTGATCATGACCATGGCTTTTCCAGAAAAGGATGGTAGCCACAAGTACTCCCCTTTTGCATTATAGGTGCCTTCCGAAGTTTTTACAGCGAAATAGGAATTAGGTGGGCCATAAAGCAAAAGACCCTCAGCCGAAAAACCCACTCTGGCATTTTCTTCGGGTTTTACATAAACCTCCTGCTTCATAAGCACCAGACCACGGTACTGGGCTTCAACCACATGCCGTCCTGCAGCGATGGTACCTGACTCGAAAGGTTTACCATCAACAAAAACAACAAAATTGGAGGGAGCCGAGACGCTTAACTTGCCGTAAGGGGCAGGTACTATGAGAGAAAAAACTAACCAGACACCAGCAATGATTCCGAGTATGGTGAGTACCAGAAAAAACTTCCACTTCATGTTGCACTCACCTTAGGACAAAGACGCAATAATTCTGATGATCTTTTCAATTTCTTCCTCCGAGTTTTCACTATCCAAAGCACGTTGACAAATATGGTCTTTTGCTATTTCAACACCTACTCTTTTCAAAGCCTCACGAGCAGCAACAATTTGGTACAGAATATCGCTGCAGCTTCTCCCTTCACTAATCATGGACTCAATGCCCCGTATTTGACCATCTATGCGTCTCAAATTCTTTAGCACACGATCTTTTGTACTGTCCAAAGAGTTTTCACCTCACTGCTATTATAAAGCCTGAAAAAATGCTTCAAGGTGTTTAGTAGAATATATGGGCTGGAAACTTTACATGTTGTTCAAATCAGTGTTAGGAGTGATGGAAGTTGCTTGAGACTTTGTTGGCAGCCGTTGTTGGCTTCGTGGTAGGGTTTTTGTTTGCTTTCCTCAAATTGCCCGTACCCGCACCCGCCACCCTATCTGGGGTAATGGGTATTGTGGGTATGTTCTTGGGATTTGTGGCTGCAAAAACCTTGCTTGGACGCTAAAACCAAAGAGCTGGCTGTCGGGGGAAGCTGGCTCTTCAATTCTTCAATCTCTGCTAATGCGGATCTTTCTTGCACAGTTAGCCCATGTCAGAACTGCTGAAGATAAAATGAAAATATGAGAGTTCATGTCGTAGCGGTAGGAAAGCTAAAAAAACGTTATGTGGTCGAGGGTGTAAAAGACTACATCAACCGCATAGAACACTACATACCTCTGAGCATCGTAGAAACCAAAGAAGATCCGTTCAATATTATTGACAAAGAGGGCTTTCACATAATACTGGACGCACAAGGACAATCCATGACATCTGAAGAGTTCGCATCCTTCATTGACAATCTACTCACCACCCGATCGGAAGACGTGTTTTTTTACATTGGTGGTCCTGAAGGTTTTTCTGAAGAATTCAAAAACAAAGCACAAATGCAAGTCTCGCTTTCTCCTATGACCTTCCCTCACGAACTCGCAAGGTTGTTCTTCCTGGAACAGCTATACAGAGCACTGACAATCATCAAAGGAGAAAAATACCACAAATAAATGAAAAGAGGCTGCTATTTAGCAGCCTCCGGGTTCATGATCGCCGGGTTTATGAATTCTGGCGTCCATGCAGGTTCAAAAACCAAATCCACGTTTACCTCGGGCCTGATGGCTAAGGATTTAAGCAGTTCTCTAACTTGCGAAACCATGTAATCCATCAGTGGACACCCTGCAAAGGTCATGGTCATCTTCACATCCACACTTTGCTGGGTTATATCCAGCCCATAAATCAGACCAAGGTTCACCACATCGAAACCAATTTCTGGATCGATAACTCCCTCAAGTGCCTCAAGAACCTTTCTTTCTTCCTCATTTTTTGCGTCCTGCTTATATAATGGTTTGAATTCCACTACATACACCTCCATGGTTATTATATACCCCCTCGTAGGGGGGCCCAGTACAGCATAGTATAATATGTCTTGCAATGAAAATCGCAGTAGGATTATCAGGTGGCATTGATTCCACCGTGACCTTGCTACGCCTCAAGGAAGAAGGCTACCGTGTGACGGCTGTCTTCTTAAACATGCTACCAGAAGGCGAATACCAGGAGAAAACCTGCTGTTCCGTGGACAGCAGATTACTGGCTAAACGTGTTGCATCGAACCTGGGAGTACCTTTCGAGGTATGGGATCTTACTGAGATCTTTCAGAGAAACGTGATAAACATATTCAAAGCCATGATCAATAAGGGGCTCACGCCAAACCCCTGTGTGTTTTGTAATCGCTCTGTAAAAATCGGTGCTTTTGTAGAAATGGCCACGCGCCAAGGTTTTGACGCCATAGCAACTGGCCATTATGCTCGTCAAAAAGATGGGAATCTTTACAAGGCTTTGGATGCCTGGAAAGATCAGTCCTACATGCTTGCCTTGGTACAGAAGCAAGTTTTAGCAAAGGTCTTGTTCCCCCTGGGTGAACTTACTCACGAAGAAGTCATCGATTATGCTTACTCACATGGCATAGAGCACGTACCAAGAAGCAGTCAGGACATTTGCTTTATGCCTCGCGGTGGCATGGAACAATTCATTAAGCAGAATCTTAGCCAAGTAATAAAGCCGGGTCCACTAGTCTTTAAGAGCAATATCATAGGACAACACAAAGGCTATCCATACTACACTGTGGGACAGCGACGGGGATTAGGGATTTCACACGGAGAGCCACTTTATGTTAAAGAGGTTGACCCCACTACCAACACTATTTACGTGGGAACTTCAGCTGAGATTTTCTCCGAGTCCATGACCGTCGTTTTAATGAATCAGTTTTACCCGCTTACCAACCAGGCTGAAATAAAAATCAGATACCGATCACCTTCGGTGCCCGCCTACGTAAAGCAAATCAATGGGCCCATCCTTCACGTAAGGTTTAGCCAACCAGTAAGAGCAATAACACCTGGCCAAATAGCCGTGGCTTACGATGGCGACAAAGTGCTATGGGCGGGTATCATATTGAGTACACAGACTGGCGACAACTACAAAAAAGTTGGAGGGACTGAAACGCACCATGTCATATGACGTTATCGTGGTTGGAGCAGGACACGCGGGCTGTGAAGCCGCACACATAGCTGCAAAACTGGGTGCAAGAACCTTGCTCATAACAAGTTTCATTGACACAGTAGCACTCCTTCCTTGCAATCCTGCAATTGGCGGTCCAGGTAAATCTCAGCTCGTTAAAGAAATAGATGCTTTAGGCGGACTCATGGGCAGAGTGACCAATCACTCTTACATCCAAGCACGCGTATTGAACAAGAGTAAGGGACCCGCCGTTTGGGCAAATAGAGCACAAGTGGATAAGTACCTTTATCCCAGTGAAATGCTCAATAGACTTAGCCGAACAAGGAACTTGGAACTCATGCAAGCACATGTAAACGGCTTGCTTTTCGACCAGAACACCGTTTACGGCGTTAAAACGGAAGATGGACGCCTCATAGAAGGAAAAACAGTCATACTCACTACCGGGACGTTCTTGGAAGGGAGAATATACATTTCAAGCTGGAGCAAACCAGCAGGTAGATGGGGAGAATTCCCTGCCACAGGTATTTCAGAGGACCTTAAAAGGCTCGGGTTCTCCATGGCCAGGTTTAATACTGGAACAACGCCCAGGATTGATGAAAGAACCATTGATTACTCGAAAGCCACCATACAAGAGAATGACCCGGAGCTGACATTCTCGTTCTGGGAAGAACCTAACCCTCCTGGTTACAAACCAGTGCACATGGTAAGAACTAATGCCAAAACTATGGCTTTAGTTAGAGAGAACATACAATTGACAGCTTCTCGTGCCAGCAGCATGGTTCGTGTGGGTCCAAGATACTGCCCTTCCATCGAAGAAAAGGCCGTTTGGTTTCCAGAAAAAACCGAGCATCTCATCTTCTTGGAACCTGTGGGCCTGGGTACATCAGAGATTTATCCAAATGGACTTGCCATTTCATTACCGGTGGAGATTCAGCAAAAAGTGCTAAGAACCATTGAAGGCTTAGAAGAAGTAGAAATCATAAGACCCGGTTATACAGTTGATTACGACATGGTCTGGCCAATGCAGCTAAGGACCACATTGGAAGCAAAGCAAGTGCAGAATTTGTTTTTAGCTGGTCAGATTAACGGTACCACGGGTTACGAAGAAGCAGCAGCTCAAGGTATTATCGCTGGCATCAACGCAGCGCTTAAAGCCTTGGGAGAACCACCATTTACCATATTGAGGCATGAAGGTTTCATTGGCACGCTTGTTGACGAACTCACCACAAAAGAACTGGTGGAGCCGTATCGGATGCTAACTAGTAGGTCGGAATTCCGAATGATTCATAGGCAAGATAATGCCGTCTGGCGCTTGGCAGAGAAAGCTTATTCCAGAGGTATTCTCACCCAAGCTGAATACTCAAGAGTTCAGGAAAGAAAGGAAAAAATGGACGAAGTACTCGCCAAATTAAGAGAGACCAGCGTATCGCCCACGTATTTCCCCTTCTTGAAGCAACCCATGAAAGCTGAAACCGTATTAAGAAGGCCAGAGGTCCACTTGGGTGAATTGGAACAGCTCATACCAGAGATTGCCCTATTGAACGACGAAGAAAAGCTCACTGTGGAAATAGAGGTTAAGTACGAAGGGTATTTGCAAAAAGAAATGAGCTTGCTAAACTCCATCAAAAAGCTTGAAAACCTGAACATACCACCAGATTTTAAGTACGACGGCCTGCCTATAAGCCGGGAAGCCTTGGATGCCCTTAAAAAGGCTCAGCCTTCTACTCTCGGGCAAGCCTCCCGGCTAGCAGGCGTTCACATGAGTGACCTTGCAGTAATCTTGTCTGCCATTAGAAAACGCCCAAACGGCAAGAATGGACCTTTTAACCAGTAACCGTTATGCCATCCAGTGCCACCAATGGGCTCACAAGCCATGGGCCTGTCGGTTTTGGGAACAAACCCAGCGGGTAAACTGCCTCTTCTCCTCCCACTGCAACAATCTGCCTAAGGGCTTCCCAAATATTGCCACTGAGAGTTACGCCTCTAACGGGGCTTCTTTCACCCTTATCTACTAGCGCTCCATTGGCACCTAAAGAAAAAGCACCACTTACGCTATTCAGCCCTCCACTAACAAGCCCTTGTGTAAACGTTATCAGAATGTATTTATCTAATGAAGCAAGAGACTCTGCACCAGGAAACGTGAGGCTCAAAATGAAGGGGCGTTCCTCTGGTTGGTTTTTGAATGATTCTCTGTAGCCCACTCCACTTGGTTTTGTATTGAACTGGGCAGCAGAAGCTAAAGAATAATAGGGGGTAACAAATGTTCCCTTTTCCACCAATGCTATGCTCTCTATTTCGACACCCTCATGATCAAAAGCGTACTTGCTTGGCACCTTCTCGTGCTCTCTCTCCAACCTTATATTCATGTTTCTTGACAAGACCTCAGTACCTTGCTTGTGAGAGAAAAAGCTCTTATCCCTTTCCACATTCGTGCCATTCAGAGCACTCAAAAGGACGTACCACATCAGTCCCCAGTCTGGCACATCAAAGACCACCGGCACATTATGGAGACCAATTGCCTCTCCATCCAAGGAACTAAAAGCCCTATCCAATGCCTTTTGTACAAGTGAGTTTATGTCCAGCGACTCAGGACAAGAGGTAATTGTGAGCCAGAAATTCATGTTTTCATGCTTACCAGTAACAACAGACTCAACCTCAAAATAGCAGACTTCTTCCTCTGAATAAACATGTCCACCGTTTGTATTACAAAGTTCCCAGTGTTTTGAAATTTTCTTTGTCACCACGCTAAATGTCTTCACGCCCCTGGCAAGCAGTGCATCAGAAATCTCTAAACCTTTAGAAAACAGATCAACCTCAGATTTCAGAGGACTTATTTCTCCTCCTTCGTTCTTAGGAAGTCTTACTGCATAAGGCTCACTCAGTTTTGCCGCTTGCGCGGCATAGTCCACCGTTTTTCGTACATCTTCAATACCTGTTTTATTTCCGTAGCTGAACCCCATACGCCCATCTTCAATGAGTCTTATCCCGTAGCCGCTTACTTGGCTTAAGGACGAATCCTCGAAGTGCGCATGACCATCGATACCAGTAAACCTTATTCGGTCCTCATCTTCCTGTTCATAGTACACATCGCCTTCTCCACGCTCCTTCAACACTTGACGCGTATCATCAATGAAGTCCAACCTACTCACCCCCCAGAAATATCTTTGAAATCATCAGATAGGGTTCGCCGACGCCTATGGGCACGAGCTGATTTTCTTTCCCGCACAAGCCGGCAACTATCCTTAGGTCCTTTTCTTGGCTCACTCCTGCTACGTTATGAAGTATGGTGAGCCCATTACCAACCATGCTTACTTCCTTTAGCGGCGTAGTGATCCTACCATTTTCAATAAGGTAAGCTTCTATGACATCGAATATGAAATCGCCAGTAACTTCGTCTACCTGCCCACCACCCACCATGCTGACAAGTACACCCTTTTCAATTGAGGAAAGCATGCCTTCATACTCATCCTTTCCAGGCATCAGGTAAGTGTTACGCATTCTGGGATAAGGAATGTGTGCGTAGCTTTCACGACGACCACTGGATGTGTGTGGAAAACCAATAAGCAGGTGCTCAAGGTAATCGCTCATATATGACACTAGCACCCCTTCTTGGATAAGAACGGTTTCTTGATTAGGAAAGCCTTCGTCATCAAAGGCACTGGAACCATATCCGCCTGGGACTACGCCAGAATCAACCAGCGTAACTATGGGACTCCCTAAATGCTCTCCCAGTCTTCCCCGCATAACGGAAACCTGCTTTCTAATGCTATCTGCTTCCAGACTATGCCCTACCGCTTCGTGAAAAATAACCCCAACTGGACCAGGTCCCAATATGACAGGATACTCTCCTGAAGTCGGGACAACTGCCTTCAATTTGGAAACAGCCATCTTCGCAGCATTCACTGCAAGATATTCAGGGCTCACACTATCCAGAAGCTCCAGGCCTCCAAACTTACCTTCAACCCCGTAGCCAGTCTGGATGCTATCGCCATCAGCAGCGTAAACGCTGCATAAGGTCTGAGTCCTATTCCTCTCTTCCTCACAGTAGTTCCCGAGGCTGTTTATCATCTGCACTTGACTAACAGTTTGCTTTAGCTGGCAGGAAACCTGAACCACCTGTGCGTCATAAGTCCGAGCATACTCGTCTAAGCTCTTTAAGTAGTCAATCACCTGGTCCAGTTGATTCCACCTGGCCCAAGGGCCTTTTTCAAAAGGTGCCTGCTTCTGTTTAACAACGCACTGCCCTTTATCAACCGATCTAACATCTTTTATCCTTTTCTTAAGTTCCCCGCACATAGACAGCAAACTATCAACGCAGGGATTGTCTACAACACCAAAATAGGTAACCCCATTTAGCAATATTCTTATACCAGCACCAAAAACCACACCAGTTGAAGGTCTCTCTATTTTTCCACTCTCCAAGGACAATGCCATGTTATTGGTGTCTTCCACATAGATGTCAAAGAAGTCATGTGGAAGCCTGCTCAATTCATTACTCACTTCCTCAAGTTCGTCTCTGGAAAACAAAGGACCACCCCCCTTTGCCTCAAATCATAGCATAATTTAGCAAAATTACTATATAATCTTGCCTCGACTATGGTGCAAAATAAGTAATTGAGTTAAAGGGGTTAGCAAATAAAACCAAGCCCTTCACTATTAGCAGAGTACGACAAGTAACAATTCAAAACTGAATAGACTGCAAGGCACTCTACCCTCGGGCAAGCCTCACGGCTAGCAGGCGTTCACATGAGTGACCTTGCAGTAATACTGTCTGCTATTAGAAAACGGTCAAATGGCAACGACCAACCTTCTAACCAGTAACTGTTATGCCATCCAGTGCCACCAATGGGCTCACGATCCAACTGCTAGAAGGCACCGCTTCTTCCTCAGAAGTGGCCGCTATGATATTGTTTAGAACATCCCAAATGTTGCCGCTCAGAGTGATGCCGCTTAATGGCACTCGCTCTGCTCCACTAACTAAAGTGCCATCAGCCCCTATGGAAAAAGCTCCACTTACAGCATTTAGACCAGAGTGGACGCCTTTGAGAGAAGTAACGAGTAAATACTTATCTACTGAATCAAGAGAGGGCAATCCTTGTACTTGCACGTGGCAGATAAAAGGAGCATCCACTGGCTGTGTTCGGAAAGAGAATCTCCGCCCAACACCCGTGGCTTCTTTGCCAAACTCAGCAGCAGCGGCCAAATCGTAGTAAGGTTGGCTAAATACACCCTCCTTAAGTAAATAAACAGGTTTAACACTTACTCCCTCATGGTCAAAGAAATACTTGCCCAGCACTTTAGGATGGGTGTTTTCGAGCTTCACACTGAGATGTTCAGACAAAACTCTTTGCCCAACTTTTCCAGAAAAGTGGCTCTTTTGTCTCTCCACGTTCTTGCCGCTGAAAGAATCCAGAAGGAACCCCAACAGCTCAGCCCACTCCAAAGAATCGAAAACCACTGGTAACCCCTTAAAACTCATGCTTTTCCCATCCAATGAACTATAGGCACGATTCAATGAACGAAGTACTATTTCATTCAAGTCAAGCGCCTCTGGGTCGTTTGTTACAGAAAACCAGTAATTAGCGTTTTCACCTTCACCTGAAACTACGGGCATGACCACCACTGAATAGCCGCTTTCGCTGGAAGTCACATCAGTTCCAGCAGTATTAACCAACTGCCAAAACGAGGTTTCTTTTTCCGCAGTGGCTTCAAACTTCTTTATGCCTTTGGAAAGAAATATCTCACTAATGTTAGTCAAGATATCGTCAAGATCTCTTTCTGACTTTACATGTTCCTCCTGCTCACCCTCATTGAAGGGTAATTCCATAACCAGCGGTTCACCCAACTGTGCAGCCTGCATGGCATAATCAATAGTCTGAAGCACACTATCTTCGTCAGTCTTGTTGCCAAAGCTGAACCCAGTGCGGCCTTCTTTTAGAACTCTCACACCGTACCCTGAGGTCTCCTTTGACGAAACTTCTTCCAGAAATACTTTTCCATCTAAGCAACCCAACCGAACACTTTTGCTAGTGGAATGTGAGTAAAAAATGTCGCCAGCACCTTTACCTTTTGCTATGTAATCAACGTATTTCTTCAGTTCCAAACTACTCACCCCCTATGAGAATGCGAGAAACCATGACATAGGGCTCACCAATTCCAGCTGGAACTGATTGACCCTCCTTCCCACACATGCCGGGCATAAAATCCATGTCCTCTTCCCCGCTGACCGCCTCAATGTTTTCTAATATGTTTAATCCGTTGCCAACCATGCTCACATCTTTGATAGGTGAGGTAACTTTTCCGTCTTCAATGAGATATCCTTCTGTGACACCGAAAATAAAGTTCCCTGTCACGGGATCTACTTGCCCTCCACCAAACTTCAATGCCAGTAAACCCTTTTTAATAGAAGTAAGCATGCCTTCAAATGTGTCGTTTCCAGGCTTTATGAATGTGTTTCTCATACGAGGATAAGGAATGTACTCATAACTTTCACGACGCCCGTTGGATGTGTGCGGGAAACCCGTCAACAAGTGTTCTAAGTAGTCACTCATGTAGGAGACCAAAATACCTTCCTTTATTAAAATCGTTTCTTGATTAGGAAATCCCTCATCGTCAAAAGCATTCGATCCCCACTCGCCTGGCACTATGCCAGAGTCGATCAATGTTACTTTGGAGCTTGCTAAGCGCTCACCAAGTTTTCCTCGCATTACGGATACCTGTTTTCTTATGCCATCAGCCTCTAAACTGTGACCAATAGCCTCATGGAATATGACACCGCCAAACCCTGGACCCAATATGACAGGAAACTCTCCACTGGGAGCAGACACCGCGCTTAATTTGGAAACTGCTACTTTGGCAGCGCTTGTTGCTAACATCTCAGGCGAATACCGCTCAAGCAATTCCAATCCACCAATCTTGCCTTGATTTGCAGAGCCGACTTCCACAGCAGTCCCGTCGCTGGCATATACAAGACAAAAAGCCCTAGTACGGCTCCGCTGCTCCTCTGCAAAATTTCCCAAGCTGTTGAGTATTTGGACATTGGAAACTTCCTGGCTAACAGAGGAAGAAACCTGTACGACCTTGGGATCGTAACTTCTTGCGCATTCGTCAGTTGCCTTTAGATAATCAGCAACGTCACCAAGCTCTTGCCAAGGTACCCATGGGTTTTTCTTTAGCGGTGACTCGACCAACGTCAATGGGAAAACCTTACCCGGTTCTGCAGCCGTATGTTTCACCGCACTCTTAAGTTCTTTGGCTGCGTTTAGTAAGCCTTCCAAGGTCGGATTATCTACAACGGAAAAATAAGTAGCTCCGTTTACAATGACCCTTAAACTGGCGCCGAAAACAGAACCTACGGAGGGCCTTTCCAATTTTTTGCTCTCCAACACTAAAGACTTATTACTTCTCTCTTCTACAAAAATGTCAAAAAAGTCAGGGGCTATATCTGATAACTCCTGGGCTACCTTTTGCAGGTCTTCCTTAGCAAACAAGGTACCACCTCCCTATATGCTATAATGTAGCATAACATTTTTGTAGTTGTATAAAATCCTGTAATTTGTGAGGTGTGATCTGTTATGAAGATTGTTGCTTGCGTCGTGCTACTGTTCTCTTTAGCCCTTGTTCCCGCAAAGGGGTTTACCACTTTACCCATACCTGCACAAACAGTTAGCATGCAAGGCAAGACCCTGAAGCTCATTACCCCCTATTCAGACAAAAACATTCTCAAAGTCATAAATGCCACGGGTGGCAATTTTGAAGTTAAGAAACAAGGTAATGTTCTTCTTGTACAAAGCGTTGAAGTCACAACGAATGTAAACTACGTTTACATCCCACCAAAGGTCATAGTACAACCTTCCAACACAGTAGCTCGCGGCAGAAGCGCTGTTCTGAGCACCGGCTCTCCTACCATAAAACAACAGGTCTGGCAAATTAAGAAAGTAGATGGCCAAGTTGTTGAGCGAAAGCTAATAAAGGAACAGATTGTACAGCAAGGAAGAGATAAGGTGGTAGCACTTGGGCAAGGGGCATACAGAGGCGAAGCACAAGAAATACTCATGGTAGCTACCGCATACAGCGCTGAAGAACCTGGTGTTGGCAGTCGAACAGCCATGGGAACGCGTGCCCGTTATGGTGTGGTCGCAGTTGACCCAAAGGTAATCGCTCTGGGTACAAAACTTTACATAGAAGGCTATGGTTACGCTGTGGCAGAAGATGTGGGTGGAGGTATAAAAGGGAACAGAATAGATGTGTACTTTAATACTGTGAAGGAATGCTACCAGTGGGGGCGCAGAGTAGTAAAAGTTTACGTCCTTGGCAAGGATTAGATATACCACAGCTTCTGAAACAGTTTTCCATAACGCCTAAAAAGTCACTTGGGCAGTCTTTTCTTATTTGTGACCAAGTGGCAGATCGCATCGTTGCCGCAGCTGGAACAGACGACGTAGTTGTGGAAATAGGAGCTGGGACTGGCATGCTCACAGCCAGACTAGCATCAAACTTTAAAAACGTCGTTGCCATTGAGATTGACCAGCGCCTTAAAACACTACATGACATGGTAACGGCTCAGTTTTCGAATGTGGCTTTTGTTTATGAAGACATCTTGAACTGGCAACCACACCCCTCTGGCGTATCAACAGTGGTTGGCAACCTCCCCTACTACATAACAACGCCCATACTGGAAAAGGTATTCTTTCAGATGAAACCCAAGGTTATGGTGTTCATGGTCCAGAAAGAATTGGGTGCACGCATGGTAGCGAATCCGGGATCAAAAACTTACGGATCGTTGAGTGTATTCGTACAGAGTTTTACGAAGCCTGAGCTGCTTTTCCATGTTAGCAAGAATTGTTTCTATCCAGCCCCTGATGTTGAATCGGTGGTGATCAAGCTTGAAGGCATTTATGGTTATGAAGAAGTCGTTGATCATGCGGTACTGGAGTATGTGGTAAAAAGGGCGTTTCAACAGCGTAGGAAAATGCTAAGAAGTGGTCTGAAGAAAGAACCTTTATTACTTCAAAAAGCAGAAGAGGCTGGCATCGACACCAGCCTCCGCCCAGAACAAATAACTGTGGAGCAATATGTTCGCTGGGCTTCTTTGGTCAAATGTCAAAATACAGCTTAAACTCCTGTGGACTCGTAATCCGGTTTACTTCTCTTTCTTCCTCGAGCTTCTTATCAGTCCACAGTTTAATAAGTGGTTCCGGAAAAGCAGCAGAAAGGTAAGCATTGTCGGTGAGCAGTGATTCACATGCCTCTCTTAATGAACTGGCTAGAAGCTCTCCCTTACCTTCTGCTGAGTCTTCCACTGGGCCATACCCTAAAGACACCGGGTCAAGGCCGCGACGAATTCCATCAACCCCAGCCAGTATCATGGCAGCAAATCCCAAGTATGGGTTGGTGGTAGCATCTATGGTTCTGAACTCGATTCTTATCTTTGAAGGATCTTTCACATAAGCTGGGATCCTCACAGCAGCTGTTCTGTTACCCAGGCCAAAAACGGCCGTAGTGGGTGCCTCAAAACCTGGAGTAAGCCTGCGGTAAGAATTTGTGGTAGGGTTTGTAAAAGCCATTAAGGACTTGCCATGGGTGAGAATACCTGCAATGTAGGAAAGAGCAGTACTGGACAACCCAAATAGTTCCTGACCACTAAAAATATTAACGCTGTTCTTGATAAGATACTGGTGCACGTGCATCCCATTCCCAGCCTCATCATAAAGGGGCTTAGGCATGAATGTGACCACATAACCCATTTTCTTCGCAACGTTTCTCGCCACATACTTGATAAGCATGGTATAGTCAGCAGCCTCTAAAGCATTGCAAAAGTCTAGCTCAATCTCCACCTGACAAGTACCCACTTCATGATGGTGGTACTTCACTGGAACCCCTAAGTTCATTAGCCTTTCTACGATGGCGCCCCTTACAGCTGCCAAGGTATCAAAGGGTGGAATTTGGTGATAGCCACTTTTCTTGCCAACAATGTACTCCCCTGATATTCCTTCGTTCCAGAAGCCCTCATCGCAGTCAACGCTGTAGAACACCTCGTTAGGCCCCACATGGAAAGCCACACTGTTGAACACATGAAACTCATATTCCGGTGCCAAAAAAACATTCTCCGCTACGTCTGAAACGGAACCGACAGCATTACGTAATATGGCTCTGGGATCTAACGGGCTGTACTTCCCGTTGTCCACGTTGTAAACATCGCATATCATGGAAAGAAGTTTTTGCCCCTCTCGTTCTTCAATGAAAGCCGTACTGGGGTCTGGAATCATGAGTAGATCACTTTGCACTACGTTGCCGTAACCGAGGTTTGAGGCATCAAATCCCACACCCTCAGAAAATGCTCTTTCGCTGAAGTAACTACTCGCTAAGGTCACATGCCGCCATCTTCCCCAAATGTCAGTAGTCTTTAAATCGACTTGAGAAATTCCTTCATCCTTGATGCATTTCATTATCTCGTCGATGGTCAAGGTCTGCACCTCCCCGTGTATGTATAATAGCATTATCAAAACCCATCACAGCAATTCAGTTACGTGGGAAATGTAGTTGTGAAGAGCGACACTTGAATGAAAAGTGCTTTATGGGTAAGTGAGACCAATGCCTGAACTTAGAAGAATAAAAGGGAAGATAAACTTGACCTTGGATATAACAGGTATCCAAGGGCTGATGCACCTTATAGAATCTTTGTTCTTGAAGATACCCATGGAAAGTATGGGTTTATTCTGGGAAGATCCTGGGCTGTTTCGCATAGAGCACCTGGACATACCGTACACGGAATCAAAAGCATACAAAACATACCTTAAGAAACCGTGCTCCGCTTACATATTCCAATCATTGCCCACGGGCTACGGCTTGGGAGGTTCAGCAGCTGATGATGCACTGATCGCTTCGTACACGGGAGCAGAACCAACTAGCCGCGACGGGTTTTTTCTTCTGCATGACAGTAAGCTTGCTCTTGTAAGAGGAGACCAAACAGACATAACTCCATTGGAACTACCATTTCCTTTGGAGCTCATGGTTGTGTTCCCACCTTTTACTTCAAAAACGCGGCAGTTCTACCAAAAGTGGGATGTAAACCCCATAACAACAAACTACACAAAGCAAGCTTTGACAGCCTTAAGGAACAACGACAAAGACGCCTTTGAAAACTCTTTCGGGAATGTTTTCGAACATTATTTGGATAGCACTTTAAACCAGTTACGGGAACACTTAGCTTCTTTTGGACCATTCGTTATGACAGGTTCAGGTTCAGCGTTCTTTGCTCCACTGAGAAAGGTAAATAAGTATCCAGACTTACCCTTTAGAATATTGTTAATAGAAAGGTGGTCACCAAAATGATGGACATTGGCATACTGGTGTTAGCTGGTTCCTCCAAGGAGGACTGGGTAGAAAAGTACGGTGTACAAACCAAATTGGAACTACCTGTGGAAGATGAAACTCCACTAATTGTACACACCTGGAACAGTGTGAAAGAAACAAACTTACCATGTATCATCGCAACTGATTCCTGGCTAGCAGAAAAATATAACCTGCAGCCACATGTTGACGCCTCGTCAAACATTGCAGAAACCTTAGCAAACGCGGCATCACAACTGAATACAGAGTATTTGCTCATCCTGTCGGCTGATATGCCCTTTGTAACAGCAGAAAGTATTAAACAGCTGATCGCTGAATCCGAAGCAGGTGGTGAACGTGACATCTATGTGCTCATTGTACCTAAGGAAGGCATTGAGCAGACTTTTCCAGGCTCTCCACGCACCTACGTAAAACTGAGAGAAGGTTATTTCAAATTAGCTAATGGTGTTCTCATCAGAAAGGACTTCTTCATGAGAGAGGTTCGGAGAGCCGATGATCTCCTGGGAAGCCGCAAGAGTCCCGTGAAAGTGGCAGGCATGTTGGGTTTCGGGACCATTTTAAGAGCTCTGACAGGCACTCTGGATGTTCCGTATATCTGGAAAATGATTGAAACCCGCTTCCACGTCAAAGCGTATCCTGTTTTTACCTCACGTCCAGAATTCGGGTTCGATATCGATAAGGAAGAACATTACGAAAAAACACTGGAACTGTTAAAAAAGGAGGCAAAGTAAATGGCAAAGAAAAGTCAACGTCGCTCTTCTGAAGGCTTATCACCAGTACTTCTGGTAACTTTGAGTTTGATCCTTCTCGTTTTCCCACTTGTGTTCTATTCTCGTGCAGTAACTAGGGCTTTCGATTTGACAAAGTCCGCCGTTTTCACATGGCTATGGATCATCTTGGGTTCCTGGATACTATTCCTAAACCTGTGGAAAGACCAGAAGTGGCTTAAAACTCCGTTACTTATTCCCATCATTGGCTATGCATTGTCTTTGGTATTCTCCACACTGTTTTCTATTACCCCCATAATCTCCTTCTTGGGCGTTTACGAGCGACAAATCGGTCTCATTGTACAGCTGCAAGCCATATCGCTGGCTTTCATACTAGCTGGAGTTGTGGATCGAAAAAACCTACTTAACATCGTAGTGGATACTCTCATTGTTTTCGGAACAGCGAACGCTTTGGTAGGCATATCGCAGTTTTTTGGTTTTGATCCATTAGGGTTCACCTCGGGCTACGGCACAGAAGCATTTGGGTTTATGGGCAACCCCGACTTCTTCGGCCCCGTTATGGTAATCACAACCTTTCTCACCTTTGGAAGGCTGTTGAGCGATCTTGGTAGTGACAACACCTGGATATGGCTAACCAGCTTTGCACTGCAGTTTTTCAGTCTCATGGTTACAGCTCAGGGTGGTGTCATGGGCGCTTTCGGAGGTCTAACCATGGGTTTTCTTACCTTCCACACGTTCTTTACAGGTGACGACAAGAAGAAAAATGAGAAATGGCTGTACGCTGCCTTAGGCGTTGCATTAGCACTCTTTGTTCTCACACTGCTGGTCTTCCCAGCAAACCGCGTAACAGACCTGCTTTCAGCTGTTTTGGGCATAGGTGTGGGCTTAACGCTATGGGCTCTGATTAATTTGGTCTTTCTGGATAAGCGCGAGCACGCCAAGTTATGGCGTCTTAGCCTAGTGCTTGTAGTACTTGTGCTGGCTGTAGGCATATTCGGTGTTTATCTAATCTATTCTCTTCCACCTGTGACCATAGCTGAAAAGGTAGGATCCACAGTAGGGACACGTTTAGTCTTGTGGAAGCACACTATTGGTTTCTCTATTGACAATACTCTTGATGGTCGGCTGTTTGGTATCGGCATTGAAAGTTTTAGAAGAGGATTCATGCCGTACAAACCATTAGAACTTTCACAGCTGGAACCGAATGTGAACTACGATGATCCCCATAACAACTTCCTCGGAGTGCTTGCAAAGACTGGTATTATCGGTTTTATCTTTTACGCATGGATATTCGTGGCAGCAGCAGGCATGCTTTACAAAACACTTAAGGTGGCTGAACCGAAGAAAGAGAAGATGCTTATCATGGGTATTGCAGCTGGTTTGGTAGCCTACGCCACAAACCTGGTAACCATTTTTGACATGCTGCCGTCGCTGATGATGTTCTACGGCTTAATTGGACTGATCATGGCTTCTTACAACATTTATGTCAAGCCCGGTCAAAACGAAGTCGCAGAGGCAAAACCATGGGTAAAACCTACCACTTTGGTTGCTTGGGCGTTGCTCCTTGGGCTCTCACTTTATAACGGTTATTACTACTTCAATGCATGGAAAGCCGAGTCGTACTTTAGAAGTGGCCTTGGGAATATGCGCTATTACGAATCCAATCAGGCTTCCTTGAGCGACGAACAGAAACCACAAATCGTCGCAAGTTCTTTGTATTTCCTTGACAAAGCGATGACCTACAACCCGAATGAATCCTACTACGCCATTAACTACTTACGTTCTGCTTCATACTACTGGGACATAATGCAAACTGCCAGCCCAGATGAAGCTAGCAACGTGGTAAATGCTGCCATAGCAAAAGCTCAGCAGTATGAGTCCACCACATGGGCTCCTGAAAACCTTTATGCCACCATGGCAAACGTCTACGCAAAGGTGGGTGGTTTGGACAAATCCATCCAGTACTTTGAAAAAGCTGTAAGCTGGGATCATCAGTTCTATTCCGCACGCATGAATCTGGCCATACTTCTTTCTAACAGAGCACAACTTTACTTAGCTCAGAACAATAAGGAAGCGGCAAAAGCTGATCTAACTGCAGCACTAGAGCATATAAAACATGCTCAAGAAGTATTGGCTATTACGACTAGTGACGACCTGGTTAAACTGCGTAATCAAATGGCAGAGATCCAAAAGTCTCTGGAAAGCATGCTGGCGAGTATAGAGTAATCGCTTTTTCGGTATGGATAACTTAGAGGAGGTGTGTTTCAAGTGGGAACATTAAACGTGGAAGTCCATGAAGTTGAAGGAATGCAACTCTTAGCTCGGACAGGAAGTGGGTTCACCTTCGTTATGGATAGCCCTAAAGACAATGGCGGATTTGCACAGGGACCCAGACCAAAAGAAATGCTCTTAGCTGCCTTGGCTGGCTGCACCGCCATGGATGTGATCTCCATTTTAAAGAAAATGCAGGAGCCTTTAGAAAAACTAGTAGTGAATGTTGAGGGAGAAACCACCGAAGAGCATCCCAAATACGTAAAGAAAATCGTACTGACCTATGTGGCATATGGAAATGTGAACGAAGAGAATCTAAAGAAAGCCATAGAACTTTCCCAGCAGAAATACTGCGGCGTTTCAGCGACTCTAAGACCGGACATCGGAAAAGAGATTCGTTGGGAGATACGCCATGATTGAGTTGTCAGTGAAAACGCCGTCTAGGCGCGCAGCTGTCGACATAACCAGAGACATAGAAGACGTTGTACATAACTCCGGTGTGAATGAGGGGATTTGTGTAATTTACGTACCCCATACAACAGCAGGCATCACCATAAATGAACACGCAGATCCATCAGTCATTCATGACATCATGAATGCCTTGGTCAAGCTCACAGCAGGTATGGAATGGACACATTTAGAAGGAAATTCCGATGCACACTTCTTATGCTCAGTAGTGGGAACGTCAGTAATTGTACCTATTCACCAAGGTAAACTTTCATTGGGAACTTGGCAGGGCATTTTCTTTATGGAATTTGACGGTCCTCGGCAACGAAAAGTCTTTGTCCAAATTTCAGAGTCAGTGCGTACATGATTGTACAAACAACAATGGTGCCAAGCGACACCAGCTGCGCCGTATGGAGCCCCCATAAGGAAGGGGGCTCTATGCGGAAGAATTCCACAACGAATCTAATAACGCTGTAAAGCATTAGGTATTCCAAGATAAGTTGACCCTTGAATCTTCTCTTGTGTAAGAATCGGTATGCAAGAATGGTTGCACCCAACAAACACAAGAACCCCTCGTAAAAAAACGTGGGATGATAGAAAGCCTGATCGTAATAGCCGGGTAATCGATGTGCCAAATCGATGAACATTTTCCAAGGTACGTCGGTGGGATAACCGTAAAGCTCCTGGTTGAAGAAGTTTCCAAATCGGCCAAAAGCCTGGCCAATGAGCAATATGGTAGCACCCAGATCACCTAAATCCAGGGTTCTAAGGCCAACCCACCCGTAAAAAAGCAGCAAACAGAGAACACCTGCAACTATGACGCCATGTATGGACAAGCCAGAAAGACCAAACCCCTCTGGAGTTATACCGATGACTTCTAATGGATGATTTTGATAATACTCTGCATTTTGCAAGACGAACCCCAAACGTGCTCCTACTAAACCAAAAGGTATGGCAACTAAAGCAAATCTATCGATCAGTTCTTCCTCGACGCCTTTCACAGGGCCGAGCAACAACGCTGCTAAGTAAGCGAACACAGCCCCCATGGTAATCATGACTGCGTACAGCTGGAATGGACCTAGCTTGCTTGGAATCGCCTTGCTTCCCGGAAAAAACGTGAAAACATATACACTCAGTAGAATAAATACGACCCAAAGAAAGCCGTAGAATAGCCTTATTTTTCTCATGAGTCATATTATACTAAATGAAGATTAAGGAGGCGGTAGCACTATGATGCCTGTGGAAGAATTCGAGAGAGAATTGAAAGAACGCAAGGAACAAGGGCTCTATGTTACTATTAGGAAAATTGGCTCACCTCAAGGTGCTTGGATTGTTGTGGATGGCAAGAAAGTCCTAAACCTGTCATCCAACAATTACTTGGGATTTGCAAATCACCCCAGGTTGAAGGAAGCTGCTAAGAAGGGCGTAGATGAGTATGGAGCTGGCCCTGCTGCAGTAAGAACCATCGCCGGCGATCAGCTACCTCAGGAAAAATTGGAAGAAATGTTAGCAGAGTTCAAAGGGGCTGAAGCGGCTGTTCTTTATCAATCGGGCTTTTGTGCAAACTTGGGTACCATACCTGCCTTAGTTGGTGAAGGAGATGCTATCTTCTCAGACGAGCTGAATCACGCTTCCATAATCGATGGCTGCAGACTTAGTCGTGCCAAGATCATACGATATCCCCACTTGGACGTGCAAGCCTTAGAAGAACTACTAAAGCAGGAAAGGCAGAACTACAAGAAAGCCATGATTATCACTGACGGAGTTTTTTCCATGGACGGTGACATAGCCCCCATGGACAAGTTAGCTGATCTGGCAGATAAATACCAGTGCATGCTGTACGTGGATGATGCCCATGGTGAAGGTGTGCTTGGTGATTCAGGACGCGGCATAGTGGATTACTTTGGTTTACAGGGCCGTGTTGATGTGGAAATAGGTACATTATCCAAGGCTTTTGGCGTGGTAGGTGGTTTTGCCGCTGGTAGCAAACTCCTA
>Ga0209508_1000794_pt1 | contig 28853 bp, 26 predicted proteins | sample AD_UKC129_MetaG_FD_184427 | JGI IMG/M metagenome (GOLD analysis project Ga0209508, IMG submission 184427) | Active sludge microbial communities of municipal wastewater-treating anaerobic digesters from Canada - AD_UKC129_MetaG (SPAdes) (version 2) | ecosystem: Engineered > Bioreactor > Anaerobic... | reverse complement strand
GTTACCTCTCTTCTGTTGGTTATGTTTGATTGTTGACTTGATAATACCACATTGAGTAGGTAACTTGCTTTTTTATGCCTACAAAAACTTTACACTATGACGACCTTGAATATATCCGACCCTTCCCAGCAAAGGACATCCAGGTTCGGGAAGGCCTTTTTCAGCATGCCGGACAATCCCCGGACGAAAATGACCTCGGTCCGGTAATGGCCGGCGTCGATGGCATAGATACCATGATACCTAAGCGCAAGGGCATCATGGTACTTCAGGTCGCCTGTCAGCAGAACATCGGGTTTCACGCTCAAAAGATCATCAACAAAGGATTTGTCGTAGGAACCGTTAAGAACGGCCACCCTGGATACTTGTCCGGGCCGTTTCCCGACCTCCCTCATGGACCTGATCCCAAGCCTGGCGTCAAGAATCCCGAGAAAATCCCCGAACGATACGGGAGTCCGGTAGGAACCCCACCTGCCGATGCCATGACCGGGATCCGGGTCGCTGCCCGGCACAAGCACATGCACCCCATCCAGTCCAAGTTCATGGCATATCATGTCGCCGATGCCGCCCCGGGCTGAATCAAAATTGGTATGGGCACTATAAACCGCAATCCCATTGGCAACGGCGGAATACAGGATCGAGCCTTCCGGTGATTTCGGGCTGAAGGTCTTAAGCGGCCTGAAAACACAGGGATGATGGGAGATCACAAGCTGGGCGCAGTTTTCCCTTGCGTATTCCATCACTGCCTCATCCGCATCCAGGCAGACCACGGCTTTGCTTATGACCTGGTCTTCATCCCCGATGATAAGACCGCTGTTATCATAGCTCTCCTGGAGATGAAGCGGGGCGATCTCCTCAATCCAGTTCATTATTTCCTTCAGCTTCATGCCATCACCTCGTAATTTGGAAGTTGGAGGTGAGATGTTGGAAGTTAGATTCCCCCGGTTAAGGCTTCGAAGCCTATCTTTTGCTCCAACCTCTAACCTCTCACATATTACCTCCATTTCCAAACAGATTGATCCGTAATGACTCCATTTCCTGCAGCAGCGCTTCCTCCTGCTCCAGGCCGGGCCTGTACCCGGCAGCATTCCTGAGCCCGTTTACAATTTTTCTTTGCCTCTTTATTCTATCACAAAGCCAGTCTTCCAGCAGCGGGTCCCTTTTCTCAATCAAACCCTCGCCGATGACCGCATATAACGGGTCTTTCCTGGAGGATGCGCCTGCCGCCTCGTCATATGATACGGCCAACACCTGGTAAAGCTTTTCCCCCTCACGGGTCAGGGCTTCGTCAACCACAGCGAATCCATGCTGCCAAAGGAAGGGACGGACCACTTCCTGGGTGTACATGGGCTGGATGATGATCCTTCTTGCCTTCTTCGCCTTATCCAACTGCTCGCCCAGGAGCCGGGTTATCAGCACCCCGCCCATTCCTGCCAGGACAATAACATCGGCTTCGTCCATATTGATAACCTCAAGCCCGTTTCCCAACCTGAGGTCCACGTCATCCAGGAGATTGCAGGCTTCAATGGTTCGCCGCGCCCTGTCGAGCGGGCCTTTTCTTATGTCGGTGGCGACGGCCTTGCAGCAACGCTTGTTGAGGAGGGCGTAAGCCGGAATAAGGGCATGGTCGGTTCCAATGTCACAGAGGGTGCCACATTGCGGGATCATGTCGTATATCAGCTTAAGACGCCCTTTCAGTTTCACACGGTTCACTCCCTGGTTCGCGATATCCTATTGAGATTGCCGCGTCACTTCGTTCCTCGCAATGACATGCCAGGGAAACAAAAAAGGATGACCTGTTATGTCATCCTCGATTGGTGGTGGGCCTTCAGGGACTCGAACCCCGGACCAACCGGTTATGAGCCGGTTGCTCTAACCAACTGAGCTAAAGGCCCAAGTGGCTCCCCAAGTAGGACTCGAACCTACGACCCTGCGGTTAACAGCCGCATGCTCTACCAACTGAGCTATTGAGGAACGTAAACCCGCTTGGCGGCAAAATCTATTATACTTAAGTTATCCGGTCCCGGTCAAGTGGTTGCGCAAATTTTTAACGTCCCATATTTTGTCTCCTCTTATGAAAAGTTTAATTCCACCCCTGTGAGTGCAGGGTGTGGAATTCAGCTTTTCAACAACGAAAGTGGAGGTAAGTTTTTCATCGTGTTATGATGTCAGGGGACGATCCCTGCTTCTCATTGAATGCCCGGGACTGTCCCCTGTCTGTTCTTGTATGCCGATAGCTGATATTTATTCAGCATCGTCCTTCTTCTTTTTCCTTAATGAGAATCCGGCTGTCATCAGGCCTGTTCCGGCGCTTATCATGAGCCCCAGCGGGATTCCGCCGGTCTGAGGAAGAATCGGCGCATTATACGGTACATCCTGTTCCTCTACAACATCTTCCTCCGGGCTGGCTGCAGGAACTATCTCTTCGGGCAGCTCTTCCTCAGGCTCCTCCTCAGGAATGGCCTCAAACTTGCCATGGCTCGAAATGACCTTCCTCAGCCTGTAAACCAGGTTTTTCAACGCGTTTACAGGATCATCGCTTTCATCATCGGGCCACATGGCTTCAATAAGCCTTTCCTGGGATATATTTTCGAACCGGTGCAGCAGAAGGAACACAAAAAGGCTGATAACCTGTCTTGACCTCTCCGCGTTTTTAAATAACGGGACCTGGTCAAGTCTTGCATTGAACCTGCCGGATAAGTTGACCTCCAATTGAATCCTTCTGTCGGACCCTGCCCCCATAAAAAACCAACCTTCTAAAAGAAAATTCCTGAATAACTCGAAAATGCTATATAAAGAAGTTAAGCAATATCTTTATAATATATAATTTATTGCTTAAAATCAAGAAAAAACGCGGAACCTGCCATTATTTATTGAGCAGTATCTGTAGCGCCATATAGCGTTTGAGGATACCCTCTATCTGGTTGGCGCTGTCATCGAGGAACATGTGGTAAAGATCCTGGTCCTCGAGGATGTAGCGCGCCTCGCACAGCTTGTTGATTATATCATTCAGCTTCCGTAGCACATTCTTGTCCGAAAGCGTTTTAAGGTTGCGCTCCTTGGCAAGGGTCAGCTTCAGGAGGGAGGGAATCCTTGAAAGGTAGTTCTCTTCCCCGGACTCAATGCCTAATAGCATCTGGATATCGATATCCAGTTCATGGATGATCCGGAGCAGGATATCCAGCCTGGGGTTGGTTTTCCTGCCGTTCTCAATCTGGGACAGGTAGCCGGTCGATATGCCGATGCGCTTCGCAAACTCCGCCAGGCTCCAGCCTCTTTCCTCCCGCTTCGCCTTGATTATCTCCCCAACCTTAATCTCCACCTGCTAATCCCCCGTTTCCGGTTAATCCTCTATTCCGCTGTAATTCTACAATAAGACTTCTTGCCCTTCCGTACAATCATCCTGGAGTCTTTTAGGTCGGATTCATTTACCGTCCGGTCCAATGATTCCACGCGTTCGTTGTTCAGGTACAGTCCTCCCTGCTGTATCAGCCTGCGGCCTTCGCCCTTTGAGGGAACAAATCCCGTTTTCACCAGCAGGTCCAGGATGTTGATCCCTTCTTTCAGGACGCTCCTGTCAATGGCCACCGAAGGCATGTCGGCCGAATCCTCGCCCTTGGAGAAAATCGCCTCTGCTGCCCTGTGGACCTTGTCGGCCTCCTCCCTGCCATGGACTATCGCGGTAACCTCATAGGCAAGAACCTTCTTGGCCTCATTGATCCGGGCATCCTTCCAGGTTTCCATCTCCCTGATCCGGTCCATGGGCACAAACGTGAGAAGCTTGAGGCAATTTATAACGTCAGCATCCTGTACGTTTCTCCAGTACTGGTAGAACTCATAAGGGCTGGTTTTCTGCGGGTCAAGCCACACGGCGCCCTTTTCGGTTTTCCCCATCTTCTTCCCGTCGCTCGTGGTAAGAAGCTGGAATGTCATCCCGTAGGCTTCTTTGCCCTCGACACGCCTGATAAGGTCTACACCGCCCAGGATATTCGACCACTGGTCGTCACCGCCAAGCTGCATTATACAGCCATACTCCTGGAAGAGCCGCAGAAAGTCGTAGCTTTGCATGAGCATATAGTTGAACTCTATGAATGAAAGACCCCTCTCAAGCCGGGTCTTGAAGCATTCCGCTGTAAGCATCCTGTTGACCGAGAAGTGAACCCCGATCTCCCTGAGGAAACTGACATAGTTCAGTCCAAGAAGCCAGTCGGCGTTGTCCACCATGATGGCGCGGCCATCGGTGAAGTCAACAAGGTTCCTCATCTGGACCTTGAACCGGTCGCCGTTATGCTGTATCTCCTCACGGGTCATCATCCTCCTCATGTCGGTCTTTCCCGTGGGATCGCCCACCATGGCGGTTCCGCCGCCAATCAGGGCAATGGGCTTATGACCAGCCCGCTGCATATGGGACATGGCAATCAGCTGGAGCAGGTGACCAACATGCAGGCTGTCGGCCGTCGGGTCAAAACCTATATAAAAAGTCACGCTGCCGCTTCCAAGAAGCTCCCGGATCTTCTCCTGGTTCGTGGTCTGCGCTATGAAGCCGCGCTCCATAAGGATGTCAAATACATTTGCTTTTTTTTCCATCTCTTTTCTCCTTTTCAATCTGCTGGTGTTCTGATAACATGCTGTCCGCACAGGACGAAAAATATCATCAGGCAGGTTTTACCGCCCGGAACATTTTATCTCATGTCAGGATTCTACCAAACCGAAAGGAAAAAAGGAAGGGGTCTTTCCCTGCTGGTAAAGAAAAGAGTATTACGGCACTGTGTTTTGTGCTATAATATTGTAGATATTATGGAGTTGCTGCGCCAATTATGGTACATAAGCAATATTGATGAAATACAGAGAGAAGATAACCTGGAGGAATATTGATGGACAGAAAAAAAGGATCCGGCTCTAAAGGCCTTGGAGACGTGCCTGTAGGCAGGATCAGACCCCTGAATGATAAAGAAAAGAAAATAACACCGGTATCCATAATCCTCAAGGTCGTCCTGGGCATAGTTATTTTTACTTTCATGCTGATCTTTATGGCTGGAAGCGCCCTTGCCGGCCTTCTTGGGGGCAGCGTATACGGCCTGATCAGGTCCACTCCCGTCCTGGAGCCCAGCCTTCTTAAACCTTCCAGTCTGAATTCATTTATTTATGATTCGGAAGGAAATATCATAGCTGAGCTCAAGCGGGAAGAAAACCGCGTCTGGATAGATTATGAAGATATACCCAAGAAACTTATTGAAGCGTATGTCGCGGTTGAGGACAAGCGTTTCTTTGACCATAACGGCATTGACCTGAGGCGAATAGGCAGCGCCGTCCTTTCCTATGCCCGGCATTTCCTTAACCCCGATGTGAAGGTTGAGGGCGGCAGCACCATAACACAGCAGCTGATCAAAAACCTGACCAAGAACCAGGAGATAACCATAAAAAGAAAGATCCAGGAGCAATGGCAGGCGGTCCAGCTCGAAAAAGGCCTGACCAAGGAAGAGATAATAACCTACTACCTGAACAATGTCCCTATGGGCGGAAAATTCATTGGTATTGAGACGGCTGCCAAGGGCTATTTCGGCAAGGACGTGCGTGACCTGTCCCTGGCCGAATGCGCCAGCCTGGCAGGCATCACCAACTGGCCCAGCGAATATATGCCCACCACCGAAAGCAATATCAAGAAGAACCTTGAAAGGACCAGGATGATACTCGGACTCATGCTGGAACAGGGCAAGATCAACCAGGCCGAATACGAACAGGCCATGGCTGAGACCGAACATATGCAGTTCAATTACAATCCCGAGGCAGGCAAGGTAATGGAGACAAGCAACCAGTCCTATTTTGTGGACGAGGTCATCAAGGCTGTCAAAAACGAACTCATGAAGAAGTACAACTATAACGAGCAGGCTGCCCTGGATATCATATACAACGGCGGCATCCACATCTATTCCACCATGCAGCCCAAGGTTCAGGCCGCGCTGGACGAGGTTTTCACCAATCCCGAGTATTTCAGCGCCGAAAACCCGCGGGCTGAAGCGCCTCCCCAGGCATCGATGGTGGTCATAGAACCCACTACCGGTTACGTGCGCGGTCTTTACGGCGGAAGGGGCGAGAAGGAAGGCAGCGTCTTCAACCGTGCCACCCAGGCCTTAAGATCTCCCGGATCGTCCATAAAGCCCATACTGGTCTACGCTCCGGGTATAGAGTCCCGCAGCATCACGGCTGCAACTGTTGTTGACGATGTTCCCCAGTACCTGAATGACAAGCAGCCGGAAAAGATCTGGCCGAAAAATATTGAGAATAAGAACTTCGGTCTTACCACGACACGGGATGGTCTTTTCAAATCAAGGAACGTCGTCGCGGCGCTTCTGCTTAAGGACTATGTGGGCATCAGAACCGGCCTGGAGTACCTGGCACAGGTGGGTATCGACAGGAGGGAAGAACAATACCTGTCAATTGCCATGGGCGGTTTTAACACGGGCATGACCACCCTTGACATGGCCAGCGCCTTCACGGTGTTTGCCAACAAGGGGGTTTACACGGCGCCCATCTTCTTTACAGAGATAAGGGATTCCAACGGCCAGGTCATAATGACCGCAGTCCCTGAAAGGCGGCAGGTTTATTCCGAGCAGACGATATTCATCATGGACACCATATTGCAGGATGTTACAGGTCCCGGAGGCACCGCCGCCACCTACGGCAAAGTCAAGTTTACCGAGACCTATACAGATCAGAACGGCAAAGAAAAGGAACGCACCGTGGTATTCCCCACCGCCGGCAAGACCGGGACCTCCGACGAAACCAAGGACAAGTGGTATATCGGGTTTACACCCTATTATGTAGGGGCAACCTGGTATGGTTATGACAAAGCGGTTCAATTGACCAGTGATGAGAATTTTGGCGCGCAGGTAATCTGGAACGCAGTTATGACCAAAATCCACAAGGACATGAACCTGGAACCTGCCGAGTTCTTCAACGAGGTTCCGCCCAATATAGTAACAAGGGAAATCTGCATGGATTCGGGCAAGATAGCCACCGAACTCTGCAAGGCTGACCCAAGGGGTTCCAGGGTGCGCAAGGAATACTTTATAGAGGGCACCGAGCCATCGTACAGCGATACATGCAAGGTCCATGTATCAGCGATGGCCTGCAAGGCGGCCTCGGACGCCCAGGGGCGCATGCTGCTCGCCACCGAATACTGCCCGCCTGAATCAGCCTTCGTACGGGTATACATCAAGCGTCCCGTGCAATACATGCCTCCATATCCCAACAGCCCGTATCCGGAGGACGTGATATATGAACTGCCCGAAGGGGAATACTGCACGATCCATGGCCCGAGCCACGTGATTATTCCACCGGTGACCGAGGAGAATCCGGATGACACCTCGGGCATCAGGTACCCCGGAAACGGGAATTCGGACGATCACGACAATGAAGATGACTGGCCGAACCCTGAAGACTTCTGGTGACAATAAAGCTGCAGATATCAAAAAGCGGGGCACAATGTCCCGCTTTTTTACTGCTCTTTATGATTCCGCATTAAGTATCCACCAGCTTACTTCTTGCAGCTGATGCCTGATATCCTGCATCCAGCCTCTCAGTTCTGACTCCTGTTGGGTTTCGGACCGAAAAACTGGTAGTAATAGCACAGAAGCCCGCCGTTGAACAGTTTCCTGTTCTTGTCGGCTTTCCTTCCGAAATATCTTTCAAAATGAGAGTCGGCGCTAAGGATATAGAACGACCAGGTATCCAGCTTCTTAAAGACCTCGCCCATGGTCCTGTAGAGACGGATATTTTCGCTTTTATCACCGATCCTTTCACCATAAGGCGGGTTGGTCACGATAAAGCCGTATTTGGCCTTTGAAGACAAATCGGCCACATCCCTGACCTGGAGGTGGATGCTGTCCTGAACGCCCGCCTGGCGGGCATGGTACTGGGCAATACTGATAGCTTCTTCACTGATGTCATACCCCTGTATGGTTATCCCCCCGGCAGGCGGCCGTATAAGGCTCTTTGCCTCCTCTATTGCCCGGTCCCATGCAGATTTGGGTATGACCGGCCATGCCTGGCTGTCGAAACTCCGCCTGAGCCCGGGGGCGATATTGCGCTCCATCATGGCCGCTTCTATGTGTATTGTGCCCGAACCGCAGAATGGATCAATCAATGGCCTTCCCGGCGACCAGCGGCTGACCATGAGCATGGCTGCCGCAAGGGTTTCCTTGATAGGTGCGGAATATGCCAGGGTGCGGTAGCCCCGCTTGTGCAGGCTGTCCCCGCTTGTATCGATGGACAGGGTTGCCACATCGTTGAGAATGCTGAACTCTATCCTGAACCTGGGACCCGTTTCTGGAAAAACCTCCAGGCCATAGACCCTCTTCAGCCTTTCCACCACTGCTTTTTTAATAATTGACTGGCAGTCCGATATGCTCATGAGGGTTGACTTAACGCAGTTGCCAATAACGGGGAACTCCGCATCTTTCGGAAGCCATTCCTCCCAGGGAAGGGCCTTAGTCCCTTCAAACAGTTCATCGAATGTCCTGGTTTTGAATCTGCCTATAAGAATGTAGACACGGCCGGCGCAGCGGAGCCACAGGTTGGCCCTGCAAACTGCTCCCCAGTCTCCTGTAAAGTAGATCCTGCCGTTGTCGGTACGGGTGTCATTATAGCCCAGGTGCTTAAGTTCCCTCACCACTGCCGATTCCACCCCAAACGCGGCTGTGGCAAACAGTTCCAATTGCTTCATAAACCAAACCTTTCTGTTAACACATACGGGCAGGGACCTGTTCCCTGCCCCAAAGCCTCAAGACAGAATGTAAAACTTTTGCCGTCACTATTCGAAGCATGATCCGCCAAGGAACTCCCGCAATATGGAGTTGGGCGGGATATCGTCGGCGGGTACCTGCAGGAAGTAGCTCAAAAACTCGATAAGGCGCCTTGCCTCCGAATACTGCGGCATATCCTTTGTTATGGCGCTGAGAAGAGGCAGGGCATAGCCTTTCAGTACCAGGAGCTCATAGATGAGGGAAGAGTTGAACATGGCATCGGCTTCCTGCTGGAACGGGAAGATGTTCCGCTCCTCCCCGCGCCTCACTTGAGGCCACATGGCGATGGTTTCGGGGGCAGTGGTGCCCCTGAACAGGTTGTCCCGGACCATGCGCCTTAAAAGTCTCAGGTCGGTGGTGGGAATACGGTTGTGCTGGTCAATTCTCATGGATGTTATGGCGCTTATATATATCCTGAACTTGTCGGCCTCGTTTATGCCGCTGGCAAGCCTGGGATTGAGGGCATGGATGCCCTCGATGATCACTGCGCTGCCCTCGTCCAGCTTTATTCTTCGGCCGTTATACTCCCTTTTACCCGAAATGAAGTTGAAGGTGGGCAGACTGATCTCCTCACCCTTAAGCAGGGCGTTCATGTCCTGGTTGAAAAGTTCGAGATCTACTGCCTCCAGCGCTTCATAGTCGGGTTTTCCGTCCTCATCCACAGGTGTCCGGTCTTTTTCCACGAAATAATCGTCCACCGATATGTTAAGCGGTTTTATGCCGTTCACCCGGAGCTGTATGGCCAGCCTTCTTGCGAATGTGGTCTTCCCGGAGGATGAAGGACCGGCTATCAGTATGATCCTTTTCTTCTGGTTGACGATCATATCGGCGATATGGGCTATCTTCTTTTCATGGAGCGCCTCGGATATCAGGATGAACTCATGTATCCTGCCGTTTTTGACCACTTCGTTGAGCCTCCCCACATCCTCGACCCCAAGTATCCTGATCCAGTTGGTATACTCGGTGAAGACGTCGAAAAGCTGCTTGGGCAGCGTTTCGTCGGGAAGCCGTGTCGGGTTCTCCTTTTTTGGGACAATCAGCACGATCCCGTTGTTCTCTGCCGCAAGCCCGAAGAGCTTCAGGTACCCGGTGCTCGGCACCATATAGCCGTAAAAGTAGTCTTCTATATCATCAAAGGTGTAAAGGGAAACATAGTCCTTCTCCCGGAACTCAAGGGCACGGTAACGGTCCTCCCTTCCCTGGTCCAGGAAGATTCTCCGGGCTTCGTCAATCGGGACCACCCTCTTGACATACTTGTGGTCCTCTTCCACCAGTTCCCTCATACGTTTATCAAGGCGTTCCACATCTTCCGGGGTTACTTTGTAATCCACGATCTCGAAGAATACGCCCCTCCTGACCGAATGCCTTACCTGGAGTTCCTTACCGGGAAACAGGTCATGAACAGCCTTAATCAGCAGGAACTTGAGGCTCCTCTGGTAGATGCGGATGCCGTCTGCGTCGCTTAAGTCCACGGTGGCAATGACCGATTCCTGCTCGATGGGATAGGTAAGTTCCCGGATTTCATTATTGACCACCGCCGCCACTATCTGCGATCCCTTCTTGCCTTCCATGCCCCGAACCAGGTCTTCTATCCTTGTCCCCCTGTCAACTTCCATTTCGCGGCCGTTCAAACTGATTCTGATCTTCTGGTTTGACATATGCACTCTCCTTGTAACACGCCTTTTACAGTTGTGGTATATGAGCCAATTAAATCAGCCCCTCATATTATATTTACCCTTCCGCGGCATTACCAGTCAAAATAATGGCGGACAAATTCTCTAAAGCAGGGCAGACCGCCTTCCTCACACATTTTGCGGCCTGTACATAATATGAAGAAGGAACAAGCCCGGAGGAATCACGACTATGGATAAACTGCAGCTAACCACGATCTATACCGGCAACAGTTGCACCGGTGATGCCATCATAATTCCGGCTATGCCCATCAATCCTGAATATGCAACAGCCTATATCCGGTATCAGACTTATGGCAAAACCTTCTCGCCCGAGGAGGGTTTAAAGCAGGGAACCATCTTCCCTGAGCTGAGGGATTACTGGGTCAACTGATAATGGAGGTGAACAAGTATGGATGGCAAGAATGAACTGCTGGAACAGATACGCGCGTTGGATTTTGCCCTGATTGATCTCAATCTCTTCCTGGATGCGCACCCGTCGGATGAGAATGCCCTTAAAGATTTCAAGATGCTTGCTGAAACCCGTCAAAAGCTTCATAAGCAATTCACCGAGAAATACGGACCTTTAAGGATGATACAAGGAGCCACCGATGACTGCTGGCTTTGGGTCAACGATCCCTGGCCCTGGGACACCATGAGATGGGAAGAACTGAAAGGAGGTATGGCAAATGTGGGTTTACGACAAGAAAACCGAGTACCCGATAAATATTAAAAGGCCAGACCCAAGGATGGCAAAACTGATCCTTACTCAATACGGCGGGCCCAACGGAGAACTGGCGGCATCCCTGCGCTATCTGAGCCAGCGCTACGCGATGCCTAACAAGGAATCGAAGGCAATCCTGACCGATATAGGGACCGAGGAGCTTGCCCATTTTGAAATGGTCGGAGCCATGGTCACCCAGCTTGTGAAGGACGTACCTCCGCAGGAACTGGAAAGGATGGGGTTTGGCCCTGTTTACGCAATACACGGCAAAGGCGTGTACCCTTCCGACTCCAACGGAGTACCGTTTACAGCCGCATATATCGAGTCAATGAGCGATCCCATCGCAAACCTGAATGAAGACCTGGCAGCCGAGCAGAAAGCGCGCGCCACCTACGAATTTCTCATCAACATGGCCGATGATCCCGATGTTATCGATCCCCTGCGCTTCTTAAGGGAACGCGAGATAGTCCATTACCAGCGGTTTGGTGAAGCCCTCAGGATAGTTTATGAAGCCATGCGCCGGAAGAAGATGTACTACAAACCCGCGAATGTAATGGGGATGGCCGAAAACAAGGATATGGACAACAAGATGAATATCATGCCGAACCCTATGGACGCGAACCCGGTTTCTCCCATTAACATACATAATATACCGGGTCCCATCATGCCCGAAGTCAAACCGGATAAAAAGAAATAGAAAGAATGGCCGTGAAGGAATTGAAGCAGACCTGAAAGAGGCCTGCTTTTTGTTTGCCTATACCGGCTGAACAAAAAAGAACAGGTCCGGGAACTGATTCCGGACCATTTCTGTGCTTTTGCGGGATGCGCTGAAAACCTGCTGCTGAATAAAACGTCCATTACAGGCTGAAACTCTACCTGTTATAGATCTTGTAGATTACCACAGCCGCATGCTGCATGGTGAAGCTTCCGTTGGGATCGAGAATCCGGTTATAGCCCTGCAGGATCTTAGCCTTCACAAGGGTAGCCAGGCTTGTCTTTGCGTACTCTGCAATCAGGTGGGCATCATCGAATGCGTTGAGATCCTCGATACTGCCCTCAGGATAGTCTTTGCCGGCCGCCTTTAATGCTCTTACGAGAATAGTTGCCATATCCTGGCGGGTGATGCCCTGGTCCGCGCCCACCCTGTTATTTCCTACGCCACTGGTGATACCCATCGCCTTGGCCGTTCCAATAGCATTATAGTAATAGTCGCCGGGTTTTACATCAGAAAAATTGCTGTCAAACTGAGCGTTAAGATCAAGGGCTGTAACCGAGCCGATGCGCTTGATACCGCCCAAAAGTACCAGCGAACATATAAAAGCTATTATAACACCGATAATCAGGCTTGATACGGGGATGGTCTGATTGAAAAGCCGGAAGCTTATGGCTGCGGTATTGCCGCCGAAGGAATCAATCGCGTTATTGACGGAGGTGGCTATGGTATTGATTTGCGCCATATTGCCAATGCCAAACGCTGCAAAAGCGCCGAAAACACAAAAAATGGAGCTCAACTAGGACCAGTTCTTTCCGAGGCCGTTCTTTATATAATACATGGGACCGCCAACCCATTCACCCCTGACATTACGCTCGCGATAGTTAACGGCTAAAACAGCTTCGGCGTACTTGGTTGCCATACCGAACAAAGCGGAAAGCCACATCCAGAACACGGCGCCAGGCCCGCCTGCAACAATGGCTCCCGTGACACCGGCAATGTTTCCGGTACCAACGGTCGCGGCCAGCGCAGTCGTAAGCGCCTGCCAGGGAGAGATTTCGCCCTCGTCGGCATGATGCTTCTTGAACATCCTGCCAACGGTGTTTTTCATGGCGTAGCCGAAATGGACAAACTGCGGGAAAAGCAAGCGAATGCTGAGATAGACGCCTGTACCGACCAGAAGCACCAGCATAACCGGTCCCTATGCGAAGTTATCCAGCCTGGTGATAATCTCACTGAATGTCATAATGTGGGCCTCCTTTTCTGTGTGCTTTATAAACAATCGTCCCGGAATACCGGAACGCAAAGCAAACCGGCTGATACTTGATGCTATGCCTGGTCAGGAAGGCTGCTACTCCTTCCCGGTGAGCCTGCAGAATAGATGCCATGCATCAATCCAGGCATCTGAATTCTCCGGCTTATAGACCTCCACCGGGAAGGACTCCCATACGAGACGGCGCGCTTCGCTTAGGTCCTTCACCTCACCCCGGGCTATGAGCTGGCATATGATATTCCCTGTGGCCGTCGCCTCCACTGGCCCGGCCAGTACAGTCTTTCCTGAACAGTCGGCGGTCAGTTGGTTCAGCAGACGGTTCCGGCAGCCTCCGCCCACAACATGGATCGTGTCAAGTTTCCTGCCCCTTACAAGCTCAAGCTCTTCTGCCACCATCCTGTATTTCAGGGCAAGGCTTTCAAGCACACAGCGTATAATCTCTCCCCTGGACTCCGGCACCTTCTGGCCTGTTTTTTCGCAGTAGGCCTGCACTCTTTTGGGCATGTCGCCCGGAGCGAAAAAGCTGTCATCATTGGGATCGATAAAGCACTGGAAAGCCCAGCTTTCCTCCGCAAGCCTGTTTATCTCATCATAGTTTAAGGATATCCCTTCCCTCGCCCAGGAACGCCTGCATTCCTGGATGATCCACATACCCATGATATTTGCCAGGACCCTATTGTTTCCTGTAACACCGCCCTCATTGGTGAGGTTAAGATTGAAGGTGGTTTCATTGACAATGGGAAGGTCGGATTCAATGCCCATCAATGACCATGTCCCGCTGCTTATATAGGCGAAGTCCTCACCGGATGCGGGAACCGCCGCAACGGCGCTTGCAGTGTCATGGCCGCCCACGGCAATTGCCTCCATCGAGGGTATGTTGAGTTCGTCTAAAACATCCTCCCTGACCGAACCCGTCCTGGTGCAGGCGCTTACAATCTCAGTAAAAATATCGGTCGGGATACCCATCCTGCCCATCATGTCCATGTCCCACTCGCCGGTATTGACATCCAAAAGCTGGCTCGTGCTGGCAATGGTGTATTCGGTCGATTTTACACCCGTCAGGAAATACCTCAGGAGATCGGGAATAAAAAGAAGGGTTTTCGCTTTCTCCAACAGGTGTGGCTGTTTCCTTTTCGCAGCCATAAGCTGGTACAGGGTGTTGAATTTCATGAACTGGATGCCTGCCCTCTCATACATCTGCTTCTTTGGGCATATCTCAAATCCGGTTTCCATCATGCCCTCGGTCCTGAGGTCCCGGTAATGGTAAGGGTTCGCCAGGAGGTCCCCGTTCTCGTCCAAAAGGCCGTAGTCCACACCCCAGGTGTCAATGCCGATGCTGTCGGGACATAACCCCATGCCGGCGGCCTTGATAATCCCCTGCTTCATCTCATGGAAAAGCCTTAAAATATCCCAGTACAGGCTCCCGTTAACCATAACCGGCTCATTGGGGAAACGGTGGGTTTCAACCAGTTCCAGCCTGCTTCCGTCGAATCGTCCGGCTATGGTCCTTCCGCTTCCGGCGCCGAGGTCAACAGCGATCATGGTCAGTTTTTTCATCTTTCATGCCCCCCCATTCTCCTTAAATTATACATAAAACATCTGTGCAGGAGGAGGGTTTTGATGCATAAAAACTTATATACGATTGCCCATTTTAGGATCGGATAAGGTAATTCTAAAGCAGTATATCATGGATATAACCATTTATCCAACTATAGCTTTCTTTATACATTTTTGGTTTTATTCAAGTATATCTGAAGGATAAATAAGATCCCACGTTACTTTTTGTTCAAATGGAAAGTAATCATCAACCTTTTTAATCTGCCTTATGCTGATAAACAACCCTGCAAATATCAATTTATTGGAATAATTAAGGTATAATAGTACCAGGAAAGCCATAAGGAGGGCCTATGAAAAGGGTTGTTTTTTTAGTGGATATGAACGCCTTCTTCATCAGCTGCGAGACCACCCGGCGTCCGGATCTGGCGGGTGTTCCCGCTGCCGTGGCCGGCGACCCCAAAAAGCGCAGCGGCATCATCCTGGCAGCCAATTACGAGGCGCGCAGGTACGGCGTCAGGACAACCATGACCGTGGGAGAAGCCAAAAAACTGTGTCCCGGTATCACCCTTGTCCCTCCTGACCATCACTTTTACGAGGAAAAGTCCAGACAGGTGATGCAGATACTCTCAAGCTATACCCCGGTTATTGAACAGGCCTCCATCGATGAAGCATGGCTCGACATGACCGGCTGCGAAACGCTCTCAGGAAGCCCGCGCGAAGCAGCCCAGAGGATCCAGGATGAAATAAAGGACGATCTGGGCCTCTGGTGTTCCATCGGCATATCCGAGAACAAGTTCCTTTCAAAGATGGCCGCTGAGATGAAAAAACCCCTGGGCATCACCGAGCTTTGGGCCCGTGACGTGCCCGGGAAGCTTTGGCCCCTGAATGTTGGAGCCATGTACGGGATAGGGAAAAAGACCACCCAACTGCTTGAAAAGCTGAACATCAGGACAATCGGGGACCTGGCCGCCATGGATCCTGCCATTCTTTCCGAAAAACTTGGAAAGATGGCTTTTGAGATCCATCAAAGGGCCAATGGTATAGATGACACACCGGTAACGCCCCACTCCCCCGATGAGATGAAGTCCATCGGCCGCTCCACTACCCTTCCGAGGGATATTACCGACCTGAAGGAAGCTAAGAAGGTTATCATGGAGCTTTCGGAGGATATTGCCATGTCGGCCCGCCGCCACAGGAAAAAGGGACGGACCGTGCAGATAACCATAAAGTACAGCGATTTCAAAACCATCACCAGGCAGACCAGGGTTTTCCCCACAAATCTTGCCCGTGATATCATGCAGGCAGGATTCAGGCTGCTTGAGAACAACTGGAACAGGTTCAGGCCTGTGCGCCTCCTGGGAATCTCCATAAGCGGGTTCGAGGATGACTGCAGCGACCAGATCTCATTGTTTGACCAGCAGGATACGGGCCGTGACAGGGTGAAAGTGGAGAAACTGGAGATCGCCCTGGACAGGATACGTCAAAAATACGGCCCGGACAAAATCAGCAGGGCCGCCCTGATCAGGAAAGAGGATAAATAACGGACCGAGTCCGTCTACAACACCAGGTCTGAAAGGCGCACATCGGGATTACCCAAACGCCGCTCTCTTACAAAGGCGCCATGACAGTCCGAACCGCCGGTTACAAGAAGCTTATGGGTATTGCAGAACTCCAGGGCATACCTGGTTACTTCCTCACCGTTTTCAATATGATAGCATTCAACGCCCTGGATCCCCATCTTAAGCATATCATTGAGAACAGTACGGTAATCCGGACTGTAGAAGCTGGCCCCGGGATGGGCAAGAACCGCGCATCCGCCGGCTTTCTTTATTACTGAAATAACATCTTCCGCGGGATGAAAACCTGGGGGCTCGGACAATGGCGAGTCGTCCGGGAACAGGGCAAAGAATTCCCTGTAATCAGAGCAAAGCTTCTTATCAATACAGTAGTTAAGGGTTTTCCAGCCGCCCCTGCTGCGGTCGTCCTCATAGCGCTCATAGTCCTCGGCGGACACATGGGGATATTTGCTCTCCAGGAAGGCTATCGCCCTTTTATCCCTCATTTCCATCCTCTCCTCCTGGTTCTTCAGGAGTGATTTAAGACCGCTGTTTTCAATATCGATGCCCAACCCAAGGATATGATAGGTATAGCCCTCATGAACCGAATCGATCTCCACCCCGGGTATGAAGAAGACTCCCTGCGCCCTGGCCAGAGCGGATGTCCGGGACACATTTTCAATGGTATTATGGTCGGTGAGGGCAAAGATCCTGATCCCCGCCTCCTTCACATGCCTTACCAGTTCTTCCGGCGACCAGGTCCCGTCCGAGGCGCAGGAATGGACATGCAGGTCCACCCTGACATCCCGGGGATCATCCTTTATACCCTGAAAATATTTCTCCAGCATGGTATGCTCCTTATCTCAATCCGGACAATTCATGGAACCGTATTGCGTTTATTATAACCCATATTCCGGCGGCCAAAAAGCATTTTCTGTCATGTGAGCTTATACTTGCTGCTCTGTATGTACGACGGTTTTATACTTGACACCTGAAATATTATGTATTAGCATATGCGTGTCACAGCCGTATTTTCGGCAGTATATGCAACAACTGGGGACATCTTGATTTGTTTGCAGGAATTCCGAAAGAAAGCAGGGACATAATATGAAGAATATTGCCAGGGTAGTTTTATCGATTGCCTGCATAATTGCTTTGTGTACGCTGCTCATAGCCTGCTCAGACTCAAAAACACCGGATGACCAACCGGACCAGAAGGCCAGCGGCGCACAGTCATCTCCCGCAGATGATGAGCCGGAACTCGTGGAAGAGCCGCAGGCACCGTCATATCCCGTCCAGTTCGAAGACGCGGCCTTTGAAAAGGCCATCAGAAAGCTCATTGGGAAAGAGGAAGGCGAGATACTCAGCACAGATCTGGCAGGAATAACCGTGATAGAGATCTGGGGTGAAGAGGTCATCCTTGATCCTTCAATAAATGTTTTCGGAAATTCAGAAGGGTTTACGATTAAAGGACAAAGATATACCGATCGCGGACATATACAAACCCTCAACGATGTGAAACTGTTTCCGGATCTGAAAAAGTTATCAGTTAACTTTCAGTCATTAAGCGATATCAGCGGTCTGGAAGGGCTTTCAAAGCTTGCGGAACTGGAGCTCCGGGCCAACGAAATCAAGGATATCAGCCCATTGGAGGGGCTTAAAAACCTTTATTGGCTTGACCTTGGCATGAACCGGATCGAAGATATCAGCGCATTGGAAGGGCTGGAAAATCTCTGTTTCCTGTACCTTGGATCCAACCAGGTCAGCGATATCAGCGCCTTAGGCAGGCTCACAAACCTGAGATCACTCTACCTGGACTCCAACATTATAAGTGACATCAGCGCGTTGAAGGGTCTTAAAGACCTTGAGCAGTTAGGTATGATGGAAAACAAGATAAGTGATATCAGCGCTCTGGCAGGCCTGACCAATCTCAGGGATTTGGAAATCGGCATAAACGAAATCAGTGATATCAGCGCGCTTAAGGGGCTTGTAAAACTCCAGTGGCTGAATATAACGGCGAATCAAATCAGCGATATCAGTGTACTTGAAGGTTTATACAGGCTGGAAAACCTGTACGCATCATATAACCGGATAAGCGATATCAAAGTGCTGGAAGGGCCGACGGAACTGAAGCGGCTCTACCTGGAATCCAACCTGATAAGCGATATAAGCGCGTTGAAGGAATTGAAAAACCTTGAACGCCTGAACATCGGGAACAACCGGATCAGTGACATAAGCCCATTGAGGAAGATGAACAAGCTGAATTTCTTGTGGGCAGCCAGCAACCAGGTCAGCGATATCAGTGTACTGAAGGAACTGCCCAACCTTAAGGAAATTTACCTGAACGGCAACCCGATCAGCCAGGATGATATCGATGAGCTTACAGAAGCATTGCCCGATGCCCAAATATGGCATTAATGCGTGTCGAAGAAGGCTGAGCCTCAATGGTTCAGCCCTTTATTTTCTTCGTTTGCCTATGCTCTCTGCTGTTTCCCGCAGGCAAAGGCTTGCATTCATGTAATTATAGCAAAGGATTAATAATTGCAATTAAAAATGGGTTATATTGACACATATTGTACTTTATAATAACATGTGCATTAACAGAACCTGCCATAGCCCGTAGTAATAATATACTGCGATCCTGCAGGAAAGCGAGGATAATATGGTGAAAAAGAACTCTGTCATAAGCGCAATACTGCTGGTTTGCGTAACTGTGTCAGCCGCCTTGTTTATATCCTGCACAAGAGGGGCTGATGATCGATTGGATGATTATGAACCAGAAAAGAAGGTTTCGGGCAAAATCCGGTTACCGGGAATACCATCGGAAGACCAGCCAAGTACGGGTAAATCATCAAACGATCGACATGAGAAGGATAATCCGGAGAACCAACCAAAACCGGATAGTTCCGATGACAAAACGGAGAAGGACAGTCCTGCTGATCGTCCGGAACCGGATAATGATGAACCGTATGCCATCCGGTTTGAGGATGAAGCTTTTGAAAAAGCCATGCGCAAGTTTACTGACAAACCGAAAGGAGTTATACTTGGCGAAGACTTGGAAAAAATAACCATGCTGGCAATTGAAGGAGAAATATATAGTAACAGCGATAAATATACAATCAACTACAGCAAATTATATGGCAATGTCGGATTTACGGAAACAATCAGCGATGTAAGATTTCTCAAAGAACTGGAGCATCTGCAAATCATAAACTTGGCCATAGATGACTTCAGCGCCGTAAAAGAATTGCCAAAACTGAAGTACCTGGGCATTTACAATACCAAGGCCAGCGATATCAGTGTATTGGAGGGAATGACCAACCTTGAAATACTGAACCTGTATGGCAGCGATATCAAGGACATCAGCGCTCTTAAAGGACTGGAGAACCTGACTGAACTGGGTCTGTGGAACAATCAGATCAGAGATATAAGCGCGCTGGAATACTTGTCAAACCTTACGACCCTGGAGATAAGCCGTAACCCGATAAGCGACTTAAGACCGTTGGAGGGCCTGAAAGAGCTTAAGGTACTGGAAATGAAGGAGATCGAGGCCAGTGACATAAGCGCACTGCAGTACCTGACCAACCTTGAGTACCTGGAAGCGTCATGGAACAAGATCACAGATATCAGCGCACTGGAGGAACTTACAAAGCTTGAGACATTATATCTAAACTCCAATAAGATCAGCGATATCAGCCCATTGGCCGGCTTGGTAAACCTCAGGATCTTAAACCTGGAAGATAATAATATCAGCGACATAAGCGCACTAGAAGGACTTAAAAATCTCGAGCAACTGCGCTTAGGCTCCAACCAGATCAGCGATATCAGCGCGCTGAAAGGATTGACCAAACTTGAACTCCTGAGCCTGGCAGGAAACCCAATAAGCGACGACCAGTTCAATGAGCTTAGAGAGGCATTGCCTAACACATTTATATACTTAAGGTAGATAACTCAACAACTATAATTCATCAGGAATACTGTCATTGCCAAAGAGGCTGAACCATGAAAGTTCAGCCTCCTTGACTTTATATAACTATTCTCCGTCGCGGCATTTTGCCGCCCAGGCATCAGCTATAAGACGCTCTTACTTGTTCTTCAGGTTGAACCATGCGGCAAGGCCCGGATACTCGGCCACTTCGCCCAGTTCTTCCTCGATGCGGAGCAGCTGGTTGTACTTCGCCACGCGGTCGGTTCTGGAAGGAGCGCCGGTCTTGATCTGGCCGGAGTTGGTTGCGACAGCGATATCGGCAATGGTGGCATCTTCTGTTTCACCCGAGCGATGGGATGTAACAGCGGTATAGCCGGCCCTGTTGGCCATCTCAATGGCTTCCAGGGTTTCGGTAAGGGTTCCGATCTGGTTGACCTTGATGAGGATGGAGTTTGCAACGCCCATATCGATACCCTTCTTCAGGCGCTGGGTGTTGGTTACGAACAGGTCGTCGCCCACAAGTTGTACTTTCTTGCCCAGCTTGTCGGTAAGCAGCTTCCAGCCTTCCCAGTCTTCCTCGGCTACGCCGTCTTCAATGGAAATGATGGGATACTTGGAGCACATCTCTTCCCAGAAAGCGACCATTTCTTCCTTGGTCATCCATTTATCAGTCTTCCACCAGTAGTACATGCCTTCCTTGCCCTTAGCCTTGGCTTCCTCATACATCTCTGTGGAAGCGGCATCGATGGCGATCCTGAACTGCTCGCCTGCCTTGAAGCCTGCCTTCTCAACAGCCTCAAGGATAACCTGTATGGCTTCCTCGTCGGACTTCAGGTTGGGAGCGAATCCGCCTTCGTCGCCAACGGCTGTGGAATAGCCCTTACCCTTCAGGACGCTCTTTAAGTTGTGGAACACCTCGGCACACCACTGGAGCGCCTGCCTGAAGCTCTCGGCGCCAACCGGCATGATCATGAATTCCTGTATGGTCACACTGTTATCTGCATGCTTTCCGCCGTTGATGATATTCATCATGGGAACGGGCAGAATCTTGGAGTTGGTTCCCCCGATATATTGGTAAAGGGGAAGCCCAAGCGCTTCGGCAGCGGCCTTGGCAACGGCGAGTGATACGCCCAGTATTGCGTTGGCTCCCAGCTTGCTCTTGTTGGGAGTTCCGTCAAGTTCGATCATTTTCCTGTCTATGAGAACCTGGTCGAACACATTCATGCCTTCAATTTCAGGAGCAATGATATCATTAACATTGTCAACCGCTTTTTGAACACCCTTCCCCAGGTAACGGCCCTTGTCGCCGTCACGGAGCTCAACAGCCTCAAATGCGCCTGTTGAAGCGCCGGAAGGTACCGCTGCACGGCCTATGAATCCGCCTTCAACATAGACTTCTACTTCAACGGTGGGATTCCCGCGGGAATCCAGGATTTCTCTGGCGATTATGTTTTCAATTTCAAGGTATTGTTTCATGTCCCATACTCCTTCCTTTTGTGTGTCAATAACCACATATTAGCATACATGAAACGGTATTAAATGTAAAGGTAGTTTGCCCCTCATCCGGGGCACTTTATTAAAAATTTAACACACTTTTATCACAGCTATATACATCATTCCCTGATCCAGAATATTTATTGCTCATTATCGGTGCAGCAGGGGTGAAACACGCTTGTAAGTCACAAAAGTCAGTAATGAAACAATAATAACCTTGATGATATTGAAAGGCACAATCCCAAACAGGATAAGGGTATTCAGGTCCGCAATGCCCTGGTTTTCCTCCGCGCTCATCTGTATTATGTTCTGCAGGGATTGATCGGCGGTGATGCTGAACCGTTTGGCAAATATCTCCACATAGAGGGGGATCATCACAAAATAGTTGACCAATGATGCCAGAACCACCATGCACAACGAACCGATAACCAGTCCTTTTATGGCGGTCTTTATCGTCTTGTTCCGCTTGTATATCCAGGCAGCCGGAACTACCAGGGCGCATCCCACAATGAAATTGGCAAGCTCGCCCACTCCCCCTGTTATGGTAAAGGGCAGATGGACCAGGTTTTTTATAAGCTCTATAGTCATCCCTGCCAGGGGGCCCAGGGCAAAGGCTCCAAGAAGCACAATGATTTCGCTCAGGTCCAGTTTCAAAAACGGCGGCATGAAAGGAAGCGGGGTTTCAATGAACATGATTGCCGCAGCCAGGGCGGAAAGCACACCAACCTTGGCAATGAACTTAGCTTTATCTCTCTGCATAACCAACACTCCTTTTCTTCAGTACAACCGGGGTATCAATTACTGAGATGTCTAAGGGCTGTGACAGGCTTATGATATAAAAAAGCCCTGAAACAATCTCAGGGCTACTTATCAGAATAATGTCCATCTTCTCCCATCCAGACTTTACTGTCGGCTCCGGAATCTCACCGGATCATGCTTTTACGCTCGCGGGCTAATGGCTTTGCCATATTACCGCCGGTCGGGAATTTCACCCTGCCCCGAAGATTGTACCTATAAATATATATTGAATTATATTCATTTTAAACCCATGCAGGCTTGGAGTCAACTACTTGTCAGCGAAGGTTTTGGCTCAAGTTTCGACCCTAATATACCTTCAGCGCAAATACAGGACATGACGCGGAGCAGTACCCGCACAGAACACACCTTTCATGATCGATCCGGAGCTTTCCGTCCTCCAGGGATAGCGCCTTTTGCTGGCAGCGCCTGACACATTTCCCACACCCCTCGCACCAGAAATCTGCATGCAGCGCCTTCTTCGGCTTCTCCGCAAGCCGGGACCTGTACTGGCTTATGGCTTCAATATTTTCAAACAGGGCTACATTCATCCGGACTTCTTCTATACTCTGCATGCCAACAGCTATGGAATCCAGCCAGGGTATGCCCAGGGCAAACCTCAGGGCATCCTCGAAATCACATAAAAGGTTCCCGCCGCCGAAAACCTTCATGCCGTATATGCCCTTCCCCGCCTCATGGGCTTCCTTTATTGCTTCCAGCATTTCTTCGACGGTTCCGTCACAGATCCCAAGGCCACGCTTATTGACAATGGGATGGATAACATCCATTTCAGGGATCGCAGCAGCGGCCTTCACCGCCGCAATGTGATGGGTAGATATCCCTACGGCTTTAATAACACCGGCCTGCTTCTGTTCCAGGTAGTATTCGAAAGCCTCCCTGTGTCCCCGGATGGTAAGTTCGCTTTCCTGCTCATGCATCAGGAAAAGGTCTATATAATCGATCCCTGTTTCGGTAAGAGCCCTGTCCAGACAGCGCTTGGCATCCTCCCTTGTGTAGACGTAGCATTTTGATGAGATTACGGGACGGATCCCGCTTCTTTCTATGGCACGCCTGATATATGGGTAAGTATCGTAAAGGTCGGCTGTATCTATAAAATTAACGCCGAGCCTCAGGGCTTCTTCTATGACCTCCGCTCCTTCTTCCACGCTAAGGTTTCTCTGAAGCGGTCCTATCACCAGGGCTCCAAAGCATAATCGCGATACCTTGATTCCCGTGTTTCCCAGAAATTTATACTCCAAAACGTACACCCCTGTGCGTTGCCTCCCGGCTGTATATAACAAGCCGGTTTGTTATGAACACTCTCCTAATATACCACAAACTTACCCTGGCGGTTAATTTTCAGGCAACAAAAAAACCTGCCCGAAGGCAGGCCTTATTCATTACGGATCAGGTACTGTGCTGATCAAGGTAAAAACGCAGAAGTTCCTCCATTATCTCATCCCGCTCCACCCGGCTGATGAGGCTTCTGGCGTTCTTATGGCTGGTAATGTAGGTGGGATCTCCCGACATAATATATCCCACTATCTGGTTGATGGGATTATACCCCTTCTCTGCAAGCGCCTCATAGACCTTCAGAATGATATCTCGGGTCTGGTTTGGTTTCTCATTGTTGAAACTGAACTTCACTGTGCCTTGGTTCATGGTTTCACCTGCTTTCATAAAAATCAACCCACGTTGCATCCCAATGCAGGCAGTCTTCAAAAGGCAGCTAAACTCTCTTTGCATGCTGAAGGCTGGTCCATACTACGGCTTTACGGCAACCACATCCATATTCATTGCATGATAATTCCAACCATTTACTTAATCTTAATACATCCTCCGGCTCAAATCAAGCATTCGAAACCTTTTTGTAATCAATCTTTAATCTTCCGGGACGCCTTTCATGCGTTCACCCCGTATGTCAACCAGTCTTACAGGCAATATTTTTCCGATCACTGACTCATCAAGCTCCGCCTCAACCGGAATATAGTTGGCTGTAAGCCCTTCCACCGATCCGGGGGATCCGGGTACCGGCTGCTCAAACAGCACTTCTTGCTGAGTACCGATAAAGCGCCTGTAGAATTTCTCCCGATTCTTCTCAGCCAGGGCAATCATTGCCCGGCTCCTCTCCTCTTTCCCCCCAGGGCTTACCTGGTCCTTGAAACGGGCTGCAGGTGTCCCCTTCCTGGGAGAGTATTTGAACACATGGGCCCAGAGGAATTCCATCTCGTCGCAGAAGGCAAGGGATTCCTCAAACTCCTGCCGGGTTTCTCCGGGAAAACCGACCATCACATCGGTGGTGATGGCTGCATCGGGGATAGCTTCCCTCAAGGCATTAACTGCCCGCCTGTAATCATCTGGCGTGTATTTGCGGTTCATACGCTTCAATGTCGCAGCGCTTCCGCTTTGCAGCGAAATATGGAAATGGGGACAGAGCTTCGTTGTGTTTTTTGCAAACTCGATTACCCTCGGCGTGATGTACACGGGATCAAGGGATCCAAGCCTGATGCGTTCAATACCGTCAATGCGGCTTATCTCCCCGATCAGGTCAATTAGGTCGGCACCTGTTCCGTTGTCCCTGAATGAGGTAAGGTGTATGCCCGTAAGCACGATCTCTTTGAATCCCTGCCGGGAAAAGTTTACCGCTTCCTTTATAACATCCTCCATTTTTCTGCTGCGCACAGGCCCCCGGGCATAGGGTATGATGCAATAGGCACAGAAGTTGTCACATCCGTCCTGTACCTTGATGAAAGCCCGTGTATGGCCTGTATAGGTTTCTACTGGCAGTTCCTCGAACTCGTCAAGCTGTTGCCTGCCGCGGACATATATCCCCTTGCCGGAACCGGCCGCCTGTTCCACCAGGGAAACGATTTCATGCTTCATGTTATTGCCGACAACAAGGCTTACCCCTTCAACCTTTGCCGCTTCCTCGGGCGAAACCTGCGCAAAGCATCCCACGGCGGCAACCACAGCTTCGGGGTTGATGGCGTGAACCCTGCGGAGCATCTGTCGTGACTTCCGGTCGCCCATGTTGGTAACCGTGCAGGTGTTTATCACATACACATCAGCAAATTCATCGCTGTCAACTATGCGGTAGCCTGCCTTCTCAAAGAGCCTTTTCATCCCCTCTGTTTCGGCGATATTAACCTTGCATCCCAATGTTATGAAAGCTACACTCTTCTCTTTTGCCATATCCTCAATTCCTTCCGGACGGCCGCAACGCACCCGGACATGTTCTGCAAAACCGACAATATGTTTAAACGCGGCCAACCAGCTTAACAAATATTTAACATTATTATTATTGACTGCACACCCAAAGGGTACTAATATAAGTAATATGGTTGACTTATGCAGCAATATCGCGTGAAAGGCGGTGTATTGTATGGCCACATATAATATTTTACTGAAGTCCATAAATGATGTGAAGGATTTTGTCAATATCGTCAACAAGTATGATTTTGACGTAGACCTTACATCCGGGAGGTACATTGTTGATGCCAAGTCCATCATGGGCATCTTCAGCCTGGACCTGAGCAAGCCCATCAGGATGGAGGTTCATGGTGACAATTACGATGCGTTCATCAACGAGATAAAGAGCTTTATCGTTGAATGACAGGCTTAAGGGTGCTTTTTCCCTCGAATCGAGGCGGAAGCATCCTTCACACGCATTTTAACAACAGCCTTTGAGCGGCAGATCAGCCAATAGGAGTAAACAACAGAAGCCCAAAAATGGGCTTTTTCTATTGCACTTCCTATCCTGTCACTGCGAACCCAGCGAGGCTGAACGCGGTAATCTCTTCGTTGCAGCACAATGCGGTATAAGATTGCTTCGTCGCTATTCTCCTCGCAATGACATACCCGAACTGTCATTGCGAGCCAAGCGAAGCTGGGCGCGGCAATCCTTAGCACAGCAGCAGCCCTGCCCCCATGGCCATGAGCACAATGAGAATAATATTGATTTTAGTGAATGCGGCTGCAAGAACAGCTCCTGCGAAAAACACAAAAGGTCCCCAGTTTATATAGAGCGGCGCCTGGAGATTGATAAATGATTCCAGGGCGAAGAATATGGCAGCCGACGCAATGAACGCAACCGTTACAGGCCTTATACCCTTCATGCAGGATTCCACAACCCTGCTTGATTTGAACCTCAGGATAAAGCGGGCAGCCAGGATTACCAGGATGAAAGAAGGTACCGATACGCCCACGGTGGCCGCAACCGATCCCCAGAACCCTCCGATGCGGTAACCTACATATGTTGCGGCATTAACCGCAATTGGGCCCGGAGTGATCTGGGATATGGCCGCAATGTCCGAAAACTCCTGCAGCGATATCCATCCCCGCTCGGTCAATTCCCGCTGGATGATGGTCAATATGGAATACCCTCCGCCGAAACCGATAAGGCCGATCTTTGCAAATACCAGGAAAAGCTTAATCAGTATCATTACGTTTCATCCTCATGATGTAGTAATAAAGGAAGCCTGCCAAAGCGCCTCCGGCAATAATGAAAACAATGCCTATTCCAAGCCAGGTGGTCAAAACAAAGGCAAGAACCGCAAGGACCAGTGCAAATATATCCCTGACCACCGACTTGCCCAGTCTTACCACAGTAACCGCAATTACGCCCGCAACACCGGCTTTTACTCCAGTCAGGGCCTTGGTTACATAGATATTACCGCTTACGGTGCTGAACAGTATGGCTATTATCAAAATGATTATGAAGGAAGGCAGTATCACACCAAGGGCTGTCACAACAGCCCCTGCTATGCCGGCTACCCTGTAACCGATATAGATGCCGGAATTGATAGCAATAATACCTGGAAGGGATTGGGATACTGCAAAGGCATCTACGATCTCTTCCTTAGAAATATACTTCTTTCTTTCAGAAATCTCCCTTTCAATGAGGGGAAGCATTGCAAGCCCGCCGCCTATGGTGAAAGCGCCGATCTTGAAGAAGGTTATAAACAAGTCCCACAGCAACGCAGCCTTTGTTTTTTTCATAGTGTTCTCCGCTATTCAGTATTTCAGCTATGATTTTATCATAGGATGTGAAAAAGAGACAAAAAAGATGCAAATAACAGTCCCGGCCAATCTTCCTTGGTCGTTGACCGCTTTCTGCCATTGTGATAATATTCATCTGACATCAAAATAACCAGGATAGGTGATTTATTCATGGGTGATACGGTAAAAAAGGCCACTGTCCTTGTAACCGGCGGCGCCGGATATATCGGCTCCCACACGGTAGTAGAACTGCTGGACCAGGGATATGATGTCATAATCGTCGATAATTTTTCAAACAGCAAGCCCGAGGTTCTAAGAAGGATCAGGGAAATAACCGGTAAAGACTTTCTCTTCTATAAGAAAGACCTTCTTGACAAAGATGGATTGGAAGAGGTTTTCGAAAAGCACCGGATAGACGCAGTCATCCATTTTGCGGGTCTGAAAGCTGTAGGGGAATCGGTAGCAAAACCCATGGAGTATTACCATAACAACCTGACGGGTACATTGAACCTCTGCAGCCTTATGCAGAAGCATAATATAAAGAGGATGGTCTTCAGTTCTTCAGCCACTGTGTACGGCGTCAACAACAAGGCGCCCTTCACCGAGGATATGCCCCTTTCAGCCATAAACCCCTATGGATGGACCAAGTTCATGATAGAGCAAATACTGAGGGACATCTATGTTGCGGATAATTCCTGGAGCACGATCCTGCTCAGGTATTTCAACCCCATAGGGGCTCATGAAAGCGGAAGAATAGGCGAGGATCCCAATGGTATTCCCAATAATCTCATGCCCTATATCACCCAGGTTGCAGTGGGCAAGCTGGAATACCTCAAGGTTTTTGGTGATGATTACGACACCCATGACGGGACAGGGGTGAGGGACTATATCCATGTGGTGGACCTGGCTAAGGGGCACATCAGCGCGCTTGAAAAGGTTTTGACGAGTGCGGGTATTGACGCGGTCAACCTTGGGACAGGAGAGGGATACAGTGTTCTTGACGTGGTGAAAAGCTTTGAGAATGCCAATGGCATAAAAATACCATACAAGGTTACCGGCAGAAGGCCTGGCGATATCGATATATGTTTTGCGGACACCAGCAAGGCATTGAGGGTATTGGACTGGAAAGCCGAAAAGACCCTGGAAGACATGTGCCGGGACTCATGGAACTGGCAGAAAAACAATCCGGACGGTTACGGAGAATAGACTTGCTTAGTGATCTGACTAATAGAATACTATTTATTGCATAATAAAAACGGACGAAGTTGCAAAAAAATTTCCCCAGTTTTGCAACGATGATTTCCTCATAATTGCAAAAGGCCATTGAAGGCACCACACCAACATA
>Ga0209508_1000790_pt1 | contig 28976 bp, 23 predicted proteins | sample AD_UKC129_MetaG_FD_184427 | JGI IMG/M metagenome (GOLD analysis project Ga0209508, IMG submission 184427) | Active sludge microbial communities of municipal wastewater-treating anaerobic digesters from Canada - AD_UKC129_MetaG (SPAdes) (version 2) | ecosystem: Engineered > Bioreactor > Anaerobic... | reverse complement strand
CGCCGAGGGCAATAATGACTGGCTCGTCTCACCCCCCATAACAACCTATGACACATGCAACAACTCCTTTGGGTTTTGGGCAAGGTCCCTAAGTGGAGACTGGCCAGAACACCTAATAGTATACTTAATGTCGTCGCAAGATCCTGCTGATACGATTCAAAAATTACTCGATGTTCCATCGCTTCCCGCAAGCTGGACAAGGTACACCTTCTCACTTGATAAATATCGAGGACAGAATGTATACATAGGCTTTAGAAACGCTAGCGTTGACAAGTATTATCTACTTCTTGACGATTTCTTTGTAAGACAGTTACCTCTGAGAGAAAACGAGATCCTTAGCGAGGAATTTGAAGAGGTTCTCACCCCACCAGGCTGGAGTGTCTCTGGAACTCTATGGCAAGGTGGAAATTATCAAGAAGCTGGTGTGCCCGATAATGGAACAGGAAACATATACTTCTTTAAATCATCAGAAGCGTCAGGCTCTACATCGGAGCTTATATCACCCCTTGTGAAGTTCGTAAATCAAAATCCTTACTTAAATTTCAGATTCAATTACTACAACAGCGATGGGAATGATTCTATGAACATCTCTTACAGATTTTCGGAAGCTGAAACATGGATTCATTACGCAACGTTTACAACTTCTTCCGGGTGGACTGACATTACAGGTGGACCAATATACTCACCTTCCGAAAAAGAAGTGTCTTATCTCCAGATTAAAATTACAGGATACAGTGATGCAGGCACTTCAAACATTGCCATAGATAATTTCACCGTATTCAATGGACCAATTTTAAATATACCCGATGAGTCCGCAGCTAAATTCAAATTAAATACTATTTCGAAAGGAATATCCCTTGAGATAACCAATATAAAGAATTCTGTCAAGGTGGATATTTACGACGCCCTTGGGAGGAGAGTCAGAAACACGGAGATAAGAAGTACTGGCAGTTATAACATTAATGGCCTTGAACCTGGAATATACTTCGTAATCCTAAGTAGAGACATAAATTATCGCGGAAAGGTTTTAATTGTTAAATAAGGGGAATTTACTTTCTCGAAAGAACTCTTAAATCGCAGGGGGTAAAGGATGGTTTGTGTTACTCTTCAACGCTATATATTTATTATAGCTACAGTATATACATTAGCACCTTCTCACACCTTATGAACACAAGCCGTTCTCATCAAACCACTACCAATTCCTTGGAATGATGTTATTACAATTTCTATAACACTTCATACCTTTGGATATTTGACAGAAAAACGAAGTTCGATCAATCTTTTATCTATTTGAGCAATGTTCTATGCTCGAGGTGTTTTTAGCACTTCAAGGATTTCCCTCAAAAGCTTTACTTCTTCTGAAGGCGCAGGAGGTGAGGGAGGCGTTGACTCCTCTTTCTTTTTAGTGACCTCTTGAATCTTTTGCATTGGTAACACTATTGCAAAATAGATAGCAGCCGCCACGACTAAGAAGTTCACAATTGCGTTGATAAACTTACCAATCATAATTGGCCCGATAGATATTGATGAGAAGTCAGGTCTGCCACCCAGGGCTCCAATGAATGGAGTTAAAACATCTGCTACCAGTGAATTAACAATCTGACCAAAGGCACCACCGATGATCACCGCAACAGCTAAATCTACAACATTTCCACGCATAATAAAATTTCTGAATCCTTTTAACATATAAACCTCCTTGGTAAACTTTACAAATTGTATATCTTAACCTGAAAAGAATCAAAGGTGTAAGAGAAAAAATACTTGTATTAAATAGACGAAACATCTAACTATTTGCACTTCTCCACATAAAAGAGATGCATTATGGAGTATCTTTAGCACTTATAATGAGTACTACTTCTCTTTACATTTCGCTTCAGTGTTGTTATAATATATATGTTCTTTGAAAGGGGGTGTACAGGATTCGACAGAGCCATGTTGAATCATGGAGCGCATGCCGGGGTGCGGTAGCCTCGTTAAAAATACCGCAACAGATAACTGCCAACTACAGTTACGCATACGCTGCCTAATTGAGCAGCACGCTCCTTTTCAGGGTGCTCCTGCCTGGAAAGAGGGCGTCATATACAGGAGCTGGGATTTAGAATGTGTCCCCGGTTCTAAAGCCGAGAATTACTGGGACTACCCTCGAAACACCTGCCTGTCGGTGTTAGAAATGGGAAATACGCTACAAGCGAAGAAGACAGGCTAAGCATGTAGTACTCTGTGGTTCAAGGCCCCTGGACGCGGGTTCGATTCCCGCCACCTCCAAAGTCCTATAATAAAAAATGGGCCCCTTCCGGGGCCCATTTTTTATTAGTAAATTAGTTCTTTTCTTCTATTTCACTCTAATCTTCTCAAAGTAACTATAAATTACGGGAATAACAAGCAGAGATAGAAATGTCGAAGCAATCAGACCACCAATTATGCTAATTGCAAGAGGTGCTCTTATCGCTCCGCCCTCTGTATGGCCCGACAAAGCCATTGGAATCAAGCCAAGAATTGTTGTCAGGTTGGTTATAAATATAGCCCTAATACGGATAACAGAGCCTCTAACAATGGCTTCAAAAGGCTCCATTCCTTGTACCCTCAGCTCTTTATAGAAAGTTACCATCACAATTGCTTGGTTTACAGTAACACCAACAAGAATTAACACTCCGAGAAGGGAAGGTATAGAAATAGAAGTGCCCGTCACAAGAAGTGCAAGAATCACACCAATAAACGACAAAGGGATACTAAACAATACAACGAATGGGTCCTTAAAAGATTCAAACTGAGCTGCAAGGACCATATAAATAAGCAATATTGCAGCGATTATAGAGATCCCAAGGTTCTTCATCATATCTTGAATCTGCTCAAATTCACCTTCAAGCTGCATAGAAAATCCTTCAGGAAGCGAAAGATTCGATAACATCGATCTGATATCGGAAAATACTTCGTTCGTCGTTCGCCCTTCAATATCTGCCAATACCTTAACTACTCGAGACTGGTTTTCCCTGTTAATTCGGACCAAACCGTAATCATAAACAAGATCTGCAACCTCTTTAAGTGGAACGATAGTACCTGCAACGGTAAGTAAAGGGAAGTACTGCAACTTTTCAATATCCTGTTTTAAGTACGTTGTATCGGCTTTAAGAATCAAGTTATATTCATCGCCACTAAGCCGCAAGTTGGATGCCGTTACACCCTGAAAAGCCATCTGTAATTCCCTCTGAATTTGAACCGGTGTAAAGCCATAGTATGCAGCCTTTGCGCGGTTTATGTGTACTCTAAGCTCGGGTTTTGCCTTCTTTAGAGAAATCTCTGTATTCGTAATCCCTCTAATTTTCAAAAGTTCCTGCTCAACCATATTAGCAACCAAATTAAGCTCTTGAAGGTCATTACCAAATATCGATATTTCGACAGGTTTACCTGCACCACCTAAAACCGCGACATTCACCAAATCCATCGACTTCACCACACCACCCTCATATTTCGGCACTTTGCTTAAGATGTCATTTACGATCTCATCCGCACTCCTTTCTCGTTTATTTGCATCCACTAAGTTAATAGTAACTGTAGCAATGTAACTCTCGCCCCCTACCGCACCACCTGCCGATCCGCCCTGGGCCATAACTCTTTCTACTTCTGGATAGGGAGACGCTATATCAATAATTTGATTTACGTAATGCTCAGTCTCCTTTAAGTTTGTACCCATTGGAAGTTCTACCTGAATTACGGCATTGCTAGCATCCATTGGTGGAATAAACTCAGTATTTATGACCTTAATTAAAGGGATACTTGCAATAAATAGAAAAATGGCTATACCGATGACTAATCCTCTCTTAGGTAATATCCACTTCCGAAGTATCCTTTCATAGAAATCTCTTATACCCGTAAACCAATACTTTTTTCGCATCTCTTTGAGAGCAACCGACTGGGTAATGTAACTTGAGATGAAAACGGGAATAACTGTAACGGCGACAAGAAGAGAAGCAAGAAGGGTCACAGTCACTGTAACTGCAACAGGTTGTGTAAACTGACCGACAAGTCCACCTATATAGATGAGGGGCAAGAACACAACGATATTCGTAAAAGTTGAGGCAGAAATGGCAATCCATACTTCCTCAGTTCCATTAATTGCAGCATCAATTCTACTTTCACCAGACTCTTCACGTCGAAAGATGTTTTCCACCACAACCACAGATGCATCTACAAGCATGCCAACTCCAAGAGCAATTCCTGCAAGGGTCATCATATTCAACGTGTAACCAAGGAAATAAAGAATAGTAAAAGACATAATAACAGAAAGTGGAATTGCCAACCCAATCACAAGAGTGGGTCTTAAATCCAAAAGGAAAATAAACACAATTATAGCAGCCAGTAATGCACCTAAAATAGCGCTATTTATTGTCTCTGAAGCAGACCTTCGAATAAACTTAGCCTGATCAAAGCCTTTTATGATATTAATATCACTATATTTTTGGGCAATTTCCTCGATAGATTTGTCAACTCTATCCACAACTTGAACTGTGTTAGCACCGGATCTCTTATTAACCGAGAGCATGATAACTTCTTCATTAAAATGCTTTGCAAAACCAGTTCTCTCTGATTCTGTAATATAAACATGCCCAACTTCACGCAGAAAAACTGGAAGCCCATTCTTTCTAAAGCCTACTACCTGATTTTCTAAATCTCCAACACCCTCATATTCACCTATCGTCCTGATGAGAAGGCTCTTCTGTCTCACATCAACTTTTCCAGAAGGAAAGTTATAATTATTGAGTTGCAGCATCTGGTAAATTTGAGAAAAATTAATACCAGCCGAAATCATCTTTGGAAGATCAATCTCTACCCAATACTCATATGCGTTTCCTCCACTCACGTTAGCACTTGCAACACCGTCGACCCTCTCGATATAGGGCTTAATTTCATCTTCAAGAAGCTTCTTAAGTTGCGTAAGGTTGTATTTTCCAGATGTGACAATATAAGACCCAACAGGCAAGGAAGAGACATCGAACTTAAAAACAATAGGCTTCTCAACATCAGCTGGTAAACGCCTTTCAATTAGCGCAATTTTATCCCTGATATCCTGTGCGGCGAAATCCAGATTCGTACCCCATTCAAACTCAGCAATAATCATAGAGGATCCTTCTACGGAAATTGAAGTAAGATCCTTTATTCCAGACACTGTTGAAACCACACTTTCGAGAGGTTTCGTAAGTAAAGCTTCGACATCCTCCGGAGCAACATTTGGATACTGAGTTACAACTGTAACCGCAGGAAAAGTCATTTCTGGAAGAAGATCCAGACCCATTCTCGAAACAGAAACGACACCAAGGACGACAAGAATTCCGATAAACATTAGCATTGTAACGGGGTGCTTCACCGAGAATTTTATCATAGTTTCATTTACCTCCCAATTCTACCGGAGCACCATCATAAAGCCCCTCTGCACCAAGGGTTACAACAAGGTCCTTAACATTTAGATTACCCTTAACCTCTGCCCATCCTTCGCTAATGATTCCAACCTCCACAGGGACCTCCTTAGCGACTTCATCTTTAACGACATATACTACTGTCCTATCACCCTTTTCAGCAATTGCATTTTCAGGTACAATGAGGACTCCACTCTTTTCCTTTGTCACAATTTTAACATTCACAATAGAACCAACTTGTAAAACATTTCTCCTTAGAGAAATCCTCACCTTTCCAGTGAGACTCATCGGGTCAAGGCCATAGGAACGGCTTACCACACTTCCTTCTATTTCCTTCCCTCCATCTATGGCAAAAGCATTGGCTCCCACTCTCACTTTTTGAAGATCATCTGAAGATAGGTTCACTTCAACCGCTTGTTGTTCTGAAACTATATAAGCAAAAGGCTGGGTTTGAGTTGCAATCTGTCCCACTTTTCCGTTGATATACGTGATAATACCATTAATCGGCGACACAATTTGAAGATATTCGGTCTTCACCCCTGGAATTTCCCTATCGAGAAGGGCAATTATCTCATCTTTTTTTACTCTCTCTCCCTCGTTCTTCAAAATGCTAACCACTCTACCTGGCATTGTGGGTACAACAGCCGCCTCTTCAAGTCCTGTTACCCTTCCATAAGCATAGATGTATTCTCGCATAGTCCCGCTTTTAACCGGTTCCACTTTCACCAAAAAACTTCTTGAATTACGCGGTTCCTGAGCGAAAAGCAAGCTTGCAATAACCATTGTGTAGAAAAAGCCTTGCATGTTAGATACCTCCTTATTTTATTCCCTTAAAAACCTTTTCAAGCTCTACACTCTTGAGTACACAATCACCCAGAGCCTGAAGTAAATAAGCCCTTTGTGCAAAGTAATTTGTCTCTGCATCTATATAATCAAGCTGAGTCGCCAATCCCATCTCATATTGTTTTTTTACAGTATTAAAAAGAGCTTCTGCAACTCTGAGATTATCCCTCTGAGTTTCATATTTCATCATTGCATCCTCTAAATTCCTAAGAGCCTTTTTATGCTCCACATACGAGGAGCTCTGTTGAAATGCAAGGGTATATTCAAGAGCCTTTTTCTGGTATTGAACATCCCTCACCTGGTAGTTGCTCTTTAAACCATCGAAAATAGGAAAAGAAACTCCGATGGTTAATGCCCAATAGTCTTTCCAGATATTCTCAAAGCCAAAGGGTTTTTGCATCATATAGTTAAATGAATAGAATAGAGAAGGAAGATTAGAAGCAGAATAAATTTTCATATTAAGATCAAGCAGTTTCTGTTTGTTCTTAAGACTCTTTATGTCGTACCGGTTTTCAACATCCAACATAGACTCCATCAAACCAGAGACGTATGCACTATCCAGAAACAACGAATCAGTAAGTACTACCTCGGTATTCTCTTTCATGTTTAGAATTAACTTGAGCATATCAATAGTTTCTCTATAGGATCTCTCTGCCTCTAATACCTGAATTCTATTATTTTTGTATTTTGACTCCGCTTGTAGCAACTCAATCTCAGTTGCCGCTCCTAAATCATACTTTCTCTTCGTGGTCTCGTAATGCTCCTTCAATTCCTCGTCTACTTTCAAAGATAGGTCAACAAACTCTCTGAGAATTAATGCATACGTATAAAGCTGCTTTACCTGAACTACAAAACTTTCCCTATTTAAAGAATCGGTCAAAATGTTATCCTGCAAATTAATTAAAGCCATCTGATATGACCTAAGAAGACTGCCCCAGCTAAAAATTGCCTGGCTTACTCCTAAATTTAAGCTGTAATTGTCATTCTGCCCAAAAGGGATAGTAATCGTGTGACCTACTGGGATAAATGCACCTGAACCTGTCATAACAAGACTATCAATCTGAAAACTCTTCATCTCCTGCACCAGGGACACTCTACGATAATTTGCATCAAGCTTTACCTGGGGAAAGAAAACAGATCGTGCGCTGTACTTCTTGGCTTCAGCAGACTGTACCTGAGCCTGGGAGGCAAGAAGCAAGGGACTGTTCTCGAGCCCAATTTCGATTGCCTCTTTCTGGCTTAAGTAAACAGTATCAGAAGGCATAACAATACATATGATGAGCAGCAGCAAATTCATACAAATCCTCCTTCCTTATAGTTCTAATTGCACACATACTTGCACTCGTAAGCTTATGGATTTATATAAAAAGCCCTTTTTACAAGCATAAAAAGATCATGTAAAAGGCTTTTAAAATCCTTCTTCTCAAGGAAAAAACTAAAAATCGGCCTTGATACCAATCCCACAAACGCATTTGAAAAAAGCCTTGGGTTCCCTTTGTATATTATACCCCTATTCATTGCATCTTCAATAAATTCCTCAATTACTGATGAAAGTTCTTTACGTTCTTCCATGCACCTACCCTTGAATTTCTCATTCCAGATTTGCTCAAGTGGCATCTCATAAACAATCCTTAGAATAAACTCTTGATTCTCGTCAAGAATTTCAATAAACGCCTTTATAATTGCCTGTATTCTATCATTAATATCCTTTCCTGATTGCATTGAATCCTTTATTTTTTTGACGGCATCTTTTAAACCTTCTCTCAAAAGACACTCATATAGTTCCTCTTTGGATGGAAAATAAATATAAAGAGTGCCTTTTGCAATCCCCGCTTCAGTTGCTATATCTTCCATTCTGGTTTCATAAAACCCTTTTTTGCCAAAGACATCACGAGCGGCTCTCAAAATTTTTTGCTTTGTATCTATTCCAACTGACTGGTCAGTCATATTTAAATTATCATAGACCACTTAAGATCTGTCAAATATGCAAGGGCCCACAAGCGATCAAAAAGAGTACAATGCACTAATATTAAACCGCACTCTCCTCAGGTTGTGAATTTGAAAAGCTCCTAATAATCTCATTAAGCTCTACACCAGTGAGAGTTTCCTTTTCCAACAATTCCTTCGCAATTACGTGAAGGAGGTTGATATTCTTTTCGAGTATACTCTTTGCCTTCTCCAAAGCTTCCCTAACAACCTTCTTGACTTCGCTATCAATAGCTCTTGCGGTTTCCTCTGAATAATATTTCCTGATTCCTAATTCACGTCCAAGGAATACTTCCTCTTCCTCCTTACCGAGTGTCACTGGTCCCAGTTTCTCTGACATACCCCAGTCTGTAACCATTCTACGTGCAATTTCAGTAGCCTTTGAAAGGTCGTCAGCAGCACCAGTAGACTCTTCTCCAAATACGAGGAGTTCTGCAGCCCTTCCACCCAGTAGAATGGAAAGTTGCACAGTAATATATGATTTTGTATAAATATACTTATCTTCCTCTGGTAAGGATTGCGTAGCTCCAAGAGCTCTTCCATGAGGTATTATGGTAATTTTGTGCACCTGATCCGCTCCTGGCAAGAATTTCGCAACTAATGCATGACCTACTTCATGATAAGCAATCCTCTTCTTTTCTTCTTCAGAAATCACCATACTTCTTCGCGCGATTCCAAGGATCAATTTATCTTTGGCCTCTTCAAAATCACGCATAGTGACTACCTTCTGATTCTTCCTTGCAGCAAGAAGAGCAGCTTCATTTACAAGATTAGATAGATCTGCCCCTGTAAATCCTGGCGTACCCTGTGCAATTACTTTCAGATCCACATCTTCCGCTAAAGGAATCTTAGCAGAATGAATCTTTAGAATCTCCTCCCTTCCCTTTACATCGGGAATTGGAACGTATACCCTCCTATCAAACCTTCCAGGTCTCAAAAGCGCAGGATCAAGGATATCAGGCCTGTTAGTAGCTGCCATCACAATGATCCCCTCTGAGGAGTCAAACCCATCCATTTCTACAAGAAGTTGATTTAGGGTTTGTTCCCTTTCATCATGCCCACCACCAAGACCAGCACCCCTTAGCCTACCTACCGCATCGATCTCATCAATAAATATGATACAAGGGGCATTAGACTTGCCTTGTTCAAATAGATCTCTGACTCTCGCTGCGCCGACACCGACAAACAATTCAACGAATTCGGAACCTGAAATTGACAAGAATGGCACTCCAGCCTCTCCCGCGACAGCTTTTGCAAGCAAGGTTTTACCTGTTCCAGGTGGCCCAACCAAAAGAACTCCTTTAGGAATTCTTGCACCAATCTGGGAAAACTTTTGAGGATTCCGAAGGAATTCAATAATCTCTTCAAGTTCAACTTTAGCCTCATCGCACCCAGCCACATCGTTAAAGGTCACCTGTGGTTTTGATTCTTTTAAAACTTTCACTCTACTCTTCCCAAATCTTACAGCCTCTCTCTGACTGGCATTTATTTGCTTAAAAAAGACGAACCAGAAAAGAACAAGCATAAGAAGCCAGGGGATGGAACTGAGAATGACAGTCCATAACATACTCTTTTCTTTCGAATAGACCTGAATATCTTTAGTAGCAAGCATCTTCACTAACTCTGGGTCATCGTAGGGCAATTGTACCTTGAATCGTAAATATTCTCTGTTTCCCTCGCTTTTTGGCGCTTTGAATGATCCCTCAACATTTTTTCCTGTTACCACTACCTCACTAACATTACCATTCTCAATTTCCGAATAAAAATCAGTGTACGAGATTTCAATGATTCCTCTGCCCGTAGCCAAATAGTTATATAAAGTTATGAAAACAAAAAAGATCAATACCCAAATGATTAAGTTTCTTACAATATCATTTTTCATCACTTTCTGCCTCACTTAACTCTTCTGGAAACAATTCCCTAATGTACGGCAAATTTCTATACCTCTCTCCATAGTCCAGACCATACCCAACAAGGAAACGGTCAGGAACTTCAAACCCCACATAATCTAAATTAATATTCACCACTTTTCGCTCCTTCTTGTCAAGCAAAACACAGACCTTAATAGTTCTCGGCTTTCTACTGCGCAAAAGGTCAACAATATATTTCAAGGTAAGTCCACTATCACAAATATCTTCAACAAGAATCACATCTCTGCCCTCGATCGATGTACCTAGATCCTTTAAAATCTTAACGATCCCCGATGTCTTCGTAGACTTACCGTAACTGGAGACTCCAAGAAAATCAACCTGTACATCCATGTTTAGTTTTCTCATCAGATCGGCTAAAAAAACAAAAGAACCCTTTAGAATACCGACAAGGATCGGAACCTCACCCATAAAATCCTTCTCAATCTGGCTTGCCAGCTCGGTAATCCTCTGCCTTATCTGATCTTCGCTAATCAAAAATCCAGAACTTTTTCTCATCGATCTTACTTACCTCCAAGTAAATATCTCCTTCGAGCGTTTTCGATGCTACACCAGGAACCCAAAGCACTTCCCCATCCTTTTCAAAGATGGGATAGAGGTCCCTTCTCCAGCCCGGTATTTTATTCCTCTCAAAGATACTTGAAAGAGACTTTTCTCCAAACTTATCTCCTTGTCTTCTCGCCCTCAAAAGAAGTGGAAACATATTCCTACTTAACTTAAACGCGTACTTTGCGCTTTGAGGTTCCTCTGTAATAGAAATCCTCAAATTAAAGCCATCAAACTCTTGAGGAAAATCCTCTATGAACAACTTTTTTTCAGGCAAAAATATTTTACCACGAGAAATAAAAAGTTCTTTTGAAGAAGGCACAACATAAAATTGAGCTACATAACCAGCCCTATTCTTATTAAGTAACGACTCCAAATTTGCATATTCTTGATTAGTTAACATTAACTGCCTCTGCAAAAATTGCATTTGTATAAAATAATGATAATTTCTAAGCCTCGTAAAATCAATGAGTATTGCATTTTGAAAGGTCTCCTTCAAAACAGAAACCTCCATATTACCAATCATATCTTCAAGATACTCGATAAGCGCATTCATAATTTCCGTTGTTTCTCTGATCTTACTTGTCGCGCCAGCTCTCAACTCCTCAAGGAGTGGAATCAGTTTAAGTCTAATTGCGTTTCTAAGAAAAACGGGCTCTAAGTTCGTAGAGTCTATCACGTAAGGAATATGATGATCGTTTAAATGTGCGAGAACCTCTTGTCTACTTATATAAATTATAGGCCTGATAAAAATGCCTCTCCTTGGAGGGATGCCTCTGAGACCCCACACTCCCGTACCCCTTATTAGATTGATAAGAAAAGTCTCAACAGAATCAGAGGCATTATGAGCCAGTGCTACTTTGTTGAAACCGTATTTCCCCGCATACTCTCTAAACTTTTCATACCTAATTCTTCTTGCCACAGCCTCTACCGACTCATCTAACTTTCTCAGTTTAGCCACATCCACTCTCTCGATGTAAAGCGGAATTCTCCGCTCCCTACAATAGTCAACGCAGAAGTTTTCGTCTCTGAGAGCCTCTTTCCCCCTCAATAGATGATTGATATGAATGCAGGCATACTGGATACCCAAATAATGCTGCAACTCCTGAAGCATCTCGGTAAGAAAAACTGAATCGGGACCGCCTGAAAAACCCACGAGAATCTTGTCACCCTTTGAGATCAGTTTATACTTTTTTACAGCTTTTTCAAACTTTTCAAGAAGGTAAGGTTCCATCAAAATTTCAGAGAAAGGACTCTACTTTGAATATTGAGGAAGAGACCATACCTATGATTCTTCGAGTTATACTCCAAGTCTCCAAAAGCGCCTCCATAAAAACAGCCTTTTTGAAACCCAACCATAAGAAACAGCTCTCTACAAACATCACCTGTTGGATAAGGCATGTTCCGCGGAAAACCGCTCCCCTCCCAATGTTCCACGAGACTTCCCTCTCCCTTATTTAATTGTGCAGCCCTCAGGGTAAGACTTGATTTGTCGTTGAAGAAGAGTATATAACTGAGGTAAAAATCTAAAAGATCATTCCCCCTGGGATACCCCAGTGGGACACCCATTAGATGCCATGCATTGGTATCTGAGACGTGAGTGTAGGTAAACCGTGGAATAGCCACAGCATGAAATCTGAGAATGGAGTTTGGAGTTACTATCGATTCAAAACCTGCAAGGACACCATATTTACTAGTGTTCCCTTGAAATATGACCACATCATCGTTTAAAAAGTCACAAAAAATACTGTACTTTCCTCCGAAGTTCCACTTAACCGACGCTCCACCTATAAGATTATCAGAATTTGATTTTCCCCTGCGCTGCCTCTCATAGTAAAGGGTAAGAGGATTAAAGTACTTGAAATAATCTTCCTCACTGTGAGAAACCGCTTCATATAAGGTAAGGGTTAACGATGAAAAAGGCTTCCACTCCAAGGCTTGGTAGGCAATGGTTTTTGAGAGAAAGGTATCAGGTGTAGCTGCGAATGCAGATGTCACATGGAAGTTCTGAAACTTGAAATTTATTCTATAAATATGATCCAGTGGATACGAAATACCGCTAAAGAGCATTCCCTCACCGATCTTTACATCAGACCTTCCGACGGTCAGGTCAAAGCTGCCAGATGTGTATTTTATGTATGCATTCCTAACATTTATATCAAGGATACTAGCGCCACCGATTATAGGTTGCTCATCAAAACTGTACATAAAATATTGATTATCAGCTAAGGGGGCATAATACGGTATTTTCAGTGGTTCATTAAAATTAAAAAAATCTAAGGTCGCAGCAAGTGCAAAGTTATCTATTTTGACACCTGCATCGAACTCCAGGTCCAAGTAAGTATTAATATAAGTGTTACCACTACTTACATTAAAAATAGTCTTAAGGCTTGGAGTAAAACTAAGAGTAGGCACATCAGTCACTGGAACTTCAGAAAACCAAATATAAGAATCAGCATTGTAGAGAATATTATCCCTTCTGATTTTCATAAAATCAGCTGAGTAATCCTTCATGAAAACAGGGTCATAGAATGAAACGCTTGAAAACACAAAACAAACGAGTAACAGCATCATAAAAGGAGGTCAAAAGGGTCAAATCCAAAATCAACAACTTCCTTAATACGATCATTATCAGGTACAAAAACTGCTATGAAATGACCATCGTAAGGCCTGAAAAGTCTAACAATATCGTATTGATTCCCACTTTTTTCATTGAGAAATCGGAGAAAGTTTATAACATGATCATCAGAACCGGAAGAGTCGGATGCATCAGCTAACCTGAAACATACAACAATACGATAGCTGTCAACTCTGGCAATCCCCGCAGTGCACTTTGAGTTGCTTTTCTCATTGAAGTCGTTTACAACCTTCTCAACTGCACTGATATCAATCATAAACTCCCCTTCCACATTTTTATTCTATGTGCAGCCATAATTATAAAGGGAGGACCTTCTAAATTCAATAAAATTTCTTGTTTCCTATTCTATTTGACCGACTAACATAAAATAAGTACTGCCTATTTTGCAACCTGAGAGTAAAAGAGAATCGAACACCTAAGAAGACAACCAATTACTGAATACTCCTGAACACTTCAGTAAAATTCAGGTTTTGGAGGTCTATTTAGGATTAAATCTACAGCCTCAAGAGGAGTAAGTTCACCATTTAGTATCCCATGAACGCACTCTACCACTGGCATTTCAATACCAATATTCGCCGCAAGTTCTTTAATTACATGAGAAGTATTGATACCTTCCGCAACCATCTCCATTTCTGCTAGCACTTCATCAGAATCCTTCCCTAGCGCAATTTGTTCTCCAACAATACGATTTCTTGAATATGGTGAGAAACACGTAGTTATAAGATCGCCAATCCCTGAAAGCCCTGAGATAGTGAGGGGATTTGCACCCATTTTTTCTCCAAGCTTCATAATCTCCCTTGCTCCTCTGACAATAAGCGCACCTTTGGTATTTGCCCCATATCCCAATCCATCCAGCACTCCAGCAGCAATTGCAATGACATTTTTAACCGCAGCTCCAAGCTCACATCCTTTTACATCCGAAGAATAGTAAACCCTGAAGTAATTGGTATGAAAAAGCATTTGTACTTCCACCGCAAAAGTTTCTACTCGTGATGCCACTACAACTGAAGTTGGAATCTTCCTTAGCACCTCCCGCGAAATGGAAGGCCCCGTTAAAACCGCAATTTGTGAACTTGGAAAATATTCTTCAATAATTTCAGAAGGGGCCTTGAATGAATGTGCCTCAATTCCTTTAATTACGGAAATCAACTTATCTGTTCTAAGAGACGATTTTACCTTATTTAAGTACATTCTCAAAGTATGTGAAGGAACCGCAAATACGACATATTCAGAGTCCTTTAGCTCGTCAGGATCTGTAGTGAATACTATCTCTCGCGGGATCTTAATTTCACCAAGTCTTTTAAAGTCCATCCTCTTTTGATCAAGTTCAACCTTTTTTTCTTCTCTTCTACAGAGAATCTTCAAATGGTGACCCTTCTCAGTAAGAAGAATCCCCAGTGTAATACCCCAGCTTCCTGACCCTATAATGCCTATATTCTTCATTTTCTTCTAAGCTCAAATTTGTTTTCAGTGCCACTAAAGAGCCTTGCAATGTTACTCTTGTGTCGGTAAATTATGATCAAAGAGCCTAATAAAAATAAAAGAATTGATTCTAAATCGTAACCCTTTATCATTGAAACAACTGCTGGAACAATAGAAGTTACCATGGACCCGAGAGAGACAAATCCTGTAAGTAAAAATACTATCAGCCATATTAAAATGCTATACAATGCCATATAAAAGTCAAGAGCAAGGAGTCCACCAAAAAATGTAGCAACTCCTTTGCCTCCACGAAACCCTAAATATGGCGAAAAGCAGTGCCCTATAATTGTAGAAAGCCAGACAATCTGAGAGTAGAAATTATTGCCAAATAGTTTTTGAGAAAAAAACACAGGAATAAAAGACTTTAAAAAATCTGATACCATCGTAAGCAATGCTACAGGGATACCTGCTGCTCTGAGTACATTCGTTGTTCCAATGTTCCCACTTCCAACTGTTCTAACATCTTGTTTATAGAAAACCTTCACATATATTAAACCAAATGGAATCCCGCCTAAAAGGAACGAACCAATTAAATAAAAAAACAACGTACATAATCCCACCATCCTTAAAATATATATTTCAAGAGAGGAACTTTCAAGCTTCTCAAGAATATTGGGAACTTCGGCTCCTGCATCCTGCAATTTAGAACACACTGGCTCTTTGAGAGACCCGATTAAGGGACCTGAAGCAAAATTGAAACTATATATTCTCAAAAAAGGCAATCCAACTCAACATATCTTAGATATGGATGTTCTGTGAATGAATATCCTCTTTTCTTTGCTCCTATTTCCACTAATTATTCGTCGCTCTGATTTGATTAGGCAAAAATCTTCACACGATATTGAAGACACAAAAGGTAGGAATTATAATATACTTATGATAAGAGGTATACTCTTCGACTTAGATAATACTCTTGTTGATTTTATGAAAATGAAGGAAGTAGCTGTCACGGCGGCAGTTGATGCAATGATCGATGCCGGCCTTAATATGCCGAAAGACGAAGCTATAGAAAGAATTTATAAAATATATGATAGGGAAGGTATTGAAGATCAAAAGGTTTTTGATAAACTTTTATCTGAATCGTATGGGACTATAGATTACAAAATCCTTTCTGCGGGAATAGTGGGATATAGGAGAGCTAAAGAAGGCGCGCTGGTGCTCTATCCCAAGGTATACTATACGCTGATGGAACTCATCAAGATGGGGAAGAGACTTGCTGTAGTCTCCGATGCTCCACGACTCCAAGCATGGACGAGGCTTGTTCAAACAGGCTTGCACCATTTTTTTGAAGTAGTAGTAGCCTTTGAAGATACAAACAAGAGAAAACCCGAGCCCGAACCTTTCCTTTTTGCACTTCAAAAGATGAATATTAAACCAGAAGAAACCTTAATGATTGGGGACTGGGCAGAAAGAGACATTGTAGGAGCAAAAACCTTAGGTATGGTCACAGTCTTTGCCCGATATGGCAACACCTTTGGAACGACCATTTCAGGGGCAGATTTCGAAGTAAACTCTATTTCAGATGTAATCGACGTTATCAGGGAGCTCGATCGTAAATGAAATCCTCTGATATTGCAAAATTACTTAATGCAACATTGGAAGGGGATCCAGATTTTCCAATAAAAAAACCTGTCCCTATAAAAGAGGCTGGGGAGGATGACTGTACGTTCCTCTTCGATGAAAAGTACGACGCTGACAAAACATACGGGGTCCTTTTAGCAAGTTTTCGCCCAAGGAGAGCAAGAGCTAAAGCATTAATATTGACCGACAAGAAAGAAGAAGCGATGATCGCCGTCCTTTCACTTTTCAAAAAAGTAGATAGGTTTTCTACTACAGAACCTGTCGCAAAAGGCTCAGTAATCGCAAGTAATGTTAAAATCCCACCCTTCGTGTTCATAGGCGAAAAATCTACAATCGGTAGCAATTCACAAATATATCCATTTGTTTTCATTGCTAGTGATGTCGAAATAGGGTGTGACGTTACCATTCACCCGTTTGTTTATATCGGCCACGATGTAAAGATTGGAGATCATACGATAATCTTTTCAGGTACAGTAATAGGTGCCGATGGATTCGGTTTCCACAGAACTTCCGAGGGATACATTAAAATACCACAGATTGGAGGAGTCATTATTGAAGAAAATTGTGAAATTGGAGCAAATGTTACCATAGACAGGGCAACGATGGGAAATACCATTATAAAAAAGGGTACGAAGCTTGATGATCAAGTTCATGTCGGGCATAATGTTGAAATAGGCGAAAATACAGTTATTGCAGGTCAAACAGGTATCGCAGGTAGCACAAAGGTTGGAAGTTGGGTAATGATGGGAGGTCAGGTGGGGATTGGAGACCATCTTGAAATAAGTGATAAAACAATAATCCTTGCAAAGTCTGCCGTGACAAAAAGCCTTTTGCGGCCAGGCATTTATGGTGGATATTTTGCCAGGGAGAGGTTAAAAATGCTAAAAATTATGGCTCTTGAGGAACGGCTACCTGAACTCTGGGAGCGCTTAAAAAAGCTGGAGGAAAAAATTGAAGGAAAGGACTCTTAAAGGAGAGATTGAATTCAGGGGCAAAGGACTGCATACAGGTGAAGAGAGTACTATCATTATAAAACCAGCAGAAGAAGGCAGTGGCATTGTTTTTCATAAGCTCCCTGAAGATGTTGTAATCCCAGCTCACTACTCTAATGTCACAAGCATCAATAGAGGGGTTAATCTCGGAAAAAGTGGCACAACGGTCATGACTGTGGAACACTTACTTTCCGCTTTATGGGGTCTTGGTGTTGATAACGCTCGAATAATTATAAAGGGAACGGAAATTCCTGCTCTCAACGGTTCCTCTTTCGAATTTTGCAAGGGAATCAACGATACAGGGGTTATAGAGCAGGGGAATCTTCGCGACTATATTGAAATACAAAAACCAGTAGAAATTACAAATAATGAATACACAATTATAGCCCTGCCTGGATCGGAGTTCGAGATTAGTTATGCGATTCACTACAACGGGTATCCTCTTTTATCTTATCAATATGCATACTTCAAAATGGACCCTGAAGTATATTTTTCGCAAATCTCTCGGGCAAGAACGTACCTAATGGAAGATGAGGTTGAAGGGATACTCAAATCAGGTCTTGGGAAAGGCGGTGATCTGGATAAAGTAGTGGTGGTAAAGAGACAAGAAATTTTAGCCAAGGGAGGCCTGTTTTACCCTGATGAACCAGTAAGGCATAAAATTCTCGATTTTATAGGTGATGCTGCGCTCCTGGGTAAGAGAATAAGGGGAAAGATCATTCTTGAAAAAGCTGGACATAAAGCGCATCTGGAGCTGGTAAAAGAACTGGATAAACTCTCTGGGACAACATCTTTCTCTATATACGATATCCTTAACATAATGCCGCACCGGTACCCTTTTTTACTTGTTGATAGAATAGAGTTCTTGAGTGATAAAAAGGTAGTTGGGGTAAAGAATGTCACCATTAATGAACCCTTCTTCCAAGGTCACTTCCCTCAATTTCCTGTAATGCCGGGCGTTTTGATCATTGAAGCAATAGCACAAGTTGGAGGATTCCTTTTGCTAAATCATGCGCAAAACAAAGAGAACCCCCTTTTACTTTTCGCCGGGATTGACAATGCCAGGTTCAGGAAACCTGTAAAACCAGGAGACACTCTTACTATAGAGGTTGACCTTCTAAGATTTGGTGGCAAAGTTGCAAAGATGAAAGGCATTGCACAGTGCGAGGGCGAGGTGGTTGCAGAAGCAGAGCTCATGGCTCAAATCGTAGAGGCAAAACATTGAAAATTCACAACACTGCAATAGTTGATGGCGATATCCACTTTGAGGGTGACTGTGAGATAGGACCTTATACAATATTATCAGGGAATATTACCCTTGGCGACGGTACGATAATCGGTTCTCACACAAGAATTGAAGGTAACGTTTACATTGGCAAATCAAATAAAATAAGTTCCTTTGTGTACATAGGGGGACTCCCCCAGGATGTCAACTATAAGAACGAGTCAACCTACGTAAGAATTGGAAATAACAATGTAATAAGAGAGTATGTCACAATTCACAGAGCAACAGGACAAGATAAAGCAACGGCTATCGGAAACAACAATTTTATAATGGCATATGCCCATCTGGCGCACAATGTAAGAGTAGGTTCTAACTGCACAATTGTAAATGCTGCTCAGCTCGCAGGCTATGTGGAAGTTGATGATTATGCTTTCATTTCAGGCCTTGTAGCCATCCATCAATTTGCAAGGGTAGGTAGGTTTTCTATTGTTGGAGGTAGCGTTCGATTGTCGCAGGATGCCCTTCCTTATATGATGATACAAGGTGAACCTGCACGAGTATTTGGTTTGAATATTGTGGGACTCAAGCGAAACCACTTCGACTCCGAGAGGATCAGAATACTGAAGAAAGCCTTCATAACTTTATGCAGAAGCAGACTATCACTCCCCTCTGCCATCGAACAAATCAAAAAAGAATTGCCTATGAATGATGATATTAAGTATCTACTCGACTTTGTGACATCTTCTAAAAGAGGGGTATTGAGGAAATCTGTACATGACGGACAGGAAAATTAAATTTGGTATCGTAGGAGTTGGACACCTTGGTGAGATCCACGTTCGCAATCTCAAAAGTATTGTAGCAGAAACAAGTCAAATTGAGCTCACGGGCATTTTTGACGTGAACTTAGCCAGGGCTCAGGAAATTTCTGAACGTTACAAAACACTTGCATTCCCGACCTACGATGACTTGTTAAACGCTTGTGATGCTGTTATTTGTGTTGTTCCAACCCAGTATCACTTCGAAACTGGTAAAAAGGCATTAGAGAAGGGAAAACACTTATTTCTTGAAAAGCCAATGGCAAAAACTGTTGAAGAAGGCGAGGAACTAGTGCACATTGCACAAGAGAATGGAGTAATATTTCAAGTTGGTCACGTAGAAAGATTCAACCCCGCATTTATAGCTGTATCGAAATACATAGAGAAACCGTTATTTGCTGAGATCCACAGGTTATCAATCTTTAACCCACGAGGTACCGATGTAGATGTAATCCTCGACCTTATGATACACGATATAGATATAGCTCTACTTTTTTTCAAGGAGTACCCTGTCCAGATTGAAGCAATTGGAGCTCCTGTTATTACAGAAAAGATTGACATAGCAAATTCGCGATTAGTCTTCCCATCTGGTGCTACCGCTACACTCACAGCTTCGAGGGTCTCTTTTAAGAAAATCAGAAAAGCAAGATTTTTCCAAATAAACTCCTACATCGCTATTGATTACCTGCAGAAAACTGTCGAAATGTTCAAGAAACACAACGATGAAATACTTCCCTATTTCCCGGAAGTTGATACCTCGATAGAACCGATAAATCTTGAGTTGAAGCACTTCGTGAAAGCATTGACAAATCAGGAACCTCCACCAGTGACCGGGCTGGATGGTTTAAAAGCCCTTAAGGTTGCAGTTGAAATCAGCAAAAAGGTAGTTGAAAATTTAGATTGCTACATCAGGGAACACCCGGGCGAATTCGGAAATACTCCAGAGTAGCGGGTTAGCCGGTCCAGGTATGCCTGCATTTTCAGTCCTACTTCTCTCAATCCATACTTCTTTACCTTCACTTGAGAAAATTAAAGTATCATCATTTATTTGCTCTGGCAGCGGGAACCTATAACGATATTCTAATAAAGCTCTTGCTTTTCTCTTATTCCCAATTTTTGCGAACCCTTCAGCTGCCCAGTAATTCAAAATATACCACACACCTCCACCAAAGTAAACATCCTTCTCATCACCCATTATAAACCGCCTCAGTCCCAAGCCATCTGGAGAAAGGTAATAATACAGCTCTAAAAGTGTTGAATTCAGGAGATCCAAGTCTTTTATAACACCAAATAGTGTAAAAAGTATAATAACAGAAGCATCAAGCCCCACGGGTTCGGTATTAAAGCTCTTCTTTGACTTTAATACCACGCCGTCTTTTTCAAAACCGTATATCTCCCTTCGTAAATTTTCAAGGAAACTATTTATTTCAAGTGATTCTCGTGTACCCCGATTGAGACCCTTAAGCCGCAAATTTAAAGCATAGTAAATACTGCCTAAAGTCTCCACATGTATATAATCGTCATGCATCTCCCAAAGGTCTGCACAGGGGGTATCAAAAACAGTCATCAAGTACCTATCATACAGGTCCTTCGTACCCTCTTTAAGAACATGTTCACCGCTCTGAATTTCAAAACTCAGTATAGTACCATATGCTAGCGCTATTCCATCATACTGCCTTTCAGACCAAGGAGCGTTAAGAATTTTAAAATCAGAAGTATACCTTGCCCTTGGATGTAAATCCTGGTTTAAAAACTGAGGGTCATTCCTGCTTAAACTGAGCAATTGCGTGACTTTAATTTGCTCCAATTCAAGTAAAGCTTTTAACCAATAAATTTCATTAATTACTCGGACACCGTGTTTCATTAAACTTGTAGTAATGAATGCTTGATCTCTAAGCCATACCTTTTTATAGGGTCTATATAAAGGTGAGGCAAAATAGGCACCATTTAACTGGCATGTTTTTATATACTCAATAAATCTTCTCAATTTCTGTGCCGGGATAATAGAAATTCAGGATTTCCTTATAATTCTTACCCTTTTGCGCAAGACCAGATGAACCGAATTGGCACATACCCACACCGTGACCAAATCCAGCTCCCCTTATTATAAACATATCCTTTGAATTCACGATATATATAAGGGATGAGGGTAACATGTTCACATCAAGCGCACGCCTTATCTCGAAGTCGCCTTCAACAAAAAATGAACCATTCTCTCCCTCAATAAATAATACCTCCGATCTACCCGAAGGACCGCGCTTTGTAATCTTTACATTCCTTACATTACCAACATCCTTTCCAAATTTTCTCTTAATGTTAAGTGATAATTGCATGGCGCTGATAGTTCTTTCCCAGCGATAATATCGATTCCCACTATAGTTACAACTTGCGGGTGGCGGATTTTCAATGAAATTTTTCACCTCAGAATCGGTGTAAAGGGCGATATGCTCAGGTTTTGTAAAATTATCCCTCCGTGCACTGTAATAAGGAAGGTCTTTCCCAAAAATTTCTTCGGACGAAGCCAGAGAGCCGCCACAGCTTGAGAAGTAAAACACTGTAATGAGCTTGCCCTCGTAAGTAAGGACTTCGCCCTTCGTGGCTTTTACGACCTCAGCAAAATAGCTATCATCGTTGAAACCTTCGAAGTTCTGAGTAAAGATATCTGCTGTAACATCGTAAGGTTCTGAATTGATAGATAATTTTTTCCCAAGTGTAGATAACGCATTAGTCCTCGCTGCAACTACCTGAGCTTTCAGCGCTTCCTTATAAAAAGTGGAAGGAACTTCTCCTTTTAGGACTCCCTCGAGATAAGTTTCCAGAGGAAGTTCATTAACTAACTGTAATTTACCACTATTCGATGGGCGAATTTCAAGGATTCCCGTAGTTAAAAAAGATCTTTGCCCTGAACCACCGGAATAGTGTTCCTTTTTCTCAAAATTTAGCACCTTCATCGGTGATTTTGATACTATCCGCAAAATTCCTTCACTGTTATAACTCCTTTCACCAAAAGTCAATTTAAACTTCCCGTGTGGTTTATTTTTCAATTCTTTAAAAACCACCTTCCTATAAGGTAGAGATTTTTTAAGCGCCTCGGATTGTGAGAGATACGGACCCTGATATACAAGGTAAGATGCTGAGGATATTGTTCCCTTCTTTGTTTTAAAGGTTCTACCAATTTCTTTAACCTTTACACTAATTCCCAAATCCGCAAGTTCTCTTGCTTTTTCCAATGCTTCACTCATGGTTTCAAAATCCCCGTAACTAGTATAATAATAAAATTGGGCAGGCACTGCATTATAAATGTTTACTTTAAGAGCTGTATTCGTACCCTGAAATTTAAGATTTGAGCCTTCATAAATATAAAACGAATCATCAAGGTATAGGTATAGTTCCTTGAACTCTCCTAATCCCACTCTTATAGAGATCTCTTTAGAAGGCCAGACAACCGGGGGCGTGGGTAATTTAAATTCTTCAGGCTTTTCTATTTCCCTTTGTATCGTTTCTCTTTTAGCACAGCCATAGAAAAAAATCCCAGAAACAAAAATGACTAGAACTCTAATGCCTTTCCAGTTCATTTATCCTTTCTCGAGCTTTCCTTGCAAATACAGACCTGGGTGGGGCAAGGGACAATACTTTATAGTAACACTCAAGAGCTTCCCGATCGTTTCCCCAAGTATCCAGAATATATCCTTTGTAGTAATAAGCATCGTCCAAGTATATTTTAGGTATGCCCCATTGAATAAATCTATCAAAGTTTGTATATGCACTATCATACATGGAATTGTCGAAGTAATTACGGGCAAGGTTAAAATAGGCTTCTCCGAGGATGAACTGGAGCTCCGCATCTTCCCTAAGCTTTACAATTTTTGATCCATAAGCAATTATACGATCCCATTGATTCAGCAAATACATACATTTAATGTAGCTCTGCGCAATGTCATCAAATTCCCCTCCTTCATTTAGATATTTCTCAAAAAGTTTTAGGGCTTCCTCATAGTTTCCTTCGTACATCTGATCTTCAGCAATTATCCGAGATCTTAAACCCAAGTAAAACTTTGGGTCGAGCCTGTATATCTTTAAGTATATGTTTTTAGCCATGTCCCGGTATTTAAGGGAAAGCACTGTATCACCAAATTCTATAAGGAAATTTAAAAGTTTTGCTCTTGTTTTCGAATCTGCTGGAGTCTCAATACCCATCAGTATCTCGTACGCATTTTTTATGTCCTTTCTAAGAAAAGAAATTCTAGCCAGGTCTATTTGAAGCATGGGCGAAAACTCGCCTTCGGCTTGGGCGCTGTATATAAGGTTTTCAGCCTGGTCCAGTTTACCCTTACTTATAAGCTCTTCAATACTACTCGAAAGGTCTCTTGCATAGAGAGCCCCCGTAAGTAGTAAGAATGAGATGCCCAGGATTCCTTTTCTCATTTCACCTTTGATCCCGGCGGGACATTAGAATCGGGGCTTAAAAGGACAGGTTTACCATTCACATCACAGGCGAGGATCATACCGTTCGAAGTGACACCTCTTAGTACTCTTGGTTCAAGGTTTACAAGCACTGGAACTTTACGATGGAGAAGTTCCTCTTTACTATATGCACTCTTAATCCCCGCAACGAGAGTAGCAATGTGATCCCCAAGATCTACTTCAAGCTTATAGAGCTTATCAGTACCGGGTATCTCCTCAACCGCAACGATTTCGCCAATCCTAATGTCCATTTTCATAAACTCTTCATAACTAACATAGTCCATAGCCCTCTCCTCACGCTTATTTTCATCTAAAATCATCACCCTCTCATTGGATGACTCATCCAACTTTTTATAAAGAACCTCTATTTTACTCAACTCCATATCCCGATCGAAGGTCCACTTTCCAGCATCTTCCCACTTTAACTCTTGATCAGAGAATCCTAGCATATTCCTTATTCTTCGCGCCGAATCAGGTAAATATGGCTCAATTATTATTGAAAGGGCTTTAACCATTGAAGCACAAAGGTAAAGAGTCCTTTCAGTTTTTTCCTTATCAACTTTCCTCGTACTCCAAGGTTTCTCATAGTCGAAGTACTGATTACCCTTCTGGGAAAATGCCATAATTTCTTTTAATGCCTTTCTAAACTCGAAATTCTCGAGATGGTTCCCAACCTGCTGTGGAAAGTTTTCAATTTCACTGATAATTTCAAGATCTTGATCTCTAAAACCGACGAGATTATGACGGACTAAACCGATGTAGTTTTTGATAAACGTTAGTGTCCTATTTACGAAGTTGCCCAAATTGTTTACAAGTTCACTGTTAATTCTGGTTTTGAATTCCTCAAATGAAAAGTCCGAATCTTTAGTTTCAGGGATTACATGGGATAAACCATATCTAATATAATCAGAAGGGTATTTCGAAAGTAGATCAGGGATCCAAATTGCCCAATTCCTCGATGTGGATAATTTTGAACCCATTAGATTTAAGAATTCATTGGCAGGAACGTTATCAGGCAAGGTATATTCACCATGCGCCATCAACATGGCTGGCCAGATTAAAGTATGAAATACAATGTTATCTTTGCCAATAAAATGTATTATCTTTGTATCAGGGTCGAGCCAGAAGTTCTTCCACTCGTCGGGCTTACCCACTTTATTTGCCCATTCTATAGTTGAGGAAATGTATCCGATGGGCGCATCAAACCACACGTAAAGTACCTTACCAGCTGCTTCCTCGAGAGGCACAGGAACGCCCCATGGAAGGTCCCTAGTTATCGCTCTGTCCTCCAGCCCATCTCGAACCCATGAAAGTGCCTGGTTTAGCACGTTCTCCTTCCAGTATGCCTTCGAGGAAAGCCAGTCGTATAAGGGCTTCTCAAAGTCTTTAAGCTTAAAGTAATAGTGGAAAGAAGTCTTTACAATAGGTCTATGCCCACAAATGGTACAAAAAGGGTTTATAAGCTCCTTTGGCTCGAGCCACCTACCACATTGTTCACACTGATCACCTCTTGCCCTGTCATATCCGCAGAAAGGGCATGTCCCTTCTACATACCTATCAGGAAGAAATCTATTGCAGTTTGCACAGTAAAGTTGCTCAATCTCTTTTCTGTAAATGTATCCCTTCTCATATATCCTTAAGAAAAACTCTTGTGATACCTTGTGATGTAGAGGTAGAGACGTGCGGGAGAAGTTATCAAAACAGATGTTGAGTCCATCAAAGCTCTCTTTGACATTTTTGTGGTAAAAGTCAACTATTTCTCGGGGTGATTTCCCCTCTCTATCTGCTTTTATGGTTATCGCGACGCCGTGCTCATCAGTACCGCAAACGTGGATTACGTAATCTCCTTTAAGTTTACGGTATCTTGTATAAATATCAGCAGGCAAATAAGCACCCGCAATATGACCTATATGTAAAGGGCCATTTGCATAAGGCAAAGCACTCGTTATGAGATATTTCTTCATCACTGTTATTATAAAGAAACTGCTTCAGAATTCAAAGAAATAGCCTGTGCTGTAACGAGTTAAAGTGCTCCCACTTATAATCACTTATTCATCTTTTCAAGGACTGAGGAAAGCTGCGCGTAATGATTCTGCTCTTCTTTAATAAGTTGATTGATTAGGGGATGGTCTTCGGGAGAAACCATTTTTTTCAAGAAGGTATAATAATCTATAGACCTCTTCTCCATCTCGATGGCAAAAGTGATTATGTCTTTTGCATTATTCATCTTTAATTCTAATTCTTCCTTTTTAAATACAGCACTGTAGCCAATGGCTTTTACATATGCGTCATAATCTTCCGGGGTAAGTTGGTGGGCAATAGTAAAGTCTCTTGTACCTCTGAGCATTTCCTCAAACAACTCTCTATGCTTCATTTCTTCCTTTATAAGGAAATCAAACACTTCCTTCATTTCTTCTGAAACTTTCGATTTGGCCTCACGATAAAATTCTATACCTGCTTCTTCTATAGAAGCTGCAACTTTTAGAATTTCCGACTTGTTTAACATATCTACAAATCACCTCCTAAAACCATTGCCTCACAACTTCTGACAAAAATTCTATAACGATCATTAAACACAAACGCTCTTTCTTAAACCCTCATTCCAATGTTTACAAGATTCCACATATCACCCGTCAAAATTATCAAATCTATATCCATATTGTCCAAACTATCCTTTATTCTTGAAGATCCTGTCAAGGTCATCAAGTTTAATCAGTACCTTCCGCGGTTTTGTACCCTCCTGTGGTCCTATTATTCCTATCTGTTCCAGTTGATCTATTACCCTTGCAGCGCGAGCAAACCCAAGCTTAAGCCGCCTTTGAAGCAATGTGGCTGAGGCTTTCCCTTCAAGGACAACGGCCTTCGCTGCCTCCTCTAACATAGGGTCCCAGTCCCCTTCCCTGATTTCCATCTTCTCTTCTGGCTGACCTAAAGGTATCTCAGTCATCTCAGGAATTTTTCTATAGTAACATTCACGTATTTGCGCGATCTTACTCTTTATCAACTCTGCGTTGTTCTCCAACGCATCGCCTAAAAACTCTTGAGCTCTCGCCTCAAGCTCTTCAAACCCTGGTTCATCCATCCTTATGAGGGGCATAAAGAGATTCTCGTCCATAAACTCATCAATCAAATTATCCAAGTTACCAGAAAATTCACCAAAGAAAGCATTAAAAATCTGGAGAAGGTAATTCTTTACAAGAGCCCTCGAGATTTTCTTCGTTTCTTCCTCGGAAATTAAAGGCCCATGTAATCGCAAAAGCTCTGAAGTACCAGGTGGAATGAAAAGCATATCACCTCTCCCAAGGAGCTTTTCTGCACCCTTTTCATCAAGAATAGTTTTTGAATCAACTCTACTCGGAACTTTAAACGCTATCCTTACGGGGAAGTTCGCCTTTATCATACCCGTAATTACATCCACAGAGGGCCTCTGAGTTGCAACTACAAGGTGTATACCAACAGCCCTTGCCATTTGGGCAAGCCTCGCAAGGGGTTCTTCAATTTCTCTACCAGTTGTAATAATGAGATCCGCAAACTCATCTATAATTATTACGATATATGGAATTGGTTCTCCGCCAGAATTACGGATTTTTTCATTGTAACTTTCAATGTCTCTTGCTCCTTCCCTTGCAAAGAGTTTATACCTGTAGTCCATCCATTTAACAGCCTTCTTTAGTACGTCTACAGCCAGCTTTCTGTCTTTCACTACAGGCAGTAAAAGGTGTGGAATCCCTTCATAAAGCGAAAGCTCAATCCTCTTGGGGTCAATCAAAATAAAACGTACTTTCTCGGGTTGGTTTCTGAAGATAATGCTAGTTATTATCGTATTAATACATACAGATTTCCCACTCCCCGTAGAACCTGCAATCAAGAGATGCGGCATACTTGTAAGATCTGCATAGACGGGATTCCCAGCAGTATCAACTCCCAGAGCAAAAGCAAGAGGAGAATCCAGGTTTAAAAACTCGTCCCTTTCAACCAGTGAGCGCAGATAGACGGTTTTCCTGTATTTATTAGGTATTTCAAAACCTACAAGTCCTTTATTAGGTAAAGGTGCAACAATCCGTATGGCGTTAGACCTCATTCTGAGCGCTATATCATCGGACAACGCAGATATTCTCGACAGTTTCACGCCCGGTGCGGGCTCGTATTCATATCTGGTAACTACAGGACCTGGGTAATAGTTCACTACTTTGCCCTCAATTCCAAATTCTCTCAATTTTTCTTCAATTTGTGCTTTATTTTTCTCCAGCTCCTGTTTTGATTCAACAACATCAGATAGTTCTGGAATCTTGAGGAGATTTATCAGCGACAAAGGGTTAATATAATCCTTTCCGTATTGAGATAAACTGGCGATTATCTTTTTACTAATTTTCTGGTTTGCCGGTGTACTCCCCTCTTTTTCTTGAGGTTGCTTTTCACGTTGAAGATACTCAGGAGACTCCTTCACTTCGCCTTTTACCTTGCCCTTTTTCGAAAGTTTAGGCAATTCCACAATCAAAATTGCAATTCCTAAAAGAACTACAGAGAATATAACTTTCCCCGCAATGCCAATATTATTCATGAGAAGTGCAGAAATTTCCTGTGGGAGTTTGCCCGAAAGAGGAGGATCTAAAAATATAGAAATAGAAAATAACATGACAAAAACCGCGCAAAGCTCAATTAAAAACCTCTTTCGTGATTTATTAATAAAAATAAGGAAGCCATATATAATTAACATCAGGCAAAGGTATATCGACAATATATAGCCAAGAGTGCCGATAAAAAATTTCGCAGCACTGTTTCCAATCTTACCCCCAAGGTTCGCAAGCTCACTATCTGGAGAAAAACTTATTATACTTAGAAATAGTAAAAGAAAAACCGCAGAGATAAAAAGACTGACTATACGCTCTACTAAGAAAACTCTATTAGAGCTACTCAAATAGAGGAGGTAAAATGTAAAACATAAAATCACTAATAGAGGTACAAGTTCCATTTTACAATATTAAGCCCAAGGCTATATTACATCAAATTATTGGTAAGAATGCTTGAACAAGAAAATTAACAGCTCCATTTTTTTCGAGAAAGC
>Ga0209508_1000783_pt1 | contig 29129 bp, 26 predicted proteins | sample AD_UKC129_MetaG_FD_184427 | JGI IMG/M metagenome (GOLD analysis project Ga0209508, IMG submission 184427) | Active sludge microbial communities of municipal wastewater-treating anaerobic digesters from Canada - AD_UKC129_MetaG (SPAdes) (version 2) | ecosystem: Engineered > Bioreactor > Anaerobic... | reverse complement strand
GCCCTTCACACAATAACTTCATGCGCAAAGAGATCTGATTTCGCAAAAATTCAAGCGCTTCATAGAGTCCGCCTTCATTGATAAAGGCGAGCACAAAATATTGAACCAAAGAGGACACCGAACCATAGAAAACTTTTTTCACATCCAAACAAGGTCTCATCAGATTTTCTGGCAAAAGCAAATAACTAATTCTAAATCCCGGGAAAAGCGCCTGGCTAAAAGATCCCAAATAGGCAACATTTTCTGCTCCTTCCATTGCCTTGAGAGCAGGCACGCTTTCCTTTCCGTACCTAAGTTCTCCGTAAGTATCGTCTTCTATGATTATGAGAGATTTTCTTTTTGCCTGCGTTAATATGGAGTTTCTTTCTACAAGAGAAAGAGTGCGCCCCGTGGGGTTGTGAAAGCTTGGGATCAAATAAACGGCATCACCTATGGAAGCTCTTTCCAAAGAGGATGCAGGATCTTCCAGACAGATGGGACATGCCCTCAAGCCATTTCTCGATGCCAACTCAAGTATTGCCGGGTAGGTAAGTTTCTCCACAAAAATTCTTCTTACACCCTTGTCTTTAAGTACAGCAATTAAGATAGAAAGCGCCTCCAGGCCTCCTGCAGTGACGAGCACTTCACTGGAACGCGCTGGAATTCCCCGTAAAGCGGCATGCTTAACAAGGGCTTCTCTAAGTTCGGGCAATCCAGCGAGAGGTGCCGGTAATAGCAAGTATTCGCCCGCAGTTAAAAAGAACTCCCTCAAGGGTTTATATACAAATTGTATGGGCATTAAGCTCTTGTCCGGAAGACCGGAAGATAAATCCCATATTATCCTGTCAGCTTGAGAGCAATTCTGCCTAATGGATTTAGCATTTCTGCAATGGACATAACAGCCGCTTTTTCCTATCAGCTTGACATAACCATCCTTTTCCAAAATGGCCATTGCCGCATTAATGGTCGTCCTGCTTACACCCAAATCGGACGCTAGCTGCCGGGTTCCGGGCAGTTTATAGCCCTCGGGTAGGGCGCCAATTTCTATCATGCGCCGCAAATGCAACGCAATTTGTTGATAAAGCGGGACTTTCGAATCACGATCGAGCGGCATTTCTAACATGTCAAAACAAACCCCCAATTACTATCAGACTAACTAAAGGCAAGCAAATACGTTCAAGCAGTTTGCGCTTCAAGACCTTGACAATCGCGGCGTAATAGTAAGAATAGATTAATGACGATTCCAAGATTGTTTATAACACGAATGAGTGTGATATCCTATGTATAAATTAGAACAAAAATATGATGCCCTAATTTTTGATATGGATGGTGTCCTTATAGATTCTACTCGTTCCTATCCGATGGTAATAAGAATTGCCATTCAATGGAGTTGGCGCCATTTATTGGGTAATATTATCGACTGCACTGCATTTTCATACGATCACTTTTACATTAGCAAAACACATCCGGCCTTCAACGATGATTATGACATAGCATGGGCATTGATATCCATAGCCGCTTCCAAGGGCGTTAAATCTTTAAAAGAAGCCTTTCCCACGCCAGATCAATGGATGACCATTCTGCAAAACTTTCATGGTGACGATGCAGTATCGTGGATATATGCCAATTTCTCTGGTGCAATTCCAAGGCCCATTGTAAGGCAATTGTGCGAAGAGATTTATTTCGGCAAAGACGAGTATCTTTCAATAAATGGAAAAGCTCCTGCACACTACAAGTGCAGAGGCATGTGGAAGCAAGAAAAGCTCATAATCGATACACATTGGAAAAATTTTTCTTTACCAGTTTGCATTTTCACCGGAAGATCGTGGAACGAGTGTTTGCTGGGGTTGAAATTGCTCGGATGGGATGATCTCCCAAGAGATAGGATATTTACCCTTGATGATGGCGCGCCTAAACCTTCACCTGAGGGTTTAAATGTTTTATCCACTCGGGTTGGCGCACAAAACCCGATATTTTTTGGAGACACCCATAGCGACATGGAAGCTGCAAAAAGACTTGGTAAGGGAAAGTTTATCTACGTGGGCAAGCCTGCAGAAAATCTTGACACAAATTTCAGGGATACGAAAATGGCTCTGCGCGAACTAGGATTTATCGTTTAATAATCGGTATCGGCATCAAAATAAGGCTTTAACTTTACCCATTCGGGTGAAGTCTTTACCTCTTCAGGCGTCACAACAGCTGTGCCCATCTTTTGGACAACAATCCCGGCAGTTAAGGTGGCGAATTCACAGGCGACGTGCCATGGTAATCCCAAGCCGCGAGCCACTGCAATGGAGGCTACCACCGTATCTCCCGCTCCCGAAACATCATAAACTTCTCTTGTACGAGCGGGAAAATCCCTCGCCTCATCCTTGGCAACAAGTGTCATGCCCTCGGCTCCTAACGTAATAATTACCGCCTCCATAGAAAGAGATTCCCTTAGTATTCGAGCACCTTCTCGAGGAGTGAATTTTTCATCAAATGCGCGTCCTAAAAGTAGTTGGGCCTCGGCTTTGTTGGGCGTCATCACCGTGGCACCTTGATAACGTTCTTTATGTTGGGGCTTGGGATCGACGATGACGGGAATCCCTTTTTCGGTAGCCCATTTGATGCACCTTTGAGCAACCCTCTCGCTAACCATGCCTTTTGCGTAATCGGATAAAACGAGCGCATTTATATCTAGCGTAGGTAAAACGCTCAACAGTTCTCTTGAAATGTCACAAAAGCTGTCATCGATGTAGTTGTCCCAATCTACTCTAACTATTTGCTGAGATCGTGCTAATATTCGCGTCTTTCGTATCGTGGGTAAATTTAACTCCAGGGGGGGACATATGGTTACATTTAATTCATTCAAAAGAGCTTCCAGTATATGCCAATAAAGATCTTGCCCTCTCGGCGTTACCAGTATAGCGTCATATCCCAAAGCAGCAATATTAGCGGCAACGTTTGCAGCCCCCCCAGGCCGGTAGTCTTCTTTGACAACCTCTACGATCGGCACCGGAGCTTCAGGCGACAATCTGCTAGCACGGCCTATTATGTAATGATCGATCATCACATCTCCAATGATGGCTACTGTACATTGCTTTGCGTTCACGGGTTATGCCACCTCTACCCTTCTCGCAAAACAGACCTTTTAGCCTTGCCTAATGCTGTTTTAGGCAAATCAGTCACGAATTCAATAACTTTCGGTATTTTATGCGAAGATAACATCTTTCTACAATGAGACCAAATATCCCTCCTTGAAGGCAATTTATCGAAATAAGGCACTATGAAAGCCTTGACGATCTGCCCAGTCATGCTTTGTGTTATGCCCACAACGGCCACTTCTTTCACCGCTGGGTGTTTTAAAAGCACCTCCTCAACTTCCTCTGGAAATACTTTAAAGCCACCAACCATGATAACGTCGCTCTCGCGGGAATGCAGCTTTATATAACCATCTGGGTCAATTGAAACCACATCCCCGGTGTTAAACCAGCCATCTTTAAAAAATGTACTGGTCAAAGACTCATCCCCAAAATAAGCCTCAGCTACGGAAACGCCACGGATCCAAAGTACTCCTTCTTGTCCTCGTGGCAATTCTTCACCATCAAAATTGCACACCTTTGTCTCTACAATCGGCAATGCTGGCCCTACTGTACCAAGTTTCCTCGTTGAGTAAGACTTGTTAACAGCAACTACTGGAGAGGCTTCGGTCAAGCCGTAACCTTCCAGAACTCCGACTCCAATATATCTTTCGAGGACTTCATCCAAAGCGACAGAAAATTTGTCTCCACCCGAAATTGCGGCTTTAATGCGCCTGGGCAAGCTCGCACCTTGAGATAATGCCGATGCAAAGAACTGATACATCATGGGCACTCCAACTAGCACGTTTGTCTCCGAACTCCTGATTGCCTCCAAAGCGTTTTTAACGGGCATAAAACTCGACAACATGCACTGAGATAAATTTAGCAACAATGGCAACAAGCCACAAATGGAAAACCCGAGCACGTGGGAGTCGGGCAACGCATTGAGCAATATGTCGCCTTCTTCTATGGGCTCGACCTGTTCAATGCAATTCAGAGTATTGGCATATAAACTTCCATGACTTAAGGGAACAGCCTTAGGCTTGCCTCCAGTCCCTGAAGTATAAAAGATGACAGCCGTATCTTCCTTTCCAGGGTATACATCTAAAACTTCAAGGGATGCCTTATATGGAGCATCGTAAGGAGCAATTGCCCAAGGAATACCTGCCAGCTCGAGATTGCTTGTCATGTCAGCGCGCCCATTGGAAAGTATTACCAAGGAAGCTTGAACATGCTTCAATGCACTCGTTATAACATTAGCAGGCTCTCGGACATTATAAGGGACAGCAGTACCTCCAAGACGCCACGCTGCTAATACGTGAGCCCAAAAGGAGGGACTATTTGGCATTACTAACCCCAAATGCATTTTTGATTCAAATCCACTATTTTTAAGCTTTTCCGTTGTGGCTTCTACTAGCTCCCAAAAAGCACCTCTAGACCACCACACGCCGTTAAACCAAATAGCGCGATCCCAAGGAAATCTGCGACATATCGATTCTATCTCCCTATCAAGTCTATTCAATCCAACCTTCCTCCATAAAATCCATGTTAGACAAACGAAGAGCAAGATAAGCTTTCCAGCTAGCAGCAGAGGGGAGTAAGTCTTCGGGTACATCATACTTAGGATGGTGTAACCAATATTTACCGCCCGTTCCAAAGAGCATAAAACAGGAGGGAATCATCTGGGTATAAAAGGCGAAATCTTCACCTGACATTAAGGGTTTTTGTAAAATTTCCACGTTTTCTTTGCCCATGTATTCATAGGCTAAGTTCAAAACCACATCCACAAGTTTTTCATCGTTGAAAACTTGTGGATAGTTTCGTTGATATTTAATTATACCTAAACCGCGAAAGGTCTGCGCCAGGAGTGGAACGATTTCCTCTAACCTGCTTTGAAGAAAGTCTCGCACATCGGGGCTAAGAGCTCGCAAGGAACCCCACATATCTATTTGCTCAGGGATGACGTTGTAAGCCTCGCCGGCTTCTAATTGGCCAAAGGATATAACGGCACTTTCCAAGGGATCTATCTCCCTTGACACCAGCATCTGAACGGCAAAAATTAGGTGAGCTACGATCGTCCACGGATCCACGGCAAGGTGAGGCGCCGCTACATGACCACCTACTCCTTGAACAGAGACGTGAAATCTATCGGAAAGGGCAGTCATGAACCCGGGTCGTAACAATAATTTTCCATAACCATATTTAGGCCAAAAATTTAACCCCAAGGCACAGCTAATATTATAAGTCCGCAAGAGCCCGGCCTCGATTAATCGTTTGGCCCCACCAAGACCCTCCTCGGCCGGCTGAAAGACAAAGACGATAGATCTGCCGAGCATGTCCCTTCGATTCGATAACAACTTCGCCACACCAAGCATAACTGACATGTGGGCATCATGGCCACAGCCATGCATTACACCCGGGATACACGACGCGAATGGAAGATCTGTTTCTTCCTGAAGAGGTAATGCATCCATAGGAGATCGAAGCATTATCGCATTTGTGTCATTTTTCCCTTTAAGCTTTCCCACTACAGCGGTAGTATCCCCAAAACCTTGAGTAATCTCTATGCCTGGAATTCCTTGTAGAATTTGAATTATCCTCGAAGATGTAACCCTTTCTTCAAATGCTAATTCGGGAAAAACATGAAAACCCCTTCTCCATTCAACCAATTGATTGGAGATTCGGGCAGCTTCATCTTGTATGCTTTGCTTTTCCTTTACCCATTGTTTCATTTTCTCTTGCATCTTAATCCTCGCTAGGCTATTAATTCAATAGTTCGGCAATTGCTTCAGGATTGCTCCAAAACTCCAGCTTCAACGAAGAAGCAACAGCATTGCCCACTCGCCATCCATCTTCTACCGATGTTTGTGAGCCTACTTTTTTTGCGATCCACGTTGAAGTGCAGTCAAAACCCTTGTGTTCAAGCAAGACCCAAGAAGGCCAATACCCCCTAAATGCTTTTTCAGAACTCTCAGGATAAATGTTTTCAACTTGGACTTTGTGACAGGTACTCGAGCACTCCCTATAATGTCCTTCATAGGGGAAAAAGGACAAACCTTTTATTGTGCTTTCATTTGGCAAGTGAAAAACCTTACCGAATATTGGAGACGTGCCCCCTTCAACAAACAGCTTGCCTTTAAAACGAGATGCAGCAAGTACTTCCATCAATGAAACGTTATCAATCAAATCAACCATAAACATGTAGCCTATGCCATGAGGTACATATATAAAATTAAAGTCATTATAAGCTATTTTGTCCTTAAAATCGAGCGGAATTACATTAAATCTATGGGCTTCAAAGAACTTTTCGTTGTTATCGCCGCCTAATACTAACGCTGGATGATGAATTACTCCAATTCTGCGGGATTGATTATAAACGCCATGTTCCAAAACTTTAACACCAAAAGGGGGAGCGCTTCGAGCATGAGCCACAATCACCTCCCACTCCACTTGCCTTTCCATTGCAATTAACCGCGCAGCCGATGTTTTGATGGGCAATAAAAATTGTGAGCTAGATGACCGATCAATGAGCGAAATTAATTTGGGCTTTTCCTTCAAAATAAAGCTAGGGATATAACCTAAAGTAGTCCAGGGAAGATCTCTTCCAATCGAAATCTCAAGCAATTGGTACTCTCTGGGGTTAGGAACAGACGTGAAAGCAATCGCGGCTACGAGTTCATGAATCGGGTTGGGCAGATCACGAGAAAATTTTATGATCCTTCTCCCCGTAAAAGCAGATGAGCCCTTTGAAGTAAATATGGGAATGATGGGACATTGTAGCTGTTCTCCTACAATCAAAATGTCGGAGTTAACAACGATATCCTCGCCCTTGGCTTCGCCAAGGGAAGCAAACAAAACATTTAAACGATTCTCATAAGAAGTCGCTGTAAACAGTTCTGCTAAATGCGTAGGGTTTTTGACCAAAAACGGGTCTAATACCGTTACAGGCTCTCCAAGTAGCAAGTACAGAAGGGCTACAAGATACTCATCGATGCCCACAACAAAGGGTTTTATCCTGTAGCCCCTTCGCTGCAAAGCAGAGGCCATTATTACGCTCGGCGGAATTAACGCTTCACTTCTTTCATCGGCAAAAATTATCCTCGGTATGGAAACGCTTTTGTTTTCGCTCATGCTTAAAGTTTACCATACCCACCGAAAGTAGCGAACCTAACCTTAGTAATTTCACTTAATTTAATTACCGCGACATTTGGATTCGGAAGAAGCAACAGATTTAACAACTAACCTTGACCCCCAAATTGAACGCATAACATCTATATCGATCCTATCGTCCAGAAAGGTCATTCCCTTAGGGACCCACAAAACAGCATCCCCATCCGCAATCTGAACGTAATCTTCTATGCTCTGTGGCTTCCCGCCCTCGACGAGGGCCGCATAATATGACGCTCAGCCTCTTCCGATCCTTTGCACTACAATGTGCCCCTCGTTTCCCAGTTCTGAGAACTTTTTACGTGCTGCTTCTGTTAAAGAAATGCTCAACTTTTTTTCTGTCATTTCCATGTAGTTCACCTCCACCCATTTCACTTCAATGTCGATCGTATTATAACATACCCTCCATGGTATGTTAAGGACTAAGTTCAAAGAATTTTACAATTTCTTTCATATCGATCGGCATGGGCGCTGTGAATTTTTTTCCAAACAAATAGCCTAGATAACGATCTTTACTCGTGAATTCAAGGACGTAAGCGTGCAACATTGGCCTTGGTGCTTCCTTTTTTCTGCCACCATATTTCACGTCTCCTATAATCGGATGCCCGATATGCGATAAATGTGCTCTCAATTGATGGAACCTTCCAGTGATCAATTCTAGCTCTACCAAAGAAGCGTCACTACTCACACGTAAAGCTCTATATCGAGTAATCGATCTCTTCCCTTTTGTGTATTTAGTCCTTGCTTTAAAAGAATGTTTATCTTTATTTAGCGAGACATCAACTATTCCTTCGCCTTCCAAAGGACCTTTCACCACGGCCAAATATCTTTTTATAATCTTTCTGTCTCTAAACAATCCCGTCAATGCTCGCAGAGACTGTATATTTAAGGCAAGCAACATAACCCCTGACACATTCCTATCCAGACGGTGCACTGGTGTAGGAATAAAATCTTTGTCCGTTTTATTTGCTAAGCTCATCGCTCTATTTACTACTGAATCGTCCCCACCTGACGCAGGTTGGCTTAGAAGGCCGGGAGGTTTGTTTACCACTAAAATGTTTTCGTCCATAAATAGTACCTCTAGGAACTTGTCGCTCGGTTTCATAGAAGGTTCTTTTGGCTTTGGGTCCTCAAAGGGAACGGAAATTTGGTCTTTCTCACATAAACGATAGGAGGGGGAAGCCTTCTTCCCGTTTACGGTAACTTCACCAGTCCTAATAGCACGCATGATGGCACTCAAAGGAACTTGTGTGTATTTTTTTCTTAAAAACCTATCAAGCCTAACGCCATCAAAATCTTTATCCACTACCCACATGTTTCCCATGGTCTTCCCCTTCCATAACGGCAACAATCACAACATTATTGGCACAACTAGCACACATCGCGATTAACTTTGGGACATCCCATCTGAAGCAGTCTAGCCTGTGCCAACTTCCTTTTGCAGCTGGTTATAGACGTGTTTTATGCCCCATATTTTGATAACCTTAATCCATGGGCCAGCATCAAGCCCATCAAGTGATAGGCGGGCATTACTCCAAGCGAACCCGTAGCACAATCTCTCTCGCCAAAGGTGGAACAACTACCCGGTCGAGTAAAGGGACTAAAAAGCAACGCAGGCACTGGGTGCCAAGAATGGCTTTTTAGCTGACAAGGCGTGCTGTGATCGCTCGTAATTACCAACACGTCAGGATTAAGCTCCAGTACCTTGGGCATTAAGGAATCGACCTTTTCAATGACTTCCTTTTTGGCGTCATAATTGCCATCCTCGCCGTAACTATCAGTATACTTTACGTGAACGTAAAAGAAATCGTACTCATCCCATTTTGAGGAAAGCGCCTCAAAAAGCCCTTCAAGACCTGGCTCTACATCGACTACGTCCATGCCCACCAATCGAGCTATTCCTTTATACATAGGATAATTTGCAATGGCGACAGGTTTAATTTTATACAGCTTCGACAATAAAGGCATGTGCGGCGCTTGGGAGAATCCCCTCAATAAACAACCGTTAGCCTGCTTTTCATTTACCAATAAATCCCTGACCCTTTTAATGAATTCATTGACAATGTTGGCCGTTAAATTTCCCCTCGAGGAAGTAGCAACCGCCCACTTCATCGGCAAGCCGTTCTTTTGAGGATCGGCATCTTCGACCTCTTCTGATAAACCGTCCCCAGAAAATACAACGACAAACCTGTGCTCTTCTCCTGGATATAATCTCACCTGAACTCCTCTTATTTCCTTAATGTTCTCTGAAAGAAAGGATATCAGTTCTTTGTTTTTTTCTGTCGAAATTCGACCTGCCCTTCTGTCTAATACCACATCATCAGGGCTTAAAGTTGCAAAATTACCCCTTACACATACATCCTGTGACTCCACTTGAGCTCCTACGCCTAAAGCCTCGAGTATTCCTCGTCCAATGCGAAAGTCTAAAGGGTCATAACCAAACAAAGCCAAATGCCCCGGGCCACTGCCTGGGGTAATGCCAGGATCAACCATTTGCAATAAGCCTGTTTCGCTCTTGGTTGCCAACTTATCGAAATTTGGCGTCAAGGCCGCCTCAAGCTCGGTTTTACCATCTTCTCCTGGCAACCCCCCCAATCCATCTATCACCAGTAAAACCATTTTCGTCTGGTTTTCCACCACCAGCTCACTTAATAGGTCCATTCGCTTCATCAACTAGTAAACACCCCCTGCAATTCTTCTAATATTATTTTATTATTTATGTTATTTTACACCATCTTGGACCCGATTGAACGCTTTGGACGATCACTAGATTGCATGCTATAATATTAGTGACTTTTTAGGCAAGAGCGATAAAAAATAGGAGGCGAAAAGGGATGAGCGCTTGGGATAAGTTGTATAGCGAAAGGGTAAGCAGTTTAAGGCCTTCTCCGATAAGAGAAATGTTGCATGTTATCAGGCAACCAGGCATGATCTCCTTTGCCGGGGGTAATCCCGATCCTGAATCATTTCCTGTGGATTTGTTCTATGAATCTGCCAGCATACTCAAAGAGCAAGGAAAAGATGTGCTTCAATATGGAACCACGGAGGGCTACACACCTCTCAAAGATTTCCTTTGCTCTTGGATTGCTCCCAGGATGGGCAGATCGATCTCGCAAGACGAGCTCCTGATAACTACAGGTTCTACGCAAGTGGTGGATTTGCTCTGCTGGACCCTAATTGACGAAGGAGATTTGGTGATAACTGAGGAACCAACCTTTGTTGGAACGACCTTGACGATGCACAATCATGGCGCTCAATTCCTGACCATACCATGCGATGCTGATGGCATGTTGGTGGATCAGCTCCCTGAAAAGATAGAAAATGCACTATCTCAGGGCAAACGCATCAAGTTTATATACACGATCCCAAACTTCCACAATCCCTTGGGATGTACCATGTCTTTAGAAAGGCGAAAGAAACTAGTCGAAATTGCATCCAAATATGGAATCGCCATTTTAGAAGATGACCCCTATGCTTACATCCGCTTTGAGGGAGAAGATTTGCCAACGCTTTTTTCCTTAGACCAGTCAGGCCTGGTCGTACACGCTTGCACTTTTTCGAAGATTTTGGCGCCTGGGACACGTGTGGCCTGGACGGTGGGCAACAAGGAACTTATTAGAAAGATGGCCATTTTTAAGCAAGGCACGGATCTGTGTTCGAGCGTCGTCGCCCAGGCTCTAGTTTATGAGTATTGTAGAAAAGGCCATTTGGACAACTACTTACCCCATATCGTGGGTCATTATCACAAAAAGAGAGACAATATGGAGGAATGCCTTAAAAAACACCTCCCGCTCGATGAAGTTTCATGGGTAAAACCAAGTGGTGGCTTTTTCTACTGGCTTGAGATGAAAACAATAAAAACATCGGATTTATATGAAAAGGCCTTGGAGAAAAAGGTTGCCTTCGTGCCCGGCGAACCATTCTACCCAAACCAAAATGGCGGAGAACGTTCCTTGCGAATGTGCTTCACCTTCGCATCCCCCGAAGATATGGACGAAGGAATCAAGCGCTTGGGAGAGGCTATGAAAGAACTTCTAAAATCTTGAGGGCGCCTCAAAATGCGGGGTATAATGATACAAAACACCAAAATGAAAAGGGCGTAGTGATTGGCGTTAGAAAGATATTTTTTGAACTATAACGATACAATTGCTTCCATATCTACTGCTTGGGGAGAGGCCGGAATAGCGATAGTACGGCTTTCCGGCCCCCAGGCGTTAGATTTTGCGGAAAAAGTATTTAAAGGAATTAAACCGCTGAAGGAAACACCCCCAAGGTACATGAGGAACGGTTTCTTGGTGAACGAAAACGGTGACCACCTAGACGAAGTGCTGGGGGTTTGGTTTCGTGCGCCCAAAAGCTACACCGGCGAAGATGTGGTAGAAATACATTGCCACGGAGGACTTCTTGTGGCGTCAAAATGCCTGGAGCTCTTGATCGACCAGGGGGCCCGCCTTGCCGAACCCGGGGAATTTACTCAAAGGGCTTTTCTAAACGGTAGGATAGATTTAACTCAAGCTGAGGCAGTGTTAGGCATAATCAGGGCCAGAAGTGACGAGGCGCTTCGTGCCGCCGCGAGAACCCTTCGCGGCGAGCTGTCGATTAAGATTGCTGAGATATACGATTTATTGCTTAACTTGTCGGCCAATCTCGAAGCGAATTTGGACTTTCCCGAAGAGGATATACCTTTTCTACCGCCTGATGAGATATTAAAAAGGCTAAATCAAATCTCAACAAACCTCAGAAGTTTAATATCTCGTTGCAAGGTCGGTAAAGTTCTGAGGGACGGAATCAAAGTCGCCATCGTGGGAAGACCAAATGTGGGAAAATCGTCCATATTTAATGCCCTGCTCGAAGAAGCACGAGCAATAGTCACGCCCATACCCGGAACGACGAGAGACGTCATCGAGGGGATGATAGTTTATAAAGGTATACCCATGATTTTCATGGATACGGCAGGCTTAAGGGACACTAATGACGTCGTGGAGACAATAGGAGTCAGCATGGCCCAAAAGGCCCTTAGAGAAGCTGATTTAAGATTATGGATCATCGATGGCAGTGAAGCGCTTACTCAAGATGATATTAACTTGGCAGAGGAACTAAAAACCCATCCCCACATAATAGCAATCAATAAAGCCGATATTCCTCAGATTGTTTCTCCTGACGATTTAAGGGCGATCGCACCGGACAGCGAGATAACGGTGCTCTCAGCATTCGATAAGCTTGCTATAGAAAAGCTGAAAGAACGCATAGTAAATAAATTAATCAAGCATTCAGCCATAAATGAAGGGTTTAATGCAACTGCAAGACAAATAGAAATGCTGAAAAACGTTCTGTCCTGCGTGGACAATGCAATTGCGTCTCTCAATATGAGCGAACCCGAGGAACTGGTGGCTTCTAATTTGTACGAAGCTAGATACTACCTCGATAGATTGCTTGGACGAAACTTTGATGAAGACCTCATTCACGCAATTTTTAGCCAATTTTGCGTTGGGAAATAAATATATCCTTACCGAAACATAGCATCTGACGATACGGGCTCGGTAAATAAATTTACTCAACTAGCTAAACGCCGCGAAAGTGCCGATGAAAACAGCTTGGGTTAGCATGAGAGAATATGGTGGCAAACAATTTAAGGCAAGGCTGGGCTGTTAGTACTAATGAAGCTTACCAACGCCCGAGATAGGATGAAACGGTTCCACAACGGATGGAATCTAGAAAAAACAAAAACAAGCCAGAGACGGTCAAATCAGCTGTAGTGCCGGGATTTCTTGCATGTTTTTCATCGCGAAGGTAGCAATCGAGATCTTTAATAGCCTCGCGACCTGATAAAGTATAGATGCTACCCCTCTTTATTGCCTCAAAGGCTTTTTTGGAAACCTCACGTGCCTCATTGAAACCCAACTTGCGCGCTATCAGAGTATCTGGTATCTCTGCCAAAATTACTAGAAATGTATGCACAATAGCATCGCACAGAGTGGCCCCTCTGTCTAATGCGCCCTTGAGTGAAGGCAACGAAACTTCGAATGTGATCGCAAAGTTTGTCACGTATTCCTTTGCGATTGAATCACGCTCTTGCGCTAAGTACATGGCCTCGAGCAATGTGATCCCCTGGGGATCCTCTCTAACGTCGTATCGATCTACATAGCCAATGCCCCCGGCATTGGACCATCTTATGGCCCTGAAAACCGCGACGGCATCATCTTCTGATAATTCATCGAGGACACCCTTTAATGAATCTTTGATCGCACAGGTCCCGTATCCGCTTTCGCATTTGACCGAAGCCTTGGCCAATGGCGCCAAAAGCAACAAGATGCCCAGGTTGACATTCGTAGAGGAAAGCTTCGATCTGCTTTCTACGCCCTTTAAAACAATATCTCCAACGGAAAGATCCTCAATGCGTTGAAAGACTGGCCCTATCGCCACTGCTCCCGCAAAAAAATCGAGAGGATTTGCATCCTTAAAAGATTGGTTTATATGCACGTTACCCGGTTTTTCCGAGCATACTTCAATAATGCTCGCCAACTGCGCAGCCCAAGTTATTTCGTCAGCAGAATATCTCATATTACATATCACCCTAGCAAAAAATCCACAATAATAGAAGCTATATTAAGACCTGTAGCCTGCTGCAAACCCCTCCACCCCGGAATGCCATTTACTTCCAAAAGATAAAGCTGACCATCCTTAGCGGGCAATATATCAACACCGGCGTAAATGGCCCCCACTGCATTGGCGGCTTTAACGCTTAAATCGATTATATTCTGGTCTGGAATTAACGGCTTAACTTGGGCACCCAAAGCAACGTTACATCTCCAATCAGATGCGTGTCTTTCCATAGCTGCGACAACATGGCCCTTTATGACAAAGGCCCTGATATCCATGCCGCTGTGAGGTATAAATTTTTGCAGATAATAAACGTACCTACATTGGTTCAAAGCCATGAATACCCTATGTGCTGTTTCCGAATCGGTCACCCTTGTCATGCCTCGGCCCTCAGAACCAAAAAGCGGTTTAACCACTACATCTCCCCCCAAAACCTCGAAGGCCTTCATCGCGTCGTCATAACGCTCTGCAACATGAGTCTCGGGAACCAGCAATCCGGCTTTTGAAAACAAAGCAGTCGTGTACATTTTATTAACTGTCCTCTCCAATGCCTTGGGAGAATTTATCACTCTAATTACCTTTATCTCCTCTAACACATGAAGCATGTCCACTCGGTATATTACTTGCTCTAAAGAGCCTCCCGGCAACGAACGAACTACAACCATGTCCGCAACGCCCAAATCTATGTCTCCTGAACATACAACCTCGTCTTCTTTTATCTGAACCTCTATATCCCTTGTACGAACGACGTCAACAACGACGCCCCGATCCTCAAATGCTCGCTTTAAAGATTCCACATGCCAAGCGTTCATGCTTCCTAAAATGGCAACCCTCATCAAAACCATTCTCGCTTCAAAAGATCGATATTTTTTTTCCCCACACTACGGTAATTTCCGTTTATCACATTATTAATAGTTACGCAGGCAGGGCTGAACAGTAGAGGGTCAACTTGATAAAAGTCAAAATTATACTTTCTAAAAAGATCTAAAAAAGGCGATCCGTAGTCACGAGATGAATCGGAGGGCAATTTTTCGATAAAGGCATCAATTTCTGATTTTTCGTCACGCAAGGTATACCAAACCCTGCTTCCATATAAAACCGCATCATTGGTCCTGCCCATTGCTATCATGGGGTCATTGGGCAAAGGGGGAATTGGACAAACGCCAAATCCATGTTGAACTTTTAAAACATCGTAACCCAGCTCGAACATTTTATGAATCCCGGTCTCAACAACCCTTGAAACGACCTGTATAGATCCTACCAATGAATGGGTAGGCGCCACCAAAACATATAATCTTTGGGGATCAACACTACATCTGCTTGCAACGTAATCTAAAAGAGATTCAGGAGGGTAAGACGAAGACTCAAGGGCTAGGACCGCCACAGAGGACGCCTCGTCATGACCGAGCTTTTTATATAACGCTTCGCCCCTATAAAGCGATCTTGCTGGGCCTGATCCTAGAGCAAAATAACCTTCACTTTTGAGAGCCCATCCCGCATACTGGGATCCTAGACAAGCGATAGCCGGGCTTGAAACTTTTACTATAACGCTGGGGATTAATAATTCAGGATCATGATCAAAAGTGATGCTGCCCAATCCACCCATACAGGCTTCCGCGAAAAGACGCCCGGCCTCGTAAGAACCGACTGAATTAACCCCGGCATCGATCAGTGTGGCCCCATTGCCCATCTTAACAACAGAGATCTCTAGCTCCCGAGCTTTGCTGATCATTTCTTCGACGCATTTAAAAGCGCCTTCATTAAGACTTTTCAAGGATCAACATCTCTCCTTTCCCAAGGGAAGACAAATCACCTATATATCTTCGAAACGATCCTTCGTAGATTTCATCGGTAACTGGGAAACCAAAGTTCCTCAGGTAATTAAAATAAAGGCGTAAGTACGTTGGTTTATAGGTGCAAGCGTATAAAAAGGTGGGGGGTATTTTTTCTACGCCTTCAAGGGCAATGATGCTGCCCCGTTTCATGCCACCCCCGGCATTACTGCCAAGATTCCCGAAAACGACAATAGTACCGGCTATCATGTTAACACCCGCAAAATCTCCTGCGTCTCCCAAAACGGCTATAACGCCCCTTCTCATCCCTTCCCCTGTTCTTGCGCCAACTGAGCCAAAAACAGCAATTGTTCCGCCTCTCATTCCTTTTGTATTGCCCGGAAGAGGAGATCCGAGCATGGCCTGCACATTCCCGTTGACGACAACCGTGCCGCCGCGCATCTCGCAACAACATCGCGCTCCTATATCACCGTCAACGTATACACTACCCCCGCTCATGCGCTCACCCAGATGCATGCCGGCGGAACCTCTAACAACGATAATTCCTGAAGACATTAGCTCACCTATGCGCTTCACGTGATTCAAATCGCCTTCAAATATCAGAGCTTCATCTCCATCACATTTCACCTCGAAGACATCACCGAGGTCAACTTTTTCTTTGCCGACGTTTATCTTCATGGAGCTTATTTCATGGGCTTTGCGACCTAAAACAAGTTCTGGCAACACCCCATCAACTTCAATTGGAATCGCCCCGCATTTTTTTAAAGCCAAGGTTACTCCTTTTATTTTGTCTACCGAAAATTTTCTCGCCAAAGCGCAAAGGACACAACTTTGCATTTGCTTCATCCTCGCCCCCATTCTCAATCCTATTTAAGGTTTTTTATCACATGTTTTTTAAGATCTCGTGCAAAAAAAACTTGTATTGCCCTAGTGTCCCGCCATAGTTGCCCGCTGTCACTGAGATAACGTCACAAGAACATATGGACAAAAGTCCAACGCCCATGGCATCTCTTACAGCTTTTTCATCAAGACCGTCTATAACTATCTCATATACCGCATTAACCCCTTCAGGTAGGGAAGTGATGACTTGTCTTCTCAGGGTTGGGCAAAATGGGGTATTAGTTGAAGCTGTAAGAAATGGATAAGTAGATCCAACTTTACTGCCGCTTCGCACAATCCCGCCGGGGAATGGCAATATAATGCCCTCGATTTTTTTCATGGCTTTGACGGCCTTTTGTGCAGCTTCAAGGCAGGAGGTGACATCTTTCGCCAGTATCAATAAGTTGCCTCCGCCGATCCCCTTTTTAACTCCGAACTTTTCCTGCACAAGGAACTCTCCGTCCATTACAGGGATCCTCCAAAACCTTTTGCCGTCCAACATTTTGCTCGCTTGGTAGGAATCGCCAAAATATCTCAGCTTGCCTCCCACATTTATTTCTTTTTCTCCCTCTAAGCCGTTATAACAAGCTGTAGTCGGGCAAGTCATTATTGCTTGTCCTACCCTTGCAATAAGCTGAGATTCTAAGGCAGATAATGAAACGCCAAATATCAATACGCTCACGCCTGGGCGGCCGTCGGGAGTTCTAGCAGGATCTAATTCCGACTCTATGCCGGCCTCACAACCACATCCTATGACAGAAGTAGCAAACCCCGTGGCTGATGTCGCCGCAATCATAGCTAATTCAAAAGTATCTGCTGTTATGACCAAGCGACTTCCCAACATGGAAAAAGCTTCTGCATAAGTATCGTCAATTTCAACGCCGTTAAAAATCATCGAACCGATCTCCTCTTACTTCAACTCTCGCCCCCTCATGAGCACAGGAGGAAACGAAAATCATAGATTCATCCCTTAAAACTTTCTGTAGCTTCAGAGATAGTTCATGCGCCGCTTCATAACCCTCGACTACTCCGTAAACAGTTGGACCCCATGAGCTCTGTCCTACGCCAAATGCGCCTTCACTTTCCATAAATGACGCAATCTCTTCAGATAGGGGAGAAATAAAATTCCCTCCCTGTATAGAGGAGAAACATTCGCCCATGAGCCTTTGCACTTCCGAAACAGCACTTCCGAAATTTCTGACATCTTCTTCAAGTATGGATGGCAGCATCGTCATCAAAACTATTCTGCATATCTTTGAAGATACCTCTTCTCGCACTTTCAACTGTTTGAATTTTTTATCCTCCTCATTGCCGCTTGTTCCCCTCAATGACAAAGGAACAACTACTACAAAAAACCAATCAATCGGAAGCATTGTGTGAAACAATAATGGAGGAAAACCTCGTATTCCCTCTTTGCGATGTCCTCCATCTAAGACAAATCCGCCTCGCTCGAAACTAACCGTGCCAACACTTGACCTTTTGCTCCTTCCCATGATGTTCGCCAGATCCTCAATCGAGGTGTCTATATCGAAAAGAGTGGATAAAGCCTTGCCTACCGCCAGGGCTAAACGAGTACCCGATCCCAAACCCACATGAGGGGGTATAGATGACGATATCCTCACTGAAGCGCCTTCTTTCAAGTCGAAATGACCCATAAATCTTCTAGCAAATTCCAAAGCCCTCGCGCTGTCTGGTCCCACTGCCTCAAGGGCGTCGTTAGATGTGGCCACCAATGTTGTCCTGGGCTCCTCTATGCCGACGCCTATGCCGCCAAAAATCCTCCCCAAGCTACCGTTTAGATCCAAGAAGCCAAAGTGCAACCTGGCGCCAACATCAACCTCAATTACCTTCAACTAAATACCCCCTTAAGATATTCCTCTATTATGCAAATGGCTTTTCTTTCACCTTCTCCGCCTGTTTTTTCGGTCAGCACCTTTGCCTCTGAAATAAGTTTTTCAAAAAAACCCTCTGTGTAAAACTGATATCGCGTCGCCGCTATCAGAAGTTCCATTATTAAACCCCTTGCTCTATTATACCCTCTAAAGGGCCGTCCCATTCCACGGTAAACTAGCGAACAAATAAAGTTGGATGCCTCTTCGCCGCTCTTTTCTTCTATAGCTTCTAGCTCCATCCAGGCACATACATCGACGTATACGAAACCTTTTATGTGGCGAGCTGCTATACAATCAAACGACGGATCGCCAAGCGCGCTCATGCAAAAGGGCAATATATCGTCGATGATATTAGCAACAGCATAGGGATGTTTTAGTAGAAATTTATATGTATGGCTCGTTTTAAAAGGTCGTAAAACGTAAAAACTTCCTTCTTCCCTTAAACCCATGGGAGCCCAATGTGGCGATCCATCGGGCCGTAAAGTGGAAAGGATGACCTCATAAATCATCTTCCGACATATAACCCCAACTAAGGGGGCGTTCCTGAACGTATTTTTTCCCCAATTTAGCGGCCAAAAAAGCCCTTTCCAACTCTCTGCCCAGGTAAAAGGCATGGCTTGGATCATCTACATTCAAACTCTGGTATAATGTCTCCATATCGCTGCTTTTAAGAAAAACAGAATTATTAAATAAATACACCGTGTCACCTATTACGAAGATACGAAAATTTTTATCTTGCACCTGACTGTACATATGGACGATTTCATCTTCATGATAAGGTTCAAAGGGCATATCTTTCGCCGTCACTAAACCCGCATTAAAACCCTTTGGCAAAACTCCCAGCTCCTTTGCGCTGCCCATGAGTCTCCCTGCTAGCATGGACTCTTTAACAGCGCCCTTTGCCCAACCAATTACCTCTGTGGTCAACACGTAGCGGACGTTCAATTCTACGCAGATTCCCAAAAGCAATGCATTTATGCCCGTGGAATCCGCTTCCGTCAGCTCGGTCAAATTTCCTATTCCCATGAACATGTCATCATTGGGGAAAAGATTTCTATATTCTACAAAGCGATGTACTGACTGAGAAAAACCGAAGGGAAGAGGATCCATCACAGGATCGACAATATATTTCTTATTTATTTCCTTTAATTTCTTCACATTTTTTATCAATGAATTTATGCTTTTATCCTCGAAATCGGGTATCACAACTACCGGACAGGATAATTGTGAGGCGACTTCGATATTGGCATCGTTCACGCTCAGATAAAGATCTAAGCCTACTTCATCCGCCTCCAAAGCCGTTTGCACGTCAAAGCTGTCCAAGCTAACCCTAAACCCTCTTTTCTTTAACGTCGAAACAATTTCCTTTATATTTGGAATCGGACCTTTAACCGGTCCTCCAAGATCAATTATCGATGCTCCTTGATCACTGTATTCATAGGCTTTAAGTAACACTTCATCTAGAGATAATTTGTGAACGTCAACTATTTCAGCTACTATTTGCACGGGAGACTCTATCGTTTTCTGATGTGTGAAAAACCCGAAATAATTGGGGAGATCCCTCAAATCTTTGGGCCCCTTCATAACCTGAACGCCAAGGCTTTCGGCCAATGTGTTTACATCGCCCTGACACAAGCCTGGCAACAGGACCAGATCCGCTCCTCTTGCATCACACAGCTGGGATCTAACCCACGAGACATTCATCAAGGCTGCCACAGAAATCGGCAAAACTACCACTTCATATTCAAAAGGGGGATTAATCCTTCTTAAAATATTATTCAGGGCTTCACAGGCTAGTTTTCCAGTTACAAATAAGGTTTTAGACAACTTTTCAACTCCTCGATGCTGGTTGTAACCGTCACACCTGGAAAGGCTTTTAGAATCCTAACGTTTTGCAGATCGATTGGCCTTGGATATACTTCTATTGTTCTCCCTGAGGGGATCACTGACTCAATCTTAGGTGCAATATCACTTGGTAACACTAATATGGGAATCTGGGATTTTCCGGCTTGTGCAAACAAGTTGGTAGGAAGAGAGTCTGCTATTCCCAAAGCGCACTTAGCAATAGTATTTGACGTGGCTGGTGCAATCACGAGAACCTCATATCTGCGTGCCGCAAAAGCGCCGCATGACGGTGAGCTTGCTTTCTCGTCATTTACGATATAAATATTCCCTTTTGCCAAATAATCGTTTAACCCATACATCTTTGTTACTTCCAAACCTGCTTTCGAGAAAAAAAGAACTGCCTGACCCTTGAGCTCTCCCACAATCTCAAGGCATTCCTTTAAAAAATGCCCCGCGCCCGTGATAACCCAAGCTATTTTCATAAGTTCAACCACTCCTCAAGAGTAACATTTGACTGAGGTGCTTCGCCTTTATTAAGCAGTTCTGCTCTTAAATCTCCCAACAAGCCGCTTCGCTCCGCAAAGGCATTGTGTTGATGAATGCTCTCAAAGCTTTCCTCCCTTGCAAGAACAAAAGTTTCATCCGGAAGATCCGGATATATTTCAACCAAATTAAAAAGCATATGTCGGACTACATCTTCTGCAAACCTTGCATTCTGATGTGCTTTATTGACCACAAAAAATTCGTCGGGTCTTTTTAGCAACTCGTAGGTCTCCGAACTCATGGAAGCTTCGACTATGTGGACCAAATGTTCGGCGCGTACGGGCATGTTGGACCCCACGAGCAAAGTTCCCCTTGCTCGCTGATTATGCGTGGCCATGGGGATTAAACTTACAATATTCATGGCCTCCTCTTTGCTATATCCAGCTTCTTCGAGCAACATCCTGGAATGTGCTGCCATCATATCCTGTGCACAGGGACAGGTAGTCATGCCTTCTGCTTCAACGCCAATAATCCGACGAGAGGTTGTGCCATTAGCAGATGCTATGCCTATAAAAGTAAATAATTCTTCCGTTTTTTTTGCCGATATGGGAGTCACCCTTTCCATGGGATATCGAGCCTTTATATGCACTTCTGCCTTTTTTGCCCTTTGAGATTGCACAACTTGAAGCGCTAGCCTCTCCGCCAGGCTTTCGATATCGGGAGTCGGTTCGAGGGAAATCTCCTCTAGCATCCCCTCCAATACATCGGCAAATCTTGACATATGTACGCCGGCTTTAGAAGGATCAAGATAGGCAAAAAAATCTAAGTTGGCATAAAAAAGCGCTGCTTTATCCTCAGAACCCAAGCGGATAACCCTGTTGAGGTTCGTAATACCTACCTTGGATAATCCTATATTTATCGAGGGCTGTCCCCCTTGTATATCCCTTTCAAGATTGAATTTAAGGCTCCTATTCACTTTCTTCACAGTTGAAGCATCTATCTTCTTGGCCAATGCCTCAATACTTTCATTAAGCACCGGATGCACGAAATCGTGCGCTATTTCCGCGAGAGGTATTAATGTGAAGGCCCTCTCGTGCATTCTTGGGTGAGGAATCCAAAGATCGCTCTCTCTGATGATCAAATCGTCATACAACAAAAGGTCAATATCTATTGGCCTGGGGGCATATTTTTCAGAGATGGTTCGCCCCATCCTCCTTTCCACCCACTTTAAAAACTGTAAAAGTTCTTTGGGACCATCGTTTGTCTCTATTTGACAAGCCATATTTAAATATTCAGGTTGATCTGATCCTTCCAGGGGTTCTGTCTCATAAAAGGAGGAGATCTTTACAATATTGGCCCTTACTTGAATATATTGAAGCGCTTGCAAAATATTGCTCTGTCTGTCACCTAAATTGGCCCCCAAAAGAATGAAAGCAACGTGTCCCTGCTCCTTCACCCGCAGATCACCTCTTTCGTGTTTTTCAGGTAATCTTCCTGAACGGGGTAATTGTCAAAGGAAATTGTATAATATTTTTCAAATTCTTCTCTTATTTTATCCCTGATGGACTCGCCGTGGGACGGCGCAACTCTAAAAACGATGCCTGGAGCCTCGTTTAACACAACCCCGTCCTTAACCACGACTTCTCCGCCTTTAATGACCCAGGAGGGGAAGTCCAAGGCACGACGGCAATGCTTGAAACGACATATGCATTGTCTTTTACCAAAGTTTTCAGGGGCATATACAGAAACATCCGCGTCCGCACCAATGCCCAGATGCCCCTTATTGGTCAAGCCCAAAATTTTTGCCTGCGCAGCCCTCGTTATTATCGCTATCTCATACAAACTGTATTCTCTGCCAAGATCCTTTAAAACTGATCCTCTAAAGGCCCTGGGTGGCAATAAACTAATAAAATAATTTCTATAATCCCTATCCATCAGCAACCTGATAATTTGAGGATAACAGAAAAAAGGTCCGGCATTAGGGTGATCGGTTGTCAGCGCTATACTCCAAGGGTCTTTCACGAGAAGAAATAACTCCATTCCCGTTATCCATTGTATCGCCGACGATAGGGAAGTAATCTTGTATTTAAGCGGCACTATTCCACCGCCAGTTTCACACTCCACATCCTCGTTGCACCACTTGTGTCCCGTCATCTTTTGTATCCTATACTCGAGCGGACCATCCGAAGTCATGGTAGTTGCATTGCCAAAGACGATCTGACCCACATCAAGAGTCACGTTGGGATGCTCGTTTATGAGATTCGCAATGTAACTTCCACCACTGCACATTCGTCCCTTCTTGTCTTTCCCGTAGCTTAAAAATTGCAGATGACACAGATGTAGCCTTCCACAGGCGTCTTTAATTATCTCAGCAGTCGTTATATCACTACCTGGTAACCCTAAATTAATTCCATGAAGGTGTACCGGATGGGGCAAGCCCAATTCATCGGCGATTTTTATCAAAGCCTTTATTATCTTTCTGGGGCTGAGATTAAAATACTTCACCTCGTCATCCCAAGATGCTACATTGCCACCCCATTTCCAATTTTCCACCCCTCCAGGATTAACAACTTTGACGCCGTATCCGCCGACAGATTTAAGCATCCACGCGACTAAATCCCTCGCCTCATCCATTTGTCCCATCGCAATTCGATCCATCAAAAGTTCGTTGTTGCCCAATGTGACGAGTATGGCTTTATCCAAAATGGGCATGTCATCCAGCTCTTCATAGGTGTGACGCGTCACTATAGGGGCTGAGGCCGCCTCAACCACGGTTGTGTATCCCATCTCAGCATACTTATATCCGGTCATAAACGTCGTCGGCACCGTAAACCCGACGCCTGATCTCAAATCGCCTTTTGCCATTCTAAAATGTTCGTAATGATCTTCAGGACATAATTTACGTCCTGTATTTACTTTAGAGCCGGCAATGTGAGCGTGTATATCGATCCCGCCAGGCATTACAATCATCCCGAGAGCATCTATCACCGTTGCACCTTGAGGGATGTGATCTAATGACTCTACTATTTTGCCACCTTCTATCCAGATGTCCTTTGTTTCGCCATTTATGCCATTTATAGGATCATATACTTGACCGTCCTTTATCACTAACATCTTCTCACGCCCTCAAAAATCGCTTCTAATACTTCTTCATCGCTGGGCCTGTTTCCCTTCACGGGGGCCTTTAAACGCAGGGGCACACCGTCCATCCTATAAGCTGTCCCCTCGCAGTCCACCCCATACATGGCTGTAGGAAAGTATACTGTAGCTTTTTTGGCGGAGAGACTTTCGGCAGGATCGATTACTATGGTTGGAATCTCCATGATATGATCCACAGCTTTACTCGGAAAATGAGCAACGGGATCGGAAGCTAGGACAAACAAGGCATCTATTTCTTTGTTGCACAACAAATCGACAGCTGAAAATTCGCCCGGACCGTATCTGGGATATCCCCTGGAAAAGTTCACCGCAAAAGGATAGCCGCAAAGCCACGACATGACTTGATCGGCACCGGTTACGTTCCCGTGGCCACGCATTGGCAATGCCGAAAATTTCGTATGATCGTTCAGTTCCTTGACTAAAGAAAAAAGTTCCCTGACGTTAAGGTCTCTTCCCTTTGTCATAGTCAAGCCCATCCCAAAAAATATCACGCCATAGCGGCAGGACTTCATATCAGAGACAAGTTCCTCTAGGACTTTTATCGAAATTCCTCCCACTTCCACCGCATCTAAAGATTTACCCTTCACTAATGCCTTTAAGGCGACTAACAATTCGAAATCGCTCCCGGGTTTGACCTGCAAAAATACATCGGCTACTCTCGCGGTTTGTGTCAATCGCACGTCTACAACTACAACCTTACGGCTTTCCCTGCCATCTTGGACGAAACGCCCACTCGGCATTACGGAATATCTCGCAAAATGCCTACTATGGGAAACTATGGGATTACACCCCCAAAATATCAAAAGATCAGCTCGATTTTTAATCTCACCTAAGGTGCAGGTTGGTTCACCAACGAACTGCATCGCCAAACCGGTAGGTCCATGGCATACAGAAGAAGTAGAATCTATAGACGCACCCAAGGCTTCCGCCAACTTCACGGAAACCCGCTGGGCCTCGCTGGAAGTGGATGAAAGACCATAAATCAAAGGATACTTCGCAGATGAAAGTATTTCGGAAGCCTCCTTGATCGCTTTTTCCCAAGAAGCTCCCTTCCCTCTGATTTTGGGAGAAAGCAGGTCGGGATTGTAATTCTTAAATAACCCCATCCCATTAGCGCATGCCCTCTCTACTTTAACGATGCGATTTTCATCTAAAGTTAAAATTATATCATCACACAGGCATCCGCAGAAAGTGCAGACGACGTCTTTCGCCTTTGTCAACATGCCCCACATACCTCCACCTGCACACCCTTAAAAGAGGGCATTCCCGTCCCCTCGGTTTCGTAACCAACCAAAAGGTTTGCAACTGGTCCCATGGGAATAAAAACTACGAAGTGAGGCAATCCAGGATCAACATATGCTCTTGCCTCAGCCCGACCAAAGGAGCTTTTCAATACAATTTTTTCGCCTTCAGCCAAGCCAAGCTCATTTAAAAGCAAGGGTGAAACATATACCTTGCCAACTGCTTCCCTGTAACTTTTGCTATTTTTACCACTGTGCATCTCTTTGGCCTGCTCCAAAGTGCGGCCTGATATCATTGTGCAGACAATCTCCTTGCCATTTTTTTCTTTGCTCATCCTTCATCCACTTCTCTCAGTTCTTCGTACACTTCATCAGCCTCTTCGTAAAGATCAGATAAGCAGCTTTCCCGCGATTCCCCAAACCCATATACAGTACATATAGGGGAGCCCTTTAAAATTTTCTCCCTTGGAAAGGGGACATCTCCTCTGCGTCCTAACCAACCTCTGGTATCGGGTAGAGTTACATCGGCTTTAGCATAAACTATTCCCTTGGAAGTGAAACGTGAAGGCCTTTGCACGGAAAATTCGGGAAGTCTTCCCTCGCAAGCTGATATATGAAGGGTAAACAAAAAAGGATTTATATAAGGCTCAAATAACTCCATAGATGCACTATATCGTGGATTTATTTCCACTAAAAAGGGCCTACCCTTTGCATCTAATACAAAATCCACACCAAACAAGCCCCTTAAGCCAAAGGCTTCCGTCAATTCCTGTCCCCAACCAGCCATGACTTCACCCAGGCAACTCTCCGTGGTGGTAACAAGAGGATAAATGTTGCCACACCACTGAAATCCAGAACTACCAAGCCTTCTTTCGCCTATCAGTTGCTCCGTCAACCCTAATAAGCGACACTCCTTCCCATCCGAAAGAAAGGACACCGAAGCAGGCAAGCCTTCGACAAACTTTTGCAGGTAGAAACCTTCTTTTAAGTTACCGCCTTCGTAAAAGTCAATGCCATGCCCACTTCCACCATAAACCGGCTTTACCAACCATCTACCCTCACAAGCCACCTCTGCCATCTTGCACACCTCGATGGTTTGAGGAAAATTTATTCCCCTTTTAAGGCAGACATCATTTAATATCGAAGGATTCCTCACCACACAAAGGGTTCTCGGAATATTGCCCAACAACAACTTACCCCTCGATATCTCGCTAATGAGAGAGGGCTTAATATCAGCACCGCCGGTATACACGAGCGCGTCATAATCTACTATTGAACAAACCCTAATTATAGAATCAACATTAAAGGGAAGACCAAAATCTCTCCCTACAGCCAGATTCGGAATTAAGCGTTTTTGGTCCAAGTCGCCGAAATAATCGACCGAAACTACGTCAAAGGAAGCCAGATTTTAATGCAGATTGAGCAAGTGCTCTAGTGCTAACTCCCACAAGTAAAATTTTCAATATCAGGATAACTCCTTTGCCACATCAAATATTGCTTCAGCATCAAAGACCTGATCGTTTCTTTCAAAGAGCCTCTCAACACATGCTCTATGGACCTTCATCTTAAGACCGCCAATCCCTGAGGAGCCAAAAAGAATTTTCCCCTCTATATTCTCTCCGTCAAAGGAAGATTTCATGCCCTCTATTCCTAGAGGTGGAACTGCATTGACATCCCCCAGAACTTTCAAGGTAGGATTAGTTTTCCATATTTTTTCAGGTATCAATGTAACCCCCGGTGCGCCTGTGCACAGGGCAGCAATTGCCCCTTCCAGGACACGTCTCGTGCTATCTTCATCGAAGGCAGCTGCAGGGGTTATATCGAAGCCAAACCTTCTTTTAATCTCATCGACGGCTTTTTTCGCTCTGTCTATGCTCCGTGAGGTAAGAACGACCTGTGCCCCTTCCAGTGCGAAAAGTGCCGCTGCACGTTGCCCCACCGGGCCGGTCCCCGCAAGCACGACGACCTTTTCACCTTTAATGTCAACGTGCTTAGACATTTTTGCCACCGCCGATGCTGATGTCGTATTGCATCCGCTTGGATCGAACATCGCTGAATTCCTAACATTTCCAAAGAAAGTGTTTTTTACGACTTCCAATATTTCCTCCGCCTTACTCACATTAGAACCGCCAATGAATATAGCGCTTGATTTCAATTTTTCGCCGCCGCGGGTAAACATCACGCCATATACCAAATCTCTAACATTATCTTTCGTGACATTACCATATTGTAAAACAACATCAACTCCTGCATCATAAGCAGTTACAACGTCAAAAACGCTCGGAAATGGATCACAATCCAGTTGAAGCAAGATTTTTTTCAAGATACTTACCTCCTCCCTTTGTTTTTCTTATCTTACATTATTTCAGAACAATACAAAAGGGGCTCGGATGCACTCCGAGCCCCTATTTTGATCTCTACTTAACTTATACAGCCCTGTACCATTCGCAATACCCGCAAGGACCAACGCCCTCGCCTTTAACATAAGGAACGTTTCGTTTTATGAGCTTTGTGACAGCGCATCCCTTGCAGGCCCTGACCGGAGCTCCAGGCGTCTCTGGGTGCTTAGCTATGATATTCGTCATTAAAGTTGCAGTAGTGCACTCGGGGGTCAAATAGCATGGGAAGTCTGCCAAGGCCATCAATGCCGCAAACCGCTGGGTAATTGCACAGGCAGGATAGGTGTAGCGCTGTGGATTGCTCACGATTTCATGTTTATCTATCGGCGACAAGTCTACCTCGATTCCCTTAATTTTGCCGCCAGCTCCAAGGGGGCTAATATCGAGAATTTCCTCGCCGCGAAGTATCACGTCCATGAAGTCTACATTATGCAGTTCGTCTGCCTCTCCCCTCTTGGGATTCATGACGCAATAGTTGTGGAAGCGCTTTGTAAGCAGATCTATTACCATGGGAACGGTGAAGCTGTCCAACCAAAGAATATACGCCACTGCACAGGCAGGCGCACCTGTAGCAACAGTAAGGACATCCCATTCACTCTTAAATGCCCCGTCTTTCAAACCTTTCCTCAAGGTGTTTTCAAAGACCTGCATTACTGCATCGTATATTCCAAAGACCATATCGCTCTTAAACATATTATACGCCGATTGGGAGATATGGTGTCCTACATCGCCTACACAATAAGCCGGAACAGCTGTAATGTTAGCAGGATGCACACCTGCTTTGAGGGCAGCTACTACATAGGGGCGCATCCTTTCTTTATATTGTGCCATGTATTTTCTTACGTCGAATGAGCTATGAGGGCCGTGACCCCCAAGGTTATGGGTTTCCATCAATCTGGCTTGTGCCTCGACAGGTTCCTTATAAATGAACTGGAATTGCTCGATCTCAGCTTCTTCTGCTTCAGCAGCGGATTTGCCCGACTCGATGGCCGCCCTAAAGGCCGCTCCAAAGCCGTATGACGTGTTCATGCCCCACGATTTGCAAGCCAATATCGTCTTTTTGTGCTTTTCAGGAATATCAAGGCCTATCAAGATTTTGTTGACTAAATTCGGGACTGAACCAACGGACAAGGCAAAGTCGACCACACAGGTCGGTCCATACATACCTCCATAACGACGTGTGGCTTCCCGACCAATTAACGCTTTGTTATCTGCGATGGCTTCGATAAATTTCTCCATCGATTTCTTAAATTCTGGGTCCTCTTCATACAATATCTCGAGAATAGGTGGGGTTTGATAGTGTTCTACGAAAGGATCATCCTCGGGACGGATGTAATCTGTCAAACCCTTTAATATCTCAAAATGAGCATTAACCGATTGAACATGGAGGTCGATGACTTCCTTGCATTGGCCCTCTATGACCGTCATCTTGTTGACCGCATCTACATAGGGCTTGCAATCTTCCAGCTTGAAATGACCGCCCCTTTTTTCCTTGATGACTAAAAACACTGACTTGGTAGCTTCAATTGCTTCATTAATCATCTTTTCCAGAAGATTAGCCATCGTTTCCTTCCCCTCCTCAAATAAAATTTTGTATCAGTTTTAAATTTTAGCCCTCCTTTCCATTAGC
>Ga0209508_1000779_pt1 | contig 29213 bp, 27 predicted proteins | sample AD_UKC129_MetaG_FD_184427 | JGI IMG/M metagenome (GOLD analysis project Ga0209508, IMG submission 184427) | Active sludge microbial communities of municipal wastewater-treating anaerobic digesters from Canada - AD_UKC129_MetaG (SPAdes) (version 2) | ecosystem: Engineered > Bioreactor > Anaerobic... | reverse complement strand
AAGAAAGGGATATGCGTATGACCAGAGATGACAATATTAAATCTATAATCCTCCTCTAGGGAAAATATCCAGCTATTCAGATCTTTATCTCCATGATGAATAAGAATTTTTAACTCATCTATAAAAAGAACACCATAGGGGGAAAGGATAGGAATCTTTAATAAAGATTGATCCACCTCACTATCACAATTACCCTTTACTATGATTAAAGGTTTACCATAGCTGTTTATGGCAGCTGCCAATTCCTTTGGAGAATATCCCTCTGGAATGGGATTTTTAGGACCGTGGTATAATATATCTCCTGCAATTATCCAAAGGATGACATCTTTAAATCTCAAAGAATAAAAGACAGCATCCCATGCTGTCTTACTACCATGGATATCACTGGTAATACCTATTAAGCTCAAGTATTCACTCCTCAATACAAACTAATGGTGCCGAGACCCAGAGTCGAACTGGGGACACGTGGATTTTCAGTCCACTGCTCTACCAACTGAGCTATCTCGGCTTTTCAATATGGCGGGACCGACGAGATTCGAACTCGCGATCTCCTGCGTGACAGGCAGGTGTGCTAAACCGGCTACACCACGGCCCCGTATTATCTATTTTACCAGTATATAAAATTTTTGTCAATGGTGCCGAGGGAGGGGTTCGAACCCTCACGGGGAACGCCCATACGCCCCTCAAACGTACGCGTCTGCCAATTCCGCCACCTCGGCGTGTCTATATTATATTCTAAATCCAGTGGACTTGTCAATACTATAGCTTTTATGTATAATCTAGTCAACAGAGAAAACTAAAAGGAGGTATTGGGAAATGATAGCAGGACTTCAACTCTATACACTGAGGGAATACTGCAAAACGCCTAAAGATATAGCAGATTCCCTGAAAAAAGTAAAAGAAATAGGTTATAATGTAGTTCAGATCTCCGGCATAGGACCGATAGATACGAAAGAGTTAAAAAAGATGCTGGACGACCTGGGGATAAAAGCAGTAACAACCCATCTACCCTATCAGAGGATTATAAATGAGACAGAGGAGGTAATAGAGGAACATAAAATCTTATCTGCAACTTATGTTGTATGTCCGGGGTTGCCAAGAGAACTGCACAATGCAGAGGGTTATAAAAAAGTAGCAGGGGAATTAAACAGAGCAGGAGAGGTTATGAAGAAGGAGGGATTGGTATTACTGTACCACAATCATGGTATAGAATTCGAAAGGTATAACAAGAAATTAGGTTTGGAGATTCTGTTTGAAAATGCAAATCCTGATATTCTGGGTATGGAGATAGACACATACTGGGTTCAGTATGGTGGAGGAGACCCGGCTTACTGGATAGAAAAATTTACCAATAGGATGCCGATATGCCATTTTAAAGATATGGGAATAAAGGATAATACCCAGATAATGATGCCGATAGGAGAGGGTAATCTTAACTGGCAAGCTATACTCAAGGCGTGCGAAAAAGCAGGAGTAACATACGCTATGGTTGAGTTAGATCAAGCACCTCTCTATTCGATATGGGACGCCATCAAGATCAGTCTGGAAAATATGAAAAGCTGGGGTATAACTACTGACTGATCTTTAGGACTCTCTCAAAGACGCTTATAAACTCGAACAAATCGAATACTGGTTGCAGAACGTCCTCCTCTTTCTGGAGAAAATGTTTAAGCTCCTGCCATTCTTTTGAAGCCAGGTCAGGCTCGTTCTTAAAAATTCCCTCCAATATTGAAATCAGTCCCAATACCACTTCTCTATGGTACTTTATATATAACCATGACCTGGCGATATTTCCTGTTCTTAGAGATACATTCTTCTCTATCACTGGTCTGAAGTTTTCAACCACTTCTCTTATCTCAGCCAATCTATCGATAGACTCCAGAGAGGAGGAATGTTCTCCCATAGATAAGATAAGAGTAAAAAGGCTGGAAAGTCTTTCCAGGTATTCTTTTAATAATTTACCGTCAGGACCAAAGGCATCAGAAAAATATTCTTCAACTATTTTATCAAAGGCAACACTATCATCCCAGAGTGTCCTGGACATCACATACATAGGAAGTCCTGTAGGAAAGAATACCCTTTGAATCTGGCAGCTGATCAGACCGTTCAATCCTATATGTCTTAGATTCCTGATATCTTCATAGATTATCCTGGAGATATACATGTAGCCAAAATCTGCATAGTGAGCCCACATCAGATGATAATCAAAGTCAAAGCTATCACCATCAAATATCTTCTGCCACCTCTTTAAAAAGGCTAAATTTTCCTCTATGTTCTTAGGAAAGGTAAGGTTATTCCTCTTATATTCAGGTATATCCACAGAGATGTCTGTACTACTGAAGGAAGTGGTATAAGATCTGGTGATGGGGGCAAACATCATAATAAACCTGTCAGGATTCTCTATCTTTTCCCTCTCCGGGGTCCAGAGAAGGTCCACATACAGTAAAAACACAACCTTTGTATCTATACCCTTTAGAGTAAGCTTTTTGTCAAGTTCATTCAGCATCATTACATAGAAATCTGACGGTAAAGCCTTCCTACACTCCTCACATTCACACTGATTATTACTACCATCTGCCAACCAGAAATGGAGGACATCCACTTCAGGATGTTCTTCCAGATACTTCACTATACTGTCAGTTATTATCTCTCTCACCTCTGGATTGGAATAACATAGATTGGTATTTAAAGGAATCCCTCCCCATAATCCCCTCTTACCATTTATCTCTGCGGTATACCGTACGTAGGACACGGGAATAGTTCCATTATATATATCCCACCCCAATCCAGGGACACCGAATGGTTCACAGGTCCAGCCATGTCCAACCGCATGATAAAGTAACCCTCTCTTCTTTATCTCTTTAACCAGTCTCTGTACAAAACTTCTGGCCATATCAACAGAAAAATGTTCTTTCCCTTTTAATGGGTTATTTATATGAGAATACCATCTATCGAAAAATGTATATGCCTCTCTAAATTGGATAAAATAACTATTGAAACCGACCTTTGGAAGCCAATCTATTATATCAGCCACATTCTCGTAGCTGACCGCACCCTCTATGCATATACCCCTATGCCTGTAAGATGGTCGTTCCAGGACATTGACATTAATATTAGAGAGGTCCTTTTTGGGGATTATCTCACCGTCATCTCCAGGACGAATCCATCTGCAACCTATCTCTCTGAGAAATCTGTACACCCCCAAAAGAATACTTCTAGCATTTGTTCCGGCTATTATCCCTCTATCTGAATTGATATCTATATATATCCCATCATCAAATTCAGGGTCATCCACTTCGGGTTTATCCAGATTAAACTGGTTAATTGTACCCAAATATATATGGCCCTCATCGATTGATGTAACGGTATTACCTTTCTCTATCAGGATATTTAAACTGTTATCTATCCCTTCTAGATATCTCTTCAACTCTTCGGCAGCGAAATTAATAATCTCAGAATCTTGAAGCTCGACAATTTTCAAATTACTCATTCTTCCCTCCTCATTTTTTATGATAAATCCAGTTTAAAACAATTTTTGTCTATAAGTCAATAAGTTTCACAAGATTTATGATATAATTTACAGGAATAAATCAATACCTAAAAGGAGATATAATTACTATGACTCTATACAAGATAAGAGTATATCCTGATGGAATAGAGGGCTTGGTAGAGGCAGAGACTTCTCTATTGAATGCGTTGGAAAGACTTGGGGTAAGACTGGAGACACTCTGCGGAGGAGCAGGCTGGTGTGGACAGTGTCTGGTGAAAGCAAAGGGACATCTATCTGAGGTATCTCCAGTTGAAACAGACCTAATTTCAGAGGATAAACTAAAAGAGGGGTACAGACTCGCCTGTCAGACATATATAAAAGGAGACGTTGATGTAGAGATTCCGTCTCAGACCAGAACATATGCACATCGCATTCTTACTACAGGCATAAAGACGGAAGACCTCAGGATAAACCCTGCTGTAAAAAGCTATAACATAAACTTATCACCTCCATCTTTAGATGATCAGAGATCAGACCTGGATAGAATAGAAGAAGCCATTGGGTTTAAGCTGGAAATACCAGGGATAAATATGCTGAAAGATATACCTGAAATTCTCAGAGAGAACGCATTCAACATAGAGGTAATTTCCTATTATAAATCTCTTTTAGAGATAAGAAGACCAGAAAATAAGTCCATCTATGGGGTGGCAATAGATATAGGAACCACAACAGTGGTGGTATATCTTTTAGACCTTAGAAAGGGAGAGATAGATGTAATTTCCGCAATGAATCCACAGGCTAAAAGAGGGGCAGATGTAATTTCCAGGATAGACTATGCCGCTAAAGGAGGACTAGAAGAATTACAGACCTCAATAGTAGAAGAGATTAACTCTCTTATAGATCAACTATGTGATAGGCAGGGGATAGAAAACAGAGACATATACGACGTAGCTGTTGTTGGTAATACCACTATGATGCACTTATTTTTGGGCATATCACCCAGGTACATAGCTGTATCACCATATATCCCTGTGTTTACGAAATCTCTGATGGTCAGAGCCTCTGAGATAGGGATTGATATAAATCCTAACGGGATATGCTATATACTTCCCAATATAGCTGGATATATTGGAGCAGATACTGTGGGGATGATCCTGGCTACTGGATTATATAAGGAGGATGGAGTAAGACTGGCATTAGATATAGGGACCAATGGGGAGATGGTATTAAAAGATGGAGATAAAATTTTCTCCTGTTCTACCGCAGCTGGACCCGCCTTCGAGGGAGCTAATATCACTTATGGAATGCGAGGATCTAGGGGAGCTATAGACCATGTGAACATAGATGATGGGCACATAATTGTCCATGTAATAGATGATGTGGAACCGGTGGGTATATGCGGTTCAGGTTTATTAGATGCGGTTGCAGTTATGCTAGAGTTAGGTCTATTAGATGAGACAGGAAGGATAATAAAACCAGGTGGAAGCTTATTTGAAAGTCTTGTAAGAGAGAAGAATAATGGTCTTGAGTTTTTACTGGAGGCTCATAATAAAAAGATTCCAATAAATCAGAGAGATATAAGAGAGCTACAGCTGGCTAAAGGAGCTATCAGATCTGGAATAGAAATACTCTTAGAAGAGGCGGGGAGAACATACTCTGACATAGAGACCATATATCTGGCAGGTGCCTTTGGGACATATCTGGAGCCAGAAAGTGCTATTAAAATAGGACTCCTCCCACCAGTACCTTTAAATAAGGTATATTCAGTGGGAAATGCTGCCGGAGAAGGAGCAAAACTTGCTCTTATAGACGTAGATTTCAGGGAAATAGCAGAAGATATCTCCCGAAAGGTTCGGTATATAGAACTTTCTTCGAGGATTGACTTCCAAGATAAGTTTATGGATTCTCTCTATTTTGAGGTGGTTAGATGAGATATCTTACTCCTCCTCCAGGATTCAGAGATTACCTCCCTGAAGAGGTTGAGAAGATAAGACTAATAGAAAAGACGATAAGAGAGACCTGTGAATCTTTTGGGTATAGAGAGGTGATAACTCCAACATTAGAGTATGCAGATATCATCTTACTGGGGACCAATATAAAAGATGATACCATACTTTATAAGGTGATAGATAAAGATGGAGCATTATTATCAATTAGACCTGAATTTACCACCTCTATAGCAAGGTTAATCACAACCAGATTCAGAGACAAAGATGGACCTTTCAGGTTCTACTATAAAGGTAAGGTCTTCAGAAATATTCCCTTCCAGCCTTTAATGCAAAAGGAATTCAGCCAGGGGGGAGCAGAACTGATAGGAGAGCCATCACTATCGGGAGATATAGAGATAATAGCTCTTATAGAGGAGATTTTTGAAAGACTAAACCTGGAGGTCTATATAGAGGCGAGCCATGCCAAAATCATTCCCGCCATTATAGATGCCACTCAGGCTCCAATACTCGAGTCCATAAAGAGTGGCGACTTTGTAAGTATAAGGTCCCATATACGGGACAAAGAAATCCTCTCATTTATAGAGGCTCTTCCATTTTTAAACGGGGGGAAAGAAGTTATAGATAAGGCTTCTAGGTATATAAACTCCATCCCAATGTTAGAAGAACCTTTAAACCAGCTATCTGAGCTTATATCTAACCTGGAGGAACTGGGATATAACAAGACAAAGATAAACCTTGGCGTAATCAGAGATTTCGAATACTATACCGGTATAACATTTGAAGGCTACCTGGAGGACCTGGGGTTACCCGTTTTGGGAGGAGGGAGGTATGATGGGTTACTGGAAAAATTTGGCTTACCGCTACCTGCCACAGGTTTTGCTATAGGGGTAGAGAGAGTAGCTTCCAGAATTAAGCGGGAAGAATCCATCCCTGACCTTCTGATAGGCTATAGTAAAAACAAATTTAAAGAGGCAATGAGAATAGCAAAGGAGGAGAGGAAAAAAGGTTTAAGGGTAGAGATAATTCTCTCTGACAGAGAGGATGAATTAAACATAAAAAAAGGAAGGAAGAAGATATTTATATGTTAGCTATAGCATTACCTTCTGGCAGATTAATGGAAGAATGTGTTAAGTTATTAGAAAATTCGGGGATTTCTTTCCCAAAAGAGATTCTTGAGAGCAGAAGACTATCAGGAATAATTGATAATAAAAAATTTCTTATCTGTAAACCTAAAGATGTACCTATATATGTGGAATATGGAACAGCTGATATTGGAATGGTGGGGAAGGATATACTCTTAGAAGAAAACACTCAGGTATATGAACTGTATGATTTAGGAATTGGAAGGTGCCGGATAGTTGTTGCCATACCAAATAGCCTGGAGCCTGAAGAAATATTCTTCAGAGGAGATATCATCAGAGTAGCTACCAAATATCCTAGGATAGCAAGAGATTTTTTTAACAGAAGGGGGATCTCAATAGAAATCCTTAATCTCAGTGGTTCTATAGAACTTGCACCGGTTACCGGTATAGCAGATGTCATAGTCGATATTGTTTCTACAGGGAGAACACTGAAGGAAAATAACCTGAGGGTATGGGAGGAGATAGCCTACTCCTCTGCCAGACTTATAGCCAATAGAGCCAGCTTACATATAAAAGCAGATGAGATAGAAGATTTGCTGAATAAGCTAAAGAGGGGTTAGCCTGTCTTTGTAACCCCTTCTACCTCTGCAGCAAACTGACTCATATAGAGGTTATAGTAGAAACCTTTCTTCTCTAGTAGTTCTCTGTGGGTCCCTCTCTCAATAATTTCTCCATCATTTATCACCAGTATCATATCCGCATTGCGTATGGTACTGAGACGATGAGCAATAACAAAACTGGTACGCCCCTCCATAAGATTTAACATGGCGGCCTGTATATACTTCTCAGTCCTTGTGTCTATGTTACTGGTAGCCTCATCAAGTATAAGTATAGCTGGATCAGCTAGTATAGCTCTTGCTATGGCAAGTAGCTGTCTCTGCCCCTGACTTAAATTCTCACCACCATCCGAAAGGACAGTATCATAGCCATGAGGTAATCTCAGGATAAAATGTTCTGCATGGGCAAGTCGTGCTGCCATCTTAACTTCCTCATCGGTAGCGGATAAACGTCCATATCTTATATTCTCCTTCACAGAATCGGAAAAAAGATACGTGTCTTGAAGGACTATACCAAGTAAAGAACGCAGACAGCTTCTCTTTATTCTTCGTATATCTATCCCATCTATCAAAATAGATCCGCTATCCACATCATAAAATCGCGTCAATAGATTAACCATTGTGGTCTTACCGGCCCCAGTTGGACCGACCAGGGCTATTGTTTGCCCGGGCTTCGCATGGAAAGTTACATTCTTCAATACAGGAACCCCTTCTTTATAAGAAAAGCAAACATTCCTGAATTCAACATCCCCTTTAACATCTTTAAGCTCCACAGCCTCTGGCAAATCAGCAGGTTCAGGAAATTCGTCCATAACTTTAAACACCCTTTCTGCACTGGCCATAGCAGATTGCAACATATTGAATTGATTCGCCAGCTCATTGATAGGACGGGTAAACTGTCTTGAATATGTTATAAAGCTGGCTATTGTCCCCACAGTTATTATATTCTGAACAGTAAACCAGCCACCAAAGCCAGCTATAAGGGCAAAACTTAGGTTGTTAAGGACATTCATCAATGGACCCATCACACCGGAGTAAATCTGAGCTTTAGTTCCAACTTCTCTCAATTCTCTATTGATATTGCCGAAACGTTCTATCTCTTTCCTCTCTCTGGAAAAAACCTTTACAACCTTAAGCCCAGAGATATTTTCTTCGATAAGTCCATTAAGTTTTCCCAAAATAGTCTGGTTGGAGAAGAAGTACTCTCTTGTATGGCGAGAGATAAAACTGGTAACCAGAAGAGTCAATGGGATAGTTGCCATACTTATCAGAGTAAGCATTGGACTTAACCTTAACATTACTAATAATGTACCTGTCAAAGTAACGATACTGGAAAAAACCTGCGTTATGCTCGTATTTAAAGACATATTTACGGTATCTATATCATTCGTTAACCTGCTCATCAAATCTCCATGCTGGCTGCTATCAAAAAATCGCAGGGGCAAACTCTGCAGTTTTCCAAAAAGGTCTTTTCTCAACTGAAGGACTATCTTCTGAACTGTAGTTATATTAAGATATCCCTGAAGCCATATAAATAAAGAATTAGCAATATGGATAGAGATCATAAGGACTATAAGTGAGAATAAACCTTTAAAATCTTTCGGTATTATATACTGGTCTATCGCCCTCCCTATAAGATAGGGATTTATCAACGATAAAAGAGCGGTTACAAATACTATGATAAATATCAAGAAAAATTTAAGCCTGTACTGTTTTATATATCCCCATAATCTCTTCAAGGTTCCAACTGGATCCTCTGGCTTTACTTTGGAAAACATGGAGTGTGGACCCTTAGGTCCTCCTCTAAAACCAGGATTATATACCGCAGGTCTCTCTTCTCTACGATCAGGCATCGATTACAGCCTCCTCTCCTATCTGTGATTTATAGATATCCTGATAAATAGGGCAAGTCACCAGAAGTTCAGAGTGAGTCCCCTGAGCTATAAGTCTTCCATCATCGAGCACCAGTATCTTATCAGCATTCATAACAGTACTTATTCTCTGAGCTATTATAAAGGTGGTACATCTACTTATACTCTTTAATCCTCTCAAGATTCTCCGTTCAGTAGCCAGGTCGACCGCACTCGTACAGTCGTCCAGAATCAGTATAATTGGTTTTTTTATAAGAGCCCTGGCTATCGCTATTCTCTGTTTTTGCCCACCAGATAAATCTACCCCACGCTGTCCAATCTGAGTATCATATCCGTCAGGGAAGCTCATTATAAAATCATGAGCCTGCGCTATCTTCGCTATCTCTATAACCTCTTCATCTGTAGCAAACTCATTCCCCCAGAGAATATTCTCTTTAATAGTACCTGAAAATAGTATAGTTTCCTGGAGGACTATACTTATGGCGGACCTCAATACGTCAATATCAATCTCTCTGACATCTCTTCCATCTATCAGTATCCTCCCCTTTGTAACATCATATAATCTGGGTATAAGACTGACCAAAGTGGACTTACCAGAACCAGTGGTGCCTATTATAGCTACTGTTTCTCCAGGATAAGCGGTAAAAGATATATCTTCAAGGACAGGGTCTTCTCCCGTTCCATCATAAATAAAGGATACGTCACTAAATATAACCTCACCTTCAGTGATGGGGTTAGTGTCTGGATTCGCCGAATTTTCTATATCCACCTCAGTATCCAGCACTTCACTAACTCTTTTAGTAGAAGCGCTGGCTCTGCTTATAAATATAAATATATTCCCTATCATCATCAGTGAGAATAGAATTTGAGTAAGATAATTGATAAAAGCCATTATTTCACCAACATGCATATTCTCTCTGGCCACTAAAAGACCGCCAAACCACAAAACAGCAACAACACTTAAATTCATCACCAGCATTATAAATGGCATAAGAGTTATTATCGGCATAAACGCTCTTATAGAGGTATTCATAAGGTCCTCATTGGCAGAGTTAAATCTACTTTTTTCCATATCCTCACGGACAAAAGCCTTCACCACTCTTATTCCAGCCAGATTTTCTCTTATAACTGCGTTAACTCTATCTATCTTTTGTTGCATTATGGTAAATAGTGGAAATCCCTTCTTCATAAGGTATAAAAATGCGATTATCTGAAGTGGTATAGCAATAAAAAGAATGGTGGATAATCTACTGTTAATAGATACAGCCATAAGAATTCCACCCAGAAAAAGGAGAGGAGCCCTAACCACAATTCTCAGAGACATCAATACGAGCTGTTGAAGTTGAGTTATATCATTGGTAAGGCGAGTTATAAGGGTTGAAGGCTTAAATCTATCCAGATTTGAGAATGAAAAGGACTGAATCTTTCTGAATACTGCAGAACGCAGGTCCGCTCCAAATCCCTGGCTGGCGATACTTGATGCTATAGTACAACCTACTCCACCGATCATACCTATAAATGCCACCCCAACCATCAACAAGCCTGTCCTTATAATCAGATCAATGTCTCCTTTTGCAATTCCATCATCAACAATCTTTGCCAGTAATGTAGGTTGGGATAGGTCACATACAACCTCTATAACCATAAGTAATGGAGCTAAAATAACCATTTTCCAGTATGGTTTTAGATAAACCAGTAACCTCTTCACTTCTTACCTCCAGTTATTATTTCGACCGATGACAAATTTTCTTCCTCCATGTTAACCTTTCTCAGATTATCTCTTATCTGGATAAAGAATCTCCTGAGCAAAATCTTCTCTTCAAAAGTAAAACCGGCAAAACATTCATCTTCCAGCATCTTATCTATTTCTTCTATACCTTTCTTTAAACCCCTTCCCTTTTCTGTAAGGTATACACGGGAAACTCGCATATCTCTAGGATCAGTCTCTCTTCTCAGTAAGCCTGCCTTTTCCATCCTTCCAAGCGTTACAGTTACTGTGGATGGTCTAAGCTTCAATGATTCTGCTATATCCTTTTGCGTTAAGCCATCCTTCTCCCATAAAAGTTCCAGGATCTGTGGCTGCCCCTTATAGATACCAATTTTACTCAGAAGATGATGATGCCTTATAAAATGCTCTCTTATCACCTGCCATAACAATGAGCCCAAAGAAGTATCATCTTTATTATCCTTACAAGCCATATATCATCTCCTATTATTTAGATGGCTAAATAATATCACAAAGATATTATGGGTGTCAATAGTGTCTAAAGGTAGAGAAATAGAAGGATAAGAAGAATATGTCTCTTATTATTTTTTGTTAGACGTCTATATACTGGAATCTTCTACTAGAGCATTTAGTAGCTTAACAGCATTTTCTGCATCATCTATATCTATCATCTCACAGGGAGAATGTACATATCTGCAAGGTATGGATAGAGTTCCACTTACGATACCAGCAGAGGTCCTCTGAAGTGCCGCTGCATTCGTTCCCCCAAATATCAATATCTCAATCTGATAGGGTATGTTATTGGCTTCCGCAATATTCCTGAGTTTATCCACAACTCTCCTGTCGCTTATGGAAGCACTGTCCTTAATCTTTATACATGGTCCTTTACCCAATTCTATAGACATCCTCTTATAGCCTTTAGGTGTATCAGACCAGGCGGTAACATCCAGTGCTATAGCCATTTCAGGGTTTATATTAAATGCCACAACACTGGCACCGACAAGTCCCATCTCTTCCTGGACAGAAAAAGTCCCGTAAAGTGTATGGTATGGATCAGACCTCTTTATAGCTTCTATAAGGACTGCGCAACCTATCCTATCATCCATAGCCTTTGAAACAAGTCTTTTACCAAGGTCTACAAATTCTGCAGAATAAACACCAAATGTTCCAACAGGGACTAATCTTTCAGCTTCCTCCTTTGTCCTGGCTCCTATATCTACAAAGACCTTATCGAAATTAAGCTCTTTTAAGTTTTTCTGTAAATCAGAATTAGTTTCCCCTTCTACTCCGATGACCCCTTTAATTCCAACATCGAGGAATAAAATCCTGCCTCCCATAAGATTATAAGGAGATACCCCACCAACCGGTTCTATCCTTATAAACCCTTTATCGTCTATATATGAAGCTACCACACCTATCTCGTCCATATGGGCATCCAGGAGAATCTTTTTATCCGTCTTTCCCCTCTTCCATACAACGAGATTACCCAACCTGTCAACTTCATATCCATCTATATAACCATCCAGCTCCTTAAGAATAACCTCACGTATATTAGATTCCCTTCCACTTGGGGAATTTGTCTCTGTAAGTTTCTTAATAAGTTCCTTCATAATTGAACCTCCTTGGTTAAAAGTATGGAGATAAGCCTGAGAGTATTATTATAATCTTCCAGATTTAGCACAGACATTGGAGAGTGGATGTATCTTGCAGGTATAGAAATAACAGCAGATGGAATCCCTGCCAACGTGGTGGCAATTCTCCTGGCGTCTGTTCCTCCGGCTGTCCTCCTCTTAATCTGATACGGTATATTATGCCCTTTGGCAGTATTTATTATCCACTTGAAAAGCCTCTCATCGATCACGTAACCACTGTGTGCAAAAGTTATAGCTGGACCCTTGCCTAACTCTGTAGACCTTCTGGAGGATGGGAATTCTGGATTATCTCCAGATGTCGTAGTATCTATTACTATAGAAAAATCAGGGTTTATCTTTTCAGCAGAGATACCTGCCCCTCTTAGACCAAGCTCTTCCTGGACAGAAAAGACAAAATAAGTATCATAATATAACTCTATATCATCATTAATGATATCTATCAGAACAGAACAGCCCCCTCTATTATCTAAAGCCTTACCAGAGAACCAGTCTCCATGAACCATAGATTCTACTGAAAAGGCTACAAAATCACCTATCCTGACCTTACCTTCCGCATCCGACTTCTTAGTTACACCTATATCCACCCTTATCTCCTCCATCTTTGGTGGTGTATAGACATCTCCTCTCTGTAGATGAATTGCCTTATAACCTATAACCCCAGGGATTTCTTTTTCCCCAACTGTTACTCTTTTCCCAACAACAACCTTTGGATCTATTCCTCCCAGAGGCATAATACAAAGTTTTCCGTCATCCTCTATATTCGATACTATAAAACCAACCTCATCCATATGCGCACACAGCATAATCCTCTTATCTGTCTTTCCTTCTTTTCTGGCTATAAGGTTCCCAAGCACATCTTCCTCTATATGAGAAACTCTATCTTTTATCTTATCCTTTATAAACTCTCTAACCCTCTTTTCATAACCAGAAACCCCACTAAGTTCTGTCAACTCTTTCAGATACAAAGCTATTCGCCTCCTCTAGCCAGGAAATAACTGAGGAGCCTGGCTGTCTCTTCTATATCTCTTATGTTAACCACCTCATAGGGGGTATGCATATATCTTAAAGGAAGAGAGAGAAGCAGAGTTGGTATTCCACCTCTGGTAATCTGTATAAGGTCAGTATCTGTTCCACTCCTTCCATTTATAGGTTCCAGCTGATAACTGACAGATATCTTATCTGCTAAATTCTTCAGCTTCTCAAGGTATCCATAATCAATTACAGGTCCTACACCCAGAGCAGGACCTTTCCCGGTCTCTATCTTTGGCATAGATGGAATAGAAATATCTCCATGAGTAACATCCAGAACTATAGATAAATCAGGTTTTAATCTATATGCAGAAGTTTTTGCGCCAGGACTTCCATCCTCTTCTCTTATATTAAAGACAAAAAATAAGTCCGACTTAGAGGTAAAATTATTCAAAAGCTCTAGCGTATAGAGTAAAGTAGCGCAACTTGCCCTGTTATCAAGAGCTTTCCCGGTAAAGTATTTTTCAGATAGAGAAAATGGCTTCGATGAGAACACTCCTATATCCCCTGTATTTACCCTCTCTCCTCCCTCAACCACATCCAGAAACAGGTCATCTAAAGATGGAACCTTCTCTCTACCCTCATCTGTTTGTAAATGAGGTTCTATCATACCAACAATCCCCCAGGCTATATCCCCATCTCTGGTATATATCTTCAGCCTTTGAGATATTATAGCCTTTGGATCTATTCCACCAATAGTGGAGAATCTCCAATAGTTACCCTCTTCTCTCCTGGTAAGAACAAACCCTATCTCATCTGCATGGGCAAAAAGTGCTATCTTTTTCCCTTTTCCCTCCTTTCTCACGATAAAATTTCCCAGGATGTCAACTTCGGTAAAAACCCCAGGGATCATCCCAGCTTCTTTTCTCATACATTCTATTACATCCCTTTCATAACCGGATGGTCCATCAATTGAAGAAAGTCTCTCTAAAAGATCAGTTAACACCAATTTAGCCTCCTAGACTCTTTCAGTAATGAATTCTTATCTTCACATAAAATTTTTCTCTAATTATCTCTAATTATACAAATTTCTATTTATTAAATTCAATAGCAGATTCTATCTTGATTTTACCAGTTATTTATGGTATTATTTTTTCATACTAAAATAAGGAGGGATGAAATGTCTAGGGTTGTAAAAAGGACGATATCACTCCCCTATGATCTATCTCTTGAGGTTGAAAGGATAGCAAAGGATGAAGGTAAAACTGTAAGTGCTGTTATTCAAGAAGCTCTAAGGATACTTTCTAAGAAAAGACTGGAAGAAGAGTTTTATGAAATTCAGGGATATTGGAGTAAAAAGGCAAAAGAAAAGGGGATTATTACTGAGGAAGATCTGGAAAGGTATCTTAATGAATGAGAGTAGTATTCGATACAAATATCTATACTTCTGCCCTTGTTATTCCGGGTAGTCAGGGAGAGAAGGCGATATTGAAAGTCATAAGGGAGGAAGACTTACTTATAATCTCACAGGAAATAATAGATGAGCTGATAAGGGTACTCGTTAAAAAATTCAGCAGGAACAGAGAAGCTATAAGTAGGACTATACTTTACCTTAAAAGTATTGCAGAGGTTGTAACACCAGTAGAGAAAATTAATATTTTTGAAGATGAGCCTGATAACAGGATAATTGAGTGTGCATTATCGGGGAAAGCAGATGCTATAGTTACTGGAGATAAGAGAATGCTGGAACTTAAAGAGTATAAAGAGATAAAAATTATAAGTCTGAGAGAATATCTGTCCATATAAACTAGAATTTTACCTCTTAAGGTGAGGGTATTTTTCAGCCAGTTCTTGCTATTCCGTTAAGAGAAAATATATAGTATAATTCAATAAAATTGAGAAGGAAGGTGATAAGGTGGGAGAGATTATTAATGTAACTGTATGGAATGAATTCCGACATGAAAAGATTCACGAAGAAGTGGCAAAAGTCTATCCTGACGGAATACATAATGCTATAGGAAATTTTCTAAAGAAACAGCCCGGATTAGAGATAAGAACTGCAACACTTGACGAGCCTGAACATGGTCTTACTCAGGAGGTTCTGGATAATACAGATGTACTGATATGGTGGGGACATATGGCGCACAATGAGGTAAAGGATGAGATAGTAGACAGGGTATATAATAGGGTATTGAATGGAATGGGGCTTATTGTCCTACATTCTGGACATCTCTCCAAGATATTCAGAAAACTTATGGGCACCGGCTGCAATCTTAAGTGGCGAGAGGCTGGAGAAAGAGAAAGGATATGGGTCGTTGAACCCGGGCACCCCATAGCAGATGGCTTGGGAGAATATTTTGAGATTCCCCACACTGAGATGTATGGGGAGAGGTTTGATATTCCTAGACCAGATGAATTAGTCTTTATAAGCTGGTTTAAAGGCGGAGAGGTATTCAGAAGCGGATGCTGTTTCTACAGGGGAAAGGGAAAAATATTCTATTTTAGACCAGGTCATGAGACATTCCCAATCTACTATCAATCAGAAGTTCAGAGGGTTATATACAATGCCGTAAAATGGACCGCTCCTGTGAAAGGACCAGAGGTCCATTTCGGAAATGTAAAACCCCTGGAAGATATCTAAATGGAGGTGTCATCTATGAAAGGAACAGTAGGATTAATAGTTGGAAGCAGAGGTTTCTTTCCTGCAGAATTAATAAAAGAAGGAAGAGAAAGAATACTAAAAGTCCTGGAAGAAGAAGGATTTAACGTTATTACGTTCAGTCCCAGCGATGGAAAATTCGGAGCGGTAGAGACATTAGAACATTCTATAAATTGTGCAGAGTTATTTAAGACAAATAGTGAAAAGATAGAGGGTATAATAGTAACTCTACCCAACTTCGGAGATGAAAGGTCTATAGCAAATACCTTAAGGTTCTCAAAACTGGATGTTCCTGTTTTAGTACACGCATTCCCGGATGACCTTAACAAGATGGATGTTGCACATAGAAGGGATAGTTTCTGTGGTAAGCTATCTGTATGTAACAACCTGAATCAGTATGGTATCCCGTTCTCTCTTACAAAACTTCATACAGTCGCACCGGAAAGTAAAAGCTTCAGAGAGGATTTAAAATGGTTTAACAGTGTCTGCAAGGTCGTAAATGGCTTAAAGAATGCCAGGATAGGACTTATTGGGGCAAGACCTGCCGCATTTAACACTGTCAGATTCAGTGAAAAATTACTGGAGAACTATGGAATCTCGGTAGAGCCTATCGACCTCTCAGAAATCTTTGATGGCATCTCAAAACTTCCAGATAATGATAGTGCCGTCAGAGAAAAGGTTGAAAGGTTAAGAAATTATATGGATACTGCAGGTGTTCCAGAAAACGCCATACTTAAGATGGCTAAATTCAGTGTGGTCATAGATAAGTGGATGAAAGAAAATAAGCTTGTAGCAAGTGCTATACAGTGCTGGAGCGCCATAGAAAATATATATGGGATTGTTCCCTGTGCTGTTATGAGTATGATGAGCGAATCACTCTTACCCAGCGCCTGTGAGACAGATGTACCTGGAGTTATAGCCATGTATGCACTCCAGCTAGCATCAGGAACACCAAGCGTTATAGTAGATTGGAATAATAATTATGGAGAAGACCCTGATAAAGCAGTGGTATTCCACTGCAGTAATTATCCAAAGTCTTTCTTAAAAGAACCAAAAATGACCTTCCAGGATATCATATCGGGGACTGTTGGAAAAGAAAACGCCTACGGATCCTGCGCAGGTAGAATCTCGAGTGGTCCTATGACATTTGCCAGAGTATCTACCAATGACTTGATTGGAACTATTCAGGCTTATGTGGGAGAAGGAGAATTTACTGATGACCCATTATCAACCTTTGGCGGTTATGGTATAGCACACGTGGAAGGATTACAGGAGTTACTCCGTATTATATGTGAGAGAGGATTTGAGCATCATGTAGCAATGAATAAATCTAACTCTGCTGAGGTTCTGTATGAAGCTTTCTCTAATTATCTTGGCTGGGATGTATATTGGCATAAATAGTAAATAAAATCAGTATAAGGGGGAAAGGGTTTAATTCCCCCTTATACTTGTAAGATTAAAATATTTCTGATAAAATCTCTATATGAAAAGAATAGTAAGCATAAGCCTGGGTTCCAGTAAAAGAGACCACAGGGTCTCTTTGTCTATTTTGGGAGAAGAGGTAATAATAGAAAGAATAGGGACAGATGGAGATATAGATAAAGCTATTGAGAAGATCAGAGAGCTTGATGGAAAGGTCTCGGCTATAGGTTTGGGGGGCATAGATCTATACTTTACCATAGGTAATAAAAGGTATGTGGTAAAAGATGCGTTGAAGATGGCAAAAGCTGCAGTAAAGACTCCTGTAGTTGACGGAAGTTTAATAAAAGACACACTGGAGAAGCAGACAGTAAAACTATTAAGTAATGTGATTCCTGGAGGAATCAGAGGGAAAAATGTACTCTTACCCTCTGCCGTTGACAGGTTCGGTATGGCTGAAGCATTCCATAACCTGGGGGCTAATATCCTTATAGGAGACCTTATGTTTGCATTGGGGATTCCTATCCCTATTTACAGTATAAAATTACTGAAAATCCTGGCTTATATATTACTCCCTGTGCTGACCAGATTACCTTTTTATATATTATATCCAGTCGGAGAAAAACAGGGGAAAAATACACCTAAATTTACGAAATACTTCATCTGGGCGGATATAATAGCTGGAGATTTTATCTACATCAAAAAGTATATGCCTGAAAGGCTGGAGGGTAAGGTTATATTTACCAATACGGTTACCTCTGGAGATAAAGAGATGCTTAAAGAGCGGGGGGTAAGATATCTTATAACTACCACTCCAGAATTAGGCGGCAGGTCCTTTGGCACCAATGTGCTGGAAGGGTTTTTAGTGGCTATGCAAGATAAGCGACTTCCTCAGGAGAGCGATGAGGAGTTCTTAGAAAGAATAGGATTTAAACCAAGGGTAGAAATACTTAATTGATTCAAAGAGGTGATAGTGTGAAAGATAAGGAAATCCTTCTTACTAAAGAGGGGTACGAGGCCTTATTGAAAGAGCTGGACGATCTTAAAAAGAATAAACGTAAGGAAGTGACAGAAAAAATTAAGCAGGCTAAAGAATTTGGGGACCTCTCTGAAAATGCGGAGTATACAGAGGCTAAAAATCAGCAAGCCTTTGTGGAGGGAAGAATACTCACCATAGAAAATATAATAAAGAAAGCCAGGATATTGGAAGAGGATGGACAAAGTAATAGAGTCTCAATAGGTTGCAGGGTAAAACTTCTAAATCTAATTGATAACTCCATAAATGAATATCATATAGTAAGTTCTCCAGAGGTAAATATCAAGGAGAATAAAATATCCGACGAATCTCCTGTTGGAAAGGCTATAATCGGAGCTACCAGGGGTGATATAATAAAAGTCAAAATACCAAGGGGAGAAATCGAATTTAAAGTCTTGGACATAAGGAGGTAACCTTCTGTGGACTTTACTCCAACACATTCCATAGATGAATTGAAAAGCAACTTCGATCTAACAATCGAGCAGACGGTGAGAATAGCAGGGAGAATTACCGCTATAAGAAGACATGGAAGATCTATGTTTCTGGATATAAGAAATCTGAAAGATAGGATCCAGTTATATGGTAAAGCAGATGATCTGGGTGACTATTATGAAAAACTGATCGAGTGTCATGTGGGAGATTTTATAGGGGTAGAAGGAGTCACCTTTAAAACCCACACAGGAGAACCTTCAGTACGGATTCACAAATTCTACATCCTTACAAGAGCATCGAGACCTTTACCAGAAAAATGGCACGGTATAACAGATGTGGAAACCAGATACAGGAGAAGATATCTAGATCTGATAGCAAACGGAAACTCCAGAAAGATATTTCTCCTTAGAGCCAGGATGATAAAAGAGATAAGAAAATTCTTAGAAGACATGGGATTTATAGAGGTTGAGACTCCAATCTTGCATACAGTCCCTGGTGGAGGTGCAGCCCGTCCATTCATAACTCACCATAATGCATTAAATATTGACCTGTATCTCAGGATAGCGCTTGAGTTGTATCTTAAGAGGTTAATAGTGGCTGGATATGAAAAAATATTTGAGATAAACAGGTGTTTCAGGAATGAAGGAATCTCCACCGTACATAATCCTGAGTTTACAATGATGGAACTTTACCAGGCTTATGCAGATTATAATACAATGATGTCTCTGACGGAGGAACTAATCGTACATTTAGCTAGCACATTATTTGGTAAACCGATCATATATAGAGACAATGAGGAGATAGATATATCCCCCCCATGGGATAGGAGAGAGTTACTAGATATAGTAATAGAATATACAGGAGTAAATCCTCTGGATTTAACCAGAGAAGATTTATTAGAATATGCCAGCAAACTCGAAATAAAGGTAACCACCGAGGAAAGTCTCTGGGCTAAAGTATTAATGGGGCTTTTCGATGAGGAAATACAACCAAAATTAAAAAGACCAACATTTATCACAGGTTATCCTGTAGCGGTATCACCGCTGGCTAAAGCAAGGGAGAATGACCCAAGATTTACAGACAGATTTGAACTATTTATTGGCGGCTTAGAGGTGGCGAATGCTTTTTCTGAATTGAATAACCCTGTAGAACAGAGGGAAAGATTTGAGGCACAATTAAGAGAAAAGATGATGGGAGAAGAGGAGACACATCCTATGGATGAAGACTTTATAGAAGCATTAGAATATGGGATGCCTCCTACCGGTGGATTAGGGATAGGAATAGACAGGCTCACAATGCTCTTTGCCAATGTAGATTCTATAAGAGAGGTGATTCTGTTCCCATTACAGAGACCAGAATGAGTAAGACCGGTAAACTGTACAGGTGTACAGAATGTGGTTATACTACATCTCACTGGCTTGGTCGGTGCCCTAACTGCAGCTCCTGGAACACGATAGAAGAGGTTATGGTAGAGAAGGAACCTAAAAGGTCTCAAATTAAAGTAGCGTCCAGCAAGCCATTAACACTTACAGAGATAAGGGCTACCTCTATAGAGAGGATAACCACCGATTATGGAGAAACAGATAGGCTTTTAGGGGGAGGTGTAGTTCCAGGTTCTGTACTCCTGATAGGAGGAGAACCAGGTATAGGAAAATCTACACTTATGATCCAGCTCTCAGAATCTTTTTCCAAGAAAGGACTTAAGGTCTTATACAACTGTGCAGAGGAGTCTGTATATCAGGTAGGGTTAAGAGCCAGCAGATTAAATATAGAGGGTAAAAATCTTATGATAATAAGTGAGAGTAGCCTTGATTCAGCTATAAGCCTCTATGAAGAGATGAAACCTGACATCTTTATTATAGATTCTATCCAGGCTGTAAGGGATGAGTCTCTGGAAGCTCAGCCCGGAACTGTAAGTCAGATAAAACTCTGCACATCAAGAATTATAGATATAGCCAAAAGAGATAATAGTGTGGTCTTCATAACAGGACATGTAACCAAAGAGGGGATGTTAGCAGGTCCTAAGACATTAGAACATATGGTTGATGGAGTCTTCTACTTTGAAGGAGAGAGAGATGGAATGATAAGACTCCTCCGTTCGGTAAAGAATAGATACGGAGATACAAACGAAGTTGCATTTATGGAGATGACTTCCGAAGGGCTTAAAGAGATAAATAATCCATCTCTATTCTTTATCAGAGAAGGCTTGGGCACCACTCCGGGTGCCACTATCGGGGTAGTGATGGAGGGAACAAGACCGATACTTGTAGAAGTTCAGGCATTAGTCACACGTTCTGTATATACAATGCCTAAAAGGGTGGTACAGGGTATAGATTTTAATAGATTTTCATTTATAATAGCGGTATTAGAAAAGCTCATCCAATTAACTCTCTTCAACAAAGATATATTCCTGAATATCCCTGGTGGTTTTAATATAAAGGACCCGGCCATAGATCTGCCTGTGGCTTTAGCAATAATATCTAGCACTATAGAGATTCCCCTTTCTTCTGAGATCTTCAGCTTTGGAGAGATAGGACTTACAGGTGAAATAAGACAGGTTATGTGGTACGAAAAAAGAATAGAAACAGCACTGAGATTGGGATATAGCGAAGGTATCGCTCCATTACAAAGAGTGACTCACTCTAAAGTGAAAGGAGTAAGGACATTAAGGGAGGTGTATGAATTAATAAAAAATGCCAGATCCGGTGTTAGATCTATCTAGATCATTAAAACTTACTGCTCCAGGAACCCTGCTGAGAGAGGGCTTAGACAGGATACTGAGTGCAAAGATGGGAGCTCTTATAGTTGTCGGAGGTAACCTGGAACAACTCAACAGTATTATAAGTGGGGGATTTAGCTTAAACTGTGATTTTACTCCGGAAGCTGTATACGAACTGGCAAAAATGGATGGGGCTATTGTAATCTCAGAAGATTTAAAGAAGATACTCTATGCGAATGTCCAGCTTTCTCCAGATATATCTATATCAACAGTAGAGCCGGGGACAAGACATAAAACAGCGGAACGGGTAGCAAAACAGATAAGTTCATTGGTTATTGCCATCTCAGAAAGAAGAGAAATAATAACGCTGTATATAGGAAATACACGATACGTCTTGCAGGATATCAGGAATCTACTGGTAAAGGCTAATCAGGGGCTCCAGGTGCTGGAAAGATACAGGCTAATATTAGATCAGGCTATGTCAAATCTTACCACACTGGAACTGGAAGATAGTGTCACACTGTTTGATATATTATGGAGTTTATATCGAATTGAGATGGTCGTGCGTATAGCCCAGGAGGTAGAAAGATATATTATAGAACTCGGCATTGAGGGAAGATTAGTAAAGATGCAACTTGATGAACTTATAGGTGGGGTTCAGGAGGAGGAAATTTTACTCATAAAAGATTATATAGGTGAAGGGAATAGTCCTGAGGCTGTCAGAGATGAGATAAGAAAGAAAAACTTAAATGAGATATTAAATGCAAATGCTATAGCAAGTCTACTAAATATAACCGACTTTACAGGTCCAACTGATACAAACCTGAGATGTAAGGGGTATAGAATCTTGAGTTATATCTCTCGACTACCATCTTCTATTATAGAAAACCTTGTCAGTCATTTTGGATGTCTGCAGAATATACTAAAAGCAGACATCCCACAACTGGATGAGGTAGAAGGAATAGGAGAGATAAGAGCTAAGAATATAAAAGATGGATTAAGAAGACTCAGGGAGCAGGGAAACAGAGGAATTCCACCATTTAGATTAGGAGATATGGGAAGGACTAGGTGAAATTAGGAGTAATAATAGCTTCTGCTGGTCAATCTAAAAGGCTTGGACATAATAAGGTATTGATGGAGCTGGGTAGTAAACCTGTACTTTTATATTCTCTGGAAAAGTTTCTCGCCATAAAGACTCTATCAGAACTGGTTATCGTTATAAGGGCTCAAGACGAGATGGATGTTAGAGATATACTTTCCAGGGCAGGGTATAGCCATTCTAAAATAAAGGTGGTCCAGGGTGGTAAGGAAAGACAGGATTCTGTTCATATAGGTCTTAAGTCTCTAGTAGATTCTGATATAGTAGCTGTTCATGATGGGGCAAGACCATTTATAAGTCTTGACCTTATCCTGAAACTAATAAAAGAGGCAGAGGACAATCCTGCTGTAATTCCTGCCTTACCTGTAAAAGAGACGATAAAAACAGTAAAAAATGGTTATGTTGAGTCTACTCCCGACAGGGAATTCTTATGGAGTGTTCAGACCCCACAGGTCTTTAAATACGAAATCCTGATAAATGCTTATGAAAGGGCGTATAAAGATAATTTCTATGGAACAGATGATTCATCACTGGTAGAAAGACTAGGATATAAGGTTAAAGTGGTTGAGGGAGAATATACTAATATGAAAATTACCACCAAAGAAGACCTTCTTTTAGCTCGCAGGTATCTTGAATTGTTAGGTCTATGAGAGTTGGTATAGGGTACGATGTCCATCCTATAGTTAGAGGAAGAAGACTCTTTCTTGGGGGTATAGAAATACCCTGTGAATTTGGTCTCGGAGGACATTCAGATGCAGATGTATTGCTCCATGCCATCTCAGATGCGCTGTTAGGAGCAGCTGGACTGTCAGATATCGGTACATTCTTCCCAAATACTCCTGCATATAAAGATATATCTAGCTGTGTTATACTGGAAGGTGTAAGAAAACTTATAAAAGGCTATACTATAATAAATATAGACAGTACTGTTATTACAGAAAAACCGAAGCTCAGTCCATATATCAGTTCGATGAGAGAAAAGATATCTGCTATACTGGAAATAAACAATAACAGTATCGGCATAAAGGCAACAACAAATGAAAAACTCGGATTTATTGGAAGAGAAGAAGGTATAGCGGCTATTGCAGTTGTATTGATTGACGAAAGGAGAATCCAATGGGTGTAAGAGTAAGATTTGCCCCAAGTCCCAGTGGAAGCTTGCATATAGGTAATGTAAGAACTGCCCTATTTAACTGGCTATTTGCAAGGAAGAATAACGGAATATTCATACTCCGGATAGAAGATACCGACATAGAGAGGACTTATGAATCAGCCTATTCTGGTATCCTAGAAGACCTCGCCTGGTTAGGACTGAATTGGGATGAGGGACCATATAAACAGAGTGATAGATTAGACATATATAAAAGTTATGCCGAAAGATTTTTAAAAGAAGGATTGGCGTATAAGTGTTTTTGTTCACCAGAAGAACTGGAGAGAGAAAGAGAACAGGCTTTAAAAGAGGGAAAACCTCCCCGTTACAGTGGAAAGTGTGCAAATCTAACCGAAGAGGAGATATCCCGGTTAGAATCTGAGGGAAAGTCCTGCTCTATAAGGTTCAGGATACCAGAAGACGCCTGTTTTGTAGTAGAAGATATGATCAGAGGTAAAATAGAATTCGATGTGAATGCTATAACAGGAGATTTTATCATACTGCGTTCAGATGGGATGCCAACCTATAATTTTGCAGTAGTTATAGACGATCATCTTATGAAGATTACACATGTGATAAGGGGAGAAGACCATCTGTCGAATACTCCAAGGCAATTACTGATATACAGGGCTTTAGAAGCAGAACCCCCAGTGTTTGCCCATCTACCTATGATAGTGGGAAGCGACCATTCCAAGTTATCCAAAAGAGAAGGTTCTTTTTCTGTTAAAGAACTTAGAGAACAGGGTTTCTTGCCTGAAGGGGTAGTAAACTATCTGGCTCTACTCGGATGGAGTCCCAAGGAGGAGGAAGTAAAGACTCTAGAGGAATTAATTGAAGAGTTCTCTCTAGAAGATGTTTCACCCAGCCCATCAGCGTATGACCCTGCCAAACTGAGATGGATTAACAGACAGCATATACTGAGACTTGACGGAGAGAAGCTGTTAAGTTATGCAAGACCTTTCTTAAAAGAATTTGAGAACTTTCCTAAAGAATGGCTTATAAAAGCTATTCTTTCTATAAGAGAATATGCAGAAACACTTAAAGATATTCCAGAGGAGATAAAAAAATACTATCTAAACGATATATCCCTGGATGATAAATACAGAGAAGAACTCCTGTCTGGCAAGAAAGCTATAGAGGTATTCTTAGATTTACTGAAGAATGCAGAGGATATTTCTGATATAGATAGTCTGTTCAAAGAGGCTATAAAGGTTTCAGGACTTAAGGGAAGAAGATTCTACCATCCGATAAGAATAGCTCTTACAGGGTATGAGTCTGGACCAGAATTAGTAGAACTTATTCCAATACTTGGAAAGAGAAAGTGTATTGAAAGATTAGAGAACTCTTTAAGATTTTTGGAGGCTGAGAAATGAGATTATACAATACATTGACTAGAAATGAAGATGAATTTATACCTAGAAAGCGTAAGATGGCAAGGATGTACGTATGTGGAGTAACCCCGTATGATTACTGTCACGTGGGACATGGAAGATCCTACCTGATCTATGACGTGTTATACAGATTTCTAAGATCTGAAGGATTCAGTGTCCTCTGGATTCAGAACTTCACCGACATAGACGATAAAATAATAAATAGGGCAAATGAATTGAATATACCTCCAAAAGAACTGGCAGATAAATTTATCTCAGAGTATTTTGTGGATATGGATAGATTTGGTATAAGCAGAGCATTCTTATATCCCAGAGTTACAGAGCATATAGATGAGATAGTGGAGTTCATATCAAAAGTTGTAGAAAAGGGTTATGCATACGAATCAGAAGGAGACGTGTATTTCTCTGTAAGAGATTATCCATCGTATGGAAAACTCTCGAGGCGTTCCCTTGAAGAGATGATAGCTGGAGCCAGGGTTGATCCAAGTGAAAAGAAAAAGGACCCTATGGATTTTGCGCTCTGGAAATCAGCTAAGCCCGGAGAGCCCTACTGGGATAGTCCATGGGGAAGAGGGAGACCCGGCTGGCATATAGAATGCTCGGTTATGTCTCTCCTGTACCTGGGGGAGGAGATAGATATACACGGTGGTGGAGCAGATCTCATTTTCCCACATCATGAGAATGAATTAGCCCAATCTGAAGCGGTGGTTGGAGATGGCAAATTCGTCAGATTCTGGACTCATAATGGGCTGGTAAATTTAAGGTCAGAGAAGATGTCAAAATCTACAGGAAATTTTATAATCCTTAGAGAGATCTTAAATTCATACAGACCAGAAGCCTTCAGATTATATCTCCTTGGGACTCACTACAGAAGTCCTCTGGATTTTGACCCCCAGGCACTTGAAGATGCACAGAGGGCTTATACGCGAATAGAGGATACTTTAAAGCTTCTATCCCACATCCCTGATCCACCTTCTCCAGCCTATGACCAGGCATTTTGGGATTTCAGAGATGCCCTCTCCAATGACCTGAATACTCCACAGGCAATTGGTACCCTGTTCTCCTATATAAGAGAGAATAGACCCTTACTGGATAAGGGCAACTGGGACCCAACGCTACCGATATTTAAATTTAACCTCATCAGGATGTGCGAAATTTTAGGATTTAAGATAGAAGAAAAGACCAGTCCAGATTTGGAATCAGATAAGCTCAGAGAAGTGATGGATATTATTATCAAAATAAGGAATAAATTGAGAGAGGAGAAGCTATTCCATCTGAGTGATGAGATCAGGGATAGCCTGAACAGTATAGGTGTCATATTAGAAGATATGAAAGAGGGTACCAGGTGGAAAATGAGCTAAAAATAGAGGGGAAAAACTCAGTATCAGAAGCTATAAAATCAGGGGTAAAGATACAAAAGATACTGATTCAAAAGAGGCTGGTTCCCAGATACGGGGATATTATATCTTCTGCAAAGAGAACAGGGATACCACTTCAGGAAATCCCTTCTCTGGATGCAAAGCAGGGTATACTTGCATATATATTCCCTGTCCAGCCCAGAGATATTGAAGATTTTTTGGACAAAGAATTTGTCCTCCTGGCTGATGGTATAGAGGACCCTCATAATCTGGGGGCTATAATAAGGACAGCTGAGTGTGCAGGAGTAGATGGGATAGTAATTCCCAAACATCGCTCTGCTCTCATCTCCCAGGGGTTGATAAATTCTTCAGCAGGAGCAATATTCCATCTTCCCTTTGCAGTTGTCAACAATACAGCCCAAGCAGTAGATAAATTTCTAAATGCAGGGTTTTCAGTTTTAGGGGCAGACCCTGAAGGAGAAACCATCTTTGAGGTGGACTTCAAGTTTCCTGTTCTATTAATAATAGGTGGAGAAGATACAGGACTGAGACCGATAATGAAGAAGAGGTGTGACAGGCTTATTGGTATCCCTATGAGGGGTAAGATCACATCTCTCAATACTTCGGTATCTGCTGGTATTATTATATATGAAATCGTAAGAAGGTTATGGAGGTGAAAAAGTGAAAAAGGGGATTAATATCTGGTCATTTCCACAGGGGATGAGCATCGAGGAGTGTATGAGGGTAGCCAAATCTGCCGGTTTTGAAGGTATAGAGTTATCCATAAATGAGACGGGAGAGTTGGGTCTGGAGAGTAATAGGAATGACGTTTTAAAGTATAAAAAGATGGCTGAAAATACAGGTATAGAGATAAGTGGACTGGCATCTGGTCTATACTGGAAATATCCATTTACCAGTAACTCCAGAGAGATCAGGGAAAAGGCAAAAGATATCTGTAAGAAACAGATAGAGTTTGCCAATATACTGGGTGTTGATACAGTACTGGTGGTCCCCGGATATGTTGGGGTTGATTTTATACCAGGCTCAGAGGTCATAGAATATGATAGGGCTTATGATAATGCATTAGAAGCTATAAGCGAACTCTCCAGATTTGCAGAATCTAGTAATGTATGTATAGGGGTAGAAAATGTGTGGAATAAATTTCTCCTTTCACCGCTAGAGATGAGAGACTTTATAGACAAAATAAACTCTAAGAATGTCGGAGCCTATCTGGACGTTGGTAATATCATCTATACAGGCTATCCAGAACACTGGGTGAAGATTCTGGCTCACAGGATAAAGAAGGTCCATGTAAAGGACTACAGGAGACAGGGATGTGGTCTATCAGGATTTGTAGACCTTTTAGCTGGAGATGTAGATTTTCCAAAAGTAATCTCTGCACTCAAAGATATTGGATATAATGACTATCTCAACGCAGAGATGTCAGCATACAAACATTATCCTCTCCAGATGATTTATAACACATCCAGATCTTTAGATAAAATACTTGGGAGGGATTAATATGATAAAAACTGGATTAATTGGAATAGGATTTATGGGAAGAGGGCATTTAGACAACTATATAAGACTTGAATCAGAAGGTTTTCCTGTAAAACTGGTGGCGGTATGTGACATAGACCCGAATAAATTTAAGAATAAGTTTCTTCCAGGAAATATAGATGTTGGAAATCAAAAATATGATTTCAGCAAATACAGACTCTATACAGATATTGAAGAGATGCTGAATAAAGAGGAGTTAGATTATGTGGATATATGTCTTCCCACATATCTTCATGCAGAAGCCACTATAAAAGCACTAAATAGAGGATTAAATGTCCTATGCGAAAAACCTATGGCTTTAAACTCCAGAGAATGCAGTGAGATGATAGAGGCGGCAAAGAGAAACAACAGAAAACTTATGATAGCCCATTGCCTAAGGTTCTGGCCTGCATATGAGTATCTGAAAGAATGCGTGGAGACAAAAAGATTCGGAGAATTCTTGGGTGGATACTTCTATAGAGGAGGTAGTCCCCCAAGATGGTCTTATAAAAACTGGTTACTTACCAAGGAGAAGAGTGGCGGCTGTATGCTGGACCAGCACGTGCATGATGTGGATACCATAAACTGGTTATTTGGAAAACCCAGGGCTGTTTCTACAATAGCCAGAAATGTAATTCCAGGAAGCGGGTATGACCTCCTTTCTACAAATTATATATATCCAAATGGCAAGGTGATAAACGCTCAGGACGACTGGACATTACAGGGCGACTATGGGTTTGAGATGCTCTTCAGGGCAAATTTTGAAGGAGGAAATCTGGTTTTTCAGAATAACATCCTGAAGGTTAATCCGAACGATGCGAAAGGCTTTATTCCGGAATTATCCAAAGATATAGGATACTACAGAGAGATAAAATATTTCGTAGACTGTCTAAGTAGCAATAAACCAGTTACAGTAGCTCCACCGGAAAGCAGTAAGGAGACCATAGAGATAGTAGAGGCAGAAGTCAGGTCTGCCGACAAAGATGGGGAGATAACCCCAGTATTATAGAATTAGAGCCCCGGTATTAGCCGGGGCTCTATCAAATCCTTTCCAG
>Ga0209508_1000777_pt1 | contig 29236 bp, 23 predicted proteins | sample AD_UKC129_MetaG_FD_184427 | JGI IMG/M metagenome (GOLD analysis project Ga0209508, IMG submission 184427) | Active sludge microbial communities of municipal wastewater-treating anaerobic digesters from Canada - AD_UKC129_MetaG (SPAdes) (version 2) | ecosystem: Engineered > Bioreactor > Anaerobic... | reverse complement strand
GGCAAGCATCAGGGCCGTCGGTGAAAAAATAAAAAAATTAGGCAGGAGAATCAGGGCAAGACAGACGGATAAGGAGTCCTTCGCGTAAGAGTTATCCCCCACCTTGCAGCCGACAGGGACGGAGTCTGTTCAGAAAGGAGAGGTTTTGCGGAAATCCGGCGGAAAATAATGTCCGGTTCAGTTTTTGCTCAACATGCGGGCGGGATCGGATTGTGCAAAGTTATGCAGATACTCCGTACAGGCCGAGGGTTTCAGATTGCCAATTGCCGATTTTCAATTTTCGATTGTGCCGCCGGTGGGACGGTACGACTCAGTTGTATTATTCCCGGATGCGAGACTACTCGCCGCAGCTGGGCCGATTCCTCCAGCCCGACCCGGCCGGGTATATCGACGGGATGAACCTGTATGCCTATGTCGGCAACAATCCGCTCAATTGGCTCGACCCGTGGGGGCTGTGGACAGTAGGAGCCCATCGCCGGTTGGGAAGATATGGAACCGGCAGCGGCAAGTTTGATTATGCTCGTTTAGATTTGGATTATGATGCAAGAAACACAAAATACACTTATAGGCACTATCGAGATCTTTTATCTGCAATCCAGGATGCAAAAGAGGCGGCCGGACGTGGAGATGCAAAGGCCTTTGAATATCATGTGCACGAAGTCCAAGATTACTATTCCCACAGAGGAGCAGGGATTACTGTTGTTAAGCATATCCTACAAGGAAAGAGGCCTGATATCCCAGATACGCCTGAGAAACGAAGAATGTATGAAGCGGCCGACCGTAGGACAAGGAGATTGGAGGACTACTGGGATAAATATAACCCACCAACCGAATCAGAAGAGTCAAAATCTTCCGCGATTCCTGAGGGAGATAATTTGTAATGACGGTGTCTTGTTATAAAGGAAAGATAATTTATATTAGTACCTGGCTTGGATTTTTCGCGTCCTGTTCTATCGGCTCTCTGCTATGCTGTGTTTTTTTGTATACGGCAATTTATGCGTTGTCGTTCAATATAGAAATCTATATTGGTTTTCTTGCATTCTTCGGTTTACCATTTGGAAGTCTTATAGCGACCTCCTTGTGGAGTATTATATCGAAATTCAACCTTCATTCTGCTGATTTTTTGTCAGGATACATTTCAAGCATATTATTTGTCCTGTTGTTTTGGCTGTTGAGTCAAGCGTTGACCAGCTTGCCGGGCGGAGACAAAATGCTTGCTGCTTTGTTCGCTATGACTGCGTCACTGGGCTTTTGTGTGGGCATTGCGTTTTCAAAATGGGTTTTACAACAGCCAAACAAGCTCCGTGAATTGTCGGCCGAGAAGACCAAAGGACTTTCAAATACAAAGTTATCCGCCGTTGTCGGGCAAATCGGGAGGTTTATGGCCGGGGCCATCGGTGCTTTTTTATTCATAGGACTATTATATTTAGCGGGGGAGGGGTATTTTTTGTTCAGTTATACCTCATCTGGCGCTGCTTTCGAAGATGTCTTTTTGGGATTTCTGACCTTTTTTGGTCTGCCTTTGGGAAACTTTATCGGGAGAATAATATGGAATCTTTTTTCTGTGTCCAAGCTGCAGGCCGTTCATTTTCTATCAGGATATGTTTCAAGCACAATGTTTATCCTAATGCTTTGGTTTGCTGATGCGGCGATGGGTGGAAAGGGTACAGGGGCTCGTCTTCCTATCTCTATGCGAAGGGATGAACTGTTTATTCTCTTTCCACTTGTGTCATCTTTAGGATTTAGCATAGGGTTTGTATGTATGAATTGGTGGCGGAAATCACATTCAGATAAAAACTCACGTTAATAATAGAATGATGATGACGATAGGAATAATGTTGTTCATGGTAGCGGCTCTTTGGCAAGAAAATATATTTATGGGCCGGGGACTTCAGATTGCCAATTGCCGATTTTCAATTTTCGATTGTGCCGGCGGTGGGATGCCTACACCGGCTTGTATTACTGTCGAATGCGCGATTATTCGCCGCAGCTGGGCCGATTCCTCCAGCCCGCTCGTCGGGGTCGAGGAAACATTCGACGGTTCAGCGGAAGAGTTTGAGGGCGGCAAAGCCGCCGGCCAGCAGGATAATAAAGGCCAAAGACAGCCAGTTGAAATATTTTTCAATGAAGGGACGGATGGCTTGTCCTTTCCAGCCGAACAGACCCGCAATTAGGAAAAATCGGGCTGAACGGCTTATCAGCGAGGCAATGACAAACCCCGCAAAATTGATTTGTGCAATCCCGGCCGTAATCGTGCACACCTTGTACGGCAGCGGGGTGAATCCGCAGGTAAAGACAATCCAGAAATCATACCGGTCGTACCATCTCTGAAATGCGGCAAAGTTGGCTTCGGTAAATCCCAGCGGGGCCAGATGGGTCATCACCCAGCCGCCGATGCCCGTCCAAAGAAACATCCCAATGGCGTAGCCGAAAATGCCCCCGATGACGGAGGCGATTGAGCAGGACAGGGCAAATCGAAACCATTTGCGGGGGGCTCCGAGGGTCAGCGGGGCCAAAAGCACATCCGGCGGGATGGGAAAGAAACTGGATTCGGCAAAACTGAGCAGGAAGAGTGCTTTTTCGCCGTGCGGAGTCTCGGCAAAGTGAATCACCCAGTTATAAAGCCGGCGGTGCCAGTGCCACCAGGGCAAAGACGGCGGAGTTGCGGATGCAGATTGTATTTGTTCCAAAGCCGGCTCCTGCAGAACTCTTTTCTTTTTGCGGGGATAATATATACTGCTTCCGGAAAAGTCAAGGAGAACACGATGGAAGCAGCGGCGGAGCAGTACAGTCAGTTCGAGCAAAGAGCAAAGGGGCTTTTGGTGCGGGCACCGGCAAAAATCAATTTGTCGCTGCTGGTGGCCGGCAGGCGTGCGGACGGCTATCATGAGCTGGAAACGGTGATGGCCAAGATTGACTGGATGGATGAGCTGCTGCTGGAACCTTCTTGCGGCGATGGGCTTGAATTGATTTGCCGGGGGCCTTACGCGGTTCCGGAAGGGCCGGACAATCTGGTCTGGAAGGCCTGGCAGCAGGTTTGCGGCCATATCGGAAAGCCGCTTCCTGTGCGGATTACACTGTGCAAGAATATCCCGGCGGGCACCGGACTGGGAAGCGGCAGCAGTGATGCGGCGGCGGCTTTGCTGGGACTGAATCGCTTGTTTGAGCTGAATCTGCCGGAATCCGCAATTCACGATATGGCGTGTCGTCTTGGGAGCGATGTGGCGTTTTTCCTTGATGGGCCGGTAGCTTTCTGCACCGGAAGGGGAGAAAAAATCAAAAAAATCCTTGATTTTCCGGATTTTAGAGCTCTTTTGATTGTTCCAAATGTAAGTGTCTCTACGAAAATGGTTTATGAAAATTATATCCATGAACCCAAACGTTTTGAAGCTTTGCGGGAACAAATAAATGATTCACTTTCAAAAAAGAGTATTGATTCTCTGGCTAAAATATGCGCAAATATGTTGCAGACAAGCTGTTTCCATTTGCACAGGGAGCTGGCGGACCTGAAGGGCGAGGTTGAGCGGCTCTGTGCAAGAAAGATCTGTTTGAGCGGAAGCGGTTCGGCGATGTTTATGCTCTTTGAAAAAGACTGCGACGCCAAAATCCAAACCTGCCGACAAATCCTTGAGAGGAATCTCGGCATCCTTTGCCGGATTGTCAACAACAATAGATGGTAAATTTGTTCGTGAGGCACCCTTATGGAAATCAGCGAAGTCAGAGTCAAACTTGTGGCCAATCAGGATGATCGGCTGAAGGCGTTCTGCTCGATGACGCTCGACAATGAGTTCGTCGTGCGGGACATCAAGATTATTGAGGGAGCAGGGGGGCTTTTTGTGGCAATGCCGTCCCGGAAGATGTCCGATCACTGCGGCAAATGCGGCGGCAAAAACAGCTTAAAGGCCAAATTCTGCAGCAATTGCGGAGCCAAACTGCAGGACAATCGGGTTAAACAGGATCAGCAGGGACGGATGAAACTTCACGCGGATATTGCTCACCCCATTAATGCGGCCTGCCGGAAAAAAATTCAGGATGCTATCCTGGCGGCCTATCATCAGGAGGTCGAAAAATCCAAACAGCCGGGATACCAGCCGGTTGATTTGGATACACCTGAACCGGATTAAACTTTCGGCAGGGAAAAAAGGAGACGAATTTACAAAAAAACTTCAGCGGACACAAGATTATCTGCAGAATGCCGCCGAGTAACGTAGTAAGTAAGCGGCTATTCTTCAATAATTAATTCTTCGAGAATGCGGTCTAAGGCCGCATCCAGCCGACGGTCCATATCCAAGTTGTTTTCTGCAATTTCCCTTCGGGCACGCAATACTTTTTCCTGACGGACTTCCGGCAGAGACGCAATCAGCTGCAGCAGACGGCCGATAGGGTTGGCGTGGAGATGCTCCAGCATGGGCTCACCAAGCAGCTCATCGAGGTCGAGATTCATCCATTCGCTCTGGGATTTTTGTTCCATGTCGGCAATTGGGTTGCGGTTCGAATTGTTTTGAGGCATTTTCTTTTGCATATTTACTACCTGACAGGGTTTGGAATCGTTCTCCGACATTCCTTATCGGACCTGAAGATTCCTGGCTTTCCGGAGCCGCTTTTCGGGTTCCTCAAATCCTTTTTCTGAGGCGTTTTCTTCTGATTTTCAGAAGACCACAATATATTGTATGTCTGGTTGCTGCGTCGGGCTGTTTTTTCTCGCTGACTATGCTGTTATCGGCGTCATAAGGTTTGAATCTTTAAAAAAAGGAGCAAGTTTTGAGAAACGATATTTCATATAGATTTGTACTCTTTTTGTCAGAAAATCAAGTCGATAAGTCTGATAGCAGGTTTTTTACCTGGCCTAATTTAAAAGAAGAACTGTCTGTTTTTGGGGAAATAGGAGAAATGGACAGCGCACAATATATAGGGTGTTCAAAAAAAAGAGAGAATCCAGGGAGTAGAGGATGGCTGGTGTAATTATCCGGCAGTTTCGGATGAGGAGTTAGATCCTGCAGCGGCGGCGGCGATGATAAAGTCGTCAGAACGGATTTTGTCTATTTGTTCATAAAGTCGGGCCACTGACACAGTGTCACCGGAGGAGATTACGGTCGATAAGGCCTTGTCGAAATAGGTCTGCATTTGCTGCAAATCACCCTGAAGGCGGCAGATTTTTGCTCCAAGCAGATAGGAATCCAGCAGAGTTCGGTGAGTTTGGCCGTAAATTATCTGCTGGACTGCTAAAACCTGCCGGAGCTGTTGTGCAGCAAGTTCATATTGTCCGGTTTCGAGGTATAATTCGGCCAGTCCTTTTCGAACCTGGGCGGTATAAAGATGATTCTGTCCGAATTCCACTGTCACTTTCTCGAGCATTTCTGTAAAGATTGCTTCGGCTTCATCCCAGGCCCCCAACTGAGTGAGAAGAGCAGCCTGATCGATGTAAAAGGGGGTCAGGATTCGATTGTCAGGTGTGTGATGTTTTAAAATGATGTCGAAGGCCCATTCGAGAGTCTCCGCCGCTCGGTCGAGGCGATGCTGGCGAATATAGACCGCCGTCAGATTCCGAAGGGTATGGGCCACGTATGGATGGTCGGGACCGAGAGCGTTTTGCTGGGCGGCCAACCCCCTCCAGAAAAGTTCTTCGGACTCAGCCAAACGGTCCTGATACGAATAAAGAGTTGCCAAATCGATCATGCAGATAGCTCTTTCGCTGTCTGAGGCGTCATCGGACTGACTGTGCTGAAGGGCACGCAGCAGATATCCTTCGGCTTTATCGTACTGGCCGTAGGCCATATAAAGGCGGGCAATACTGCGGAGCTTTCGTGAAGGGAGTTGGTCCTGTTGAAACGAGGCAGAAAGAGCGGAGGAGAGCATAAGAAACATCAGACCTGCCCAACGGGATATGTTTTTGAAGGTCCGCATAAATAATGAATCCTTTCTTTTGTCTAATTTACCCGTCCTGTGTAAAATCTACATAACACTTGAGATGACGACAAAATAGACAATCTGCTTAACTTGGGTGTGATTCTCTGCTGAAAAAAGAATGAAAACAGAGCGGATAGTCCGATAAACAATTTGAGACGGTTTCTGGCAGGAAAAGGTTAGACAAGGCGCCCACGTTTACAGGCGAGGAAAGGAACGACCCAATGATTATTAAAAATATCGAGAATGTGCCGGCAGAAGCGGTTCAGATGGAAGGTGCGAAGGATGTAAAGGTGCGAGTGATTTTCGGGCCGAAGGATAAAGCGCCTACCTTTGCGATGCGGCTATTTGAAGTCGGTCCCGGCGGGCATACTCCCTTTCATCAGCACAATTTTGAGCATGAGGTTGTGGTGCTGGCGGGTGAGGTTGCCGTCGTTCGGGAGGATGGAGCTGTTCCTTTAAAGGTCCATGATGCCCTGTTGGTGGCGGCTAATGAAGTGCATCAGTTTCGGAATCTGTCATCCTCGATGCCGGCACGGTTTCTTTGTTTGGTGCCGATAGCGTATCAAAAATAAGAATACAGGAATACAAGAATACAGATAATTAAGGGTAAAAAACAAAAAGCCCTTCGGATTGAATATCCGAAGGGCTTTTTAATTCAGGGCAGGATTGATTACTGCTGAATCTGCGTCAGCAGGTAAGCCGTGATGTTGCTGTTGCCGGTTTCCAGCAGCGAGGTGCCGTAGCGGTTCAAGGCGAAGGTCACCGGGTCACCGATGGGCGCCTGAATCTGACGGTCGAGGATGGTGACATACCGGACAAAGGCATCCACGAACTCCATCGCAGAGGCATAGCGGCTGTCGGTTTGAGCATTCTGGGAGAAGGCCGAGGCGATAGCGGCTCCCATTTCGGGTGTAAAGGGCATATCCGCCGGGGCGATTTGCTCGAAGACGGCTGCGACAGCCGTCATCCGCTCGCTGTCTTTGAGGATGTTGGCAGCCGTAATCAACTGAGCACAGGCACTGCAGGGGTTCAGGGTCGGGTTCAGGGCCAGCGAGTTGGCAATCGCCACCTGGAGCTGGTCGGAATGGATGCCCAGTTCCGCCGCTGCCGCGTCCATTTCAAGAGGACATCCGCCCAGACGCGGTTCTTCGGGCCGATAGAGCGGGGCGACTTCGCCGGCAGGAGCCGCCGGGTCTTCGAGGACCCAGGCCCGGCCGTCCGTAATCTCCGGATTTTCCAGACCGGCTCCGCGGAAAACATAGTTGTAGCCGGCTGGGAAGGGGCCTTCTCCTTCCGCCGGGTCGGCATAAGGCAGCCGTCCGTAGGCGTCCGAGAGCCACTCGGTGATGCGGGAGACAACCTCCAGGCGGCCGCCGACGTCGCTGGTGATGCCGTTGCCGGCCAGCGAGTTTTTGAAGTTGGTTCCGAAGGTGATGGTATCGTAGGCATCGATGACCATCGCACCTTTAGCCGTTCCGGATTCGTCTACCGGCACTTTTCCATCGGGACCTTCATCGACCATCAGAGCATACAATGCGGGCATTGCTTGGCAGGAGCGAATCTGGGTACTCATATTGATTTGAACATTGCCGTCAGTGCTGGCTGTATAGATGGCGGCATCGAATGGCTCGCCCGGATTGCGGTCATAGCCGCCGATTTCCGCGGGCCCATCCACCAGAAGAAGGGAGTCACGGTCATCGACATCGTCATAGTATCTTCCGAAGGCATTCAGAGAACTGGAGGGGCCGAGAACAAGGTCATCGGCACTGATGACGGCGATAGCCAGCCGGTCGAACTGCTCGTACTGGATGTCGGAATTGAAGTAATACAACGGATTAAAGATACCCAAGCCGCCCCAGTGGTCGGAGCTGCCGGTAATGTTCACATTCAGTCCGTCCAGGTCATCGGTGTAAATACGTCCGGTCATGGAGTAAAGCAGGACTCCGCCGGTGGGCCAGACACCATAAAAACAGCCGGGTGTGGGCGACCAGCCGCAGCAATCCGGGCCGAAGGTGGTCACATCGCCGGCAACTTGGATATCATATTGGCCGATGACCCAGAGATTTCCCTGATGCGTGCTGAGGGCCGGGCCATAATCGTCGTAAAGCAGGTTGATGGAGCGATACAGTTCGTCGAATCCCAACCCAATAAGCCAGAGGTCTCCGGCAGTGCATTTGCGGACGAAACCTTCGGCCTGGAGAGTTCTTCCTGCTAAAAGAATCTGTTCTCCATTTCCATTGACCCATGTGTTATTGTGGAGATTGATATCGCCTGCGGCATATGTATTGCCGCCCAGACGAATGAGACCATCGGGGTCGTAATTGACCGATTCCACAAACTTGCCGCCAATGTTGGGAGTTGTTTTGATGGAGATATCAACGTTTCCGGAAGCGCTGTTAAGGTCGCCGGTTGTTGTGACCACTCCTCCGCCGTATCCGACATCTTCCCATCCTTTCAGAACGATATCTCCGCCGGCGCTGATTTGGTTTACTGTGATATTGCGTCCGGTCAGTTCAGTATTCTGTGCACTGTCTATGGTCCCGGAAGCCGTGATGTCTCCGAAACCAAGCAGATCGGAATCCGCTTGAATGAGAACGGAACCCTGATTGGCCTGAAGATTTCCGTCAATGGAGATGTTTTCTCGAGCGGCAATTTCGAGATTGCCTTCTGTGGCGGTAAGATTGGAACCGTTTTCAATAAAGACGTGAGACTTGATGTCCGTTGTGAGTGTTGGGTCGCCGGCGTTTAGCCGAATGCTTCCGGCAGTGATGTCATCCCGGACGTAGATGCTTCCGCCCGGAGCGTTCAGTCCATCTGTGACGGCAGAAAAGGCACCGGAGCCGCTATTGGTGATAGGGGCTTCGATCCAGATTCTGCTGTTAGCGTTCAGGGTCAGAGCAGTGTTGGTGTCCCAAAGAATTGAATGACGAACCCAAATCCAGCCCTGCTGAGCGGCGGTTCCGCCCGGATGGGTTGTTATTTCCACATTGCTTAAGGCCAGCTGGTTTTGTATCCAGGCATAACTGAGATGCTGTGTGGAAGACCATGTTCCATTCTGGAAGAACTGAAAACCATTCCATGTCATATTGGGACTGGTGACTGAATCGATTTGGATATTTGAGGGATCTATCAGGAATGTTCCGGTCTTTCCGTTGACGGCTGTTGTGTCCACATGCCCCCACAGTTCGATTGCCTGCCGACCGGAGACCTCGACGAAACCGCCGTCGCCGGATTCGGAACCGCCTTTGGCCCGGATTTGAGCATCCTGGCTGAAGAGAGCGGCCTGCGGAGAAAAGACAATCACCTGTCCGCCGTCGCCGTTTTCGGCGGCATTGGCGGAGGTGATGCTCTCAGAGCCGAGAACGACTGCTTCGCCGGCCGTCAGGGCAATCCGGCCGCCGTCACCCTCTTGGGCATCCGCAGACACTGTGCCAAACTGGCCGACGCGGCCCGTTTCGGTCTGCACGGAGGCCCCCAGGCCTTTGAGGTCATCAAGGGCCTGCACGTACAGGTCGCCGGCGGCCAGAATAATCGTGCCGGCCGGGGCTTCGATTTTTCCGCCCTCTTCGTTAACCGCCAGAGCCGAAGTTTCCGGAGCGGAAGCCAGCCGGACCCGCACGGGGCTGGTTTGATTTTCGGCCAGGTACACTTCATCCGCCGAGGCCAGCAGGACAAAGCCGCCGGCCGGAGTTTGGATGATTCCGCGGTTGATGACTTCCCGCCCAATCAGAGCCACCTGCTCGGCGGTAATGGTGCCGAGGTTTTTGACGGCTCCGTCGGTGACGATAAACTTCAGGGTGTCCTGCGTCAGGAAGTCCTGGTCGCTGATGGTCATCGCTCCGGCGGTAAACTTAGCGGCCTGAACCGAAGCGGTCGGGCCGAAGACGACGCCGTTCTGGTTTATGACAATGATATGTCCCTGATTGCCGAGAATCGTGCCGTCGATTCGGGTGGCTGATGACTGCAAATCCCGGTTGAGGACGACAAAAGCACCGCCGTCCCGGACGAACTGCAAAGTCTGCTTGTCGCTGATGTTCAGGTCCTGCCAGTTGATGACGGCCTTGGCGGAACCGGTGCCGGCATTGACCGTCACCGTGGTGACTCCCTCGGCAGCGATGGGACCGACGGAGACATTGCCGGTCTGCGGGTCCGCTCCGCTCATTGCCCGGACCTGAGCGATGTTCAGGTGAAGCGTGCAGACAATCAGCAGGGCAGAGGTGGCCTGACGTACCGTAAGAGCCGAAAGAGACTGAGCAAAAGTTTTCATTGTGTTCCCCTCAAGTATTTTTATTGAAAAATCTTTCTGGTTCGTTCGTATCTTTTCTGACGGTTTACCAGCGTATCAAAATGCCGGCGTGCAGCCGACCTTTCCCTTCTCGGGTATTTTCTGTCGCAATTAACGGATATCCGGCATAGACCGTACCGGTTAAATGATTGCCCAGTTCGGTGATGATTCCGCCGCCGACGGAGCACAGTTCAGTATCTGTGGTTTCCAAAGGCAGGGCGTCTTCGATTCGGGCCTGACCGTAATCGATGAATACAGCCGGTGCCAGTTTGCGCAGGAACGGCTTGGGCTGAGGCGTTCCAGACTGGTCGGTTCCGTAGCCGGCCCGGTCGGCCTGAACAATATCATATTCGTATTGCAGCGAAGCCAGGATGCCTCCGTCGGCAATGACTTCATACTCATCATAGCCGCGGACCGTGTACATTCCGCCGTAGGCCGACATCCGCGAAGGAACCAGCCGGCCGTCGGAGGTTGTCCAGGAAAAAGAGCTGCTGAGCCGGTGGACTTTGCCCGGGTCGAGATACCGGCTGTGGCGGAGGGTGGTGGTATATACAGCGAAGTCCTCATCGGCGGCTCCGGAACCGCGGACGGTCAGGAAGTCGCCGGATGTTTCATACGACTGCAGCTGGGAAAAGCCCACAAACGTCTCCGCACGGTCTTCAGTTTTGTACAGTTCGATGCCCCAGCCCCACAGGTCCATTCGGACTTCAGAGGTCTGCACGAGCAGCGGACTGGTGCGGCTTTCCTCCTGAATGAGGGTGCCGGTTACGTCAAAGAACCAGCCGTTGTGCTGGAGGGTGTGCCAGCGAAGCTGCGTGCCGTAGAAATAGCCGCGTCCCAGGAAGTCGAATGTGCCCAGTCCCTGGCTGTTGTATTCACTGTAGGCCCCGAACAGACTGGCCCTCAGGAATGGTGTCAGCAGCGGAAAGTCGTAGCTGCTGTACACGGAGAATTCATCTTCGAAACCGTGCTCGGGCTTGGCCTGGTAGATGGCGGTAAACCGGTCATCAAATCCGAGGGCGTTGGTGTGAATCAGGCCGATGCGAGGGGCCCATTTGCGGTCGTCGGTTCCGGAATTGTCCACCTGAAGGAACCAGTGCCAGGGATTGGCTTCATAGACATTGTACTGAACAGACAGGGCGTTGGGCTCGGTGCCTTTGCTGATTAGGGCGGACACATAGCGGTCCGGGTTCAGGTTCATCACGCCGAGAAAGTCATTGAGTTTTTTCTGATTCAGGACGGAACCGCTTTTGACAGGGGACCAGTCCTCCATCAACCCTTCCCGCAAGTAGGTTTGAGAAGCCGGCTGGAGATTGGGGGTGAACGTTTGACTGCTGACCTTGCGAACCTCGGCTTCGAGGATTCGAATCGGCAGAATTCCCTGTCGAATTGCTCCTTCCGGAGCAAAGGCCTCTGCAGGGACGTAAACATAGATGCCCGCATAGTTGTGCCGCTGATAGACCTGAAGGATGTATTGGGTGAAACCCTGAATGGAGCGTGCGGAAACAGTGCGGGGAGTTTCCGCCCCGGCGGCCAGCAGCCGGATTTCCCGAAAGTCATAAAGAGCAGCCGGTTCTGCAGGAAGCTGATAACGTCCGGTGCTGTCAAAGACAGCGGGAATGTTCCGCAGAAGTTCTGATGTGGTCAGAATCTGATTTCCCTGAATCTGAATCTGCCGGATGGAATAACGAGGCGTATCATCCGCAGGCAGGAACTCGACGAGGGCTTCGGGAGAGATTCTTCCTTTGGCCTGTGTTGTTTTTGTTTCAGTCTTTTTTTCCTGTTCGGCAATTGTTTCGAAGATTTCCTGCTCGGTGCTGACGGCGGGTTCAGCAAACTCTTCTTTGGCAGCCGACAGAAGGCCGGCAAGAGGAATCAGGAATCCGCAGGCCAGTCCGGAGATATGGACTGTCTTGAGTTTGTGAATAAAAAAGTGACAGTGTACTTTCGGCCTCCAAGCTCGGTTCATGGATTTCTCCCTAAAAAGTTTCTGGCCCCATTGAGGTAGAATCTGCATAATTACTCCGTATGTATATGGCTGCATTTTACACGAAAAAAAACGGTAAATCAATAAAATTTAAGGGCTTAGGAGGGAAAATCAGCGAGGTCCGATAAAAGAAAAATTCTTATGGTTTCTGAACGTTTTGTATAGGAGCCGGCTGGGCGGCATACAGAGATTTTTACCCCGGCCGGATTTGACAAAAGGGTGAATATATGGAAGGAGGCAGCGGTCTGAAACTTTTGCGGAATGGACGTTGACGAAGGCGGCTTTTTGGGCTATCCTGCCCAGTTTGTCAAACGGCAGGAATTGTCAAGTTAGTCGAGAATGGAAAGGTGGGCAATTTGAAACGAACACATCATTGCGGGATGCTCCGTCCGGAGCATATCGGTCAGGAAGTGGCACTCTGCGGATGGGTCAATTCCTACCGCGATCATGGGAATCTGGTTTTTGTCGATTTGCGGGACCGCAGCGGCCTGGTTCAGATTGTATTTGACCCGGAATGCGATGCGGACAGTCACCAGCTGGCCCGGATCCTTCGCTGTGAATGGGTGATTGCCTGCGAGGGCAAGGTCCGCGCCCGCGGGGCCGGATTGGAGAATCCGAAGCTGGATACCGGACAGATTGAAGTGGTCATTCATCGGCTGACGGTCCTGAATACTGCCAAGACTCCGCCGTTTGACCCGGATACTGTTGAGCAGGTCAACGAAGAGCTGCGTTTGGCGTATCGGTACATTGACCTGCGCCGCCGTTCGATGCAGAAGCGGCTGCAGGTACGTCATCGTGTGACAAAGATTGCACGCGACTATTTTGACCAGCAGGGGTTCTGGGAGATAGAAACCCCGATGCTCGGCAAAAGCACTCCGGAAGGGGCGCGGGATTTTCTGGTTCCCAGCCGGCTGTGCAAAGGGATGTTTTACGCTCTGCCGCAGTCGCCGCAGCTGTTCAAACAAATCCTGATGGTGGCCGGCTGTGAGCGCTATTTCCAGATTGTCCGCTGCTTCCGGGATGAGGACCCGCGAGCCGACCGGCAGGCGGAGTTTACCCAGATTGATGTCGAAATGAGTTTTGTGACCGCTGACGATGTGATGACGGTCAACGAACGGCTGATTGCCCGTATTTTCCAGGAGATTCTGGGGGTTCAGGTCCCGCTGCCGGTGCCGCGAATGACCTACCAGCAGGCGATGGAGGAATACGGCATCGACCGGCCGGATTTGCGCTTTGAGATGAAACTGAAGGATATCAGCGATATTGCGGCGGCCTGTTCCTTCAAGGTCTTTACGGATGCGGTTCAGAAGGGCGGAATCGTCAAGGGACTCTGTGCGCCGGGAGGCGGAAAATATTCACGAAGCGATATCGAAAAAACCCTGACGGATTTTGTGTCCGATTTGGGAGCCAAGGGACTGGCCTGGTTTAAGGTGGCCCCGTCGGAAACCGGACAGGGGCTGGAGCTCAAGAGCAACCTGGTCAAGTTTTTTACGCCCCAGCAGCAGCAGGAGATTCTGAAACGGTTTGATGCCAAGGCGGACGATTTGATTCTGATGGTGGCGGACAAGCCGGCGATTGTCAATAAGGCCCTGGCGCCGCTTCGAGTTCGGCTGGGCAAGGAACTGGGCCTGATTAAAGAGAATGATTTTCGGTTTACGTGGGTGGTGGATTTCCCGCTGTTTGAGTGGAATGAGGAGGAGAATCGGTATGATTCCATGCATCACCCGTTCACAGCCCCGATACCGGAGGATTTGCCCAAACTGGATACTGACCCGGCCCATATCCGCTCCCAGGCCTATGATTTGGTTGTCAATGGTTCGGAGGTCGGCGGGGGCTCGATTCGTATCCACCAGCCGGCTGTACAGGCTAAGGTGTTTGATTTGCTGAAAATTACACGAAAGCAGGCCGAAGACCGGTTCGGATTCTTCCTGAAGGCCCTCGAATACGGGGCACCGCCGCATGGGGGAATCGCCTTTGGTCTGGACCGGCTGGTGATGCTGCTGACGGGTACGGATAATATTCGGGATGTGATTGCTTTCCCGAAAACCCAGCGGGGGCAGTGTCTGCTGACCGGAGCACCCAGCGAGGTGGACCTATCCCAGCTTCAGGAATTGAATCTTCGCGTTCAGCGGCATCATCAGGAGCCCAAGAATCAGGCGGAAATGCAGTAAAGGATGAAATCTCTGCGGTCATGGCTGTCTGGCGCGGCTGCCGAAGCCGTCCGTTCGGTGCGGATTCGTTCGCTTTCCCTGGCGGAAAAGTGCCGGCTGCTGTTTGGGGGAGCGATGCTGCTGACGCTGCTTTTGGCACTTTCCATTCCCTATTTCTGGATGGGCAAACTGGCTCAAAAGAGTGTTCTGGATGCGGGGCGGGCGATTACGGAACTGATTTTTGAACGGCATTTTCAGCAAATCTCTGCGCGAGAGGGAGGACGGCCGCTTCTGACGGAGCTGGGGCATCCGGCGGACCCGAATGAATATGTGGTTCGGTGGATTCGGCTGGACCAGACGGAACAGCAGCGGCGTTCCCTGGAGGCCCTGACGAAAACGCAGCTGGATAAGCTGGAGGAGCTGCTTGCGGATGAACATGTTCAGGATGCCGTCTGGTATGACGAACAGTCTCATCCGCCTCGCAATCATTACCTCCGTCTGGTGCGGGCGCAGGATACGTGCCTGCAGTGCCATTCCAAGGAAGGGTCAGCCGTGCCGTTTAATCTCAATCAGCAGGTTGGTGTGCTGGTGGTGCGGATGCTGCCTCGTGAGACGGCCCGGACGGCCCTGATGAATCGTCTGTGTATGATTTTTGCCGGATTGATTGCGGGCACGGGCGCGGTGATTGCGTTTTATATGATTACGCAGCGGGTGATTCTGCGTCCGGTGCGGCAGCTTCGGGGGCTGGTGAACAATATTGCCGAGGGGAATTTGGAAATTCGCAGTGCGATTAAAACGGGAGATGAATTTGAACGGCTCTCGGATGCGTTCAATCACATGCTGGACAATCTGCTGCAGTCGCAGAAGAAGCTTCAGGAGGCCAATCGGCAGCTGGACGCCAAGATTGCGGAGCTGTCGGAAAAGAACATCGAACTGTACAAGGCCAACAAACTCAAGAGTGAGTTTTTAGCCAATATGTCGCATGAGTTTCGCACGCCCCTGAACGCCATTTTGGGTTTTGCACAGCTGCTGTATGAGAAGCCGGCGTCGGACCCGGACAAATGCCGCCGCTGGGCGGAGAATATCCTTACCAGCGGACGGTCTTTGCTGAATCTGATTAACGACCTGCTCGATTTGGCCAAGGCGGAATCCGGCAAAATGGTCCTGCACATCGAAAAGACCAGCATCACGGAATTGTGCGAGGGACTGGTGGCGTTCTTTTCTCCCTTGACGGAGCAGAAACGGCTGAAGGTTCGGCTTCAGATGGAGGACAATCTGCCGCTGGTGCAGACGGACCCGGGCAAGGTTCAGCAGATTTTGTACAATCTGCTCAGCAACGCCGTCAAATTTACGCCGGAAGAGGGGCGGATTCATATCCAGGTCAGCCGGCCGGATGAACGAAGTGTGCGGATTTCGATAGCGGATACCGGGCCGGGCATTCCGAAGGACCAGCAGGAGCATATCTTTGAGAAGTTTCGCCAGCTGGACGGTTCCCTGACGCGAAAGGAGCCGGGCACGGGTCTGGGGCTGGCTATCTGCAAGCAGCTGGCGGAACTGCTGGCCGGGACGATTGAAGTTGAAAGCGACGTCGGCAAAGGGTCGATTTTTTCGCTGACAATCCCGATGGCCCTGCCTAAAGGAGCGGAGTCAAGCGGTCAGGGAGCAGGATAAAAATTAGTTGTCAGTATGCACAGTGATTAGGGGGAGGGAAAAGAAGAATAAAAAAGCGGCCAGACACCAGCGGCCGGAGGCTGGCGGCGGGCGAGGAGAAGGAAATACGAAAACCAAACAGCGAGACAAAACAAAAAGGGGGAGAATAGTTTTCCTCATTTTCGCTTTTCTGATGGGTTCAATCGGCCGGGTTTCTGCTGCGGATTGAAGACGGTAATTGGAAAGTCAATGTTCGGATCCGGTTGAAACGTAATAATTTTGTGTTCGATCCCCCGTTTTGGATGGAAGGTTCGAATGGGGTATTCGCTTCCAAGCTGAGGAGGGATTTCCTTGGGATTGTCTATAAGCCGTCTTCGAATTGTCTCTGTGATTTCGAGCGGGCCATCCAAAAAACAACGGTTTGTTCCTGCTTTTTGGGTCCACAGGCGGATGTCAGGAGCACAAACAGGAGGGGCGGGAAGAATTGGAGGGATTTGTTTAGTGTACCGAACATGCCTGTCATCCGTATAAAAAATCATCTGTTTCCGATATAATCCTATACAGTTTTTGGGGTATGGAAGTTTGAACGAGTTTTAAAAAAAGCGTTTATGTTTCCAAGAAAGAGGCGGTTTTAAAAGACGCATGTATGGGGTTAATCCGTCATAGTGGCTTCACTTTTCATGGCATCGTGAAAGCTTTTGAGGTCGTTGGCCCATTTCTGGGCTTCGGCAAGGGTGATGATTCCCTGTTTGACGAGGATGGCCAGGTGGCTTTCAAACGTGATCATTTTTTCTTCGGTGGTGTCTTTGGTTTTGACCTGCATCTGGGAATAAATCTGTTCAATTTTGTTTTTTCGGATGAGATTGGCGACGGCGTAATTGTTGTTGAGAATTTCCATCACGGCCACGCGGCCTTTGCCGTCTTTGCGGGGAATGAGTTTCTGACTGATAATATAGCGCAGCCCGAGGGACAGCTGGTTGCGGACCTCTTCCTGGCGGCCTTCCGGGAAGAAATCGAGGATGCGGGTGACGGTCCCGACGACATCTCGGGTATGGAGAGTGGAAAAGACTAGGTGGCCGGTTTCGGCGGCGGTGAGGGTAAGGGCGACGGTTTCAGCATCGCGCATTTCACCGACGAAGATGATATCCGGGTCTTCCCGCATCATCGAGCGGAGGCCGTGTGCGAATGTGTCCACATCTCGGCCGACCTCCCGCTGGGAAATCATCGAGTTTTTCTGACTGAAGACGTATTCGATGGGGTCTTCGAGTGTGATGATTCGGCAGGCACGGTCCTCATTGATTCGTTCGATGAGGGAGGCAATAGTGGTGCTTTTGCCGGCACCGGTAATGCCGGTAAAGAGAACCAGCCCCTGTGTCTTTCGGACTATGTCTTTCCAGACGTTGTTGGGGAAACCGATGTGTTCGGGTTTGGGAATTTCGGTTCCGAGAGCGCGAATGGCGATAGCCAGGCCGTCATTGTCCATGAAGGCATTCAGGCGAAACTGAAGGGTGCCGTAACGATAGGAGCAGTCCACGGCTGTATCGCGCTGAAGGGCTTCAATATTTTTGGGTCCCAGGAGGGGAAAGGCCAGCTGTTCGACAATTTCCTGGGTGACAATCCCGCCTTTGAGACGGACCAGATCGCCGTCAATGCGATAGCAGGGTTGGGTGCCGACTTTGATGTGGAGGTCGGAGACCCGCATCGCGCCCATTTTTTCGAAATAAGCAAGCATGTCGTTGATGCTGAGGAAACTGCCTTCACCGGCAGGATAAACTTTCGCGTCAGGGGAAAAGAGATTGTCTTTTTTGTTCATAATGCATCCATTATATCTTTATACTGCTGTTTAATCGGTTAATTCACATTATATCGCCGAAAAAGAGGAAAAGAACAAAAAAAGATATACGAAAAGTCATAAGATTATTATATCTTAAATGTGCGATATTTTTTGTTTTGACAATTTCATATATTTTTTACTTGCTTTTTTTTACAAAAAAAGTAAATTGAAATCGGATGAGGATGTCTATCTGCTGAAGCGAAATAGACAAGATCAACTGGAAAGAGAAGAGAAAACTTTCTTGTTGAGGAGAGCTGGGTGATGAAGAAACTCTTTCTGCGAGCAGGCCTCCTGTTTACCATCATTTTCACATCATCTTCATTTGGTGCCCTTTCTTTTAAAATAACCGCGCATAGAACAACACTTGTTGTCGGACAGACGACGACTGTTTCTCTTTTTGCTTATGCGGAAGAAGCCGCCGGAATGAATGGTTTGAACAGTTGGCAGCTGAGTGCATTTGTTTCCGGTACAGGGATGCTGAAAGTGGTTCCGGGCAGTCTGAGCGTTATCAAGCCCTTTGTTGCGGATGTTCTGACAGCCGGCATCAATTCTCCGTCGGGGGCTATCCGTGATTTGTCGATGACGGCTGTGTCTGCAGGTGTTGATTCCTCGCTGGGAGTGGGCGGCTATCAAAAGATTGCAGAGTTTTCTGTCGAGGCCCTTGGGGTGGGACAAGTGGTTTATACGCTCGGAGACGGCGGAGGAGGATTCGGCGGAATTCTCCGGGATTATAACCCCCTGAATCCGACTACGTGGGGAAATATGCTGGGGGGCGTTTTTAACGAGGCGGAGTCGCAGCGGGTTTTCACGATCGTTCCGGAACCGGCAAGTTTGGTACTGCTCGGTTCAATGGGGCTGATGGTTTTGAAAGCCCGCCGTATGAAATAAACTGAACGGAAACCTGGGTTTCGTCAAATGGGGCAGGGAAGGTCTGACGGATTGGTTCCGTTCAGGGAGAGAGGAAAACCCCGTTTAGGTAAGGATGTCCGATGGCGAAACGAGGAGGAAGAAAAAGGGGGGAGCATCTCTACTGTCTGCTTCTTTTGTCTCTTTTTGTGTTTTATTCCGCTTTTGTATGTGCCGATATTGGCCCTTCTGATGTTCTGATTTTGGTCAACTCTCAAAGCAACACGAGTCGGTATATTGCGAAGATGTACCGATGGTATTATCCGTCCATTCAGGATTGGCAGGTGCTGGAACTGCAGGGACTGGCAGACTGCAGCGGGCCGAATTCAACGGCGGCGGATGAAATTATCACGCGGGAGCAGTACAACAATCTGATTGCCGGACCGGTTCGATCGTATCTGCTGGCCAACGGAATCGAAAAACAGATTAAAGTGATCATCACGACGGCGGGATTACCGTACCGCATTGAGGACACCAAACCGAACTTTGCCGATGTGGTTTACCCAGGCGGCTCCAACTGGTCGATTGTGATGAATGCGGAATGTCAGGTGAATGCGGCTTCGGTGGAGTCGGAACTGACCTGTCTTTGGTATTTGGAATACGGCGGCAATCCCTGTCCAATCGAGAATCGGATTGTCAATCCGTATCAGGGGTGTCGAAGCCGGTTTGATTTGTTTGAACGACAGATGCCGTATGCGGATGATTTGACCTGGTCCTTTGCCATTTCACGCAAACCGGGTGTGGATTCCCCGTATATGGAGGGGACGGCGTATGGGTACGGGGTCATCCGTCGGCGGTTTGGCCCGGGGAGGATGTATTTAGTCTGCCGGCTGGATGGGCCGAAGAATCAGGGCCAAAGTGCGATTTTTGCTGTGCGTGCGATGCTGGAGCGGGCCAAGCGGGCCGGTTCTCCGCAATGCGGGGTCAATCCAAAACAGGCGGTTGTAATCCTCGATGATGCTCCCAAAGCTCCTTCCGGGGATATTGATTACAACCGGGTGTTCAATCTGCACGACAGCAGTATGAATTTTTGGGAATATCAGGGGGCCCCGTGGCCTCCGGATGCCTACGGCAATTGTGTGAAGAATGATTATGTAGAAGCATTTAACAGTCTGTCTGTGGGATATTTTGCACAGGGGGCGCTGTATTTTGGGTCTTCGCCGGCGATGAAGGATTTGCCGGTAATATTGGACTACCGGGAGCGAACCTGCACATCGGCAGGGGTATTTGAAATCTTGTATGCGTATTTTCCGAACAGGATGGAGCCGCAGGGGGTGATTGGGTTCAGCTGTTTTGGGATGAACGGAGATGAAGGGCGCTCCAAGACGTATTTGCTGAACGGCGGGGCAGACGGGGGAGTTCTTTTTTCCTTTTTGAACGGGGCGGTATTTACCTCGCTGGAGAGCTTTAATGCAGTGACGCTGTTTTCAAATGTTTCGACGACTCAGGCAAAAATCGTTGATTTTATCAAGGCGGGCGGGACGGGTGCGATTGGGCACAGCTTTGAACCGCAGGCGGATGCAGCAATTGATAATCAATTTTTGTACAGCAATTTGTTGGCGGACCGAGATGGCGATGGACGGGCTGATTTGACATTTGCGGAGGCGGCCTGGTCGGCAATTCCGTATTTGAGCTGGTCGGAAGTGGTAATTGGCGACCCATTAATGCGGGTTACCTATGGACCCGGTCAGCCCAAAGCTTGGAATTGTTTGTTTGCCGACACGAATATGGATAAGATAGTCAACAGTGTTGATCTTTATATTGTTCGCTATTTTTATGGCGGGATTTTGAATACAAATGAGAGAGAGTGGTTTGAGAAATATTATGACTTGGCGGATGTTGATCAAAATGGTATTGTTAATTCTGTGGATGTTTACATAATTCGATACTTATACGGTACAATATATGAGTAATATCCAGAAATAAAAAAATTTAAATTTTAGGGTATTTTTCTTGACATTTATTTTTTATTTGTTGAGAATTATCGGATGGAGCGAGAGAGAAAGTCCGTGCGAAGGCAGGGACAAAATATGTGGAGGATGGAAAGATGACAATGGGGAGAGGTTATTCAAAGATCGTGGCGTCCTTTCTTGCTTTTCTCCTGTTGGCCGGTGTTTCATCCGGGGGGTTCAAGTATGTAGATGCCATCGATTTGGATATCAGCGAATTCAGCTTTTATAACAACACTGCAAAGCAGTTTGTGCTGTCCACTCTTCTGGGCGGCAGTGAAGTGCCGATCGATGTAGGGAATATTTCTGTATTTGGCGGAGGGTGGGATTATACATTTGTCGGCAGGATGGTTGTGACAGCCAGCGATTTGGCTGCGGATTTATCGAGTGGGGGCAGGGCCATGGCTGTTTTTTCAAACGGTTCCTCTGCGGGTCCAGCCACGATGACAATTATTGCCACCACGCTGACGGATAAAATCAGCGGAATAGATATAATTAGTCCGACGACTCATCCGGGCGGTGTAGTTCTTTTGACAGCGAGAATGAACAGCGAAGATGATGAGTGGTATGTTTGGGAGACAGGAAAATACACCGACGCTTTCATCGGAGATACCCATTATGAAATAACGGGCGGGGAGCTGAAAGACGGTTCTCTGCTGCGGTTGTCAGATTTCCGTGCAACTTGGGCCTTAGGGCAGTGCGGCCCGGCAAATATCACGGGATTCAATCAAAATTTGAACAGCTATCTTCCGTCTTTGGAGATTATGCCGGATGTGCCGGAGCCGGCAACGATTCTGCTGTTTGGCGCCGGTGTGTTCGCATTCAAGAGAAGATAAACCGCCCCATTCAGCGAGTGCGTTTAACGGTTAGCGGTTTGATGCAGAGGAAAGAGCAAGAAAAAAATAAGTTGAGGAGGAAAGTGATGGAAAAGGGAAAGATTTATTTTGCACTTCTTTTGTTGGTTTCGGTTTCTTCGTTCGGTGCCTTGACCGTGCAGTGCATTCGGGTGGATGCCATTGAGGGGGACGGCTTTACAGCTTCGTATTCTCCTCAGACTCTTACATGGTCGGGAGGGGCAAGTGTGTCGCTCTATTCGAGTTCGAATGGAAGCGGCGACCCGGTGGCAACGTTTACGGGAGTGGTGAATATTTTGGGGACTTTTACCGGCTTGACGGATATGTCATCCGGAAACACGGCCAAGGCCAGTTTCAGCGATATCGATTGGTCGATTTCGGTTCTGGGGATTCCTGTGATTTGGGGCACCGAGAAGCCGGGGGAATTATTTATTGAGGAAGAACAGTTTAACACAGGGATTTTGTGGGGCAGCGGGGTTGTCCAGGTTACTGGATGTTCTTTCGGAACAGTTCAGGAGTTTCTGGATTACTGCTGGGATGATGATAACGGAGCGGCTCGGCTGAAATCGCAGGTGATTGTTCCGAAGACATTTAATAGTTATCTGACGCAGTCCTATTATACGAAGAATACCACGATGTGGCTGATTGCGGACGAGACCGTGATTCCGGAGCCGGCAACGATGGCTCTGCTGGGACTGGGCAGTCTGATTGCACTGCGGAAAAGAAGCTAAGGGTAAGTTTTTCAGTAATCAGTTTCCTCCTCAGGGATTGAGATATCAAAGACCGTCTTTGAAAAGGCGGTCTTTTTCTTTTGTTTCCAGCAGAGACAGGACCGTGTTGGAAAATTCGGTCAGGTCCAGTTCATAGCGTTTATCGGCGATGGGGTCCAGGCGGGTGGGGCCGCGGTTGATGATGAGGAGTTTGGCACCGGCCCGCTGGGCGTCGAGGGCTAAGGAGGCGGCGGGGTTGACCTCCAGTGAGGAGCCGAGCACCACGAAAACATCCGCCTGCCGGCTGTACTCACGGGCTTTTTGGAGGGCTTCGAATGGAATCAGGTCGCCGAAAAAGACAATGCCCGGGCGGATGAGTCCGCCGCAGCGGGGACATTTGGGGATGCCGGCGGTGCGGATTTGTCTGTCTACCTCAGAGCGTGAGGAAGGGCTTTCGCATTCCAGACAATAGAAGTCGACGACATTGCCGTGAAATTCGATGACGTTTTTGGAGCCGGCTTTGGTATGGAGACCGTCGATATTTTGGGTAATCAGGGCTTTCAGAAGATTTTCCTGCTCGAGGCGGGCGAGCATGGTATGAGTGGAGTTTGGGGTTTTGTCAGCCAGAGGGTGGATGTGTTCGAGGGCAATTTTGTAATAGTCGCCCGGGTTAGATAAGAAGAAATCGATTTCGAAGGTGCGGGGAGAGATTTTGGAATAGAGACCGCCGGCTCCGCGAAAATCAGGAATGCCGGAGGCAGTGGAGACGCCTGCGCCGGTCAGTCCGACGGCACAGCGGCTCTGCCGCAGGGCGGACAGGAACGAGTCGGCCGCCTCCTGTGGATTTTGGATTCGATTCATAGCTGTTATCGTAATCGGTGCGGACATTTTTGCAAGGGTGGAAAAAGTTTTGGGCGGCCTTGACAGGGTGGACCGTTTGGTCTATGGTATCCGAGCAGTGGTTAACAGAACGGAAGAGAACACACTGCACGGAAAGAAAGACTGGTGAAAGCGGTTATTGTCATTCCCGCCCGATACGGGTCCAGCCGGCTGGAGGGGAAGGTTCTCGCCAAAAAGACAGGGAAATATCTGGTGCAGCATACCTATGAGCAGGCGCTGAAATCACGGTTTGCTCAGCAGGTTTTGATAGCGACAGATGATGAACGGGTATTGCAGGCGTGCCGGGAGTTCGGGGCGCCGTGTGTGATGACGCGTTCGGACTATCCGAGCGGCACGGACCGGATTGCCGAGGCGGTCGGCGGACTGGATTGCGAGATTGTGGTGAATCTTCAGGCAGATGAGCCGGAAATCAATCCGGAGTATCTGCGGCGGGCGGCTCAATTGCTGGCAGACCATCCGGAGGCGGATATGGCGACGCTGCTGGCGCCGTTTGAAACAGCCCGGCAGGTGTCCGATCCGAATATTGTCAAGTGTGTGACGGATGCGAAGGGGCGGGCGGTGTATTTTTCCCGCTCGGTGATACCGTATGACCGGTCGAACGGGGGGGTTGGGGCGGTGCAGCAGTACAAGCGGCATTTGGGTCTTTATGCCTATCGAAAGTCGTTTTTGATGACATTTACGAAACTGCCGCCCGGGGTTCTGGAGCAGATTGAGAAACTGGAGCAGCTGCGGGCGATTGAGAACGGCTATACGATCTGGACGGCGATGGTGGAAAAGGCCTGGGACGGGATCGATACGGCCGCTCAGTATGAAGCGTTTGTCAAGCGGGTTTTGAGCCGATAAATCGGCCTGAGTTGCATACAATTTGAGGTTTGGAATGAATGAGTTCAGCAGTCAGGATTTGTTTGCGAAAATCAGCCAGATGACGCAGGAGGATGAGTTTTTTCTGCCGCTGCCGGAAGGATACCAGAAGGGGCGGACGAAATATGTGATTGTGATGGGGACGGTGATGAGCGGGCTGGGCAAGGGGATTTTTTCTTCGTGTCTGGCGAAGCTCCTTCAGGACAAAGGGCTTCGGGTGGCGCCGATTAAACTGGAGGGGTATCTGAATATTGATTCGGGGACGCTGAATCCGTATCGGCACGGGGAGGTGTTTGTGCTGGATGACGGGATGGAGACCGATATGGATTTGGGCACGTATGAGCGGATGCTGGACCAGAATCTGAGCCGGGCGAATTTCGCCACGAGCGGGCAGATTTACAGTTCGGTTCTGCATAAGGAGCGGCACGGGGATTATCTGGGGCGGGATGTTCAGATGATTCCGCATGTGACCGGCGAGGTGAAGCTGAAACTGCGGCAGCTGGCGATGTCGGCCAAGGCGGATGTGGTGTTTGTGGAAATCGGCGGGACGGTGGGGGATTTGGAGAATGCCTTTTATATCGAGGCAATGCGGGAGCTGGCGTATGAGGAGGGACCGCACAGTACGTGCTTTGTGGCGCTGACGTATATTCTGGAGCCGAAAACGCTGGGCGAGCAGAAGTCCAAAGCGGCCCAGCTGGGCATCAAGCAGCTGATGCAGATGGGGATTCAGCCGGATATTATCGTGTGCCGTTCGGAAAAGCCGGTGCGGGAGCAGGCCCGTCAGAAGATGAGCGTGTTCAGCAATGTTCCGCTGGAGCGGGTGGTGAGCATGCATGACTCGGCGAGCATTTATGCGATTCCGGCTATGCTGCGGGAGTGCGGGCTGGATTTTGAGGTAATCCGGATGCTTAAAATCGAGGACCGCATCAATTTGGGGTATGAGCGGAAGGAATGGGGGCGCTGGTGCGATTTTACGGATAAAATCGGGCGGGAGACGAAGTCCGTCACCATCGGGATTACCGGCAAATACACGTCGGTTCGGGACAGTTACGCATCCATTCTGAATGCGCTGGAGCATGCGGGGGTTCATCTCGGCTGCAAGGTGAACGTCAAATGGATTGAGACCACGACGATTACGGAGCAGAATGCTGCCGAACATCTGCGGGATGTGGATGGGATTATTGTCCCCAGGGGGTTCGGCGTGCGCGGGATTGAGGGCAAGATTGCCTGTGTTCGGTATGCGCGGGAGAACAAATTGCCGTATCTGGGGCTTTGTCTGGGGTTTCAGGCGGCGGTGATTGAATACGCACGGAATGTGTGCGGGCTGAAAGGAGCCAACAGCACGGAAGTGGACCAGAAGTGCCCGGAGCCGGTGATTGATGTCCTGCCGGAACAGAAGAAGATTGAAGGGCTTGGGGGGAATATGCGGCTGGGAGGCCGGGATGTGGAAATCAAGCCGAACACCAAAGCATGGGAGTTGTTCGGCAAAACCGCGTCGGTTCGAATGCGGTTTCGGCATCGGTATGAGGTGGACCCGCGGTATATCGAAATCCTCGAAAAATCGGGGCTTGTTTTTTCGGGCAAGGCGCCGAATCAGCCGATTATGCAGATTCTGGAACTTCCGAATCATCCCTTTTTTATGGGTACCCAGGCCCATCCGGAACTGACAAGCCGGCCCATGCGGCCGCATCCGTTTTTTACGGGTCTGGTTCGGGCGGCTCTGGAGAGGAAGGGATAATTTTAATCTGTTTTTCGGGGTACTTTCAGGGTGCGGCCGAAGAGGGGCACTTCGGCGAGTGGTTTTTTTCTAACTTCCGAATTTCAAAGGGATTAGGAAGATTGTATTTCCGAGAAACTTTCCCGAGAAACATTGACGAAACCTCTTTTTGGCGGTACACTCCTCTTCTTCTGAAGCGGAAGGGTCCGACCCTTTTGACGAACCGTTTTTTTGCGGAATGACCCGTGTGAGAAAAGGACTTTTATGGACGAGACCAAAACGGAATTTCCGGAGCGATTTGAAGAGAAGCAGATTCTGGATGAGCTGAAGACGTCCTATCTGAATTATGCGATGAGTGTGATTGTGTCGCGGGCTCTTCCGGATGTTCGGGACGGGCTGAAACCCTCTCAGCGGCGCATTCTGGTGGCGATGAACGATTTGAATCTGGGGCCTCGCTCCAAGCACCGAAAATGCGCCAAAATTGTCGGCGATACGAGCGGCAACTACCACCCGCACGGCGACCAGGCGACGTACGGCACGCTGGTTCGGATGGGGCAGGACTGGAATATGCGGGTATTGCTGGTGGACCCGCAGGGCAACTTCGGCAGCATTGATGCGGACCCGCCTGCGGCGATGCGTTATACAGAGGCGCGGCTCACACAGGCGGCGATGGATATGCTGGAAGACCTGAAGCAGGACACTGTGGATTTTGTTCCGAACTATGATGAGACGCGGACGGAGCCGGTGGTGCTGCCGTCGAAGTTCCCCAATCTTCTGGTCAACGGGGCCAGCGGAATTGCGGTCGGGATGGCGACGAATATTCCCCCGCACAATGTGGGGGAGGTCTGCGATGCACTGCTGCTGATGATTGACGACCCGGACTGCGGGTTTAAGGATATACTGGAAAAACTGCCGGGGCCGGATTTTCCGACGGGGGGCATCATCTGCGGCCGCAAGGGGATTCTGGATGCGTATGTGACGGGACGCGGGCATCTGAAAGTGCGGTGCCGTTCCCATATTGAGACAACGGCAAAGGGCAAGACGCGGATTGTGATTACGGAGATTCCGTATCAGGTGGTGCGGGCGAATGTGGTAGCCAAAATCGCCGAGTGTGTGCGGAACGGCACAATTGATGAGATTGCAGACCTTCGGGATGAATCGGACCGCAAGGGCATGCGGATTGTGGTGGAACTGAAGAAGGATGCCGACAGCCATGTGGTGCTCAACAAGCTGTACCGCTATACGCCGCTGCAGACGACCTTTGCGGTGAACAATGTAGCGCTGGTGAACAACCGGCCGGAGACACTGAACATCAAGCAGATGCTGAAGCTGTTTATCAGCCATCGGCTGACGGTGATTCGGCGGCGGACGCGGTTTCTGCTTCGCAAATGCCGCAGCCGGGCTCATATTCTCGAGGGGCTGATTCTGGCGGTCAGCGATATTGATGAAATTATTGCGCTGATTAAGGCCTCGCCGGATGCGCCGACGGCCAAAGAGAATCTGATGAAAAAGCCCTTGCGGCTGGCGGAGACCGAGACGCTCAAGCGGATTCTGCCGGAGGCGTTTGTGACGGAGCGGAGCCGGCAGGACCAGTTTCTGACGGGACCGCAGGCGGATGCGATACTGACGATGCAGCTGCAGCGGCTGACGGGGCTGGAAATTGAGAAACTGGCCAAGGAGTATGCGGAAGTCGCCGAGAAGATTGCGGATTATGAGGCGCTGCTGGCCAATCGGAATCTTCAGCTGGATGTGATTCGCGAGGACTTGTACGAAATCAAGGAAAAGTACAAAGACCCGCGTCGGACGGAGATTCTTACGGAGGAGGCAGATGAGCCCGAACTGGAGGATTTGATTGCGGATGAAGAGACGCTGGTGATGATCAGCCACGGCGGATATATTAAGCGCACGCCGATCGATGCGTACCGCAAGCAGGGCCGCGGGGGCAAAGGGGTGATTGCGTCGGACACGAAGGAGGGGGATTTTATCGAGCATCTGTTTGCGGCTTCGACGCATGATACGATTCTGTTTTTCACGAACCGGGGGATTTGCCACTGGCTGAAGGTCTATCATATTCCGGAGATGTCGCGTCAGAGCAAGGGGCGGAATCTGGTGAACCTGCTGCAGCTGGACCCGCAGGAAAAGATTGCCTCGATTCTGAATGTGCGCACGTTTGATGATACGCGGCAGCTGGTGATGGCGACGCGGAACGGTCTGGTGAAAAAGACCGTGCTGTCTGCCTACGGCAATCCGCGTTCCAGCGGCGTGATTGCGATTAAGCTGGATGAGAATGACGATTTGATCGGGGCGGCGATTACCAGCGGGGAGGATGAGATTATTCTGGGTACGCGGGACGGGATGGCGATTCGGTTTTCGGAGACGCAGGTCCGTTCGATGGGGCGGGTCAGCCGCGGGGTGCAGGGGATTCGGCTCCGTCCTGGAGATGAGGTGGTGGATTTGGTGATTGCCGAGCCGAACAGTTCGCTGCTGACGGTCTGTGAGAACGGCTACGGCAAGCGGACGCCGATTGAAGAGTATCGGCCGCAGAACCGCGGCGGGCTGGGGCTGATTAACATCAAGACCACGGAGCGGAACGGCAAGGTTGTAGCCCTTAAGACTGTGCATGATGAGGATGAGCTGATGCTGATTACCGCCAACGGGATGATGATTCGCACGGGGCTGGAGCAGATTCGAGAAATCGGCAGAAATACGGCCGGCGTTCGGATGATTACGCTCAAAGAGGGCGATAAGCTGGTGGCGGCGGCGCGGATTGTGCCGGAGGACAAAGAGCCGCCGTCGTCATCGGAACCGAAGAGCCCGACAAAGGAATCCGAGGAGGCGTCTGAGGAGAATTCATGAACGCCAAGCGAGCCGCTTCTGCGCCTGCCGTCAGTCCGCTGTATCTGATTGCCGGACCCGATTCCTTCTTAAATGCCCGCCAGGCCCGCCGTTTGACGGAGCAGTTTCTGACGGAGGAGGAAAGGCCGCTGGCACTCTGGCAGCCGTCGGGGGAAGAGCCGCCGGAGATGGTTGATGTGCTGGATGAGTTGCGGACGGTGCCTTTTCTGGCAAGCCGGCGGGTGGTGCTGATTCAGAATGCGGACGAGTTTGTTTCCCGGAACCGGGCGCGGCTCGAAGAATATCTGGAGCATCCGAGCCCGACGGGGATTCTGATTTTAACGGTCAGCAAGGCGGATACGCGAACCCGGTTGGTCAAGCGCCTCGCGCAGCTGGGCGGGCTGATTGAAACGGAGGTCAAATCGTGGGAGCTGCCGCGGTTTGCATGTGAGTACTGCCGGAGTCATTTTGGAAAGACGCTGACACTGCCGGCGGCGCAGCTGCTCGTGGAGCTGGCAGGCGATGAGCCGGGGTCAATCTGTCAGGAACTGGAAAAGCTGGCGGTTTTTGTCGGTGAGCAGAAGACCATTACACCGGAGCAGGTTCAGCGGCTGGTCGGGCAGAACCGTACGTTCGACGCCTTTGATGTGATTGATGTGCTGATGAAAAGGGATACGGCGGAGGCGCTGCG
>Ga0209508_1000771_pt1 | contig 29479 bp, 31 predicted proteins | sample AD_UKC129_MetaG_FD_184427 | JGI IMG/M metagenome (GOLD analysis project Ga0209508, IMG submission 184427) | Active sludge microbial communities of municipal wastewater-treating anaerobic digesters from Canada - AD_UKC129_MetaG (SPAdes) (version 2) | ecosystem: Engineered > Bioreactor > Anaerobic... | reverse complement strand
ATCTGGGAGTGATTCCTGCGGTAAAGACAAATAACGCTATGCGGAGGTGGCGGGTATGATTTATATGGGTGTAATTGCATTTGCTCTATTTGTGGGCGTGTGCATGATTGATGATTTATTCGTAACGAAAGAACACAAATGGGTTAAACATACTCAAAAAGGTATCTCCAAGCTCCGTAAATGGAGTAGGAGTAGGGGCTTTGGCCAACCCAATGCGGTTAAGGTTAGTAAGCTAACATACCGCATAAAGAATCCTCGCATTTTAATGCGGGGAGTAGGTCAATTTGTTGGGGGCGGATGGTTTCGACGGGTGACCGTTAATAGTTAGATTGGTTGCTTGGACGTGGGTTCGATTCCCACCGCCTCCACCAGCTCATTAAAAAAAGAAGGAGGGATGCGTATGTCGCTAGGATATAATCCACAATTATATATTGCCCCGGACTTTTCGGGGCTTGTGATCAGAAGTATAACCGATGCAGGCAAAGAGTACAGGAGCGCTAAAATAGAAGCAAACTCTGTAGATTTTAACATGTTGTATTACTACAACAATCGTGAATTGAATAAAGTTCCACCGTATAAGGGAAGGGTTAATCTAGTATACAATGTTTTGGCGGGAATGTCACTCAGAAATAATAACAGTGATACAGCTCTAATAAGAATTCAAATATACAAATTTGGAGCTGTTGGCACAACGTTCGAGATAAGAGTTAATTGGCGCTCCGATTATCAAACGACTGGAGTTGCCTATCTACTTCAGGCTCTTAGCTGTGGTGCATTGTATACTAATACTGTTGCCAATTTTATTGTCGATGAATCAGCTGGCACAAAGTATGAATTTAACAAAGAAACAGATACGTTTATGGTTGACTTTACTCAATCAACCAGCGTGAATATTGCCATACTAATGAATTGTAAGGACTCGTATGGCAACATGCATGACGTATTTGCCTCTCTAATGTGTTCTGAGGTAAAGAGAATCATAAACACAGTTGGGGGCAAGTTTGTCCAAGAAGTGCCACCAACTATGGTGTTCAAAGATACATTGAATAAGGATACGGTTGTTGCTATATTTGATAATATTGCTGACAGAATTTATGGAACTCCGACAATCTACAGAACCAAGCTATTCAGTGTTGATGAAATAGCAACTCTATGGTCGTCGGGCAAAATTAGGAAAGAAGAATTGAAAGACTGACAAGAGAGCAAAAAAGGGGGTGATATATGGTAAGGCTGAGATGCTGGTGAAAAGCACCAGCAACATCCAGCCAAATGTGAGAAAAGAAGATAAAAATAGCTCGTTCGAGGTATTAGAGGTTATAGGCGGTACGCCTATTTTGTTAAGGAGGTGATGTGTGAGAAGAAATATTTGGTGGTTGTCGGGTGACCCCTCCAACCAAACGAAAAGTAATTCTAGCGAAATGATAGCTCTATTGAGGTAGTTGAGTCAGGCTGTAGGCGATACGCCTATCTCTTTTGGGGAGGTGATATATGGAAAAGAAGGTATGCTGGTGAAAGGCGACCAGCAATGAGTCGGGTGTAATCCTCGACAAAGGTTACGTTGCACCCAGCAGCCTAGCCAATATCGCAGAAAAGATAGCTCCAATTTAATGAGGTATTTCAGATTATAGGCGTTACGCCTATTTTTTTTGAGGGAGGTGATATATGGGGAAAAGCATTGCGGAGTCGTGCAAGCACCAAATCCGCAAAGCATCCAAGCAGAAGAATAGCTCTGGGTGAGGTAATATAGTTCAGAGGCGGTACGCCTATTTCTTTCAGGGAGGTGATAGATGGTTACAAATCATACCTCTAACTAGGGTCGAGAGCTCTCTGAGGCATCTAAGTGTTTGTAGGCGATACGCCTATTCTATTAGGAGGTGATGCATGGAGAAAAAATATCTGCTGGCAAAATGCAACCAGCAGAAGGAGAAATGCCCATAACGGCGTTGAACAGCTCTAAACGAGGTACTTGGGTTAATAGGCGATACGCCTGTTTTTTTTGAAGGAGGTGAAACGTATGGAGAAAAGAGGAGAAAAGAACGTAGAGAAATTTCCATATCTTGGGGCGTGTTATCGTCAAAAGCCGGATGACTTCACTGGCATAGCAATTTATGGAGTCCATCCAAGCATAGAAAAGACCAAAGGTAAGCTTTATTTCAAGGCCAAAAAGCTTAGTATGCCAAAGACAGTGAAGATTGAGCGAATATCGCCTAAAATGTTAGATAACCAATCTGAATTACTTCTGAACGAAGTCGAAGTCATAGACGTGTATAAGCACGACAATATAATCTACAGGTTCGTGGCACCGCCAGATAGCAAGTATAACAACGTGATTGCTATGTTCTTCCTAGGAACAATCGCATCGTATGACTACTATACGGCATTTATTGACTTTGCAATTGACGAAATGCTCGAGCCAAGGACACAAGAGGAATATTGGAACGCACTACTCAATAATGTTGATCCTCATCTAAATGTTAGCCCAACACAGCTCTACACAGTGAAGTGTGGACGACTTAGTTTTGAAAATATAGGTCAGCCATGTACCAGGGTCAGTATAATAGCACACTCAAATTCAAATTACAAGTGCGCTTTTCTGGGTCTATGGACACAATCTTTATATCGATATAAAGATGCAGGTGCGGTGATGTTGGAAGGTTATCCTGCAGTAACTAATTTCAAAGACAGTGATAAGCCAATGTTTGTAGTTTACACTGATGAAGGTGGCAAGCTGGTGTGCTATGAGTTCGGTTCAAAATCGTATCCTGGCTATTATTATGCATATAGGAAGCAGGAACTATGCATTTTAGATGCACACGACATATTTGAGACTGGATTAGAAGAAATGTATAATAAGTTTGGCAAAGTTAGGCCAACCGCCTCGGTAAAATAGGTGAAAGAAGGTGGAAAGCATGTTTGCTTGTTCAGGACTGGGAACTATATTAGAAGAAGTCCCACCTCATTTTAATGGAGCGGTGTTGAGAGTTTCAATATTTCTAAACGGCAGAATCAGGCGTAATAGTCGGCACTTAGATGCTATATTTGCATTGCCTGAGACCGACTTCAGTATGAAACAAATTAATATGGAAGGACAGGGCTTATTCCAAGAATTAAAAGATCGCCTAAGGCCACTCTCAAATATAGAGGCTGTAGCTATGTATCTTGATGCTTGTGTAGACGGGCAGGTTGTCTACGAAACTGGCGTGTGGAATGAGGAATTCAGTCTGACAGATACAAATCGCCGAAACATAGTCAAGATAATGATGTTCACATCACGTTGTGTATATAGGAGGATGGAGATTGGACGTCTGAACTATAAAAAAGGTGAGAGCGTGCTGAGATACTTCCCATACAAGGGCAAAAAAGGCAACATTGAGGAACAATTAGGCAAGTTTTCAAAGAACGATAATAGCTTGTTTAGTGTTATGTCTTATGCTAGCATTAACGACAATAAAGCGTCAATGCTACTAGCAAATCTTCTAATGCCACACTCGGCGTGCTATAACTTTGTTGCTGTTTCTGGAACAATCTTGGAAAACAACAATAAGGGTTTGATCTTCGAGGCAGAAGAAGGGTTGGATGAACCTGGTATATATGTGTACGATATATACAAATTGTCCAAGAAAACGTGATTGTCCGATTTTGTTCAGTACATTGCACAAATTCGTCCGGTTTTGTGCAGTGGATTATACAAAAACCGACGAATGTGATGCATCATGCAACAATCGTGATGCATCATTTTTTATAGTGATGCATCATCCACTAAGTGACATACATATGTCGCGTATGTTGTTATATTGTTATCAGCTGTCCAATACTACGTTTTATGCATCAAACGCGACATTTTTTAAATGTCCATGTGACTCATAAATTGGGTAATACTGGTGTATAATCTTTTTAGAGGCTCATACGGTTGGACATATTTTCGAGTTTGCGTGTTAATGTTTTATTAAATGGCGAATCAACCACAGAGGAGGTGGCGATATGGCGTTACGACCATATGATTTTAACGATTTGTCTGTTATGCTCGGATATGAGGTGCGTGTTTTAACCTTTATCGAGAAAATCAAAAACAGGCTTTATTTCAGCTATTATGTGCCTAAGCCTGATGGCTCTAGGCGAGAAATTAACACCTATTTGCACAAGCGTGTAAAGCCAAATATGGAAATAGATTACGTGCAGTTAAGAATGCTTGATGACGAAGACCTCGAGAAATTGCTAGAGGCTTCTAAAACATTATCACAGATACACAAAAGAATAAATTCGGTTCTATTTGATAATATTGAACTTCCACCATGCGTACATGGCTTTGTCAAAGGAGAATCTATAAGGAATGCAATTACGCCACATATTGGGAAGGATTATGTAGTAGCGTTGGATATTCACAGCTTCTTTCCGTCAGTAAAGAGTGATTATGTATTGGACTCGCTAATGAATTTTGGATATGGTAGAGAAGCTGCTTGGCTAGTTGCCAGACTTGTATCGTATAAAGGCGTGCTACCACAAGGCGCTATTACTAGTCCAATGGCGTCAAATATAGCGTTTGTGCCAGTAGACTTTGCTATAATGAATATCTGCACTCCACATGGAATAACCTATACCAGATATGCTGATGATCTCGTATTTAGTGCCAACTTCAAATTAGATGAGCAAATTGAACAAATTATCACTGTAGTTCAAAATGCAGGGTATACAATTAACAGAAAGAAGATCAAAAAGTACGGACCAAAGGAACCTCATTATATACTTGGCACCGTAGCAAACAGCAAAATAAACTTGCCTAGAGAAAAGCGTAGAAATTTAGAAGCTGCAATCTTCAACTTTGTGATAAAGCATCAGCTTCCGTATGGCAAAGAGCCTGCATCGTATAAGAAAACGTTGCTAGGTCAGGCAAATTATATGTTATCGATGAACCCTAGCCTAGGTAGACTAGCTAGACTAAGAAACGAATTAAGGCAATTTGATGTAGATGGGATACAGTTCTCAAATATATTTATAGCCTAATGGAGGTGTTGGTATGGATGAAGACCTTATTGCAAGGATCAACGAGGCAATTTCAGGAAAGAGAAGCTACGAAAATTGGGTAATTGTACCATTTGAGGATGATTTAGTGAGGCACGCATCAAACACAGTAATTAACTCATATGGGCTTAACCCAGTGGTGTATTATGCAATTATTGAATTTGCAATTGAGCAAGAGTATTACAAGTATGAGTGGGATAAGGTAGTAGTTAGATTGGCAAGTATAGATGAGAACTTAATCACGTTTGTTGCTGTTCTTGTGTTAGATGATGGGCAGAATATACCAGTAGTAATCGATATTCAAGAAAATTATTATTGGGAGATTTCAGAACCTGTTAAGATGTATTATGTAGCGGGTCGAACAATGGTGGAACTAAAACTAGAGGATGTTGTAGAACAACTTATTAGCAAGACAAGTCAAATTCGATTCCTGATGTTAGACTATGTAATTGACTTACCACCGAACAACGTCATTGGCAATGTCTATAAAAATCCAAACAATGCTGTGACAATGACGGTGTGAACTCCGTACACGGCTTGAAGAAACTTAATGAGCTGATAAGATGCGGATTTGTAGAATTAGAAGACGTTGAATTTATGTATCAAAGGAACAATAGCATATAAGAAAAAAACTTGTGAAAGGAGGTGATAAGTGAGAATAACAACTTGCTGGTAAAAAGCACCAGCAATACAAAATGCCAGCAAAACGAATTTACAGTAGTCATAATCGGCATCGTCTTCTGTTAAACAGCTCTTTCGAGTAAACAGCTCTTTCGAGGTATATCAGTTCATAGGCGATACGCCTATTCTACTAAGGAGGTGATCATGAGTGTAATGATTTCTGGGCGGTCGCAAGCTCCCGACCAGAATCTTCGCATAAAGCATAAAACAGCTCTTCGAGGTATTTAAGCAGATTATAGGCGATACGCCTTATTATTTGTTGAAAGTAGGTGATATATGGGGAAAAGCATTGCGGAGTCGTGCAAGCACGAAATCCGCAAAGTATCCAAGCAGAAGAATAGCTCTGGGTGAGGTAATATAGTTCAGTGGCGATACGCCTATTATATTGAGGAGGTGATATAAAGGAAAACGTATTATTCTCTTGCGAGAATGTCTTGTTAGCTCAAGCGAGGTATATTGGTTGTTAGGCGGTACGCCATCTTATTATCACTAAATCAGGAGGTGAATGGTATGGATGAGAAGACGAGTTTCAAGGAAAACAAGGTAAATTATCTGGGAACTTACTACTATGAAAAGCCGGATAACTTCACTGGGATCAAGATGCAAGTTATGAATTCTAAATTGGGCACTGAATTAAAGACAGTCTACTTTAAGGCTAGAAAGGTACAAATGCCAGCTAGAATAGAAATTACCAATCTCAGATCGAGCAAACTAGGCGATGTGTTAGATATAATTTGGAGCAGTAATAAGTTTGTGACTATAGACGTATATAAAGATGATGAACCAATTTATAGATTTGCCGTACCACCTCATCATAAATATCTGACGGTTGTTGCAATGTTTTTCTTGGGGACTGTTGCAACATACGATTACTATACTGCTAACATTGATAGGATGTCGGGACGCGGAAATAAGAATTCAACTGATGAGGAGTATTGGAAAATTTTGCTAAATAACACTGATACACATCTAAATGCACAATCAACAAATTTATATACTGGCACGTTATGTGGTAATTTCCAATTTGATTGTATGCTGGATTCATATAAAGTTACAACCATTGTGGCTCATTCGAACAGTATGTATAAGTGTGGCTTTTTCTCAATGTGGACAGGCTATTTTGTTCGCAAAGAAGGCGGAGCTATTATGGTAGAAGGATATCCAGGCGTTACCAAATTTGCGAAGACTGGAGAGCCAGTTCATGTTGTGTATACAGTTGAAGATGGCACTTTGGTTTATTATGAGCCTGGCGTTCTAGATGATAATGATCGTGGATATAACAGGTATGAGTTGAGAGGGCTAAATAAGAACGATATTGTTGCATTGGAACTCCAAGGCTGGTATGACAAACTCGGCAAGAAAAGGCCAGAACAACGTATGGTAATTGAATCAAGCCCGGAACTTACCATAATTAAATAATCATACAAGAAGGAGCGTGAGTGGTATGCTTGGGAAATGGTTCAAAAAGCGAGAAAAGGTTATAAGAAATACATACAAACTCACTTATGTATTTGTAGACCTAAAGGCACTAGTAGAAAAGATTGATAGAATGGCGGGGGTTATACAAGCGCCCAACACTATAATCTTATACATGCCATCGGATGTTAAGGTTAAGTACGATCACATCCCAAATACCAACGTAGTTATTGTTAAGTTTGCAGATGACGATTATAACTATGACAAGGCAACATATATTCAAACAAAGCGTGAAGGCATAACGGACGAGTTTGAGTTTGATGAAATTTATTGTATGCCAGATGCAATAAGAGAAGCATTAGATAAGTCCAAAGACAGAACAGTATGCATAACTAAATAAGGAGGTGATTGTATGGGCAAGATTAGGTATATCATTGACGTTGAAGAAGATGACAAGGAGTTTCAGAAATTGATTGCCAAGCTAGTAAACCAAGGCACAGTAGAAATTGTAGCTAGAGACCCAGCGTTGGTCACATGGGTGTTCCCAGAACAAATTGAACAGTGGTTAGAAGAAGAACTGTCTAGTGAGCAGGTGGATAAAGAAAGAGGCACATAACTCCTCTTGGAGTGACTGTGCCCCTAATATGGTATACAAATTATTGCTAACTAAGGCGTTTTCCCTTGCCCTGGCTTAGCTGTGTTACTATTAAAGTTTGCGGTGCCACCTATACCAAATGTCTCATTAAATGTCTCATTAAGGTTTTTCGCCATGCGAGGCGCTTTTCTTAATATCTTGTCAGTGAGTTTCACGTATTTGTAAATCTCTTTTACCGGTTCTTTCTTGGGGCTCAACTTATTAATTGCCATTGTTGTATATGGATTTGCTGCTAGTGCTTGCACTGGGTCTTTTACTGGCATATACAAGAGCACATTAGGAAATTGCTTAATGGCTTTAGCCATCAAGACCGCGTCTAGTAATTGCCTTGACGTTGTAGTTGACGATACTCCCGGATAATTTGTCTGAGACGTATCTTCAGCCAGCTTATCTAAGGCTAGTTTGTCTAATCTATCTTTCAAATCAAGAATTTGTTTTAGGTCCATAAGGGCGCGTTAGCTCCCTCCTTTCACTATAAAATGAGTGCACAGGTTCAGCGTTTAAAGAGTTTCCCAACACCACTAACAACTGACTTCAAACCACTTTTTAATGCTCTAGCGAACGCTGAAATGGATGGGTCTTGTCTAAAACTATCAATGCCCGGCTTGATTTTATTCCAATTTTTTGCGAGAACTAAGCCGCCAGCTGTCAATGCAGCTATGCTGGGTATAACATAATTTGGTTTCTTCTTTGGCGTTGTATATATAACAGGTGGTGCTGGATAGTATTGTGCACTCTTGGCAAATTCTTCCATTACTAATTTCATTGCTACCTTCTTAAGTAGCTCCTTATCAAAATCATTCATTAGGCCACCACCTTCGGTCTTACTTGCTAATATGTCTCTGTGCCTCACCAAAACTCTTTGATTTTCTAAGTGTATCTTTCAAACCTTTGTTCTTGGCCAATCCCCAAGCGGCTAATCCAAGTCCGGTTGCGCCAAGGCCTAATCCTGCTAATGTTCTTCGATCAAGTTTTTGCTTTTGAGGTTGCTCATTGAGAAGGCTCATAAGCATTATTGTTTCTGGATTCATCCCATACATTTGTGGCATCATTTGGGTTGAACCTTGTGCCTCTTTGAGCATTTCCGTTATAATTTCAAGTTGCGTTTCGGCAAGGTCTTCAGCTAACTTGGTTAATTCTTGGCCGTATTCTCTTAAACTTGTTACGATGTCATCCTCCGATGCGGTTTTGCTGTTTCTCGGGCCGTCTTGGCTTGCAATGTAATCAGCAAGCTTCATTAGCAATTGGCCTTGCTCATATACTTCATTTGCATCATAAGAGAGCACTTCTTCAAGCAATCCTGATAGTGCTGCGGCTATCTTTTCGATACCTTGTTCTGATATCTCTTGTTCTGATGCAATTTTCTCTTGTAACTTATCAACTACTCTGTCATAAGCATTTCTTAAATCCTTTCCCACAATAGACACCTCCTGAGAAGTATTAGCGTTTTTTGTCATTGCAACATGTCCTAAACGGTATAAGGAAGCAGTATGCTACGCTTCCAAATATCATACTAACATATGGATTGGAAATGTGCAGTCCGAAAACCCAATTAATAAGTGAAACTATAAGTCCACCTGTGAATAGTAATAAGAACGAGGCTGCAATCATCATGGCCACTAGAATCAATCTGATTTTAAGTATTTCCTTCATGATTTTCCCTCCTTCTCTGCTTTATATCTTTATTGTATAACAGTTTGATAACTTAGCAGTCTTTTTAGAATTTGTTTGTGGTGATATAATTAATCTAATAAGGGAGGTATAGCGTATGCTAAGAAGTCTACTTACATTCATTGGAAGGCCCAAAGACGTTACATTTGATGATTTTGAAAAGATAAGAGAGTTCTTAAGTGACAACGCTGATGTAATATTAGTATGGCAAAATAATAGATTCATACTGTTCTCTCCAACAACCGTCTTAAAGGTGCGCAAAGCTACATGGCCACGGTTGAAAGTTCCAAATTTTCATCCTTGTTTAAGAGACTTTGAAATGTTCTTTGGCATTGAGAACTTTGCAATAGAAAGTGAGACGGACACTTTCTATCATTTGAGATTGTCTGGCAATAAAACTGGATTGCTTGATCAAATTGCAGTTATAACTTCTGCATTTCTTACTCTTAGTAATGAACAGCCAGGGCAAGAAGATGAGCAATTATTTGCAAGCCAAGAGCAAGAAGAACCAGTAGCTGTAAAAGAAGAGCCAAAACAAGAGCCAAAGGCTCAGCCGGTTGTAGAAGCCAGACGTGAGAAACGCAGTAGAAAGCCCAAAGAAAAGTCGGTAGTTGAAAAACAAGAGACTAAGCAAGTAAGCAAAGATGATGCGAAACCAGTTGAAAGCCAGCCAGAACGAAAGAAAAAGGAGAAGGCTAATAAGCAACAGCCTGAAGCAATAGCAGCCAAGCAAGGAAAGAGTGTTCCAACGTCAGATGATAATGCTAAGGCTATTAAGCCAAAACATAAGGCGCCAGATAAGCAACCCGAGAGCAAACCAGTCGATAACAAAGTAGAAAAGAAACAGCCTGATAAGACAAAGCAGGCTGAAAAGCAAGAAACTACGAAGAATAATAGCGTCAGGAAAAGAAAGCGTGAGATGGTTGCATAACAATTGTGCCCCCATTTGGGGGCACTTTCTGTTTCTATTTTTCTTTTCGCTCTTTGGATATCTGTTGATCTAAGAGTTCTTCAATTAATGTCTTCTGATTTATTTTCTTTCTTGCGTTTTCTTTGACATAGTTTACTATATCATCATCTGCGATGAAAATTGAAAGTAACGTTTGCAGATATGCAGATAGGCCAATTAGTACATCGTTATATTCGCTTACTAGACGGGTTGTTTCTTCCAATGTTTTTGAAATTCGTTCAACTGTCGATTTATTATTTTGCTCTACGAGCTTCATTGTTCTCATAACTAGGAAAATACAGATGGTTGATATTACTATAATCAGGAATCCGAGGACACCAGTCTCATTAAATACCTTTGCTAGTGATTGGAGGAGTTCGGACATCTCTGCACCTTCTTAGTAGATTTTGGGTGGCATCTTCTTTTTCGCGTAGTCCGCGGGTGGGGTCCAGTTCCTATGCCTCCTTAAAAAAACTGGTTCACTAAAATTATTGCCAGTTATTTTTGAATATCCGGTTATGTCCTTTATTTCAAGTAGGAAGTTTCTAGAGAAGCAACGTTGTGCTTCGCCACCGCAATGTGGGCATACAGCGGGTTCATCTCGTTGTTCAATTGGGCGTAATTCCTCGGTTTGCTGTCCACAAACCTTACATTCATATCTATAAATTGGCATATTTCGCACTCCTTTCCAATTATTTCAGCTTGTACTGCTCTACTTCAGAACCGTATTTCAGTTCCGCCAACAGGGTACTGCCAGTGATAGGGAGATGCAGACTGCCAATGATCCTTTTCGATATTGGCATCGTAAATATTTGCTTACCGCGTGCGTTATAGATATTAATCCAAGCATTTTCGTGGTTCTGAAGCACATTATGAAGTTTGTCTAATAACTGGTCATATGTAATCTCGTCTGTTTTGTTTCTCAATTCAACCGCCCCCACACCACATCTATTTTGTGGCTATGCTGTTGCTACTCCCATTACTGATACTGCAACGTTATATGATGTGCCTATTGATTTCTGTGAACCTGATGGCACTGTTACTTTAAAGTAAACGGTAACGCTTGAATTTTCAGACAATGTGCTAATATTTACTTGACTACTCCACTGGCTTTGGTCAAGAGAAAATGATACCCAAGATGCATCGGCCAATCCAGAGGCTTTTGTTTGGGCTTCAACTACAATATCAATAAAATCTGCTCCTGTAGCTGTTAGAGTTAATGCACCAGTTCTGGAAAATGTTTCACCAGTGGCCCCATAAACAAATGGTGTGGTAGAAATTACGCTGCCTGTACCCGAAAATATAATCAACACATCGCCAGTATTAACTCCAGAAGTGAATGTAAATGTTGTCGAGCTTGATGTGGTTGTGTATGTATAATTTGAAGAAGCCAATAACTTATAAGTTGATTTTGTCGTATCATATTTGTATATAACTGGGTTAATAAATACTTTGCCTTCTATTGTATAAGGATCTGCTGAGTTTGAAACAGTTATGTTTGTGAGGTCACCTGGCACTTCTACATTATTGTACTTTACTACTATTTTTGGATCAGCCATATCGATCGCCTCACTCTTCCTTGTACCATAGCACAAACTGGAGATTATTGAATACGTTAAGTGTGCTTATTACATTCCCGTCAATTACAAGTTGAGCAATAATGTAGTCTGTAACATATATATCGCCTTCTTGATGGACTGGAACATTAAGCCAAGTTGCTGGATTAGATTGGACTATTTCGTTTGAACTACCAGGATAGCCAAATGTTGCTCTTGTGATATCAGAGCTCATTAACGTACGAGAAGGCGCAGAATATGTTGAAGAGGTTCTTAGCCTAAGATGTGCGCCATTAGCTAAAGAGCCAGTGAAGTATAATTTAGCCTCTGTAACTGTTGTTGTGTCACTGTTATCAAATATAATTTTAAAATATCGCTCGTACGAATTAGCAATTTGCCCCTTGTTTACAACAAGCCTATATGTAGTATAGTTTGTATTATCTATATATACGTCTGATTGGCCAAACCCAATAACCGCATTTGTTAATGGATCACCTGGCACTTCCATTGCGTCACTGCCAATATACACCTTCCAAATTGGGGTTCGCATTATTTGTTGCCTCCTTAAAGACAATTACCCCACATTGACGGGGGTAACATTATTTATTTCGCACCATTGATCGTACGAGCTTATATAATCCATGATAAACGGAAAGTATATTATTAACTGTGCTGGTTGGATATTCTTGAAGCTTCGCTTCTATTTCACCAGTGGGGTCATCAAAATAAAACACTACTCTGTCATCTTCAACTACGGCTTTGCCTTCATATCCATTTGATTTGAGAAATGTGACTAGGTCAATATCCGTTAATGCAACACACTTTTTTTCCATCGCTATCCACAACCAATTCCGGTTGTGTTCACCTCCTTTAGTCTATTTTCTTGTCTTGTTATACTATAGAATATCTATACGTTACATAAATGACAGGCGTTATCTGGGTTTGGAAGGTTCCTGCAACTTCACCGTAAGTAACTTTGGTTTTTATCCAAATTGCTATTGAATCACCTTTTGCTAGTTCGTCTATAACTGGTAATGCATGTGAAAAATCCTCTGCAGTGTTCCATGTCTTTCCACCTATTGTTTTCAAGCTACCCTCTGTTGATACCGTACCATCTGTGAGGTTTAATGTTCCGAGTTTATCAGGAGATTGACTTGATGAAGTGTATTCAGATGACCTTTTTGACTCAATAGCAATCTCGAATGTACCAATACCGCTTGTCCCTTTCTCTACGTAGACTTTTATATCGCGAAGAGCAGAATTAGCAGTATTGTTCTTAATGAATGCCTTAAAAAGTTGATAGTCAGTTGGCTTGTCTGTACTATCCACAGTAACCGTTCTAAGCAAGGTAGTAATATTTGCGCCGGTTGAAAGTTCCAAATTTTCATCCTTTCCACCACCGACAACAAGTGTAGTATCCGAAATGCTACTCGGATTTGCTGGAGTATAAACGCTGGAATATAATTTTAGTTGAGTGTTGTCAAGCACATAATTAATTGGTGCTCCCATTTGTATACACCTCCTGTGTGTTCTGAGCCCATCTGAGATTATAATATCATATTTGTTAAACTGTTCAGTACTTTAATAAGCGATTTTAGAAAATGTCGACTATTTTCTAGCTGGTGTACGAGTCTTATTATCGCTCTTCATAGAAATTAAAGTAGTGTTTAATTCATTCAATGTTTTATTTAAGTCTATTAATGTATTATCAAGATTAGTTAGTGTCGTTACTTGCTCTTTCACGAAGGCATTACCTGTTTCTGAAAACATTACGCTTGAAAGCACGCCAGGTGTCCCCGTACCAGCAGTATTGAATATTCCCGTGTTAAGCCTAGAAGTACCTTGGCTAGTTAGTATGCGCATTAAGCCTTCTTTGCTCGTTACATCATCTAAACCTGAAAAGCCCATTTCACGCAATGTACTTTTCCAGAAATCTATTGGTTTCACTCCATTAGTAGTAAAGTCCAACAACTGGTTCAGCGACTCTTTATTGCCAGTGGCAAGATTAACATACATAGCCGATTTGAGAAATGGCGCTTCCATACTTGTTGATGGCAGAGTATTTAATATTCGGCCTAATTCAAGCGGGCTAAATCCTTCAGATGCCGCTTGCATAATGATGCTTTTCAAATCTTTGCCTGTCGATGTCTTTATATCACTTGTTGACTGTAGGAAGTCATAAATTTCCTTCGCCGGACCTGTTAAATTTGTTTGTGTTGTCTCTGCAGAATTGTACAATGCCTGCATAACTTTTTCTGGACTTATTGTGCCATACACAGCAGTTGATAATGTTTGGTATTTATCCTGCTTTTTAAGCACTTCATCAATTGCCGCTTGCAATTCTTTTGAAACTTTGCCAGGTGAAAAACCTTGCAATTCTGCCTGCGTTGGTATTTTTCCTTGCGTGGCAAGAAATACCATTGCATTTGCACGGTCTTCACCCGAGAAAGTGCTCAAAATCGTTTTAATGCTTTCTTCACTAATATCTTCACTAATATCTCTATTGCCCTTTTTAACCTGTTTGACTAGGCCAGACTGTGCTTGTTGAAGTTCTTTGGCATACTTATCGAGTAACAATTCTGGCTTGGATATTGCTTTTCTTAAATCTTTATATATTCCAGACAATGAAATTTGTGTTTTCCAGTCCAATAGTTCATCGTTACCACTGCCAATAAGCTTTTGTTCAAATTCATTCAAGTCATTTGCGCTTTTAGCTATGCCATATACAGTTGCCAAAGCCGACTCACTTAATTGCCCTGCCTTTTCGCCAAGCGCGGCTTTAGCCTTGATGACATTTCCCCATTTTTCAGTGTATTTGTTTACTGATTCTGTGGCACTAAAATCAGATTTAACTTGAGATAATTGTAAGAACAAATCAGGATTAGTTTTAGCAAGCAGTTCTGGAGATTGCAAATACTTGAAAGCCTCTTGTGAACCATATTGTGACTCTAATTGTGATAAAACAGCATTAGCGTTAGCTGGTTTTAATTGTGCTGCTTTTGTTTTCAATTGCTCAGCCTCTCTGGAAGTAATTATACCTTTTGAGGCAGCGTAAGCAATTGAATTAAACGTTGCAGGTAAATTTTCAATGGCTTTTTGTGCAGCTTGTTCTGGAGTTTCACCGGCAAATTGGGCAATATCAGTAATTCCTTTTGCAGTAGCATATTTGATTAGATCTGTAGATATGTATTTGCCATTTATTTTCTGCAATCCTTCGGCTACTTTTTGCTTGGTTTCTTTTGATAATCCTTCTAAGCCACTAAAAAGCTGTTCAAGGACGCTACCAGTAACATCCTCGGCCTTTTTAACAGAATTGGATAAATCTTTAACAAGGGCTTGCTCACCTTCGATTAGTTTATTCAGTTTCTGGATACCGGGATCATTCTCAATTTGTAATTGCATCTTTTGTATCTCGCCGGTGCCCCAGTATGTGTCACGTATAGAATTAAATATATTGCCAAAGAACGACTGTATTGATTTTGTGAGTCTTAAGAACGGAGACTCGTACTGCTTCAATATTTCTGATTGCTTAGACTCATACTCAGCCAGCACGTTTTGCATATTTATTTCTCTACCCACATTAGCGTAGTTTAATTTGCTCATTGCAGTGCCGAGCGGCACTGCTTGCTGCGGGTTTACACCATACTGATTAAGCGTGTACTGCCATGCATCCTCGTCGGTCTTCAATCCAGCTTTTTTGTAATATTGAGCAGTTGCACCTAACACAGTCATGATTGCTGGCAAAGCGTTGTTAGGTGAGTTGTTTATTGCCTGTGTTATTGCACTCGTCTGCCCAATTGGTGTGATTAGATTTGTATCACTACTAACAAGTGATGAGGTCCTGCCCAATAGTGTATCAACTGATGCCCGACCATTAAGCAAGTCTGTGTCAAATGTGTATCCATTTTCCGTTCTTCTTAGCATTCCGAGTAGAAGTGCCCTACCATTCGAAGAGCCAAGGAGATTTGAGACGACAGTATTGAGTGCCTCAATTGTTGGTTGCTCTCCGCCAGCTTGATTTATTAATTGTTGACCAGTCTGATTTCTTATTATGCTAGTCAAAACTGGAATCTGTCCACCAAGAGTAAGTGCCGCGGGGCCAAGCAACGTACCAGAGCTGACTGCCTGATTGGCAAATCCCATTTGCTGGCCTGCTAACCAATTCGTTGATACACCTGAAATGGCCGACATTCTACGTATTGTATTGGTGTATGTTAAAGCTTGTGAAGTATCACCAACACCCATCCGTTTTAATTCGTCAAGTAGTTGTATTGAACTTTCGTAGGTTATATGCAAGTTCTGGCTTATCTTTTTTATTGAGTCGAGATAATCCTTAAATCTACGTTTGAAGTCTTCAGAAGAACGTACGCCAGTCATTAGATTTGTTTGCGATATTCTTGAAAATATATCCAATACTTCTTTTGAACTTAATAACGTATCCACATATGAAAGTTGTTTCATGTAAGTAAGAAGTTTAGAAGACTCAGCAATGCCAGGCCCACGAACACCAACATTCTGATTAATCCAGCCTCCAGAAAGTGCTCGATTGATTGCTCCTACTTCTGCCGGTTGAGCGATAGCTGAAACTGCCTTCTCTGTTAATAAGCTCCCTGCCGTTGCACCTATTATGCCACCAATAGGGCCTAAGAAAATAGAACCCAATGCACCGCCAACTAAGCCACCAATAGTATTTGCACGGAAATTTGTACGTGCAAGTTGTTGATATGATGGTAAAAGTTGACGCGTCTCAAGTGGCGTGTAGTATGGTTCGGCAGGCTGGTATCCTCCAAAACGATAAGCCATTCTTTGAACCGTATTTATGTTAGACAGATTCATTGGCTTACTCAGATATGAAGGTGCACCAGCCACATTAGGTGCGTATCCTAAGCCAACCTGTGAAACATTTGCCAAACTGGTTGGAAGATAATTGCCACGCTGTGCAAGCTGGCTCAGGATACTGTTTAATTTTCCAAGGGTGCTAGAGAGTTGCTGATTTTGTTGCATGAGAGTTTGCATGTATATTTGCTGTTGCTGTGATTCATACATGCGCTCGTGTATAAATAGCGAATCAGGAATTTGTTGGCTTATCGGCATCTTCTTTTAACCCCCGACTTTGCTGCTTTTTGATTTTCTCCATCAGCGCCCTCGCATCTTCTACGAAGTCGGAGCGTTCTTTACCCACTTCAGGAAACATTAATTCACTGTATTTGGAAAATAGTTTCGGCAATTCCTTAGTTGCACCAATGGAAGCATAAATAAGAAGCAATGTTTGATACATTTGAAGCGTTTCGTTGCGTATCTCTAGGCCTATTGCAAGCTGATTTTTTAGTTCGTTTTTTGATATTTCGCCCTTGGTATATATTTGAGCATAACGCAGGCCCATTGGGTCCTGCAGAATTAGTTTGGGAGCCCACCACCATTCTTGATGAACTCAGTTACTTCTTCACGAAGGTTATTGTATTTCTCCGTTATTATCTCAATAACACTTGGATGCATTTTCAATAGTTTATCAATTTTCGGTTTTATATATTTGTTGATGAACTCTCTCTTAGAATTTTCATCAAGCGTGCCATCCAGTAGCTTATCTATAAGCAATTTAATTGCTGTGCTTTCTAACGCTGGTTCAAATGGTTTCCCGTCTATTGATTGAATGATAAATGCAAGCCTTGCCACTACTTCCAACGATGCGGCATAAACCGAAGCAAACGATCTCACATTTGTCATGAGATAATCAACTACCATGTCGCTTACGAGAATATCTTCAGTATTCAACAACCTCACGGTGAATACCTGCCCACCAACTTCCATCTCTTTCTCAATATAGCCTTCCTTCAATAATTTTACATAATCTTCCGATGTTAACATCGCAAATCCCTCCTTCATGTTTTATTCAACGTTATTATAACATGTGCTATGAATTTGACAGAATTTTTGAGCTGATGTGGTACAATAATAGCAGAAGAGCAAATATGAGGGGGCACCCAGATGGAAAAGCTTAAGAAGATAGTCCGTGCAATGCTTAATGACTATTCATATTCTAATTATACATTGAAAAAAGAAGCCTTCACAGACAGTGAAATAGAAAATGCGCTTCACTTCTCACTTAAACAGTTGAATCAGTATCCACCCGTTGTTACAACGTACAATTATGAAACTGCGCCAGTGTATCTAGTATCGCTTGGTGCTGTTTTATGGTTATTAAAGCAGATGTCAATGGTTGAATCTGCAATTCCGCAATTTAGCACCGACTCCAACGCTTATCCTGGAAAATTTGAAGCGCTACAGAACATTATTCAAATGTTAGAAAGCAAGCACAATTTGCTATTAACGAACTTCAAACATATAATCAATGTAAACGGTGGGTTTGGCAATGACCCTTACAAATGGTCTAGCCTAATCTGGTGGTGGTAAAAGTGGGATATTGGCCACCGTATGCCTCACAAGCGTTAGCTAATTATTTGGAATATAGGGCTACTACTTCTGGCAGCTACCGAAGTTGGACGCTGAATTCACAATATAATATCGTAATGCCAACTGGTCTACTACCTTTTTCTGGTTCACCAAGTATTTTGTATAATCCATTAAATATAACAAATATACACGAGTCAGATTTTAATTACGTAATCTACTATTCTACTGGTTACACATCAAATTATGAGAATATAGCAATATATTGGGGTCAATCTTTTTTTGGTCAACCAAATGGTTGGTTGGATTCATTTGGCAATTGGCAGAAAAACAGTATTAATGGTCTAGTACGTCCTGAAATACACCGATGGTCTGCTGGTCCAAATACACCAGCGCAACAATATTCAACATACATTTCTTCTTTTGGCAATCTTAAGAATAAGATGCTAGTTACACGCCTTTCTACAAGTTACACAGCGAATGGTTATGTAAGTGGCAGTATTCCTGATGTGCGCCAAATACGATTCTATATAAATGTACGAGGGCAAGTAATAGGTCCATTTGTTAGAGTTGCTCCTCCTGGAATAACTCTGATATTCCACGACGCATTCATTTTTGCTTCGTATCAAATGTACGATGAAGATTTTTACGCAACCAGCCCTGTCTATAAGATATTTGAATATTCATCAAGCTTTCAAACTTCAAATACGATTACTTACTATTATGCTGACCTAATAGATGAAAGCCAAAAAGCGGAGATCACAATCAATGAAATTGAAGTTGGCTATGGCAAATATTCTTTGCAATATAGGTATTGCAACCCAACTCCAGATCCACCAAGAAACGGGCCATATACAATTCAGTATAGTACGACGCGTTCTACATTGCTACCGGCTTGGAATATGCCAGCCAAGGGCGCTAATTTGCTTACCAATACGTATTATCAGCCAAATTATTTTACAATCACTTCACCAGCAGTTGACTCGGTGGTTGTTACTAATTCAAGTGGTGTTGGCACAGTCAATTTGCAATTCAGCTGTACTAATCCAACGTCAACATATACTTTATATTATTCATGCCCTACAGGTTCAACATCATCGTCTGTGACTTTTAGTGGTACAAATGCGTCGGTGTCAATAACTGTTCCAGAAGCAGTTGAGGGGACTTTAACAAAAATAGCATTTAGGATTAAGAATGCCAATGGATACTTTTCAGATGTACGATATTGCTACGTAGTCAAATCTGCATCAGTAACAGAACCGCCAAGTATCGATACAAGCTATCCATCAAGAAAGGTGCAGAGAGTGTATCTTGATTCTTCCGGTAATGAAACAAGTAGAACAACTATTACCATTCCAAACACGTCTGATAGTTCACTATATTTACCAGTTACTAATCCAAACGACCCACCTTCAATGGCGGGATGTGCTGTTCATACATCAAATAAAGAGAAACTGATCTGGGTAAACTCAGAAGGCAAATATAAGGGGCAATCAATAGTAAAGAGCATGTCCGATTACATTGATGGACTCGGTGGAATGGAACTTGTTTTCTACAAATCCATTTTTGATCAGGTTGTAGAACTTGTTGAAGCTGACCATTGGGTAGTTAATGGCGACTATCGTGAACCATATATTCATATGTATTCCCAAGAAAATCAGTACGGTGGGTACACAACTGTATATGAAACTGCGTACGTCAAAATGTACACTTTAGGCGAGCAAAACAAACCATATTCTTTCAAAGGCAAAGCTCTAAGGCTTTATGTCTATTGGTCTCATTATCCATATTATACCCAGGAAAAATTTGTAATGGAACTTCGATACAATGGTGGGAGCATTGATATCTCACCCGCAAATTTTCCATATCACAATATAGCCGTAGAATTCTACGAAAATATGGTGATTGTCTACTCGGACGACACAAGTGGACAGTATCAGTACAAAATTTACAATATAAATTCTTCAACCTTTACAAATTTAATTATATATATAAGAAATGAAGATTCGCAGGTTATGTATATACGCAAAATACTGATATATGAACACAATCAACCAGTCACATCGCTTTTGTACCTTGACGCACTTAATGTACAATTATCAAGCCCTGCTCCATTAAATGTGGCATATCCGCTCCTGCCTGAATGGCGAGCAATGCCACCGTATTCTCCGCAATCATTTACAGTATATTCACCAGCCAAATGGGAGACAAGATATGAATCACAAAGCACATTTGAAATCACTTTCAATTTTGGTACTACGCTTAGCCCAAATTATACATTAACGTTATCCAAACTTTTGAACGGTTCTGTTGTTGAAACTCATAATTACTCACTTGGCGCAAATACTTCCATCACTCTAACATTACAGACGCCAAATAACGTAGGTGACAGCTATGAGTATCAGTGGCGAGTATTTGCATCAAATGGTAGAAGCGAAATCTTTAGTTTCTATGTTGTGCGCGTTGGGTCTCCTGCAGCATTAGACATAGGTGGTCCTGCAAATTATACATCATCAGGTGGCACTTACACTGCTACTGGTATTACTAAAGTAGACTATTCGCTTGTTGATGTCGGAACACAAATGTTGAAACCCGGCGATGCTATCAAATTTGATGCAGATTACGTGTTTACTTCCGTACCAAATCTTACAACAAAGACGCAAATAATTAACAACATGCCACAAACAACATTAAAGAACACAGCAGGTAATGAACAAATAGCTTCATTCATGGCTTTTATACCATTTAGAGCTAATGAATATACAGAAATAGATGTAAAACAAAACAATAATACAGACAAGGATATATTGTCTGAACTAGGTAATAAGGTTATTTCTGCAACGGATGTTACACAAATATCAGGGATAAATAGGACTGATAAGGCAATAGTTGATATAGATACAATGGAATTAAAGCCAAAGGATAGTATTATATTTGATGCAGACTATGTATTCACTTCCATACCAAATGTGGTATCAAAAACACAATTGAAGGGTCAATATCTTCAGACCACAGCTGTTAACAATACTGACATACCACAAAATGTTAGTTTTATGGCCTTTATTCCTTTTAACGATAATGTGGTTGGCGATACTAGTAGTGTAACTGTGAACAGTAGCGAAAAAGGCGGAGAACCATTAGAACGTCCAAACAAATTACCCGCCCAAGCTGTTCCAGTCAAAAACAATGATGTACCCAGTGGCGGTACTGACAGCATAAAGCAAGTAGACAAAGCTTTGGTAGATATAGACACTGTAATGCTTAAGCCAGGTCAGAAAATGGTATTTGATGCTAATTATGTCTTTGCAGAAGGAGCTTCGAGCACTATCGAAGCTAAAGAGGATAAGTTGCAGGCAACGATAAAGAATACTAGTGCAGAGAACAAGCAAGTATCCTTTATGGCTTTTATACCCTATAAGGATACTGAAATGGGCTCATAGAACTATGCGCTTTTTTGAATTCCTTTAATCTATGTAGTGGAATTTCAAAATCAATATACTTATATATTAGTGTTAGTACGCCATTGGCAAATTTGTATCCGCGCCCACTTGCTTCATCGTCAATCTGGCTTATTGCTGCTTCAATTGATTGAAAAGGCACTCTTGCTGGAATAATGAGTTGTGAGTGCGGTTCAACTTGAAATTCTTTCTTATTTATTTTGAAATGAACAATCTCGTCTGAACCATTTTCAATTATCGTAGTTAGTTCTGTTATATGCTTTACATTATGAAATAGTATTACACTATCTGGAAGTTGTAGTTGTATTGCACCTTCTTGTAGTCCAACAATTGTAGATGCTGACGTAGTGCTTGCCTTATCAATTTTCACAACTGGCCTTGTTGACGAAAATGTGGCAAGAGATATACTGGCATGTGCACTTCTAGTAGTCTGCGACTGTATTGCAATAGAGCCAATGCCGATTTGCTTTGTAGTTGATGATATTGATAATTGTACTTTCATTGGCAACTTAGCAATATACAACCTATTATTAACTATTCGAATAGGTATTGCTCTTTGTTTCGATGACCTTTGTACGATAACAAATGGCAATATGGTGGCTGGAGAATTTGTCGAGACAATTCTAATTGGCAGCAGTTCTTCATAAAGCCCAGCTATTTTTATTGCTAATGGTTCCTCAGCCTCGTTTATTATCCCATTGACTATCTTTAATGGAAATCCGGCTGGCAATCCAAATGCAACTCTAAATGGCATATCATAGTTTAACTTTTGCCATAGTGATAGTGACATTGGAGAACTCGAGATATCTGCCATTTGTTCCATTATTTCTATAGCTGAAGTTAAGTCAATTTGTTCTTGCTGCTTTATCTCTATGGGTGATGTTAGATCAACTTGTTCTTGTTGTTTTATTTCAAGCGGGATGATTTCCATCACGTATGCCTCCATTATCTCTAATTAAGTGTGGCAGAGTACGTACTACCTACAGATGGAAGATCAAAGAAAACCGATTGTTCACCACTTATTTCAAGTGGTCGTTCAAAAACTACTAGTGTATATGGGAATCCCCTGTTCTGTACTATAATCTTATTACCTGCAATACCATATATCCCAGTGCGTACATGTCGCCATACATCCTTGAATTTCCTTGTTATTCTATACGTTTCAGTTTGTATGTCCCTTAACTTTGCGTCGATTGCTGAGGTATACTTATCAAAATTAGCAAAATTCGTATCCTTGCCACCTATTGTCAAGAACACATCCGAAACTACTTTCTTATCGTTTGGCGTGGATACTTCTACCGTTTGCTTGTCAACAATATTCAGCGGATGCTGCTTGAAAAACGTAGCTGTAAACAAATTAGCGCTCATTGTTATGTTTAATAAATTACCGGCAAGCTGAAGCAACGGTGAATTAACTGCTGATAACTTCACTTGAACGGGAAGAGCTTGTGGACTTGTAAGGGCTGTTGATATATCCAAATAAAAAGTCACGGAGCTAACGGTTGTATGCAAACTTGTAGTTAAACCTGTCGGTAACTCAGTAACTCCAGACATCTTCCACAAATCCAGTTTTACGTTCGGAGCTATTTGTGTTAAGCTACCACCTGAACCTTTGCTACTGCCATAAATTATTTTTAACTGTTTGTTGTTTACCCGAGCAGTCGACTGTGCAACTGAAGTTTTGGGTTTATACAGTAACTTGGCATCCACAGACGTTAAATATTCTTGATGGATGTGTTCTGCGTCTGCTAATTGACTTGGCAAGTTGCCATTAATCTTCTTTGCGTACTTTGAGGGCATATTGAGCGGTAAAAATTCTGGATGTTCATGGTGAAACTTTGCAAACAGTCCATTGGGGAATTGTGATTCATCTTGCCAGTAAAGATAATTGGCACTATATGCAATTGAATGTAGTGCTCTTGTTACAAACTCTTGGTGCTTGTGTGTTTTACTGACAAATATGTTTGGTACATTCTGGAGCGTTTCAATATCTTCAACAATTACTTCGTTTTCACTGTTTCGCTCTATATAGTCATCGTGGGTGTGTAGCTTTAATGAAAAATTGTTTGTGCCGTTCAAATACTTGGTTGTTTCGGCTACATCACCCTTTTTCAACAGGTCTTCATGTTTGTGATTCTTATTTGCAAACACCACATCCCCTGCTGGGCGAAATGCTCTTCCAGCTGTGCCTACTAATTTATTCAATAGCAATTCAAAATTTTCTATTAATATCTTTCCAACTGGTGAGAATATCTTCACAATTTCACCCACTCTATAATATAAAGTCGTTCAATTCTTGTTCAAGCTGATTGATTAATTTTCTTGCTGAGTAATAGTCCATATTGTATTTTCTTGAGATATCTGCAATAGACATGGCTGGACTTTCCCAACCTTTGTAATGTGCAAACATAGAATCTGCATTGGCACCATATTTTGAGGCGACGTATTCCCTAAACTCTAGATAATTCAATTCTTGATTGTCATATATTTTGCCTACTACTGCTCCAGTTTCATCTTCATGCGTTACCCGCCTACGCTTGAATGTATCCACTTTTGTGACAGGCCAACTAAGATATTCTGCCAATTCAATTGTGCTTGGTGGCCTATCTAATTTTGCTTCTAATTCGTTGTGTGCAGCCTCATATGTATTATATTCCAACTTTAGATTTTCGGGCAGTCTTAACGGTGATTGATAAGTATTGACAAATCTAGATATGCCTTGGAGGTTTGAGTTTACATATCCATATACATTTCCTTTGGTTGGTTCGTAAGATCTAAGAGCCTGTGCAACGAGATTTCTACCTTGTAGTTCTATGGTTTCATTTGGCAGTCCACCACCAGCAAATCTATGTGTGTTCTTCTTTACTATAAGCTCGAACTCTGGATATATCTCTTCAAATATTTTGGGGTTGTTGGTTTGCTTCCACGTTTTTATTTTTGCGAGCAATTCTTGTTCTGTCATTTTACCTACACCCCCCTAGAAGAATCTGTAGTAACTAAATTCTATTGTCTGAAGTTCATTATTGGTGATTATAAGTTGGGTGCTCCATGCGGGCTCATTGCCAAGTGTAAAGTCGGAAACTGTTTTTACATCAATGCTAGCGTCCTTAATTAGCTGACTTAGCATACTTTCATAACTACCAAATGTGCTATATCCGTTATCGGTTGCTGTTAATCCAATGTTGTATTTTTTTGTCCCGTTAAAAGGCTTACTTGTGTTTTGCGTTTTAGTTGTTCCAGTAGTAACGCTTATAGTCTTTTTATACGTTGCGTACGTGTTTAATGATTTTTCAAGGTCAGATGTTTCACTTGTAATAGAGGTTTCGAATGAAATAATTGGCGCTTCTGTGTTAAAGGTGCTAATAATTGAATTACTATTATTAATAATAGTATTATTGATGCTTTTCACAAATCTACTAGCTAAATCTTGGTACGTGCCTGAATCATACGTTGTATATTTAACGTTACCTATTTCTATTGGTTTCTTTACTGGCTCTAAAATTTTAACCTTGTTGTACTGAAGGCTTGGAAGATCGGTAAAATTTATAAACAAAACATTTGGCGTAATAACTACATTCTGAATGTTTTTGCTCAAGTTATCGTAACTAGTTGCGTGTATATTCAGAAGCATTTTTAGACCCATCGTATAATTTTCTAAGTTCGATGCTATTGCTTCTAAAGCAGCAATCATTTTATTGAGCTTGTTAACTATATTTGTTATGCCCTGTTGCGCTTTTGATTTGTTGGGATTATCTTGTGAAATATTACTAGATGCTGTTTCAAGCTGTGCTTTGTATTGTTTAGCCAAATTAAGCCCGCTTCTAACTGAATCAATTGCTTTGATGGCATCATCGCAGTTTTCAACTGCTTGTTCTAATGTAAGTGCTAATTCCTTAAATTCAGCTTGAAATCTGTTGCGAATTTCCTGTGTTTTGGGATCGACTTCCACAAGCAAATAGTTAATACTTTTCTGTTTGATTAATACTACAATGAAAAACAATCGCTCGTTGTTGCCACCCCATGGGTCATAATGATATATTGCTACATTATAGACCTTATTGCTAGAGTTAGCAAAGTCCGATACACTTGCAGTCTTTGGTGCTGTCAGTTCTCCGCGCTTTTCAACTACATTAATTCCTTTGCCATCTTTAGTAGTAAGATTTTGAAATTTCTTGGCTACGTCATCTTTTTTGCCAGTAATCCTGATATTGCCTTCTGCAAGATTACCATCCGGTGCAATTGATTTTATCAAAGTATCAATACTAATTTTATCAACTATATCATAAACTGTAACTGTTGCTTTTTCCGCTATACTAACATCGTTTACCGCACGAAGCAGTGACAAACGTTGACGTTCTACTCTAGCCAGTGTAGTGGAGTATTTATATATAATTTCTTGCATTTTCTCCAATGTGTTTTCTAATTCAGTTCGTATCTTCAATAGTGCCATATATGCACTAACAACTGCTGGATCAGTAACTTCGGTTTCAATTGTAGTTGTAGATTTTTCGCCTGAATCGCTCGCTTTAGTTGACACAGCGCTGTTAGTTGTCCCCACGTCTTCTAAAACTCCGTTACCACTTTCACCTTGCCATTTGTTTGAACTAGTATATGGTGTCACAGCCCTTAATGTTACTCTGGTAATTGGGCCAGTCATAACATCAAATCTATGTTCAACTCGCGAAACAACGCCCCAAAGTTTCATATCTCCAACTTCAATTATAGCACCGCGCCCAGGATACACAAATGGCCAAAATACAATATCTGCTGATGCGGTTGAATATTTGCTGGTCTCTTCAAAAAACTGGCGTTGTGCAAGTGCATTAATTGCTGTGCCAAGGTTATTTGTCTCTGCTACTGAAGCAATTTGTGGGAATGTGTACGAGGTAATAAATGGTCTTACACCTTTTTTATCTTCTCCAGAAGGAGCTGATGGATATGTCATATATATATTCAAGTCCATAAGTTGAGCTTCAACTAGCATTCTGGTAGGTGCATTGTAACTTGTTGATGAATTGAATCCCAGTACTAATGATTTCGGAATATAGTTAGGCGATTTTTCTGACGTAAACTTTGGCATCGTAAAATTGTTAGTACCTATGAGATATGCGTTAGTTGGAGAATCGCCTCTGCAAAATGGATAAAACACAAGCCTATATCCAGTAGCTTCCAATATCGAATTGACTATATCGCCAATAGTAGGTGTGGTAAAGCTTGCCATATTTTGGAGTAACATAAATAGTTGATTTATGCTAGCAAGTTCAACTGGGACAGAAGCGTATGTAGGAGTAAAAAGTGACCTTTTAAAATTGTCTATCAGTTCCTTAATTTTATTGTTATCATACCAATTATATATTACTGTGAGCGCGTTTGTTAGTTTATCTTGAACAGTTTTTATTCCTTCCGATGTGTTAAACACATCCGCTGCCTGTAATGCACTCTTTTCACCGATTGTTAAGCCAGAAAAAAACTTGCTGTATTGCGTTATTTGTTGCACATCAACCGTAGTATTGCCTGCAACATTCAATAGTACCACAGGCAAGTTCGCTAAGAGGTCAAATGATGATACAAATTGCAATCCCACACTAAAATCCTGTGACGATTTATAAACACTATACGCATTAAGATAACCATAAGCTAATTTGAATGTTTTCCCGTTGTGTTGCATGTAGATTTCTGCTTTAGACAATGGGGAAAGACTTATTAAATCAGAAATGGGCGGGAAAATTATCTCCATGCTTAACCCGCCCTCACCTGCCGAAATATCAAATCCACGAAATGGATAATTTATCCCATCTATTTTGACAATAAATTTTGGTTTTGACAAGTTATTTCCTCCAATCTCTTATTTCTTCTATATTCCAAGTTCTTCACAAAGTTGCTGGAAAAGTTCGCTATTGCTTTCCGCTTCCTTTGCGACCTCCTCACCAAAATACTTTGCAATCATATCAAGCTTTGCTTGGTCTTCTGGAGTTTTGGGCATTGGATTGCCTGTTTCTGCTGCAAGCTTCTCAGCATACGTTCTGTACTTTGACATCACAGTTTCGTATGGGTCTCCATAAATATTCCAGACCTCATCAAACCCAGTTATTTTATCGAGTTGTTCTATCATCTCGGCAATTTTGTTCAAATCCTTTACATATTTTACATATTCTGCTAGCTTTTCATACGCTGCGCTCTTCGTTAACTCTTGTCTTTTTCTGATTCCAAACCAGAAATAAGGTGAAAGAGTATCAGAAGCATACTTATTGATTATGTTATCTTCTGATATTTCAATACCATACTGCTTAGCCTTTTGCTTTATCTTCCTTGCCGCTTCTGCACGCTGTGATGGTGGTAATTTGTTATAGTGCTGAGCAAATCTGGTAATTGCATTTCTAACGTGCGATTCATCGTGTATTGGGTATTTTCTTATCTTCGTATTGTCCTTCTTAATGACTATCGCAAAATCCGAATCTGGTAGACTTTCTCGCTGTTGATATGTCAACTCGGCAGCCTGTTTAATACTTTGTTTGGCATTTTCTTTAGCCAATACATCGTTTGCTGTCTTTTGATGTTCTGGCAACCAAGTATATGCTACAACAGGTCGAGTTGGCACTTCTTTTGCTGCAACCTTATTGATAAACTCAAATTTGCTAGAGTCTACTCTATTTGTGTCAAGAGCCTTTTTGATTCTAGCTGCTATTTCAGGAACAAGTGCTACTGGCAAATCTCCAGCTGATTTCTCAAAATATTTTGCACTCATTAGTGTATCAAATGGAGTGTCAAGCGGAAATTTATAGTATGTTCCATGTGGTGCAACTATTTTGAGTGCGTACACCTTCTTTGCCTCATTCGCAGTTTTAGTCAAGCTTGGGGCAAGTTGAGCAAGTGTACGTATAAAATTAGGATCATCATATTGGTCTATAATAACATTTGCAAGTTTAAACACTGAACTCCACCTCACTTATCTTACCTATTCTAAACTAAATTATAATGTGACTTAAGCTAAAATGATCCACCTAAGGGATATTCTGTTTCAACACCTTCTGTTTCAACACCTAGCGGATTTGTCAGAAGGGTACTACCTTCAGACGTTAACCCTAAGTTTTCTACCTTTGAACCTTCAAACGCAACGTTTTCGAACGTAACAACGTCGCCCGCGTTCACTGAGAAGTTTTCAGCAGTGATTATGCATCCTCTTATCACTGTGTGCTGGATAAGGCCGCCATCCCTGTTGTAAAAGCTCACAACGAGGTTTACTGGAATATCAAACACCGGATTAGAATTATCAAACTCAAACCAATACATGCCCCCCAGCCCAACCAGCCCAGTTAGGGTGTCCATGTCAGTGACCAGTCTGGTTGCATTGGCCATTACGATATTTGGACCTGCTGCTATTCTGGATACACCGGAGCCTACTTCAAATACACGTTGAGTAAGTTTATTCTGTGAGAACGAGAAGTTCTGTACAAAGCCGATAGGAATTATATCATCCTCAGTGCCATTTAAAATACCAATAACAATATTTTTTGCACCGACTGGATTGGCAGTAGCATCTATTGGTTTGGCATTATTCCAAGTTTCATTAGCCATTTTAGTCCCTCCTTACGATGATAATGATCCACCTTCTGTTTCAACACCTTCTGTTTCAACACCTAGAAGGGTACTACCTTCAATTGGAAAT
>Ga0209508_1000769_pt1 | contig 29522 bp, 19 predicted proteins | sample AD_UKC129_MetaG_FD_184427 | JGI IMG/M metagenome (GOLD analysis project Ga0209508, IMG submission 184427) | Active sludge microbial communities of municipal wastewater-treating anaerobic digesters from Canada - AD_UKC129_MetaG (SPAdes) (version 2) | ecosystem: Engineered > Bioreactor > Anaerobic... | reverse complement strand
ATTATTAAGGTGACTCATTTCGGACCCTCCAATATGTTTTGGTTTTGTCACTTAAAACATTATCAGAGGTTCTGATTTGAGTCACTTCTTTTTTATCATGTTTGGGCAATTAATTTTACAACTTACCATTTCTGGTAATGAGATACATTCTTATTGATAGAAAATTTCCAATATGCTATAATTAACGATGTCAATAAGATGTAAATATTATCTCTTGATTGTATTTTTAAATACCCATTAGCAAGTTGTGCTCATACTCTTAATAGAGCCATCACTGTAAAGTAAATTTCTGTGGAAAAGCACAACTTTTGGCTATGATAAGTTATTTACATTTTATTGATAGAATAAATACTTGGGGAGGATATCAATGAAAAAAATAATATCATTATTAGTAGTTTTAATTATTGCAGGAGTTTTTTTAACTACAAATTGTATTGCTTATGAGCTTCCTCTTTGCGTTTTTTACAATGGGGATGAAATAGTTTTCCCAGATCAACAACCCTTTATTGATTCTCATGGAAGAACCCAAGCTCCGGCTAGGTTTATTGGCGAAAAATTAGGTGCAACTGTTACATGGGATGGAATTGCAAAGAAAGCTACATTTGAAAGAGGCAGTGATAAATTGGTTCTCTATGTAGATAAAAGAGACTATACCGTAAACGGTGTTAAAAAGCAAATGGATACTGTTGCGTTGAATATCGAAGGCAGAATTTTCGTTCCTGTTCGCTATGTCGCTGAAGCCTTTGGTGCCACTGTAACTTGGGAGCCTAGTATTAAAACTGTTTACATTACCTTAAATAAAACTGGAAGCAATAACAACAACAATAACAACGGAAAAGAAGTTGGTGGATTTAAAATCCCAGCAGACACAAATCTTGTTGTTACAAAGGTACAAGCTCGTGAAGAGATAGAAGCAAAGTTTGAAGTTAATTTGTTGAGAGACAATTTTGAAAAGCAAAAAGCTGATTTAAAGGAAATTCTCCTTCAAAAGTTTGAACCCGAAATAGTTGATCAAATTATGAATCATATAAATCAAAAAAAAGTAGAAGAATATATTTTACCTGAAAAAGTTTTATATAGTGCAAAAAATGATCAATACATTTGGATAAAAGAATCTCGATTTATAGATATAAATATAGTTGTATACGTAAAAGGATTTGATTTTCCAATTTAGATTGGAGATATGTGAGGTGGATTTTTTGAAATACCTAAAAAGAATTTTTGTATTTGTACTTTTAGTTGGAATATGCTTTTCCGCACTTCCACAATATGCAACATATGGGTGGGATTTTATTGAAGAAATCGAAAAGGCTAATAATTTCCTAAAAGATAAATATGGATATAATGACTATTATAAGTTGACTTGTTCATATGGAAACATCGCCAATCAATACGTTACCAATGGACATGGTGCATTCTATAATTACCCATTAATGTTGTATGGAACAGCACAGGAAGCAACTGATAGTTATTTTGAAGGAAAAGGTTCTTCTTCTCCTGCCGGTAAATACTCAAATAAAAATAAAGAGTACAGGGCATTAGGCTTCACAAGAGAAGGATGTCCATTTCCTAATCCATGGTTTCCACCTGATTATAGCGGTAATTTTACAAACAACAACGACAGCATATTGGTGCCAAAAGTTCCTATCAAATTAGATACAGAAACAAGCGATTCCGACCGTTGTTGGATAAAAGAACCATATGATGTTAGATCTGGGTATAAAGTTCAATTATCAAGGAACTTACCCGGGGTAGGAAATTCAATTTATATTAATGATGGAACAGCAAATATGATAAAAAGCTGGGTAAGAACAGATTCTTTTACTCCTGATAGAATTTTAGAGAGATTTGGAGACAGAGCATATTACGCTAATCTTGTCGTAAACCCTCCTGTAAGTATAAAGGATAACCTTGAAGACTATATTGCTGTGCTCTCTCCCCCGACTGACAGGTCATGGGGTATTGGTATCGGATTCTACTATATAAGAACCGGCGGAACCCTTGCGAGTAGATATAGCCTATTCTACTTAATGCCTACAGAACTTGCCGCTAAACAAGATATCTTGTCTGCTTCATTCAGTAATTTACCTGGTAAATACGCAGATGCAGGTAAAGAATTAGCTATTGGTATAAATATAAAAACAAACAGCGAAGAAGATTTGGAAGGAGTAGATTATAAGCTAGAGGTCACAAGAGTAAAGGACGGAAAACCTCTGGCTATAGAAATTAAAGGTAATAAAATCTATCCCCTTAAGCAAAAAATAGATATACCTCAAACCATAGGTAATAGGTTTTACGTTTGCTTTGAAATGCCTGAGGATAGTGGGGTTAATATTAGATTTGTTATTAACGAAAACGGAACAAACCCTGTTGAAACCTATCTTATTAACAATAGAATAGAAACTACCATTAATGTTCCTCTGCCTCCGACTATACAGGCGTTTGATTTGGATTATAATGTATTATCCAGAAGAATTACTTATCCTCTTTACAACCAACCTATTACAGCTACTCTTCCTTCAGGTTATTCATGGACTGGAAATGCAACAGGTTCTCTTGACGTAGAAAATCAATCTGAAAACTTGTTAAGAGATTTTAACGTAACAAATAACCCAAGGATAAACGAACCGTCTACAATAATAACTCGAGAACCTCAAATACATGCAACATTAACAAGACCTGATTTTGGTGATGACCCTCAAAATAAAAAATGGTCTAACTGGAATGATCCTTATACTCCTGTGGGAAGAGAAGGTATAGTAACCTTTGACGGTACGGTTAGCAGACCCTATGAATATTATTGCGGTTTTGAAGATTGCGAAGAATGCCCCCATGATGATACTGCAACAGCTGAATTTGAGCCCGGAAGAAACATTACCAATGCCAGGGCTTTCATATATAACGGAAAGGCTACCATAGAACCCAAGGTATATAGCAACAGGATAGATTATTCTGACTCTGCAAAGGAAATTAACCTGCTTTGGACAAGTAAACCCTATAATTTCAATGTTGTTCGCTGGATGTACCATATGGATGAAAACGGTAACCTGATTAATCCAACACTTGTAGACGGTAGATACCAAAGAACCTTTACTCAGCAGGATTCCGGAAAATTCAACTGGTCAATACCGTCCAGCATGGAAGCCAATTATAAAAGGAGCAGAGAAGCTGCACGCAGAGGCGATAAAAGTAGTTCCGAACGGGACATAGCTGTTTTTGCATCGGATAAGGCATATCAAAAAACAGCCTATCCCATCCGGTCAGGCTATTACTTTAACCCAACCGGAACCTATCAATTTACAGTAGAGACAGTAACCTATAAACCGACAACGGCTGATACGGAAGAACACAGGAATCTTGTACAGGCACTTATTAACTCCTTCAGATATGAATCGGATCTTGTGTATGTTAATAATAAAAATCAGGCAGTGGACATTCAAAACCAGCCTGCATCAAAAAGCGGTACTGTTTATGTTGCAAGACCAGCAGCAATTACAGCGGCTGATCCCATAGGTTTGGATGGAGTTAAATGGCTCGAAGTAAGAGACAGAAGTACCGACTCTTCCCGCTATAGAAAGACAGTAGAACAAATCAATCACTCCACCGATGTGGATGGCTCTAATACACATGAGTTTTGGAAAAATGTTTTGGAGGGTTATAGAGAATCAGGTACACTCTCAAGCTTTAATAATTTCAAATACAGAGAGTACGTTAAACCCGGTCAAACCATGTATAGAATAACCGAAAGAACAACCGTAACAATTATAGTTAATCCGCAAAACGTAAAAGCGTACACCCATATACAGATGGCAAACGGCAAATACAATGTACGTGCCTATTTCGACGAAACTGCACTTAAAAATATCAGTAGTGCACTTCCAAACATAAAGAGATTTCAAATTGACGGGATTGAAATATCGGTTGTTGGCTCTAGATATGACGATATGGGTTATAATGAAGATTAATAATATGTGATTTTAAAAAGGTTCCCCTACTCTATCGTAATTAGGGGAACCTTTTTCATATGTAATACTATTTATTTTATTGCTATTTGAAAAGTTCACTTTCCTGATCTTTTTTTATACAGAACCAATAGACAAAAAAGAGTTCCGTGCTGCCGGTATCTCTTAAAAATAATTTTTACAAATTCATTACAAACCATACGGCGAATAACATTACAGAGAAAAGCAATAAAATAAATGAGAAAGACCCGCATAGTATTATAGGTAAATATCTTGATGCAGGAATATTAACTATGGCATCTGCTGGATTTTGGGGATCGTAATAAACTTCTATTGTATCTCCCACGCGGTAATCAAAATTACCTGCACCGATATTGGATCGTAAAATTAGTTCTTCTCCTTCATTTGTTTTATATTTTACAATGGGATATATCACGCCGCTTCTAGCAGAATCAAAGTCTCTAAATTTAGAAGTTCTTCTGCCAATTATTTCACCGGTAACCTTTATATAAGTTTGATATATTAACTTATATTTTATATTGGATTTATTCTGCAGAATAATACCGAGTATAAGCAAAGACACCCCAATATAAATGCCAAAATACTTAATAATAAAAATAACAAGATTAGCACCGCCTTCCTTTAATAGTTATGGCTTATTCTACCATACGGCATCAAAAAATTCAATAACCCATCTTAATGATGAAACCTTCGGCAATCCCCCATAAAAACATAAAGCCTGTACCTTGATGCCATCACATTGAAAAATGTAACGGCCGTAGGTACAGGCATTTTTAATCGGTCAATTAATACCACTATTTGAAATTAACCAATCAAACAGTTATTCCTTCTTACTTCACTACGATATTTACAAGCTTACCGGGTACTGAAATAACCTTAACCACATTTTTGCCCTGGGTTTCAGCCACGATCTTTTCACACTTTAATGCCTGCTCTTCCACCTGTTCTTTTGTCAGGTTTGACGGAATAACAAGCTTATCCCTTACCTTTCCGTTAATCTGAACAACAATTTCTATTTCGTCTTTTATAAGTGCATCGGGATCATACTTCGGCCAACTCTGATCATGTACACTGCCTTCTTTACCTATTATTCTCCACAATTCTTCCGTTGCATGAGGAATGAAAGGTGCCAGCATTATTATCATATTCTCAATAGCTACTTTTAACAGTGCACTGTTCTTGCTTTCATCGGCAACTTTATCTTTGTAATAATACAACGAGTTAACCAACTCCATAATCGCACTTATCGCAGTATTAAAGTTAAATCGCTGTCCCACATCGTCTGTAACCCTCTTAATGGTGTTATTAACCATAAACCAAAGCTTCTTATCCTCAGCGGTGAATTTAGATGTATCGATAGCTTGGTCTTCCTTTATTGCATCTATAAAATCATTAATAATTCTCCAGACCCTGTTAATAAACCTATAGCAACCCTCTACTCCCTGGTCGCTCCATTCCAAATCCTTTTCCGGTGGAGAAGCGAACAGAATGAAGAGCCTTGCAGTATCAGCACCGTATTTTTCAATTATTTCCTCAGGGCTCACAACATTTCCTAAGGACTTGGACATCTTAGCCCCATCCTTAAGCACCATTCCTTGAGTCAAAAGATTTGTAAAGGGCTCATCGTAAGCAACATAACCCATATCATAAAGAGCCTTCATGAAAAATCTTGAATACAGAAGATGCAAAATTGCATGCTCCACACCGCCGATATACTGGTCCACAGGCATCCAGTACTTTACGCTTTCCTTATCAAAAGGCTCCTTAGCATTGCACGGATCGCAATACCTTAAGTAATACCACGATGAACACACAAATGTGTCCATTGTATCTATTTCACGTCTGCCCATCTTACCGCATTTGGGACATTTTGCAGCGATAAAAGTCTCACTTGTGGAAAGGGGTGATTCTCCCTGACCGGAAAATTTAACATCCGTCGGTAAAATAACGGGCAAATCTTCTTCCGGTACAGGCACAATGCCACAGTCATCACAATATATAACAGGTATCGGTGCTCCCCAGTATCTCTGTCTTGAAATCAGCCAGTCTCTTAACCTGAAGTTTACCTTTCTTTCACCGTACCCCATCTGTTCAATATAGTCAATTATTTTACCTATGGCCTCGTCGCTTCTTACTCCATCAAACTTACCTGAATTCGTAAGATACCCAACTTCCTCAAAGGCTTCAGTCATCTTTGAAGCATCAAGCTGTTGACCTTCCGGTTGAATTACAACCTTAATCGGCAAGCCATACTTCTTTGAAAACTCAAAGTCTCTCTGGTCATGGGCCGGAACAGCCATAACAGCACCGGTACCATACTCTGCAAGAACATAATTTGCAAGATAAAGAGGTACCTTATCATTGTTCAAGGGATTTATAACATATCTTCCGGTAAAGACTCCTTCTTTTTCCACTTCGTTGGATGTCCTGTCGATTTCGTTGAGATAGGACATCTTGTTTATAAACTCCTTACAAGTCTCTTCCTGTTCCGTTCCCTTAATCAATTCCTTTACTATGGGATGCTCCGGAGCAATAACCATATAAGTAACGCCATATATGGTATCAGGTCTTGTGGTGTATATTCTCACCACTTTATCCATACCGTCGACCTTAAAATCAACCTCAACACCTTCACTTCTGCCAATCCAGTTCTGCTGCATTATTTTAACTTTATCGGGCCATCCCTTGAGCTTTTCTATATCGTCTAAAAGTCTTTGGGCATAATCGGTAATTTTAAAGAACCACTGCTCCAATTCCTTCTTACCTACAATAGACTTACAACGCTCACAAGCACCGTTTACCACCTGCTCGTTGGCTAAAACGGTAGCGCAGGAAGGACACCAATTTACATAGGATTTCTTTTTGTATGCAAGACCTCTTTTGTAGAGCTGTAAAAACATCCACTGGGTCCATTTATAATAATCAGGATGACAGGTGGCAACCTCTCTGTCCCAGTCATAGCTGATACCCAGCTCTTTTAACTGCCTCCTCATGTTTTCAATATTTGACCATGTCCATTCGTTAGGATGGATGCCTCTTTTTATGGCAGCATTTTCTGCCGGCAAACCAAAGGAGTCCCAACCCATCGGGTGAATAACATTATATCCGTTCATCCTTTTGAACCTTGCTACGACATCACCAATGGAATAATTCCTAACATGTCCCATGTGAAGATTACCCGAAGGATAAGGAAACATCTCAAGTACGTAGTATTTCTCCTTTTTGTCGGATTGTTGAACACTAAATACCTTATCGTCCAGCCATTTCTTTTGCCATTTTTTCTCAATATCTTTAAAGTCGTAATGCATAAAAAAAACCTCCACATTCAATCGCAAATAATAAATATATCAAACTCCAAAAACAGTATGTTTATCTGCCATGAAGTCAATTATCCGTTAAAGGTAAAATTCCCTGTACTTTCGGATTACTCTCTGTGCTTCATTACACCGTCAGCCCATAATCTTTCAAGGTTGTAAAACTCCCTGTCCTCTTCATGGAAGATATGAATTACAACCGAGCCATAATCCAACAATACCCAACGGGCACTGTTATAGCCTTCCTTGTGAAGAAGCTTTATATTTTCTTGTGCCATTCGCTCTTCCACTTCATCGGCAAGCGACTTTATATGCGGAACGGATGTACCGCTGCATATAACAAAATAATCCGCCAGAATGGAAATTTCCCTAATATCGATGGTGCTTATGTCCTTAGCCTTTTTCTCGTCTAAAATAGCTTCTATTTTTTTGGCCAATTCATGAGATTCCAAATCAATTATCCTTCCTTTCACTAAATTTTTATACCTAAAATATTCATGTAATTTCTAACCCATTATATTTTTAATTCAAAACTCATCCAATATAAATTTTTTCCCATAAAACCCATTGTTCTTGCATTTGTATAAATTATAACACTAAGACAACGGTTTTGTGAATAAAAACTTATATTTGATATATTTATTTCATACTCTCCTTGATAATAAAATTGCGTGCATTAATTGTGTCAGGATGGATAAGAACACCTTTATCCAATATATGCTTTATTGTATTATCAAGGGATATTAGTATCGCTTTGTCCAGATCCTTGTAAGCTAAATCTCTTACTTTATCCACCCCGTGAAACTTTCTACCCGGCTCAATATAGTCTGCGATAAAAACTATTTTATCCAGCAAAGTCATGTCCTCTCTACCCGTGGTATGGCAAGCAATGGCCCTTATAACATCTTCGTCCTCAACACCGTACACATCCCTGGCAAGAGCTGCTCCTAACGGACCGTGCAAAAGCTGGGGCTGTAAATTTGTAATATAGTTTACTTCGATACCATATCTCCCGCAAAGCTCAAGCACTTCCTGACCCTCTATATTCCTTGCGCAATCGTGCAAAATACCTGCAATTGCAGCTTTCCCTCTGTCTTCGCCGTATTTTTCAGCCAATTTAACAGCCGTATCCATAACCCCTATTGAATGTTTAAATCTCTTTGGTGAAAGAGTTTCCTCAAGCTGCTTTTTCATTTCTTCCAATGTCATTACTTCTACCTCTGTATATAATTTAGTTTTCCGTCATTCTTCCATGTATATCCGGTTTTTTCTTATATATTCTTCAACGGCCTCCGGGACAAGATATCTTATGGATTTGTTTTGCTTTACCCTTTCCCTTATCATAGTTGAAGATACTTCTATAAGGGAAATTTCTGCCTCATGTATTTTTGCAGAAAACTCCTTCTCAAGATACCTAATTCTCTCTCTGAATCCATCCCTGTCTTTTCCCGGTCTCATTGCCGCTATAAACTCACATATCTCAAATACCTTCTCGTAATCCTTCCATGTGAGAAGATCATAGAGTACATCCGCACCTATTATATAATACATATGAGCATTGTTTTTGTTATGCTCTTTTAAATCCCTCAGCGTATCTATGGTATAAGTATATCCCTTCCTGTCAATCTCAATCCTGGACTCCTCAAAATAAGGATTTTCCTTTAACGCTTCACATACCATATTATATCGGTGCTCAGCATCGGTTACCGTTTGGAGTTTCTTGTGCGGAGGATTGCCGGACGGTATAAATATTACCTTATCCAGTTGAAATTCCTCCCTTATCTGCTCTGCCATAATTAAATGACCGATATGAATAGGGTCAAAGGTCCCCCCCAATATACCTACTCTTCTTTCACTGTTTACCATCTTCAATTCCTTCATTTCAATACTAGAGTGCATCTTCCGGAAAATAATTATAGCATAAAATCCCTCTACTTGAAAGCCACACTTGATTTTAAGTGCAATATTATCCGGGCAAAATGTGAAGTAAAGCTTTCGATATTGACAATGCCAAAGCCAAGGTTTACGGCAATATTTCGGTTATAACACGAAGAAAAGTATGTAAGAAACGTTGTGAAGCAAGTCGTAGAGCCTGTTAATACGGCGAGAAAAGGGAGAGCATCCGTTCCCGCGAAGCGAATATTGCTCGACCCCGAGGAGTATTTACAGGCTCCGGATTTGTAAATCTTAAGTTTTTGAATACTTTTCTTCACATTTAATAGATTTTCCAAATTTTGAGGGCCTAATCCCTTGAGCTTTCGGTTATTCATGCACCCTATCTTTAATAAGCGCCAAGGCTCCGTATAAAATAGCATCATCTCCAAGCTTGCTTGCTACAATATCCGTTCCCTTTAGCACAGCCGGAAGGGCAAACCTTTTTATATGCCTCTTTAGCTGGGGTATAATATAATCTCCCAATGCCTCCAAAACACCGCCGCCCAATACAACCATATCAGGATTGAAGATATTTACAAGAGAACCGGTTCCGGCGGCCAGATAATATACTGCCCGGTCCATAACCTCCAACGCAACAGGATCCTTTTGATCCAAAGCCTTTTTAAGGACTTTGCTTTTTATTATCGAATCATCATCCATCAGATCCTTTAAAACCGTATCCCTTCCTCTTTCAATCTGTACCTTTATTTCCCTTGTAATGGCAACCTTAGAGGCATAAGCTTCAAAACAGCCCCTTTGTCCGCAATTGCAGAAAGGACCTTCGGTGTTCAGCACCATATGCCCCAGTTCTCCGGCCAGGTAACGCGGTCCTGAAAAAAGCTTGTTGTTTATTATAAGCCCGCCGCCAATACCGGTTCCGACAAATATGCCTATCACGTTCTCCTTATTTACGGCAGCACCGTACTTCCACTCACCAAGCATTCCCACATTGGCATCATTCCCAAGGAAAAAGGGAACCTTGAATTTGCTTTCAATAATGCTTTTAATGTCGTAATTTCTCCAGGGAAGGTTGGGAGCGAATATTATTTCCCCGGTGTCCTCATTGATAACCCCCGGTGCTCCTGCTGCAATTCCGGCAATCTCCTCGGTTTTTATACCCGAGCCGTTGATCAGATCATCAATAACGCCTATAATCTTTTCCTCGACCTTTTCTACTCCCTTTTCAACCTTGGTTTTTTTCTTTGATTTGAAAACAATGTTGTTATTTTCATCAAAAACCGCACCCAAAACTTTTGTACCGCCAATATCAAGGCATATAAATTTTTTTCCCATGCTATCAACTCCATCCGGTTTTGTAGAAAATACCATTGTACTACTAACAAGGAGAGCATTACGCCCTCCTATTATTTTTTCCCAATATCTTTTCTGTAGTGCATGCCTTCAAAACTTATTTTTGAAACTCCCTCATAAGCCTTTTTAATTGCAGCCTCCAAATTGCTTTCAAGAGACGTTACACCAAGCACGCGGCCGCCGGCAGTATAATACTTACCGTTCTCCCGCTTTGTCCCCGCATGGAAGACTACGGTGTTTATATCCCTTTCCGCTTCTTCAATTCCCGTTATCTCGTAACCGGTATTATACTTCTCAGGATAACCTCCGGAAGCCATTATAACGCATACACAGGCATTGTTGTCCCATTCTGTTTCAATCTCATCCAATCTTTCATCAATCACGGCATTAAATATCTCAAGAATATCCGTTTGAAGCCTGGGCAATACCACCTGGGTTTCCGGATCTCCAAACCTAGCATTATATTCGAGAACTTTCGGTCCGTCTTCCGTTAAAATCAGTCCGAAATACAAAACACCTTTAAATTTCCTGCCTTCCTTGTTCATTGCTTCAATTGTCGGCTTATAGATTTTTTCCATGCAGTAATTGTGAATTTCATCGGTATATATTCTGCTGGGTGAAAATGTTCCCATTCCGCCGGTGTTAAGCCCTTGGTCGTTATCGAGGGCTCTTTTGTGATCCTGGGAAGGCACCATGGTTTTTATGGTTTTACCGTCGGTAAAGGCAAGCATGGAAACTTCTTTTCCCACAAGGAATTCTTCTATTACCACTTTTCGTCCTGCATCGCCAAATACCTTGTCTTCCATAATGCTCTCAACGGCTTTTTTGGCTTCCTCAAAGCTTTGAGCAATTATTACACCCTTTCCCAATGCAAGCCCGTCCGCCTTAACGACAATGGGATACTTTTTATCCTTCAAATAGTTTATTGCATCATTACTATTATCAAAGACCTCATAATCGGCAGTCGGTATGTTATACTTTTTCATGAGTTCCTTGGCAAAGGACTTGCTGCTCTCAATAACAGCAGCAGCTTTATTGGGACCGAAGGCTCTTATGCCCGCTTCCTCCAAGGCGTCAACCATTCCGGCCGCCAAAGGATCATCCGGTGCAACCACCACCATATCCATCTGTTTTTCTTTTGAAAACTTAACGATCCCCTCTATATCCATCGCCTTTATAGGAACACACTGAGCTATTGCGGAAATACCTCCGTTTCCGGGAGCACAATACAATTCCTCCACCAGCGAACTTTGAGCAATCTTCCAAACCAAAGCATGCTCACGTCCGCCGCTTCCCACAACCAATACCTTCATTTTACTCCTCCTATCGCTTCCATTAATGCTTGAAGTGCCTCATTCCGGTAAACACCATTGCAATGCCGTACTTATTGCATGCATCTATGGATTCCTGATCCCTGATGGAACCACCCGGTTGAATAATCGCAGTAATACCTGCAGCAGCTGCTGCTTCAACACAATCAGCGAACGGGAAGAAAGCATCCGATGCTAAAACAGCTCCCTTGGTCTTTTCTCCGCCGATTTTGATAGCAATGTTACAAGCCATTATCCTGTTGGTTTGTCCCGGTCCTACACCAACTGTTTGCTTACCCTTTGCCAATGCAATTCCATTGGACTTGGTATGCTTTACAACCTTCATGGCAAAAATAAGGTCTTCCATCTCTTCTTTTGTAGGCTTTTTATCGGTTACATATTGCAATTCATCCATATTCAGAAGCTCGCTGTTGTACCCCTGAACCAATAAGCCTCCGGCTACCTTTTTCATATCATAGGTATTCTTCGGTATTTTCTTGGAAATGTTGTCAAGCTTGAGTATTCTGATATTTTTCTTCTGTGTAAGTATATTCAAAGCCTCTTCCGTAAAGGAAGGCGCAATAACAATCTCAAGAAATATCTTGCTTATCTCTTCTGCCGTTTTGGCATCGATCTCCCGGTTTGCTGCAACTATGCCTCCGAATATCGATACCGGATCCGCCTCATATGCCCTAACATATGCCTCATATATGTTTTCGGCACTTGCCACACCGCACGGATTGGCATGCTTAACCGCAACAACAGTGGGCTCGTCAAATTCCTTCAAAAGCTCAATAGCTCCATTTGCATCATTTATGTTGTTATAGGAAAGCTCTTTTCCGTGCAATTGAACGGCTGATGTCAGGCACCCCTCGTTTGCCCCTACTTCCTTATAGAAAACAGCCTTTTGATGAGGATTTTCACCGTATCTCATTTCCTGAACCTTTTCAAAGGTCAGAGACAAGGTTTCTGGGAAAGTATCTTCTCCCAATTGGTCTCTCAAGTACTTAGAGATTAAAGTATCATAATGGCTGGTATGCTCAAACACTTTATATGCCAACTTAAACTTGGTCTTAAGTGAAATATCGCCCTTTGATTTAAGTTCATCAAGTACACAGCCGTAGTCTTTAGGATCAACTATTACAACCACGTCCTGATAATTCTTAGCTGCCGCCCTTAGCATTGTAGGTCCGCCGATATCTATGTTTTCAATAGCCTCTTCCAGCTTTACATTTTCTTTGAGTATAGTTTGCTTGAAGGGATAAAGGTTGATAATAACCATATCTATGGGTTCAATCCCCAACTCTTTAATTTGCTTCATATGCTCCTCGTTGCTTCTAATAGCCAACAGTCCGCCATGAACTTTCGGATGCAGGGTTTTTACCCTTCCGTCCAAACATTCGGGGAAACCTGTAACATCGGATATATTAATAACCTTGATCCCGGCATCAATGAGAGCTTTAGCTGTTCCTCCCGTAGAAATAATTTCAACACCGCGGCTCTGAAGTTCCTTTGCCAATTCTACAATTCCCGTCTTGTCCGATACGCTAATCAATGCCCGTTTAATCATATTATCACTCCTTATATGTTAATAAATTTTGTTCCATCAGACTTCTTTAATTCTCACTTTTCTTCCTTCAATTTCAAGTCTTCCCTCGGAAAAGAGCTTTATAGCTTCAGGCAGTATTTCCCATTCGGCTTCCTCCATAACCCTTTTCTGAAGGGTCTCAGGAGTATCGTCGTCTTTTATGTATACAGCTTTCTGCAATATAATCGGTCCGGCATCCGCTTCCACATCGACAAAATGAACAGTGGCACCGGTAACCTTGACTCCGTACTCCAGTGCCTTTTGATGAGGAATTATGCCATAGTACCCCTTGCCACAAAAGGAAGGTATCAAAGCAGGATGAATATTGATTATCCTGTTTTGGTACCTTCTTACAAAGTTTTCTTCAAGTATGGATAAAAATCCTGCCATAACAACAAGATCAACATTAAGGCCTTCAAAATGCCTGATGAGGGCTTCGCCGTATTCATAAACCGAAGGATAATCCTTTCTGGCAATACAAACCGCAGGAATGTTGTGCTTTTTAGCCCTCTCCAATGCATAAACTCCCGGCTTGCTTGATACCACCGTGACAATCGAGCAATTTTTAATATATCCGCTTTCAATCTTATCTATAATAGCTTGTAGATTGGTTCCGCCCCCGGAAACCAGGACACCTATTTTCAGCATAGTTCCAGCCCGTTCCTTCCTGAAACAACTTCTCCTATTAAATAAGCCTGCTCAATACTGCTGTTCAAATATTTAAGCATATCTTCGGCAATTTCCGCATCAACTGCCAGCGCCATACCGATACCCATATTAAAGGTATTGAACATATTTCTTTCATCGACATTACCAATACTTCTAAGAATCTCAAATATCGGCAGTACCGGCCAAGAACCTCTGAATATGTTTATACCCAGACCTTCCGGCAGCATTCTTGGCATGTTTTCAATAAAACCTCCACCGGTAATATGGGCTATACCTTTTATTTCAAACTTGTTTTTCAAATCCAAAATTGTTTTGACATATATTCTCGTGGGCTTAATTATCTCTTCTCCGATAGTGGTTCCCAGAGAAGCAACTACCTCGGAAAGCTTTTCTTTATTCGGTGCCAGAACCTTCCTTACAAGAGAATAGCCGTTGCTGTGAATACCACTGGAAGCAAGCCCTATGATTTTATCCCCCGCTTTTATTTTTCGACCGTCGATAATATCCTTCTTATCCACTATACCAACAGCAAAGCCTGCCAAATCATACTCATCCTCGGGATAAAAACCGGGCATTTCAGCTGTTTCTCCGCCTATCAATGCACATCCGGCCTCAACGCAACCGTCGGAGACTCCCTTTACAATCTGAGCAACCTTTTCCGGACGGTTTTTCCCTAATGCAATATAATCCAAGAAAAACAAGGGTTCCGCTCCGCTGCATACAATATCGTTTACGCACATTGCAACGCAATCTATTCCAACAGTGTCATGTTTGTCCATTAAAAAAGCAATTTTAAGCTTTGTTCCGACACCGTCGGTTCCCGATACAAGTACAGGTTCGGAATACTTTTCCTTGTTTAATGCAAAAAGCCCGCCAAAACCTCCGATATCGGTTATAACCTCCGGTCTGAAAGTCTTTCTGACATCGTTTCTCATCAGTCTAACGGCTTCATAGCCTGCTTCAACATCAACCCCTGCATCTTTATACGTGGTCATTAAATTACCTCCCAACTACAAATAAATAAATTATATAACAAATAATAAAATTTTACAAATCCAACCCGCAAAATACCTTCATAAAAACATTATTTTACCTTTTCCGGTATTTCCATCGGGTAATCCCCCGTAAAACATGCAGTACAAAAGCCACATTTTGCACCTACCGGCGATTCAAGCAGACCTTCAAGACTTAAAAAGCCCAAGCTGTCTGCACCGATCATTTCTCTGATTTCTTCAATGCTATGCTTTGCAGCAACAAGTTCCGACTTACTGGACACATCCACTCCAAAATAGCATGGGAACTTATAAGGTGGAGAACTGACTCTCATATGAACCTCTAAAGCTCCCGCATTTCTTAACATCTGAACAATTCTCTTACTCGTTGTTCCTCTTACAATTGAGTCATCTATCATTACAACCCTTTTTCCGTTAATGGCTTCTTTTAAGGCATTGAGTTTTATTCTTACACTATCCTCCCTTTGCCCCTGTTCCGGCTTGATAAACGTTCTTCCCACATACCTGTTCTTAATAAGTCCGACTCCATAGGGTATGCCGGATTCCATAGAATATCCGAGGGCTGCCGACACTCCTGAATCCGGGACACCGATAACAACATCCGCATCTACCGGATGTTCTTTTGCAAGTCTTCTTCCTGCTTCAACCCTTGCCCTGTAAACACTTACTCCGTCAATATAACTGTCAGGTCTTGCAATATAAATGTGTTCAAATATACAGAGCTTTGAGTCCTTCGGAGCATCAGTCTGAATGGATCTCAACCCGCTTTCGTCAATAACCACTATTTCACCGGGCTTAACGTCTCTTACATATTCAGCACCCACCGCATCAAGAGCACAGGTTTCAGAGGTCAATATATATGAATCATCCAATTTTCCGATACACAAAGGTCTCATTCCATGAGGATCCCTTATTCCGATAAGCTTATGAGGTGTGAGCATTACCAGGGAATATGCACCCCTGACATCCATCATCATCTTTATGATAGACTCTTCGATACTGTTGCTGGTAACCCTATATCTCGAAATCAGGTTCAATATAACCTCCGTGTCGCTGGTGGATTGGAATATGACACCATCCTCCTCAAGGTTTTCCCTTATAGTCAGGGCATTCACAAGACTGCCGTTATGAGCAAGAGCAAGCTGTCCCTTTTTATATTTGATAACCATAGGTTGTGCATTCTCTCTCTGGCTTGCGCCAAAAGTCGAATACCTGCAATGTCCGATGGCAATTTTTCCTTTTAGCCCGCCAAGAATTTCTTGAGTAAAAATATCAGGAACAAGCCCCATATCTTTATGATAAAGCAGACTTTCCTCTCCGGTAACAGCAATACCAGCGCTTTCCTGTCCCCTATGCTGAAGGGCATACAGAGCATAATATGTCAGGCGTGCACTGTCGCTTTCCCCTTTGTTGTAAATTCCGAATACCCCACACTCATCGTTAGGCTTGTCCAGTCTAAATTCATCGAGTTCAGTTTCAAATGAATTAGATTCATCACCAATAAGTTGATCCCCTAAAATTTTAACCATATTCCCTCTCCTTTATGAAAAAATAAATCAGATCTCCCTGACCTTTTCTTGCAAAGCTTCGTTCTTTTCTTCAACTTTTTTTGCTAATTTCTTTTTATATTCCTTCATTTTATCTCTCAGCTCGGGATATCCGACAGAAAGCATTTGAACTGCAAGCAAAGCAGCATTTTCAGCTCCGTTTATAGCCACTGTGGCAACAGGTATTCCGCTGGGCATCTGCACTATGGAAAGCAGTGAATCCAGTCCGTCCAATGTAGAAGATTTTATAGGTATTCCAATAACAGGTAGCGGCGTAAATGCTGCCAAAACTCCAGGCAAATGTGCGGCCTTTCCTGCGCCTGCAATGATAACATCAAATCCGTTCTCTTCTGCATTTTTTGCAAGCTCTGCAGCCTTATCCGGAGTCCTGTGGGCTGAGCATACGCTGGCGGAAACCTCAACTCCAAATTGTTTTAGTACCTTTATGCAGTCTTTTAAAACCGCAAAATCGGAATCACTTCCCATTACAACAGCAACTTTCGGTGTTTTGCTAACGTTTAAGTCATTTTTCTTCGACATAATTCCAACCTCCATAGGAAATAATATATCAGTTTTGTAAAATAAGCTAAAATTAAAAACGGGCTGGCAGAACCAACCCCATATAAATGCTATTACGAATGATGCTATCAACTACCGTAACCTTCTGCTTTATTAACAGCAAAATATTTATTTTATTGTGAAAAATAAGCTTGTGCAATAATTTCAAATCATATACTCAATACATAAATAATACTACCAAATCCCAATGCTTTTTGTCAATGAAAACAGATAAAAAAACGAACATTATTTTGCATATCGCAAATAAATATTCGCTTTTTTCAAAAAGTGGATTCTTCGTCTTCTTATGTCTTTCTTAAGATTTTCCCAGCCAAATATGCCTTGGTAAATAAACAGCCAATTTTTATTTTTAACTCAAAACCATAATAAATATTCGTCAATATTCATATTAAAGACAATAGATAAACCATAAAAGGCATGGTCAATATTCCAAGTATAGTGGTAAAAAACACATTTTCGGTTGCAAATTTATAATCCGATCCATACTGGTTTGCCAATGCAGGAACAATCGTTCCGCAGGGCATTGACAGCTGAAGTACAATCACAGCTTTTGCCAGTGGATCGATAAAATCTATAAATGACAGAACAAACAATGCCAAACACGGTATCAATATAAGCTTGAAAAGGGACAAAACAAATGTAGGAACTCTTTTTAGCAAATCCCCGGCATTACTTATTTTAATCTCCGACAATATCAACCCTATAAACAGCATTGAAAGGGGTACTGTGACCTCTCCCAAAGGATATAACGCACTTTTTACAAAGCCGCTGACCTCAAATATATAAGGTATTTGCTTGATAAAAGGCATGAAATTTACCTTCAGCAGTATTATAACAAGACCTGCAGCAAAGGCTATGGTATTACCGTTAATCAGATGCTTTATGTTATCCTTCCAACCTGCCTTATTGTGTTTGTTAACAAGAAAAACTCCAAGTGTCCACAAAATAGTGTCATTTGCCAAATTAAAAAGCACTGCGTAAATCAAAATATTATCTCCATATAGAGATCTAAGAAGGGGAAAAGCAAGATATATAACGTTTCCGAACATTAAGTTCATTTTATATATGTTCTCTGTGGCCCCCTTTAGCCCCAGCAGCTTTCCGGTAATATGCGCCGCCAAAAAAGAAACCATTATAAACACTGCACCAAGAAGATATATCCATATTCCGTTTATTAAAATATCCTTGGTAAAGTCCCGGCTTGCTAGTGTTATAAAAATTAAAACCGGTGCCGTTAACTTTATAACCACCCTTGACAGCACCGTACCCGAGTTCTCCGGTAAGTAACGGGTTTTCCCCGAAATGAAGCCCAATAAACCCATAATTACCAAAATGGAAATCTGGTTAACCAAAATTTGAATCTGTTGAGATATACTTTGAAAATCCGTCATTTTATATTACTCCCACATAAACATAAACCCCACCGTATCGGTAGTTCGACCGATTGATATAATACCATATTGAAAAATGATTAGCAACACAATTTAAGATTAATTTGCTAAAGGTACATGTAATAATTTTCCATTCATTGGCGAAAAAGTTAAGGCTGTGTACAACAGTTTTGCAACTTATTGTACTACAGCCCTTTTTATTAATATCCATTCAATAAAAATATCAAATTGTTGAATTAATAGTCCTCACTTATCATGTTAAAGTGTTTTACAATTATAACCACTTCTCTAATATTAATTGCTCCATCTTGATCAAAGTCCAATTCAGCTATATATTCCTGACTTTCCTTTGTTGTATTAAAAGATTTAAATACCTGAACCAAATCCACCATATTAATGGCATTATCCTGCGATTCATTATAAACTACATCTCCAGCCCATAATACGATGGGATTGTCCTCGGTAGAAATCACCAATTCTCCGGTTCCGTTCACAGTAACATTTCTCTTGAGATAACCCGGCTTGCTTATCTCCAGTGTAAATTCCTTCATATCTTCGGGTATTCCGCTTATTTCAAAATAACCCTTCTGATCGGTCGTCGTTGATAATTCTGTTCCGGCAATTTTCACATTAAACCCGGACTTTATTTTTCCTTCCGATTCAACAGAATAATCAAAATCTACCGAAATATACCCGGATATTGTAGTTTCCTCATCCTCTCCATCACCCTTTACTTCTACGCTGCATACTGCTTTCATCCCGTCATAATCGGCAGTTATAGTTGCGGTTCCGGATTGTGTACCGCTCTTAATGTAGCCGTCAACCACCGATGCTATATTATTGTTGCTGCTTGAAAACTCTGTCTTGCTTGTTACATCTACGGACTGTTCACATTCAGAACATACTGCAAATACCGATACAGAGGTTTCGATAGGATTGTCGCCACCTAAAGTTACCTCGCTTGGATTTATACTTATTTGAGAATATGTATGACCTTTCGGAGGTATAACCTCCATTGAAAAAATTTCTCCGCATAATTCGCAATATAATTTTATAAATCCTTCTTCGGTGCAGGTCGAGTCCCTCAAATCTCCAATAGCATGATGCCGAAATTCAGGCATTTCTTCGGTTATTCGCTCTGAACATCTGGTGCATATACTTTCTTTGATTCCTTTTTCTGTACACGTGGGATACTCAATTATTCTCGACGGAACCAACTCGTGTCCCAAAGCAGGAATCTCAACTGTCAAAACTACTTCTCCACATTCTGTACATTTGCCTACTTTTGTTCCGGCAGTGGTACAGGTCGGTTGTTCGGTCACCGTAAATAATCCGTCGAATACATGTTCCGTACACGTTACCGCCGGCACCAATATTGCATTCATTGTCAATTGTTCAAAACTGTTTTGAGCATTAACAATACCTGCAGTAATTACATCAGAGCAAAAAAAGATTATTAGGAAAACAGCTAAGATGATTGAAATAACACTATTTTTTTTCATTCTAATCCTCCTATTATAATATTTTTTTTATTTTCACTACCTTAACTAAGGAAATATTGTACTACCAAATACCACTAATTTGTACTACATTTCCAACAATATTAATATTCAAGTCTTAACTGCATGTAGTACTTCAAACTCAACATCAAATAATAAAGAATAATTTCTTAGACTCTGGATCTTTACCGTAGACAAAACAGACAGAATGACATAATAATAAACATGCGAACTTATAATAATATTATCACTTATTATGTATATCAAGCTATACATTTTTTATTATTATACACTTTTTATTCTAATAATTAAAGGTTTTTTTATATTTAACGGTTGATTAACCCAAATTTGATGGATATGGCTCTTTAAAGTTTACACAAGTTATATATTTCATTATCTTTGATAATCTGATATCATAAACTTAACAACCGTAGTTATTATACTGTTTAAATATTAACACAGCAATGAAAGGATGATTATTATCAGGGCTTTTATAGGAATTGACTTTCCGGATGATATAAAAAGCAGGATCCTGGAATATCAGCAGAGTCTGAGAAAATATGCTTCAAAAGGAAGATGGAAATATGTTGACAATTTTCATCTGACCCTAAAATTTCTTGATGAAATAAACACATCTCAAAAAGAAAAGCTGGATGAAGCAATGAAAACAATGGTTCACAACATAAAACCCTTTAGTCTTTCCATATCTGACCTTGGAATTTTTAAGGGTAAAAAAGATATTAGGGTTTTATGGCTTGGACTTTCCGGGGATATTCCCAACTTAAAAGCTTTGCAAAAAATTATAGACGACATGCTGGAACCTATCGGTTTTCAACCCGAAAAGAGAAGCTATACCCCCCATATTACTATCGGTCAGGACATCCTTTTTAAATGGGATTTTGATAAAATAAAATCTGAAGTTATAAAGCCTGACTTTAGTCCAATAAAGGTTGAAAACATATATCTTTTCAAAAGTGAACAGATACAAAATAAGCGGGTTTATACCAAAGTATCCGAGTATAAATTCAGTTAACAGACAAAAAAGCGTTTCACAATAAATGAAGGGTCATTGAACTACTCTGTAGTATACCATGATTCCTTTTTTGTTTATTGCTTAGGATTGTTATTTTAACCCAGACGATTGTCAAGAATTGAATATCATTTTTAAGAGTGATATAATAAATCATAATCATTCTCTTGCATTTTTCCGTCACAAAATTATATTGATTGAAAAACTGAATAGGGATTACTCTGCAGTAAATCTTTGTACTAAGACTGGAGGCATTGGATTTGGATAAAGAATTGTTGGAACTACATAAGAGAAACAAAATAATGGTTATAGTGCTTTCGATGTGCATTGTGTTTGGAGCTTTGTCTGCTTACAAATACCCTATCACAGTGGTCGCTATACTGAAGTACGCTTCACCGTGTGCATTATTGGCAGCCTTTCTTGTTTGGAGAAAAATCGCTGTCCCTTATGTCATGTATATTATTGCATTAGCTTTTAACCTAGTCTCCTTTTTTATGATTAAAAGTACAACAAACTTTCCCAATTCCCTTATTTTATATTTATCATTAGCAATTATATCCATATATCATAACTACCGTCCGTTATTGCTAAACGGAATTATCGGGATATTTATATTAAATTATGCCCTTTTTACAAAACCGGCTTATGCCACCATAGACCGCTTTTCTCCCAATGCTTATTTAATATGTTGCTTAATTGCTTTAGTCGCTCAAAGCTGTATCGGTTCTCAAATGTTGAAAAAAATAAAGCAAGGAGCTGTTGAGGCAGAGAATTCAAAGAAAAAAACGGATGAGCTTCTTAAAAAGGTTTCCCACTCGGTGGAAATTCTCAGAAAGTCCACCATGAACCTTCAGGATAATGCAGCATCAACAGGTAAAATATCCGAAGAATTGGTATTAGCCTTCAAAGAAATATCTGTGGGCATTCAAACCCAAGCAACCAGTTGCAGTGATGTTCTGGAAGCAATGCAGGATGTTGCAGCCACTGCTCAACAAACAACAGATGCATCATCCAATATGAGCCAAAAATCCAAAGATACAACTAAAGTAACCGGAGAAGGCCAGGACAAAATGAAACTAATGTCCGGTCAAATGCAAGAGATAGACCGATTTGTTAGTAGTGCCTCCAAAGCAATCGGTGAAGTAAATGAAGAAAGTGTTGTAATCGATAATATCGTTTCCATGATAAAGGAAATATCCAACCAGACCAATTTACTTTCGTTAAACGCTTCTATAGAAGCAGCAAGGGCTGGAGAGCACGGAAAAGGATTTTCTGTTGTCGCATCCGAGATCCGAAAGCTTGCAATCGACACCCACAAGGCATCCGAAAAAGTCAACACCAGCATTAAACTTATTCAAGATAAAATTCGCCAAGTTAATGAATTGGTGCAAAATGGTCTTAACATAGTTGACTCCGGGAAGCAATCTGTAAATATGGTCGAACAGTTATTTGATCAAATCAATGTAAACTCTGAAGAAGTGCTGAAGCAAGCCGAAACTCTAAGCTTTATAAATGAAAGGCTGTTACAGTCGGCTCATAAAGTTACTGAGGAAATGAGTACCGTCGCTGCTATATCAGAAAAATCCTCTGCCTCGGTTCAAGAAGTATTTGCCAATGCAGACATTCAGCAAAATCGCGTTAGCGATATGATAACCAGTATTAAAGAACTAACTGAGTTAATGCAAATTCTGGCTCAAGATATCAATCAATAATTTACCTAAAAAGTATTCTCGCTATATTAATTATTGGTCTTGGTAAGGATATATAAAAAAGAGCTGTGTACAGCGGTTATCCAACTGCTTGTACCTCAGCTCTTCTTTATTAATAGCCGTTTAATTTAATATTTCTCTACTTTTGTTTTGGGTAGTCTTTACTTGTTTTCATAGTCCTTACTTATCATGTTAAAATGCTTTATAATTATAACCGCTTCCCTAATATTAATTGCACCGTCTTGATCAAAGTCCAGCTCAGCTACGTATTTCTCACTTTTCTCTGTTGTATTGAAGGCTTTAAGTACCTGAACCAGATCTACCATATTAATAGCATCATCCTGTGATCCATTATAAACTACATCTCCAGCCCATAACATTATAGGATTATCCTCGGTAGAAACAACCAATTCTCCGGTTCCGTTCACCGTCACATTTCTCTTGAGAAAACTTGGCTTGCTTATTTCCAATGTAAATTCCTTCATATCCTCAGGTATACCGGTTATTTCAAAATATCCCTTCTCATCGGTCGTTGTTGATAACTCTGTCCCTGCAATTTTCACCGTAAACCCTGATTTTATCTTTGATTCCGATTTAGCAGGATACTCCATATCTACTGAAATATATCCGTAAACACTGGTTTCATTATTGCTCTTTTCATTGGTTAAAACAATAAATTTAACGTTATCGCTGGTATAAAGCTCTTCTTCATCGGCTATAACGGTAAAATACAATATTTCCGACTCTTTGTCCGCACACAGTACCTTTTTGTCAAATTGATATTCAAATTTTACAATATCATCTGTGCTTTCTATAACCCTTGTGTCTATCACTTCACCGTCTTCACTGCCCTTTGTTACTTTTAAAGTTGCTCCTGTAGGCACATGGCTTAAGTTAATAACATTGGCAGCTACATACTCAATGCCTCCCTCACTGGATCTTTCAAGCTGCACGGAAATATCAGTATAACCAATGGTAAACTGTTTTATGTTGTCGTCTGTGTTGTATTCTTCACCTTCTACGGTAGAAACTCTAATGCTATATGTCTTCTTTGCTATAGTGTCCGGCAAGTTCATCAATACAGTAGCTGTTTTGCTCTCTCCGGGCTTTAAACTTACCTTAATTGCCTCAGAATTGATTACTTCGTCTCCGTCCAATATATCGACAACCAATTCCTCAACACCAATTTCACCATTGTTGGTTAGTTCAACATCAATCGCCAACTGTGTACCGGGTATAACTTCACTATGGTCGAAATTGATACCGTCAACAGTCAGATTGTAGGATGGAACAACCCTGATAATGCATAAGTCGGCTTGTTCATTACCATCTTCCAGCTCGGTCAGTCTGCTGAATGCAATACTAAAGTTGCCGTCCTCGTCAAAAATACCATCGGGAGATTGAATTTCGCCCTCAACATCCGCAAGCTTCACGACATCACTCCATGTAGCACTGTCGTGATCGTAAATCGCTGTATATATTGCACTTGAGCCCTCCGTGGAATTAGTCCATATTATTGCCGTTTCACCGTTACTTCCCTCAATAACCTTAAAATCATCTTTAACTCCCGGATTTTCTTCACTGAAGACACGAATCGGCTCAGAATCCAGCTGAGTTATGTATAATATGTTACCTTCATTGTACCAGTATAAAGCTCCTGTTCCATTGAAACTTGAGAATACAGGCGAAGAATCCATGGTATCATTATCAGTAATCCTTATAGCTTTATCCCCGGGTTTTACTATGTATATCTCAGTGTCATCTATTGTTTCGAGCATATCGTCCCCATCCAATGCATATGCAACTGCAAATGAGTCATCGATAAACCCGGTACTCAAGGAAACAATTGCATTCAATCCTTCGCAAAGAAGTTGGGGTCTTGTCCAGGCATTACCCTTAAGTTCACAGTAATAAATTGAGTTTTCGCCGTCCACACCGAATATATCGTTTTTATTGTTACTAATCCATGTTATATAAACATTACCATTTGATACAGCTATTTGCGGGAGCATATCAACCACATCATTTTTTGTAAGATAAACAGCTTTTCCAAATGCTCCGGTTTCTTTGTTAAACTTGCTGACGGCTATTTCTCCTGAACTTGCATATTCTTCCAATGTAACATCCTCTTTAAAGGTGCTATTAATGTTTTGCCATACTACATAAAGATCATTTCCATCCTGTGCAAGTTGCGGATAGAAATCTGCCGTACCGTCATCATCTATTGCCACAGGTTCACTCCACATACCGCTGTCCTTATCGTAAACGGAATATACCAGCATAGTTCTATTGGCAGAAGTTCTCTCGGGATTATCGGAAATCCATACCAGAACCTTCTTATCCCCCAAATTAACCAGTTGTGGCTGAGCATCAGGATATATATTGGTTCCCAAAACTTTAATTTCTTTATTGGTAAATCCTCCTGCCATTGCCCGCATTAATCGCAGATTTCCCAGCCATTCCGATGGTCTTTGGATATAATCCCTAGACATAATTTTATACTCATCAGCATTGTACATATTAAAATCATCATCCGCATTGGGACTAGCCATCATCATCAAAGACTTATTGCGGGGATGTGATTCATAAAGGACCCAAGTGCCCTTTGCTATTTTTTTCTCTGCACTGAATAATAATGCTTTAACCTTTAGTTGCATGCTTCCAGTTAATGAAACTTTCTTATAGTCTTCTGAAAAGACAAAAAGAAATTCAAGTTCTACTTTACCCGAACCACCTATCGTTAATACTTTTGGTATACCGACTCCTGCCCCGATTTCAAAAAACGGTGTAATTTTCAGCTGAGAATTAAGTACTATTTTATCGTTTTCAAGATCATATCTGGAGATGCCGCTTAATAATTCCAGTTTAATACCTTTGGATACTTCAAAGTAAACAGGAACCGGACCTATCATATATGGTGTCTGGTCGGTTTTTTTAACGTCAAAAATAATAGCTATTGTACTGCTGGTTATTTCAGCCTTACCGTCTCGTATTACACCCTCCATATATCCATAGACCTCATACTTTGGCACCCATTTATTACTAACACCTAATTCTGATTTTTCCGGACCATATTTCATAATTTTATCTCTTAACACTTTTGCTGGATCATAATAAGTTTTTGCGCTATCAAGAGACTTTTTATAATGATCCCATTCTTTATAAACTTTAGCTGCATCACGCATACCAATTGCAATCTTAAAATCTTCTTTCCCGTAACTAATTGTAGCAGGAACCAATTTCATGTCAAACTTTATCTCAGTACCACCAATAACAGGCAAGTTTTCGGGAATTGTCAAACCTATTGCTTCTCCAATCTTAACAGGCTTTTTTTCCACTTTTCCATTCATATCAACTGTTACACTGCATGTGTCTTTTTTCCCTCCATAAGATGCTGTTATTAATGTCGTTCCTTGCTTATATATGCCGCTCTTGATATATTTCTTGCCATCTACCGTATCTACATAAGCAATAGCTTTGTCTCCGGATGAAAAGTCGGCATAATCTGTTATATCAACCTCACCATTATCATATATTGCCATGACTTTCACTTCCGAGCCCCATTTGTTGAACTCTGTTAATTTTTCTTCTTTTGGGGTTATACGCAAAGCACGTAATTTTTCTCCTCCTGCCGGCTTAACTTCCACATTGAAGACAGTTTTCATTCCATCATAATCGGCAGTAATTGTTGCTGTTCCAAATTGTGCACCGCTCTTAATATATCCATTCACCACCGATGCCATATTGTAGTTGCTGCTTGAGAACTTTGCCTCACTGGTAACATCTACGTTTTTTTGACATAAAGAGCATACTGCATATATTTGTATTGGGTTTTCTATGGAATTATTTACTTCCAAGGCTATTTTCTCGGGTTTTGCAATGATTTTCGAATAAGTATGTTTTATCGGATCAACGATTGTTGATAGTACAGCACTACATCTTGAACACCGTCCTTCTCTTAATCCGGTCTCTGTACACGTTGCTTCTTTTACTGTATCATATGAACCGTTAAATTGATGCGAACCGCCAAGAGCCGGAATTTCTCTAGTTGTTAGCACTGTTTGACATCTGTCGCATCTGCCTTCCTCCAGACCCTTGTCTGTACATGTGGGTTTTATTGCAGTGGTATACGAACCGTTAAACTGATGCGGACCGCCAAAGGGTTTAATTTCTTTAGTTGTAAGCACCGCTCCACATCTACTGCATCTTCCTTCCTCTAATCCATAATCTGTACATGTCGGAGCTTTTACCTCGGTATATGAACCGTCAAATTTGTGGCCTTTAGGCTGTATTGTCACTGTTTTACGATCCGAACACCTAGAACATATCTCTTCCCGTATTCCTTCCTCTGTACAAGTTTCTTCCTTAATTATTTTCCAATCATAGGAGTGTCCCAATTCAGGTGTCTCAACAGTAGAAACTATTGCTCCACACCTGGTACAATGTCCTTCAGATATTCCTTTCTCTGTACATGTCGGATCCTTTATTGGGTTATATGAACCGTCAAATTTATGATCTTTAGGACGAATTCTTTCTGTTTTAACGTCCGAGCAATCCTCACATTTCCCTTCCCTTATTCCTTCCTCCGTACAAGTTTCTTCCTTAATTACTATCCATTTATAATTATGTGGCAATTTAGGGTCAACAATAGATGTAACCGTTTCTCCGCACTTAGTACAACGTCCTTCTCTCAGCCCTTCCTCTGTACATGTTGCTTCTTTCACTGTTGTATATGAACCGTTAAATGTATGTCCCGGAGCTCTTTTTATCTGTTCTGAATATGTATGACATTCTGAACATTCCCATTGAATAATTCCATCCTTTGTACAGGTCTCTTCCTGAAGTATTCTCCATTTATCAAATTTGTGTTCCTTTTTTTCTATTACAGCACTTGAAACTACTGCTCCACACTTAGTACAACGCCCTTCCTTTAGTCCAGTCTCTGTACATGTAGCCTCTTTTACCACGGTATACGAACCGTTGAACGTATGTCCCGGAGCTCTTCTTATTAGTGGATCAACATAATTACATCTCTTACAGGTTCTTTCCCATCTTCCGTCAGTAGTACAGGTTTCTTTTTTAACTTCTCTATACGAGCCATAGTCATGTCCCAATGCCGGTATCGAAGCTGTCGAAACAACTGCTCCACATTTTGTACATTTTCCTTCTTTTTTACCGTCTGTTGTACATGTAGGCTCTTTTACTGTGGTATAAGATCCATTGAATGTATGACCCGGAGCTCTTCTTATTAGTGGATCAACATAATTACATCTTTTACAGGTTCTTTCCCATCTTCCGTCAGTAGTACAGGTTTCTTTTTTTACTTCTCTATATGAACCATAGTCATGTCCCAATGCCGGTATCGAAGCTGTCGAAACAACTGCTCCGCATTTTGTACATCTTCCTTCTTTTTTACCGTCTGTTGTACATGTAGGTTCTTTTACTGTGGTATAGGAACCGTTAAATTGATGGGAGCATGATGCTGCCAACACTATATTGTTTAAAGTACTATATGCTACAATACTGCCTATTTTTAATTCCTCTTGTCCTTCTTGGCAAGTTTCATGGTCAGTGCAACCGCACAATTCCTCATGTCCTTCTTCACAGGCTTCATGATCGGTGCAACCGCATAATTCCTCATGTTCTTCTTCACAGGCTTCATGATGAATGTGTAATGAATAAATCGATGAATTCTCAAGACTGTTCTGGGCATTTGCAATTCCCATGTTAAGTGCATCAGAATAAAATAAGACCATCATAAAAACAATCAAAACAGCCGAAATAATTCTATTTCTTTTCATTAATAACCCCCCAATTATATTTTATCTCTTTTTACTACCTAAATGAAAAAATAAAAATATTTCATGAAGAAATAAAAATACCTCCCTTATGGGAAACATTTTTACTTCCCCATATTATAGCTTCCTACCCTCCTTTTGATTTTAATTTATGTATTAATCCTTATGCCTTTATTCTGTTGTACTTCAGATATTACTTAACATAATAAGGCAAGAAAACTCTCAATATAGTTAGAATAGATTGAAAAGCAATTATAACAAGACAATATATGCCGCACTTCAAATAAGAGGCGAGTACCGATTAACCCCATAGCCGGTAAGTATTTCTCCAACTTAGTTGACATACAGCTAATACAAGAAGATTTTTCTGTAAACGAAAAATTTTCTTTGAATTGAAGTGTTATAATAGCATGGATTTCCAGACCAACTATATCTTTTACTATATTGGAAAATATATTTTTATCATTATTATATATCACGTATTAACAAAAATAAAGTTCTTCCAGCAATTTTTAAATATTGTGCTTCTCGTCTTTTTTGAAGCAGAAACACATTGCTGTAAAGAATAAGGCTGTGTACAGCAGTTATCCAATTGCTGTACACAGCCTTTTTTATTGATACCCTATCAATTGATAATTCTTTAATCTTGTGTTAGATAGTCCTTGCTTATCATGTTGAAATGCTTTACAATTATAGCCACTTCTCTAATATTAATTGCGCCGTCTTGATCAAAGTCCAGCTCAGCTACGTATTTCTCACTTTTCTCTGTTGTATTGAAGGCTTTAAGTACCTGAACCAGATCTACCATATTAATAGCATCATCCTGTGATCCATTATAAACTACAT
>Ga0209508_1000768_pt1 | contig 29560 bp, 29 predicted proteins | sample AD_UKC129_MetaG_FD_184427 | JGI IMG/M metagenome (GOLD analysis project Ga0209508, IMG submission 184427) | Active sludge microbial communities of municipal wastewater-treating anaerobic digesters from Canada - AD_UKC129_MetaG (SPAdes) (version 2) | ecosystem: Engineered > Bioreactor > Anaerobic... | reverse complement strand
CTCTGCAGCATCTTTACTATTAAATAAAAGCGCGGAATATGCTAAATCAACCATTAATTCTGAAAGGTTTTTCATTTCAATCAGGATATCTTTAACACTAGCCCTGGACAATTTTCTTCCCCTCACATTAATCTAGTTTTATAGATACAATGTCTCCTCAACTTTAAAAGTTCCCTTTTTTTCTTGTTAAGATCTTCAACATCTTCTATTATATTATCCAAGCTTTTCTTTAAACATTTAACCGTGTCTTTTTCATGGATCCATTCACATTCTTGACAACTCCAAACACCTTTATCTTTTATCCAGTAACCGCCAGTTGAACCGTCACCACATGGATAAAATGGACAGTAGCAGAATGTGCAATCTTGTCCCATGAAATGGCATGGATAATATTCACATTCAAGGTTTGGACCTTCATTGATTTCACTGTTAATATATTTCCGATAATATTCGCGTGCAAGGGGGTGGATAAAGTATCTGAGCGCATATCCCCTTGGGGTTATCATGTAACCCTCTTTAATATAAGTTGTAGGGTTGCCAATTATTAGAAGAGTTGACATATCTATATCATCAACATCTAACCTTTGAAGGGTGGTTATCTCAGCTTTTCCACCTTTAACCACCCCAACTGGAGTTTCAAGACTCAAATGTTTCCTAATTATCTTCAAAGCCTCGATTAGGGGCTTTTTCCTCTTTTTGCTCTTGGGGTTATAAAGTATTATTACAAATCCGGCCATCACAGCATTTTCCACTTTCTTTTTTATCTCTGAAAGTGGTGTTAGAATATCACTTAAACTTATAACAGCAAAATCATGTAAAGGGGCTCCTAGGATGGAAGCAGCATAATTTGCTGCTGTCACACCAGGTATCACCTCAACTTCGATATTGGAATACTTATCTATTAAATGAAAGAATACATTAGCCATTCCAAAGATTCCAGGGTCCCCGGAACTTATAAGCGCCACATTTTTTCCTTCTCTGTGTTTTTTTATTGCAATCTCCGCTCTTCTGATCTCTTCTCGCATCCCTTTTTCGATTATTTCTTTACCTTCTATTATATCGCGGATTCTATCAACATATTTTTTATAGCCTATTATAACATCGGCATCTTTTATAGCTTCAAAAGCCCTGAATGTCATATCTTTTCTTGTAGGGCCAATACCAACAATCTTGATCATCTATTCACCCTAATAAATGCGGATAATAGAAAGTATTTTTATTGTTTTCACATCTACTCTGATACCATTATCTTCAACTGTTGCCATTGCTGTTGCGGTTATACTAAATCGTGCTACTGGTCTTATGACTATTTGACCAGTGGATTCCGTCATATTTTCCCTATAGGCGATCGCTGTGATGTTGACATTTACGCGCTCATTTTCAAGATCCTCAAAAGTTGTTGCATTAAGAGTTTCCAAATCAACACCATCTACTTGGGCCTTTTCCTGGAGTGCTTGGGCCACGTCCATTTTATTCGTGATTTTAACATTTTCTGGTTTGGGTGCTATTACATTTTTACCTATTTGTAGGTAGGATGAGAGTATATCCATTTGTATGTCTATTAATTTTTCCACATCGGGTGGCTGAGAAGTGACTAGGGTATATGAACTTATAACCCCGGCTTCAAAGAACACTATGAATAATATGATGAACAAGAGGAATTTGGCTATCTTTGACATTAGATCACCCTCTTTTATGTGTTTTGATGTGTTGATAAAAGTGATTTCTTCAAATTTTCTAATATTGAAAATCGAATCTATTATTCTCTTTTATAAAGGTTGGGGGTAACTCATTTATCATAGTTTTTATCATAGTTATTGATAGGATCTATAATAAACTTTCGACTGTAACTATGATCTAATTTATAAAATTGTTAAGATTGATTAGTATGAGCCGAGATATACTTTTGAAACTTGCAGAGGATGGTTTTCTTGTACAACCTGACGCCTATGAAAAGATTAAATTGTTAGAGGACAGTAAAGTCACTAACCTTATTGAAAAATTAAAAGATCAGAGAAAAGATGATGAACTTTTAATCATAACCCCCGACACGATTAAAAAGGATTCTGGGCCGTTAAAAGGGGATTTGGAAGTTAAACAGCGCGATAAGAAGTTTAATTTCAAGATACTTAAAGATACCAGTATGAAATCCTATACAACCGGTGAAATAAAGGATATGGAAGAGTATTTTAACAGTAGATACAATAAATTGAAGGAAATATTCTTGCAAAGGAGCGAATTCAGGGATCCTATCCCAATTTCAAGCATTTCACCCCATCATGATGTTATAATGGCAATTGGGATGATCAGAGACATTAGAAACACTAGAAATAACCATAAAATAATAGAGATAGAGGACGAAACTGGAGAAATAAACCTCTTAATCCATAAAGAAAACCGTAAACTATTCAAGGAAGCCAACAAGCTTGTTAAAGACGAAGTTATAGGGGTTAAAGGCAGTTTAAAAGGCCGTTTCATAATACCCTCAGATATAATCTATCCAGGAATTCCAAGGATTGAAGAAAAACCCATGAATTTTTCCACAGTTTTCATCTCAGATACCCATATAGGAAGCTCCACCTTCCTGGAAAAATCATTCAAAAAATTCATAAAATGGCTAAACTGCGAACTCGGAACAAAAGAACACATGAAAATAGCAGAGGATGTTAAGTATCTTATCATAGCAGGTGACATTGTAGACGGTATCGGAGTATACCCAAACCAAGAGAAAGAACTCATAATAAAAGATCTGAATGAACAATATGAAGAAGCCGCCAGGCTAATAGGCGAAATAAGAGACGATATAAAAATAATAATAGCTCCAGGTAACCACGACGCATCAAGGATAGCCGAACCACAACCAGCCATACCAAAAGAATATGCAAAACCACTATACCAAATAAAAAATATAGAATTTGTAAGTAACCCCTCAATTGTAAGTTTAGATGGGATCAAAGTACTCATATACCACGGCAGAAGTTTCGATGACCTGGCAATGACCGTAAACCACCTATCACATGAAAAATCAGACCTCATAATGGCCGAACTCCTAGAAAAAAGACACCTAGCTCCTATCTATGGAGAAAGAACACCACTAGCATATGAGGTTGAAGACCACCTCGTCATCGATGAAATACCCCACATCTTCCATGCCGGACATGTTCATATAAACGCCTATAAAAAATACAAAGGAATCCATCTCATAAATTCAGGAACATTCCAGTCACAGACAGAATTCCAGAAAATCTACAATATAGTCCCAACATGCGGTCAAGTACCAGTACTCCATAGAAAAGAGATAAAAATACTAAAATTCAATTAATCAATCTCTATTTTTTTCGGGTGGTGAAATTGGAGAACATCAAAGATTTAGTTAAAGAAGCCCATTACTTGTATAAGAGCGGTCTTGTATCAGGAAGCGCAGGCAATCTTAGTATACGTTTAAACCATGAAAAAATTGCGATAACACCCACACGGATCCCTCTTTCCATGGTGACAGAAGAAAATGTGGCCATAATAGACATGGATGGGGTAAGATTATTAGGGCCAAAACCTTCTTCTGAACTGTATCTCCATCTTAAAATCTACAAAGAAAGAGAGGATATAAATGGGATAGTGCACACACATTCACCCTATGCAACCGCGTTCTCTTTCTCCAATAAAATATTCAATGGCCTTGAAGGCTACTACCCTATAAAAAACTTCATAGAAAAAGTAGAATATCACAAACCAGGCAGCTTGGAACTGGCTGGAGAGTGTGCTAAAAGGATAAAATACGCGGATGTTTTGATCTTAAAAAATCATGGGATTGTATCTTGCGCTTCAAACCTCCAAGAAGCAGTTCAACTCGCCGAGTTCGTAGAAGAAACAGCCAAGATACAGTTTATAGCTTATATACTTAATAAAATTTGAATTAAATAGGATGATTATCCGGTTCCTATTGATTCAAGTTCACTTAGGATTTCCCATATTAGTGTTCTGGCATGTATTGGAATATTAGGATCATTACTAATCTCATCAAGTATTGATATAACAGTACTCGCTCGGATGGTGACATCTTCCTCGTCATTCATTAATATTTCATTTGATTCCTCCGCAGCCCTTCTAATATTCCTTGGAACGCTGGTATCTTCCATTATATTTTTCAAAATCTTGGAAACTCTTTCAAAAGTCTCGTTGCTCATATTAAAATCCTCCCTTTCTTTTAAAAATAAAATGTTAATAATCCTTTTGTTGGCTGGTTCTATTTTATCACATACTCTTTAAAAAACTTTTTCTCTGGATACAGCTATAGCTATCGCAATCCCATTATAAGTTGTCTTTCTTATTATAAGTTGCGATCTTTCACCTGCAACATGAAGTGCTGCAGCTTCACAAACACTTCCCACACCAAACTTATCCTCCACAAAACGAGACCTTGAATACGTATCCTCTAATTTTAAATCAATTAAATCCACAATCTCTAATGGCACCTCTAAAATTTCAGAGGCGTTTATTATACCCCGTTCTTCCTTTTTCATTTCTCCTGTTGCAATGACATCTATTCTTCCAAGTGGAAGATTCAACAAGGCTAAGGTTCTTTTCAAACCTTCTATTATCCTTTCTTCACCGACACCTTTCCTTGTACCTATACCCGCAACAAGCTTTCTAGGTTTTATCAAGATTTCATCTTCATCCAAAACAGCCCTAATGGTTTCATCCCTGCCCTTCACTAGCTTATAGCCCCTATTAAAAAGTGAATCCTCAAGGAGATATTTAAAGCTATTTGGGGCCTCAATTATTATTTTTTCACCGTTTAACAATGCACTGTTAAATTTAACTATTTTATCCACATCTTTTATCTCCCAATAATACTTTCTTGCAAGTGCATCTATCCCAATATAACCATGAACATCTGTAGATGTTGTTATGATAGGCTTTGCACTTGTTAACTTCGCTATTTTTAAAGTTAGGTCATTAGCACCCCCTAAATGCCCGGAGAGTAGGCTTATAACATTTTTCCCAGCGTCATCCATTGTGATAATTGCAGGGTCTTGTTTTTTATCTGATAAAAGTTTGCATATGCTCCTTACCATGATACCCGCAGCCATTATACCAATAATAGCATCATAATCCTTAAATATTCCTCTAAGGGTCTCTTTAACATTTTTATGGAAAATATCGACTCTGAATACTGTTGGATCTTGTGAAAGCTTCCTTTTAAGTTGCCTTGAAATTTCCAGACCGTTCTCGGTTAGGGATAATATGGCTATTTTCAGATCAGCACCCCCAAAATGATAATTGGCAGTATAAAAAGTATAACAGTGACATAGGATAATTTCAATGCATCATCAATTGCAGATATTTTAAGTTCTTCACATCTGTCCCCTATAGTGTATACTCCAGGTTTTTCGAGTCTGATTTTAAGAGCCCCTGCAGCTGCAGCCATTGGATAACCAGAATTGGGGCTGGGAGTTGATCTACCGTCCCTTAACATTATCTTTAAACCTCCTCTCCAATCCATTCTTAGTATGAAAGCCGCGATTATTATAAGAAATCCAGTCATCCGCGCAGGTATATAATTCAAGATGTCATCTGTTTTCGCGGGGAACCATCCTATGAAGCGATTTTCCCTGTCTTTATAGCCTACCATCGCATCTAATGTATTTATAACCCTGTATCCCATCGCACCCGGAAGCCCAAACAATATGAAAAATATAATTGGGGATATTATAGAATCTGTTATATTTTCAGTTAAACTTTCTATTACAGCAGATATAAGCTGTTCCATGGAAAGTTTAGAAGTATCTCTGCTTACAAGATTTGAAACATGCAAACGGGCCTTTTCTATGTCCTCTTCAAGTTCATTTTTTGTCTTTATAATTGACTGGAACAAGAATTTAATGGAAAATGTCGTGGAAAATAGAAAAGATGATAAGAGCATTTTTGGTAGCCAAGATAAATAATCAATGAACAGAAGCGGTATTAGAAATGTTAAAAGTAAAATGAAAGTTAGTAGTACACCTGATATTCTCCCTCTCCCAAATTTATCTCTTAATTTTTCAGTTAATTTACCTATTCCTACTACCGGATGCAGATAAACTGGTGGCTCGCCTAATAAAACATCTATCAAAACTCCAATTATCAAAATTTCCATAATCATTTTCATATAAAAATTTCCCTCCCCTTTTACAACTTTCAAAATCTTCACAAATATATATTATAACATGACAATATTAGGAGAGAAGGTGATAATTTTGGAAAATAGAATAAAACAATGGCTCAGCGAAGAGGGTATTTTAGGGCAAATAGTAGATGATGAAAACGCCAATTTCCATTTCATTGTAAAATATCCAGAAGACCATGTAATAGATATCATACAACCAAAGGGTAAAAAGGACCTTGTATTAGTTGTGTGCGCCACAAGCGTAAGTCCTGAACATTTATCAAAAATCAGAGAACTAAGCGAATCCAAGAAGGAAGAATTCCTCTGGCAGATCAGATTTTCTCTAAACAAATTTCTCGTAGACTTCCAATTAGAACATCCAGGAAACGTCCTAGAAAGTTACATTGTAACCGACGAGATCTACAGCGACGCCCTTACCAAAGATAAGTTAATATCCACCATTAAAAAAGTATTCAAGGCAAAATTACATGTTTTATGGCTCATACAGAAAAGATTCGGAGAAAAAGAAGATAAAATACATGAAGACACAATGTACGTCTAAAAAAAACAGAGAGATACATCAAATGTAAAAAAAATATTAGAATGATCATCTCCCCCCAGAGAGAGGTACATTTCAACTGTAAAATAAAAAAGGACACAACTTCCAAACCAGAGAGAGAGGTACATTTCAACTGTAAAATAAAAAAGGACACAACTTCCAAACCAGAGAGAGAGGTACATTTCAACTGTAAAAATTTCATGAGAAACTTTACACTTGAAATACACCTCACTATCAATAGCATATCCACAAAAAAACTTTAATCTGCTTATTACGCTCCCCCCTCTAATTTGCAAAAAAACAAGGCTTTGTAGAAACATCACAAAGAGTTAATTATCAGCGTATAAATCCTTAAATTCAGCAGAACTCAAAAAAATAGTTTCAAGATGTTAAACGCAAAAAATTCTTGATAGTATCATTCTTAACTTTAACAGATTGAATGATTTCTATAAATTCTATTTTTTAACGCAGATTGAGGATATCATAATTTGAAATATTTTATACCCCACTTTTTACGGCGATTAGGTAATGTCCACACTTGTTAGTAACACCAAAAAATCCTTTTAATCCATTTAAGCTAAAATTAAGTCTCTTAAAGCCTTAAAACCCGAATATACGTCTCAAAAAAACTCTAAAAAGCAAAGTCCAGTCCAAAAATAATTATAGGAGCATCATCCTTGAAATCATCATTCATGCTTGTTTTACATCTGATTCAGGGCTTTTACGTTGCTATTCATTTCAATAGCCTTATCGAAGCACTTATACTCTCATCAGTGCTAATATCAAACTGTGCCTTATCGTACAATGCTTTGTCATATTTTGGTTTATTTCAATGTCTTATCCATATTTGATAATCTCGTCGAAATAAAAGGAATGGCATTTTTTCTGATCCTTCATTTGAGGCCTTTAATGTAGAGTTTTTTTTGTGTTAATTGTTATCTATGTTTTTAGTTCCTGTACTATTTTTTAGGCTTTGATTATTAAAGTAATTATGTTATATTCTGGCATGTTGTGCATATTGTCGTAGATCGGCTGCGTATCTTTTTTTTGTTTTTACTTGCTTTTTTTTGCATCTGGATCATTTTAACTGTTATGATGAGGTTTTTATGTGCTTGTATATATTGTAGCAGACGCTTTTTCAGCTTAATTTAATTATTTTCTTCGCCTTTTGTCCCTATAATAGTTTTTATCATTGAATTATCTCTTCAGTGCAGAAGATAGGACTGGTTCTACCAAGCTTGTGAGGTCGTGTAGTGGTTTTCCAAACGTTTCTAACATTGCAAGCCAGCATTTGCCTTCCTTCGTGTTTTTTGGCAGGTATCACGCTTGTTACAATCAGTTCCCCCAATATGAATTTGCGTATTTCTTCCGGTCTAATACTTTTTCCATAACGAACCCCCCCATGGGTTTTTTTATGTATATTTGGTATTGTATCCATTGAATCGTGTCTTGGCCCTCTAGAAACGCTTTAGGAAAATATAACTTGTTGTTGAGTGTCTATTTGCTATCATGGTCTTTTTTTGGTGTAACTTTTCCTTCCATCCTTTCTGGAGTTTTGTTGGCTTAATACAGGCTTGCATGGCTGGTGGGATGTCCAATTCCGTTAATAGCCACCCAAAGATTCTAATGTTGAATAAAAGTAGTTTGAAATCAAGCATTTTTTCTATGAACGTGATCTGATGCGTTTGAAGGACTTCTGCGAGGTTATGTAATCCGAAACGTTCTTCAAACCTAGTATTTTGATCAAATCAAGCATCAACCCGATGAAAAAGATGTGAATTTCTTTCATATGAGCCTTAAACACATCTTCAAAGATATTAAGGCCATTTGACGGAGTGTACTTACGCTTCGATCCAATTGTTGAATAAATCGGTAAAGGGTTTTTTTGGCTCGCTTTAAAGGCCACCTCTGTAAATTTTATTATTTGTTTATATTACCTTTGGTGATCACGAAGTATCACTTATTATTTGTTTATATTACCTTTGGTGATCACGAAGTATCACTTTTGGTTTTTTTTGTGATTGATACATAATGATCCCATTATTATATGATTTCTGTAGGACTCAATATTTTTAGTGGAATTATCTACACTTGAAATGTATCTCTCTCTGTGATGAACGTTATTCCATTCTATTTTTTACACTTGAAATGCACCCCTCTCTCTGGGAATGATCACTCTAATATTCTTTTACACTTGAAATGTATCTCTCTCTGTGATGAACGTTATTACCTTCACAAGAGAAATTCACATATTTTTGTAATATTTTTGTGAATATATTTTAATAAAAAGTTTTATGTAAGATTGTTGATGAAAAGTTACACTTGCAATACAACTAATAATTTGTGGTTACATTTTATAGTATACGGGGGGTATTATATAGGTCATCTTAATTTTTATGCATGATCCAAAGGAGGCCTCTAAAAAGATTTTTTAGAAGTGGTAATATGAATATATTCAATGAATTGGAAGGAAGAAAGTCAGTTTTTAAGGATAGAAGATTTCTGGATCATAGGTTTTTACCAGATAAGCTACCTCATCGTGAAGAACAGATAAAGGCCATAGCAAAGTATTGGGTGGAGGCGCTTAATGGCGTCACACCGCCCGATATTACAATTTATGGGAAGACTGGAACTGGTAAAACTGCGGCGGCTAAATTTGCCATGAAACAGTTAAATGAGGCTTCTAAAGATTGTGATGTGAATGTGAGGACGGAGTATGTTAGGTGTACAGATTATACTACCGAGTATCAGGTTTTGGCAAGGTTGTGCCAGCAGTTTGGAAAGGACGTGCCTTACCGTGGATGGACAAAGGCGGAGGTTATAAACACCTTTAGAAGTCTTTTTAAGAAGAATGTTTTTGGACAAGACCTTATACTTATTGTAGTGCTTGATGAGGTAGATATTTTGCTTAAAAATGATGGTGATGGTCTCTTGTATACTTTGACCCGTACTGATAATGTTTCGATACTTTCAATTAGTAATTATGTGGACTTTAAAAAATTCATAAAACCTAGGGTTAGGAGTAGTTTAAGGGATCGTGAGATTGTTTTCCCACCTTATGCCGCGCCTCAGTTAGTTGATATACTTAATGAGCGTTCTAAATTATCATTCAAAGAGGGGGCGCTTGAAGATGATGTTATACCGTTATGCGCGGCTTTAGCCGCTAGGGAAGAGGGTGATGCTCGTTATGCCCTTGATCTTCTAAGAACCGCTGGGGAAATAGCAGATGAGCAAGGTTTTGACACTGTTAAGGGAGAGTTTGTAAGGGAAGCGAAGGATTATATTGAACATAACAAGGTTACAGACATTATCATGACACTTCCAAGTCAACAACAAAGAGTATTGGAGGCCATACTCCATCTTACCAAACGTGATGAAGAGATAACATCTGGTAGACTTTATGAAGTTTACAAGAAAATATCGCAAGGGGATACTGTCTCTTATAGGCGAATATTTGATTTTGTCAATGAATTAGAAATGTTGGGACTTATATCTACCAATACAATTTCGAAGGGTAGGGGGAAGGGCAGAACCAATATTATAAAATTGCAATGTGACACGTCAGTCTTAGAAAATGCTCTTTGGATGTGATTTTATTTTATAAGAGCTTTTAGTAGAGCCATTCTCACAGGCACGCCATAAAATGCTTGTTGGAAATATTTACATTGTGGCATAAGATCCACATCAGCTGATATTTCATCTACACGAGGTAGAGGATGCATTACTATAACATCTTTCCCATTTAACATTTTAGAATCTATCCGATAAGCGCCTTTAATCTTAGAATATTCTTCTGGATCTGGAAACCTCTCCTTTTGGATCCTTGTCACGTAAAGTACATTAACATAATCTATAACATCTGTAATTTTACTAGTTTCCTGGATAGATATATCATGTTCTTTGAGATCATGGATAATATCTGGTGGCATTTTAAGTTCCTTTGGGGATACAAATACCATGTCCACGTTAAACATAGCAAGTGCATATGCGAGTGAATGAGCTGTCCTGCCATATTTAAGATCGCCGATTAGGGCCACTTTTAAACCTTCTATGCCATTAAATATCCTTTTCATTGTGTAAAGGTCGAGGAGTGTCTGTGTAGGATGTTGGCCCGCTCCATCTCCTGCGTTTATGACTGGTATATCTATGATGTCTGAGATGTAGCGGGCTGCTCCTTCTGCATTGTGTCTTATTACGATTGCATCAGCATAGCATGCAACTACCCTTGCAGCGTCTGCTAGTGTTTCACCTTTGGCGGCTGAACTTTCAGCGGCTTCTGAAAAGCCTATTACGCTACCTCCTAATCTTTTCATGGATGCTTCGAATGAGAGTCGTGTTCTGGTTGAGGGTTCATAGAACATCATGCCTAGTATTTTACCTGATAGGATCTTTGAGGTTTTTTGGGAGCGGGCGATAGGTTCCATTTTTTCTGCTTCTTTTAATATGAATTCAATATCTTCTTTCATGAAGTCTTTTATTGATATGACATTTTCTATTTTGAAGGCCAAGTTAATCACCTTATATTTTTCTGGTGAATGTTAGGTAGCCTGTATGTCCAACCATCCGAGTCCGTGGTCTTGTACCTTTCCTTTTCACTTCAATTTCCCTTGTAATAACTTCAAGAGTTTTTATTTCTTTAAATCCACGTTTTTTAGCATTTTCTTGGATGATTTTAACGGGTTCTATGTACGGGTTATAGAATACGAGCCAACCCCCATTTTTTAGCGCGTACTTGGCGTTTTCCATGATTTCCCATGATCTTGGGAGGTCGAGGAATATGAGATCTAGGTTTTTTTCTTCTATGCCCTCTTTTATATCTTTATTTTTAAGGATTATATTTTTCATCCCAGATTTTTTAATATTCTTTTTTGCAAGTGCTGCGAAGTCTTCTCTTATTTCGTAGGTGTAGACTTTTCCTGTGTTGCCAACTATATTTGCTAGGGTGAGTGCAACACTCCCTGAACCTGTACCTGCATCTAAGACTCTTTGACCGCTTCCGAGACTTGTATATGAAACTACGATCCCAATATCCTTGGGTAGTATAATGGATGATTTTCTCTCCATTAATTCTATGAAATCATTGATATTGGCTTTTATAACCTTGAATTCTTTTCCAAGGTGTGTTAGTAATTTATCTCCTGGTAGGCTCTTTTTTATTTTTTCTTTTTTTATTATACCAAGGTCGCTTTGGAAGTCTTCATCTTCTGGGGGGATGTATTTTTTGCCTCTTTTATCTATTAGGATTTTCAACTGATCACCCTTCGAATTTGGAGTCTATGACTTTACGTATTTCACGTGCTATCTTTTCACCTATACCCTCTACTTTTTTCAGTTCTTTTTCTGAAGCGTTTACTATGTCTTTAATTGTTCCGAAATGTTTGAGGAGTTTTCGAGCGTTCACGGAACCTATATATGGTAATGATTCTACAATGAATAATTGTCTTTCTTTCAAGGTTAACGGTTTTTTTTCTGTTCTTATTTGTATCTCTACCTTCTCTTTTGATTGTTCACGGACTGCTATCCTTTTTATCATCGCCGCAGTATCTTCTGGCGATCTTGTTGGGATTATAGGTATCTCAAAATCCACTGCGATGGATGCTATAGCCCCCCTTATAGCATTCGGGTTTATGAATGTTGAGTAGAGGTCTTCGCCTTCTAGTATCATGATAGGTTTCTTAAATTCTTTCACAAGTTCTCTAGCTTGCTTGTAGAGTCTCTTGTCAATGAGCGAGTTTATGAAGTCTTTTGTTGTTTTTCTTTCAATGGCAACTTCGTCACTTACTTGGTAGTCTGCAACTGCCATGGGTTTTATAATTACTTCGACGTTCATTTTACTTAATTCTCTTAAAACGCGTGAATTAATTTCCCTAGAATCAGCATATACTATGCATTCACCTTTTTGAGCTTTTTTTTGCGCGGCTTCTGGTTTTATATCCAGTTTCATGTTTTTTGTCTTTTGGAGGTGTTTTTTCATTTTATTTTCTTTCCGTATACTCGACCAATAGTATGCTTCGTCTCGGGTCTTTTCTGTTATCATCACCATCATGCGCCCCATTTTTTTCCTTCCAGTGCGTCCACGTCTTTGTATCATCCTTATCTCTGAGGGCACTGGCTCGTATAAGATTACAAGGTCGACCGCTGGTATGTCTATTCCTTCTTCCGCCACACTAGTGGAAACAAGAACGTCATATTTCCCTATTCGGAATGCTTTTATGATTTCCTTTTGTTCTTTTTGTGTCAAGCCTTTTGTTCCCGTTCTAGTGCCTTGGCCGTAAAATTTAGCAGCTTTTATTCCTTCTTCGATACATTTTTTGTATATTTGTTCTACTGTGTCCCTGAATTGTGTGAATACGATGATTCTTTTCACTTTTTCCTTTTTAAGTTCCTTTTTAAGTATTTTCATTAATTTGTCAAGTTTTGGGTGTTCTATTCCTCTTTTATAGGCTCTTCTTGTCTCTATCATTGCACGTGAAAAGTTTGGGTCTGAGATGAGGCTTTTGGATGCTCTTGTACTCTTTTTTTGCAATCTTAGGAAATATTGGTGGAGTGTGCTTATACCTTGTGTTTCTAGGAGTTCTATGGCGTGTTCGATGTTGATGGCTGCGGCTAGCAATGATATGGCCATGTAGTATTTTTTTGGCGGGTTTGTGGTTCTTGCGAGTCTGTTTTGGACTTTTCCCCTAGCTTTTAGCAAGTCTTTTTTTGTTATGGTTAGTGTGGGTATGATTTGGAGGTGTTTTAGCATTTTTAGTCTGTGTTTGCGGGCTTTTTCCAGGTGGTTTTTTATATTTTTTAGGATGTTTCCCAATTTAACTTTCACCCATTCTATCTTTATGGGGTTGAAATAAGGTGAAACGTCTGTATCGTCTTCTGTTTTTATGATGATCTCTTTTATGAAGAGATTTTCGCATACTCTCTCTATTTTTTCTTTTTCAAAACCGGGGGATGCTGTTAATCCTAGTATGAGTGGATTTTCGGCTTCTTCATGGTAACGTGATGCGAGGTACACATATGAGTATGATCCGATTGCATGGTGACATTCGTCAAAAACGAGGAGTGAAACGTCTTTAAGATTGTATCTTCCGTTTATTATATCGGATTCGACTGTTTGGGGCGTTGCACATATTATACTGGCTTCTTTCCAACGTTTAAATCGTTCTGTGGGGTTAATAGCGCCTGTTATGGATGTGCAAGGTACGGTTAAGAATTCGTGGAAGCTTTCTTCATGTTGTATTGTTAGTGGTTTGCTTGGGGCTAAAAATAGGACTTTTGATTTTTTATATTTTTCTAGTCGCTCAGCAGCTACTAGTGCGGCAATAACGGTTTTACCTAGGGCTGTTGGCGCTACTATCATTGAATTGCCTTTTTTTAGAACGTCAGCTGCAATTTTTTGTTGGTATAACCTGGCTTCGATTTTCTCTGGTTTTATGAGAGGATGTTCGATATATTTTGCCATGAATTTCTCTATGATGAATCCATTTATATAATGGTTTCAAATACCCCAACATTAAAACTTATAACTTATAACTTATAATTTAAAAGGAGTTTTTTCCAATCATCAAATACAACATCAACCCCACACATACCAGGAATATAATTAGCCGCCTTCGCGGAATCGACACCAATAACTTCAAAACCAAGATCTTCTATAGGAGATACAACCATACAAGTATCAGAAACCATAACCCCACCAGAATCACCTATAAGACCACCATACCCCATCCTATCAGCAGCAGCCTTAAGAGCATAAGAAGTACAAACCCACAAATCGCATTGGATCTTACCATGACTCAAATAATGGGCTAACACCCTAATCTCATTTAATGAACAATGCGGACAACCAAGACATACAAGATCCGGCACATCATTAGTAGTGGAAAGCTCATCTTTCGAATCCTCAATAACAAAACTATCAACGGATATCTTATCCTCAAATTCACCAGCAGCTCCTCCACGACCTAAACCATCCACATAATATAACGCAATAGCACCAGAAGATGCAAGTGCAGCGCCCAAAGACTTAAGTTCATCACTTGAAGGACGCCCCTGAAACTCAAAAAATGGAACCCCCTCACCCACAACCCCCCCAACAAAATATCCAAGAGCACCATACTCATAACCTTCCAGAGGATCCTCCACATTCACAAGAATATTAGCTCTCCTATTCTCATCCAAATGATAACCATAGGAAGGTGTCCTGCCACAAATAGCAGCTGCAAGAGCACCGGGACCCCCCTCCCTATTGGTCCTCGCACCTAAAACAGAATTTGCATATATAACAGCTGAAGATTCCGACCAAGCCACATGCGATCCTGGAGTAGGAACATTCCCAATAAGATAAGGCGTGCAAGTACAAGTATTCATCACATCCATTCTCATATAAGCATCTATAATCCTACCCTGCCTCTCTGCAAATTCTCTTGAAAACCCCAACTCACGCCACATATCAAGATCAACACCAGCCGGGTTCAAACTACTTTGGACTCTCACCCTAGCGGAGGGATCATTCGAAAGTTCCTCCAAATATTCCAATCCCGCATCTCCAATAGTTTTATAAGAAACACCCGATATCTGAGCAGAAGATATCTCCACCATTTCCTCAGCCCCATAAATGTCACCAAGGGCTACAAGGATTTTCATACTTTTTTCAACGGCTTCACCATATTCTCCATCATACATTCTTTCTTCAGTAGCTGTGAGATACATCTCCTTTAATTCTCCTTTATTTGGCTTCCAATTATGTTATCTACAAGACGCAGGAAATTTTCAAGTTCCTTGTAGGGAATCATAGCCCCCGCTGCTATGTCATGACCTCCACCTGTCCCCCCAAAATTTAAAGAAGCATCCCTAAGAGCGCTTCCAAGATCAACACCTCTATTGATAATAGATGGCGTGGCCCGTGCAGAGACTTTTACTTGGTTGTCCATCCTTGAAAGTGCAAGTATTGGTAAATTTGGATCTGATAATCTGAGTGAAAATGATATGCTGGCTATGCTTCCCATGATCCCCTTAAGGGTTTTTTCTTTCGTATAAATGTATTGTATGTGTTCCATTTTCTTTGGTCTTTCCCTTTCGATCCATTCAAGACCTTTTATGATATCCTCACGATACTTTCTTTGAAGGTTTAAAGCTTTTTCCAAGTATTTTTCTTCTTCACCGAGGCATATTCCAATGGCCAAACCATATTCTTTGTTTTTACCACAAGCATCTAATAGTTTCGCGAAATCTGAAAGGTATCTTATAGGTAATGGGAGGCTTTTGTCTGTAAAAACTTCTCCGAATATTTCAGGGTTGATCTTCATTAACTCATTTTTTAAAATATCTTTTTCTTCTGTTGCAAGGTCTTGGAATTTTATAGCATATGATACGCCTATTTTTTCAAGGAATTCTCGCGAGCCTTCAATGTTAGCAGTTATCCCTAGGAGCGTGGGATTGAAAGTATATGCAAGGGCCTTGTATAATGGTTCATTGTATCTGGAGGCTATCCTCAAGTCTTCATGTACTTGTACTGAGCCGTTTTTGATCCCTTCTTCCATTATGAGATGATTCACACCTAGGAAACCATTAAAATATTGCATATCGCCAAAAGCGCCTACAAGAGCAAATGATGCAAGTGATTTCTCAAGTCCTCTGATTATTAGGTAGGCTGCTCCTGAGGCGCTGAGTTCGCGGCTTCCATCAACTCCAAATATGTGGGGGTTTACATGGATTATATTGGAGTCTGTGTCAGAGTCTATGGGTTGGTGGTGGTCTGCTATTATAACATTACCAGATAGGTGTGAAAGGGCGGGTAAGTTGGCGCTGCCCATGTCACAAAAAAGGAAAACTCGATATTTTTCGTTTGCTAACTTTTTTATGAAATCATCCGTTAGTCTTGAAATGATGGAAACATGAAATTGGCCATTTAAAGTGGAAATGGCTTTACTTACCATGCCCGCGGCCGAAAGACCATCCGCATCGTTATGTGAGATGATACGTATGACATCTCCTGCTTCTATATGTTCCTTGAGTAGTTTACAAGCTTCATCGCCCCTATTTAACAATGAGCGCTGCTTTTTCTGGGTCATATTTCCATCCTTCTGGTAGTACGCCCGTTCTCACATAATATTTTACCAGACGTCTGATCTTGGATTCGACGATTTGCAATCCTCTTCTAGTGTGAAGGTCTTTTGGATGTTCTTTCAAGTGTTCTCTAATGTTAACGGCTTTTTTCATGAGGTTTAGCAAATCCTCTGGGTACTCTAATTCTATCTCGTGTTTTTCTAGAATTTGTGTTATCTTCATTCCTGTTAGTGGTTTGACGCTTGGGATTCCGTATTGATCCCGTAAGATTATACCTATCTTACTGGGAGGGTTTCCTTCTCTGTATAATTTTGTTATTAGTTCTTCTATTTCTTCAGCGGAGTATTCAACCCAGTCTGGTTTTATCTTCATCTAAGATCACCTCTTTTTTTGGTACCATTTTGCGAATTTTTTAAGGGATTTGCTTCTATGGGATATTTTATTTTTTTCGTCTCTGGTTAATTCCCCAAAAGTTTTATTTTTTCCTAGGGGATAGAAGATAGGATCAAATGCGAAACCTTTATTCCCTTTTTCTATAAATCCTATTTTGCCTTTCACCACGCCTAGAAAAGTCTCGGGTTCGGTGTCGGGTGCGCAGTACCCTACAACCGACCTGAACTCGGCGTAGCGATCATCTATGTCTTCCATTAGTTTTAGGATGCCATTGTTTCCGATTGTTTCTTGGACATATGCTGAGTATGGTCCTGGAAACCATTTTAGTGCTCTTATGAATAATCCTGCATCCTCTACTATCACTGGTTCTTTGAGGAGTTTTGCCGCGTATCTTGCACCATATTTTGCCACTTCTTCAAGTGTGCCTTGAAGTTCTGGGTATCCTAAGTCTGATTGTTTCACTTCTATGCCGAACTCCTCGAAGATCCCCTTCGCTTCCAATACCTTATGTTTATTACCGGTTATAAATGTTATCCTCATATTAACACTTTAATAGTTTCATGAAAAATTTTAAGTGTATCGTCCCCTATCCTCTATATCTTTAATCTTTGGCTTTATATCAACTGAAGATACTCTTTCATAGCCTTTAAGGATTCTTTTGAAACATTCTCTCCATATACTGTAATGTGTGCTCTTAAGCGCCTTTTTAAGGACTAAAAGGTCAACTCCTCTATCTTCCATCTCTTGTGAAAATCTTCCAAGGCCGAAATCAATGAAAACTAGATCTTCATCCTTCATGATAATATTGGATGTTGTGATGTCTCCATGGATAATCCCATGTTCATGGAGCTTTGCGATATATTCTCCAATACTTTCACAAACCTTTTTCCTTTTTCCGGGTTTTAAATCTTCTATAATCTCATTTAATGGCTTTCCTTCAATCTTTTCCATTTTGATCGAGGTTTTTTCAAGGTTTATATCAAACAATAATGGTGTTAACACACCACACTTTTTTGCCTCATTGAACAACTTAGCTTCATTTTTCACACGAAATCTTCTCAAATCTTCATCAATTTCTCTTATACGATACCCCTTTTTTATCCTTTCTTTTACTATGGCATGGTATTGGAGCCAAAGCCCACGATAAATGTTTGCTTCCGCACCTTTCGCCTCAAGGTAACTGGGCAACTCCAACTTTTCTTTGCTCTCTTCCATCCATGGAATATCAACCTGATCTGTCCTGTAACGTTGTATAATAGTTGTATCCTCTATTTTATCGGATCCTTTATATTTGTATGTTAATTGTCCAAGCCATGCTATCATAGCACCATTGTCTCCACAATATTCCGGTGGTGGCATGAAAAATTTAGCATAATGTTCATTGCACATGGTCTCCAACATCTCACGCAGCCTCTTATTCACAGCAACCCCACCACAAACTAAGACTTCCTTTTTCTTTGTATGAGCCAAGGCTCTCTCTGTAACTTCTACAAGCATTGAAAACGCCGTCTCTTGGAGACTATAACAAAGATCTTCAAGAGCTGTACCAACTTCATACTTTCTAAGAGCTGCTGTGAGCAACCCTGAAAATGCCAAGTCCATCCCCTTAACAGTATATGGTAATCTAACATAATTTGAAGATTTTATAGCTAATTGTTCAATCTTAGGGCCTCCAGGATGGCCCATGCCTACTTCGCGGCTGAACTGGTCTAGCATGTTACCAATGGCAATGTCAAGGGTTTCGCCAAAAACCCGGTAACGGTTTTCTTCAAACGCGATAACCTGGGTGTTCCCGCCACTGACATAAAGTGAAACAGGATCTTTAGCCCCGGTGGTAAGTTTACCAATTTCAACGTGTCCTATGCAATGGTTAACCCCTACTATGGGTATATTTAGTGTTAATGCTATTGTCCTTGCTGCTGTTGCAACAGTTCGGAGGGCCGGTCCAAGTCCAGGGCCGCGTGAAAAAGCTACAAGGTCGATGTCTTTGGTTTTAAGTCCAGCGTCTTCAAGAGCTTTTGTGATGAGTTCTGGTATATGCTTGGAATGATGTTCAGCGGCTTCTCTTGGATGTATTCCACCCGTACTTGGGATTAGTGATTTTCCCTTTGAGGATAAAATGTTGCCTTTATCATCCACTATACCGACACCAGTTTTTTCTGCTGTTCCTTCTATGCCTAGACATAACATTTTTGATCCCATTTCATTAGGAGTATAAGTGATTATATAGAAAAGATTGTTTAAAATTATAGTGGAAGGTGAAGGTAATGTTCAAGGAATTGAAGGTTTATGGATCTGAAGATTTTCTTTATGAGGTGGAGGATAAGCAACCGTTATTTTTATGTGTCCTTGCAACTACGGACACTTCACAGATACCAGGTATAACAGGGGCTGGTGCTACTCCGGATCTTACAGAATATACTCCAGCAGCAGATGTGGAATTGATAGTGCATGGAGTTCCATTGTGTTTACCTGAAATACCCAAGACTGTGGTGGATGGGGGATCAACTCCGACTCCGGCAGTGATAACAAAGGCATGTATTGAATTGGCTGATATACCATTCTTAGTGGCTGATGCTGGTGCTAAAATAAAACCCAATTTGCCATATATTCACATTAATGAAAAACCGGGAGGTGACATACGCACAGGCAAGGCAGTGAATGATCCTAAGAAGATATTTGAAAATGGCCGATTACTTGGGGGTATGTTATCTAATATGACAGAGCATCTTATTATAGGTGAAAGCACACCTGCGGGTACCACCACGGCGCTTGGGGTTTTAACAGCCCTAGGATATGATGCAAATTTTAAAGTGAGCGCAAGCCTACCGGAGAATCCTCATAACCTTAAAAGGGATGTTGTCATGGAAGGGTTGGAGAATGCGGGTATTGAACGTGTTTCGGATCCGTTTAAAGCTGTTGAAGCTGTTGGGGATCCTATGATACCTGCTATAGCGGGTATATGCATGGGAAGTGATGTGCCTGTCACATTGGCTGGCGGAACCCAGATGACCGCAATATGTGCTTTTATAAAATCCATTGACAAGGAATTCGATTTTTCAAGGATGCCTATTGCAACAACGATTTTCGTGGCTGAGGACGAAACATCAGATATTAATCAGATAGCAGAACAAATAGGTGATGTAACGGTTTATGCTGTGGACCCTGAATTTGAGAAAGCCAGCCATAAGGGATTGCATGGTTATATCACAGGGTCTGTTAAGGAGGGTGTTGGGGCTGGGGGTATGCTTCTTGCAGCTCTTTTGAAGGGTGTGAGCATGGACACTATAAGAGATAGAATTGATGAATTATGTCACAAGTTGTTCTAGAATTTTTTAAGAGTTTGAAGCCTTCGAATCTTGTGATATTGGCAGCTATGGTGTTTTATATTGGAGGCTTTATCACCTATTTTTTTATAAAACCTTTCAATTTTGGTTTTCTAGCAGGGGATTTTATTGTATATTTTAAATTTCATCCAGTAACATGGGATTATCTGAGAATGCAATTTATAGATTATCTTGGAGGAGTGACCTTCAGTATATTTATTTCGAACATTCTAACTGTATCTTCATGTATATTCCTAGGTTTTCCTATTGTTAAGACGATATTAGTGAATCTTATAGGATTTTCTGGCGCTTTATTGAATGTTTTGATTAATCGTTTCGGAATTAAGGGTTTGATAATATATCTCGGATTAATACATTTACATCTCGAAATTTTAGGAGCCCTACTTTCCATAGATGCATTCATAATCTTTTATAGGTCTTTATATCATTCTATAATGGTCGGTTCAACCCAAATTTTCACCAAGGAATTTAAGGATAAATTTTTACCACTATTATTAAAGATAATTATTATATTTTTATTCGCGGCATTTATGGAAGTATTCTGGAGTACATGGTGGGTTTACATTTGGACTCATCAATATATTCCATGGCACCAATTTTACTTTGAAGTTTACAATGTGAAATTTAGCTCTCTTTGACCTCCCCCATGTTAAAATGCGAAGATTCCTTCACAGAGAAAAATATTTTATTCTTGTCAGCTACCCAAAAACCCCCCATCTAAGAAAACGTCGAGGACTACGCTTTTTATATGAATATTTAGTGATCCCCTCTATATTTTATGTGACAGAGCCGAAATTTCTATAAAAAACCTATAAGAAGTGTTAATCCTCCCACTATCCAACAATAACAAGAAAATAAAACCAGATTCTTCGTTTTTATAAACTTTAGGAAGTATTTAATAGCCAAGTAACCTGAAACTGCCGCCGCAATAAAACCTAAAATAAAACTCTTAGTTTCAAAATGGAACCCGCCTGTTATATCCCTAAATTGAACCAATGAAGCCCCCAATATTGCAGGTATAGACAATAAGAAACTATACTTGGCTATGAACTCCCTTTCGAATCCAAGTGACAAGCCAGTTGCTATAGTGGCCCCTGAACGTGAAATACCTGGCATTATAGCGCATCCTTGGGCGAAACCTATTAAGATAACATCAACCCATTTCATATTTTCAAGAAGCTTTTTTCTTGGAAACCTCTTATATACTATTTCAGACCCCCAAAGTAGAAAACCTGTAATTATAAGTAATGAACCCACTGCAGGCAGATTATTGAAAAGACCTTCAAAAAAATCCTTGAATAGAATTCCCATTAAACCTGCGGGTATTGTTCCGATCACTATGAACCATGATAATCTCTTGATGGGATCATTTTGGATTCCCTCCTTAAAATTTCCCATGGGAATATCAAGTAAACTAGAAAAAAAACCTTTAATTAGGCTGATAACTTCTCTCCAGAAATAGCCGACAACACCAACAAGGGTAGCTATATGTAGAAGAGTATCAAATGCAAGATCTGAATAATTTACACCAATAAGATAAGGTACTATTACAAGATGAGCAGAGCTACTTATAGGTAAAAACTCTGTAGCGCCTTGAACTATCCCTAATATTATTGCTTGGATAATATTCAATGGATCCACCTCTAATATCTGATCAATGCCCTTGATTATCTCTAACTCTTATTTAAACTTTTGTCTATCATAAAACGAAACTCGTATAGGTCTCCAAAAAAGTCAATTTTTTTAATGACGATGCGCGGAGAATATTTAATCGATATATCTTAGCCATTCGAACCTGTCTTCAACTTCTGCCCTTAAAATTTTGAAGAAACTTTCTTGGAATTTTTCCGTCAATGGACCCCTCTTCCCATCACAGACTTTTATACCATCAACAGACCTTATGGGGGTTATTTCGGCCGCTGTTCCTGTGAGGAACGCTTCATCGGCTAAATATAACATTTCACGGGGTATTCGTTCTTCTCTCACGTTTATGTCCATTTCATTGGCCAATTTGATAATGGAGTCCCTTGTTATCCCAGGGAGTATCGAAGATGAGACAGGTGGTGTGTAAATTTCACCATTTTTTATGATGAAAATATTTTCACCACTACCTTCACTTACCATTCCATGGTAATCAAGCATTATACCCTCATCATAACCATGTCTTATAGCTTCCACCTTCACTAATTGCGAGTTCAGATAATTTCCACCAGCTTTAGCCATGTTAGGAAGAGTATTCGGCGCCATACGCCTCCAAGTGGAAACTCCAACATCAACTCCCTCTTCTAATGCTTCCTGTCCAAGATAACTTCCCCATTCCCATGCTGCGATCACAACCTCCACGGGACAGTTAAGCGGGTTGACACCAAGTTCTTCATAACCACGGAAAACAACAGGCCTTATGTAACATTCCTCAAGTTTATTAGCTTTGATGGTTTCAATCACGGCTTCACATATTTCATCCTCAGTGTAGGGTATTTCCATCATATATATTTTCGCGGAATCGAACAATCTTCTGATATGGTCTTCCAAACGAAAAATAGCAGATCCTTTCTTGTTCTTGTAGCATCTAATGCCCTCAAATACGCTGGATCCATAATGTACTACGTGGGATAGTGCATGTATCTTTGCTTTGTCCCAGTCTACCAATTCATTGTTAAACCATATTTTCCCTTCATCGAGTAACATGAAGATGACCTCAACTATTTTTTAAAACACTATTGTATAAATAGAATTATATAACACATTATTGATGATTATATTTTTTAGGGGAACCTTTATATACATTAAATATAGATTCTCTAGCTGGGGCCGGTGGTCTAGGGGTTAGGATACCTCGCTTACAACGAGGTGATCGCGAGTTCGAATCTCGCCCGGCCCACTCCCTACCTTTTTCTTATTTTTTCCCGAAAAAAGTATATACCATGAGATATAAAAATTGTATTTAGATAGGGGGACATCTCTAGTTTCCTTATACTAAACTTGGGGGGGTGAAAAATGATGAGGAAAATCGCACCATTACTTGCACTGATTGTTTTGGTTTCCGTGATTGGTGCTGGGGCAGTTACGGCACAAGAAGATGACATTGATCAAACGGGCGAACCTGATCTTGCAGTAGATGCCACACAAGAAGATGATGTTGATCAAACGGGCGAATCTGATCTTGCAGTAGACGTCACATTAACAGATTCTGAGGGCAACCCTATTGATAATGCCGCGGTCGGTGATGAAGTCGTTGGCGTGGTTGAAGCAGCAAATCTTGGTCCTGATGATGCAACAGGAGTGGGTGTTGAACTTTGGGAAGAAGGCTTCGGAAACCCTGATGTGGAAAACATTGTAAACGAGTGGGCAGTTTCATGGGATGGTATCAATTGGATTGAGTCTGATCCTTCCTTTGACCCAGAAGAAGGTATATGGGATATTGGTAACATGCCAGCCGGTGACATTTACACACTCCTAATTAGTTTCACGGCAAAAACAGCAGGACCCGGCATCCTTGGCGCAGGGATAGGAGGCGACCAATACGACCCAGACCCAACAAACAATGAAGACGAATACGTCATCGACATTATAGGACCAGTCACACCAAGCGTCACAGCAAGCGCCGAGAAAGTTCCAATGCAACCTACAGGTGCACCATTAGCACTCGCAATACTCTCAGTACTCATGACACTTGGCGGCCTAATAATACCAAAAATAAAATAAACTCATTCTTCTTTTTTTTATATGAGTATTATGATTATGAGTATTAGTAGGGATATGAAGAAGACTACAGTACCCCTTAGTAATATGAACATTTTTTCCTTTTCTCCGATAGGTGTTATACCATAAGATAAGATAAATGAGAAGAATATTTTTAATATTCCTAAGATCCTATCGTCTAATTGGATGAAGGTTTCTATAAGTTTTGTGAGTCCAACTGAAAGGCTGACTACTAATAGGACTAGGAAAAGGAGGTTTTGGAATAATCCTCTGAACTTATTGAAGATAGGGGTTTCGGGTTCTCTCCTGGATAATAGTTTCCTTGAATTGCTAAATGTGGATTCTTTAGGCGTGTAGGATTCTATCTCGTCCTGGAATTCTTCTTCTGGTGCTTGAAGCCTTTTTGAAAATTTCTCTGCTAGTGATATTATTCCTTGTCTGTTTATGAGTTTGATGTTTTTTCTTGCAGCATAATTTATGGCTTGTTTTGTGTAATCTGATGTGGTTACAATAACGATTTTGGAAGCTTTAAGGTTTTTTGCAACCATTTCCATTTCTTTGAGGACGTCCAAGCCTACCTTCCATTTTTTATCATAGTTTTTGCATGCTACAACTACACTTATATCCCCTATAGCGGTTGGGAGGATACCATAAATGTCCACAAGATACTTTGAAGTCTTGAAGTCCTTATAAACCTTGAAACCGGATTCTTCCATGATTTTTGCCATGAAATTTACTAGTTTCTCTTTTTTCAAATATCCCACCTAAAAAAGTAATTCCATGTCCATTTATATATAACTATAATAATTAAAAGTATTGCTATAATCTTTAGTTATGTTTTTGAATATTGGTAACACAATCATGGTTTGAGGATCAAAATGAAGATTTTAATAACCAATGATGATGGAGTGAATTCATCTGGTATAATAGCTGCAAAGGATGCTGTAAAAGACCTCGGAGAATGTATAATAGTGGCCCCTGCAATGCAGCAAAGTGGAATAGGACATGCCCTGACATTATTTGAACCTATAAGAGTTAATGATGTTACACTACGGGATGGTACCATGGCCTATTCTGTTTCTGGGACGCCAACTGATGCTGTGATCCTTGGCATTTTTGAATTGGCAGATGAAAAACCAGATCTAGTGATATCAGGGATAAATATGGGTGAAAACCTTGGAAAATCAGAGTTAACGACATCGGGGACTATTGGAGCTGCCATGGAGGCCGCGGTACATGGAGTGCCTGCCCTTGCAGTTTCATTGCAAGTGAAAAGAGGCGATATTAAATTCCATGATGGACATGTTGATATTGACTTTTCCACTGCAGAGAATATAACTCGGCGGATAGCTAAAAACATTCTAGAGAATGGTTTGCCGGAAGGTGTTGATTTCCTCAACCTTAATATACCTTTGCACATGGAAAAAGAAGAGGTCAAGCTCACTAGATTAGGTGATAGAATGTATAATGTGCATGTTCAAAAGAGGCTTGATCCTCGTGGCAGACCATATTACTGGATAGATGGTGAACCAGCAGGCCATGATCTTCCAGGTACTGATGTTTATACGCTTAAAGAGAAGAATGTTGCAACATTAACACCTTTATCCCTCGATTGCACTTCAGATCTTGGATCTATGAAGGGCTGGTTAAAAAAAATTAAAAGATAATAAAATTTATTTTTAGATGTTATTAACTTGGCGCTTGCCATTTGAATAGCTAATACAAACGATTCTATTGGGGCTTCAGTTGTTTGCATAGGCAATTTATCTATCTTCTGTTTGCGTCACATTCACTTCTTCACTTGGTTCTTCCGGAGTCTTTGCAGCGGATTCTAATAGTTCAATGGCGTCTGTGGCTTTATTATTTTCTGGTCTAGGCTCATACTGGTCGCCATTTTATTTCAAGATCTTCGCTAAAACTACCAAGCTGTGATGTGTTTTCACTGCTAAAGTGAGAATATATTCATCATTGGCTAGTAGATCTCCGAAATTCCAATTAATTGTCTCTTTTTATGATGAAACATCCGCTTCTTGGGGGGTCAAGTTGGTTCCAGGTGTTCCCGCGCCAATAAGTGGTATATTACCCTTTATTGTTATCGTGACTCCTATTGCCTTATCTGGTCCAAGGTTTATCGCATAGACACTATATGCAATTTTATCGCCTATATTTGCTGTTGTGATCCCTATTTGACTCTTATCAATATACATAGCATAGACGTTTAAGTCTGCCTTTTTTGTTGATCTTCTTGGGCTACTATAGGGTTGCATAGGACTGTAATTATTAATATCGCTGGAACTGTTTTTTTATCATTTTTCACCTCTCATCCTCTATTATTTATAGAATGTCAACATATTGAAAAAATTCGAGGGATGGCTGTACTTTTAACTTTTCAAAAATAGCTGAAGTTTAACTGTTGAACCTTTTTATATATTTTTTCTGGTTCGAAAAGTATTTTTCACTGCTTTTTTTTCATTGTAGTTATTTTAATAGTATTGATTGCTTCTTAGTTGACATTTTTACAGCGCTTATAAGCGGATTATTTTTTTGGTTTGAATTTTTAATTGATATTAGGAGGATTCCCCTTGTTCTTAAAGGAGGAGTTTATAATCTTCCCAATCTTTATAAGGTTGTGATAAAATAATTAGGTAATGGAGGTGTACCATTGGCTGATAATGTCAAAAAAGAGTTTTTAAGGTTCAAGGGCATGGATGTGCTTATATGTCTTAAAAATAATGATGAGCAAGAAGGTAAGGTCATTTCGATCGATAATTATCTTAACACTGTCCTTGAAACTGAAAATGGTATCCGGTTTATAAAGGGTACAAGAATAGCATTCATATCATTAAAAGGGTAAATCATCTTCTACTTTTATGCCGAGTATTTTCTTTTCCCCATTGTAAATGTCCCTGGCTATCTGAGCGCTCCCAATCGATCCTGATGTTGGGGGTAATCTACGCACCTCCATTGGACAGTTTAGCTGTTCTTTTAAAATCCCATAGAAATTCACTGGTTTTTTCATGGCCCCCATTGAACCTGTGAGAATTATACCATCTATCTTATCAGCTATACCTATAAGTCCCCAAATCTCCATTGTTATAGTCATTGCCATTGTATTGATGGCTAATCTAGCTTTATCATCACCTTGAACATATCTTTTTATAAGTTCATCCTTTGCCCTTGAAACCTTTGTCTTTATACCAGCGATCTTCACAGCCCCTGCATGTGAGAAACATTCATTAGCAGTTTTGTAACCATCATCAATCGCCCTGATCATTTCAAGGTCTAATGGGCCATGTATGATGCCCATTGCACCTATACACGCGTCCATGGCCCCTTTTATCTCCCCGTTTTGGATTAGGATCGTCACTGTATTGGAGCTTATATCTGAGACTATCATGTTTTTCCAGCCAGTTTCGAGATAGGCGTTATAGGATATGCTGACCTTTTCTGCGCTTCCATGATGGGAGTATGCTGCTTTGAAACGTTCATCAAGGCATGGTAGGTTTCGGTGTAAACCAGGGATTAATACTGTTGGTATCTTTGATTTTTCTATCTCGGAGTATACTCTTGTTCCACCACCTGTGACTTTACCAGCACCCCCAATAGAAATGATACCCCTATCTTTAACTTTGTTTATTGGTTTTATGGCTCTTATAGCATCCCCCATGGCATAGGTTATTGCCATGAGTTTGATTTCATCAAGGTCTATTCTCTTTGAGAGTTCTTCTATTGCAGAGACCTTGCCTTTTGATAGTTCTTCGCGTCCAAGCTTGAAGTGTTCAATTTCCTTTGATAGTATCGTGAATGATACTCCGGTTGTGCCGTGATCCATTCCGATGAATGCCAATATTTTTTCCACCTTTATTCTAGTCCGCAGAGTTTTCGCAGTTTGGATCCTACCTTTTCGATTTGTAATTCTGCTTCAAGGTTTCGCATTCTCTTTAGTACTGGTCTGCCGGCCTTGTTTTCTAGTGTCCATTCCCTTGCGAATTCGCCTTTTTGGATTTCTTCTAATATTTTTTCCATTTCTTTCTTTGTATCTTTGGTGATTATCCTTGAGCGTCTTGTCAGTCCACCGAATTCTGCGGTGTTGCTGACATTTTTCCACATTCCAGCGAAGCCTTTTTCATAAATAAGGTCTACTATTAGTTTTAATTCGTGGCATGTTTCGAAGTATGCTATTTCTGGTTGGTAGCCTGCTTCTACTAGAGTTTCATATGCTGTTTTTATAAGTTCTGTGACGCCTCCACAAAGCACCGTCTGTTCGCCGAAAAGGTCTGTTTCTGTTTCTTCTTTGAATGTTGTCTCTAGTATGCCTGCCTTGGCGAATCCACAAGCTTTACCCATTGCAAGGGCTATTTCAAGCGCTTCTCCGGTTGCGTCAACTTCTACGGCTACTAGTCCTGGTATGCCGAATCCTTCAAGGTAAGTTCTTCTTACCATGGCTCCAGGTCCCTTTGGGGCTATCATTGTAACGTTAACACCCTCTGGGGCTTTTATGTAGCCGTAGTGTATGTTGTAGCCGTGTGAGAATGATATTGTGTTTCCTTCTGTGAGGTATGGTTCTATGGATTGTTCATAGACTGTTGCTTGTATTTCATCGGGTATGAGGATATGTACGATGTCGGCTTCTCTTGAAGCATTTTCTATTGTCATAACTTCTAAGCCGTCCTCTTTCGCCCTGTTCCATGAGCCTCCACCACTTCTGACACCTACTATTACGTTTAATCCGCTGTCGGCCATGTTTCTTGCTTGTGCTCTTCCTTGACTACCATATCCTATGACTGCTATCTTTTTATCAGTTATTACATCCATTTTTATGTCATCTTCATAATAGATTTTCATGTTAACCCCTCCATGGTTTAATTTTATCCGTTTTTTATATTTATATTGTCTTGGAGCCGCGGGACATGGCTGTGGGGCCTGTTCTCGCCAACTCTTTTATGCCGAAGCCTGTCATGAGTTCTATGAAGGCATCTATTTTGTTGGTGTCACCTGTGATTTCTACTGTTAGGGTTTCTGTGCTCACATCAACTATTCTTCCACGGAATATGTTTGCGTATTGTATTATCTCTGATCTTGCCCTTTCCTCGGGTGCGTGGACTTTTATTAGGCAGAGTTCCCTCTGAACTATATTTGTAGGTTCAAGGTCCCTTACTTTAACAACATCAATTAACTTGTTTAATTGTTTTGTTAACTGTTCGAGTAGTTTGTCATCGCCTTTTGCTATTATTGTCATGCGGGCAAGTCCTGGTGTCTCAGATTCTCCTACTGTTATGTTTTCAATGTTAAATCCTCTTCTTGTGAACAATCCTGATACTCTCTGTAATACGCCTGGTTTGTGTTCGACGA